>Ga0066256_1003820_pt1 | contig 14130 bp, 9 predicted proteins | sample ThiBio_1000_biof_FD_87107 | JGI IMG/M metagenome (GOLD analysis project Ga0066256, IMG submission 87107) | Wastewater bioreactor microbial communities from Cape Town, South Africa - Thiocy_expt_1000_biof (version 2) | ecosystem: Engineered > Bioreactor > Thiocyanate-remediating >...
CCTAACCCTAACCCTAACCCTAACCCTAACCCTAACCCTAACCCTAACCCTAACCCTAACCCTAACCCTAACCCTAACCCTAACCCTAACCCTAACCCTCACCCTAACCCTAACCCTAACCCTCACCCTCACCCCCACCCCCACCCCCACCCCCACCCTCAAATTCCAATGCAGATGGAAAAGTTCGAGTCCAACCATTTCCCGAAGTGCCCGCGCCTGCTGTGCAACAGCGCGCCCACCGTGCCGGTGGGGTTGAGCAACGAGCTGCGGCACTCGCGCACGCTGCTGTACTGCACGCGGTGCGAGGACGTGTTCCACCCGCCGCAGCGGAGTGCGGCGGCGGAGGGCGGCTGCGCGTACTACGACACCGAGGGCGGCGGCGGGGGGGGGAGCAGTGAGGAGGAGGCGCGGACACGCGCGGCGGCGGCGGCGGCGGCGGCACAGTACAAGCGGCGGCGCAGCGGCGGCGACATGCGGTACCTGCCCGCTACCGGCCGGCCGCGCTCACTGCGCCCCGTGCCCGAGTCCCCGGCCGACGTGGACGGCGCGTACTTTGGCCCCTCGTTCCCGCACCTGCTGCTCATGTCCAAGCCGCAGCTGCTGCTGCCCAAGACCGCTGACGCCTACGTGCCGCGCATTTTTGGGTTCCGGGTCAATGGCCAGCGCGGTCGTGCGCCGCTGTCGGCCGGCGTGCCTGCCGTCACGCACGTGCGTGCCGCCAGTGCCAGCGCCGTAGCGGCGCGTAGCAGCAGCGGCGCCTCGGGTGCAACGCGTGCGCCCACACCCGTCGCCAGCGGCGGTGCCGGTGGTGGCGGCGGTGGCGGGCAGCACACACCTGTGGCTGCCCCGGCACCCGCCCCCACAACAACAACGTGTGGCTGCCGTCGGGGCGCGGCTGCAGCAGCAGCCGCCACCGCCGCTGCTGCCGCTGCTGCTACCGCTACTACTGCTGCCACCGCGGGTGGTACGCCCGTCAGCGCACGCGAGGCGCCGTCCTCCAGTCGTGGTGGCAGCGGTGGCGGCGGCGGGCGCATGGTGGACCCTGCCACCATCACCTTCCCTGCACCCGCGCCCGCCCCCACGCTGATGCAAATGCGTGCTGCCGCCGCCGCCGGCGCGTCTGCCTCGCCTACCGCGCCTCGGCCGTCGGTGGGGTGTGCTAGCAGCAGCAGTTCCACGGCGCTGGCGCTGGGTGGGGAGGGGGAGGGCTGCGCCTCCACCTCCGTGTCGCCTGCCACCGTGGCTGCATCCAGCTTGGCGCCGCCCGGGCTGCCTGGTGACCCTAGCACCAGTGCCAGCAGCGTCGGCAGCTACTACGGCGGCGGCGGCAGCTCGCGGGCTGGGGCGGCGGCAACGCTGCCGGGCATCACGATGGCGTCCATCCGGTGGGTAGCATCAGTAGCGGGTGGCGGTGGCGGTGGTAGCAGCGGCGGCGGCAGCCGACTGGCAGGCGGCGCCAGCGCGCATGCCACGCTCACCTGGATCCGCAGCTTCCGCAAGTGTGGCCGGCCGCTGACGACGTCGTACCCAGAGGGCAAGCGGCCGCCGGAGGACGACTTTTGCTCCTCGGACGGGGAGGAGGCGGCGGCGGCAGCGGCGGCTGCGGCGGCTGCTGCTGCGGCAGCTGCAGCTGCTGCGGCCGCCGCGAGCATGGCTGCCGTGTCCACCTTCAACCACGGCGTCAAGCGCCCGCGCTACCTGTGATGATTCATTGGGTACTATGATATTACGGAACGGCCTGGCACGGCGGGTGCCTGGCTGTGTGTGTGCGTTTGTGCTGACTTGTGTCCTCTTGGCGCGTCCTCCCCCTCATGTTGTATTGTCACGTCTATTTGCCGGTGCCGGGCGTGTCGCGGCGCGGGTTCGTTCTCCTGTTTGCTGGGTGCATGGTGGCGGCGCGTGTGATCCCAACTCTCCCTCCTTCCGGCAGCCGCCGCATCGGCAGCGGCTGCCGCCTTCGTTCTCCTATCATGCTAATTGGCCCCATCCCACCCCACCCGCCCGCCCGCCGCCGCCTGGTGCGCGCTTTGCACCACCGCCTGCACGCATTGTGTTTTGAACCCTCGCATTGGCGCCGCATCATTCAGGGATTAACGTGCATTCAATAACGCGGTCGTCGTCACAGCGGGCCGCGGCGTGCCCGTGTCGTCGCTACTCTGGCAACTACGCCGACCCGCCGCCGCCGCCGCCGCCGCCCATGCGTGCATGCATCTCTATCATGGTCTTTTGCAGCGCGCGCGCCTCCTCCTGCTTTGCCACGATGGAGGCCTCCACCTTGTCGCGGTCCGCGGTAATGATCTTCAGGCGGCCGTTCACTGTGCTCAGCGCCTCGGACGACTCCAACCGCACCAGCACCTTGCCCATCAGCTTGTACGCATGCTCGCCCTCCCCCAGCGCCTCCAGCTCCTGCAATGGGTTGAGTGGCGTGGTGTGGTGTGGGTGGCGTACAACACAACGCCACCACCCAGGGGGCAATAGTGGCACCAACCAACAGCAGCAACAACGCACCGCCTTCACCATCGTGTTCTCATTGTGCTGCGCCTCCAGCAGCGCCTGCCGCTGGATGAGGTCTGCCACCTCCCGCTGCTTCTCCCGCATCGCCTCCACCACCTTGGTGTACTCTGCCGGCGGCGCCGCCGCTGCACCCGCCGCTCCTCCCCCGCTCACCCGCACACCCATCGTCGCCGCCATCCTGCTTGCTGCTGCTGCTGCTGCTGGAAGTGAATGAAAGTTGCGTCGGGTGGCACGGTATGAAAAGCAGCACGCGCCAGCCACAACCACACGTATGCGCCCTTGTTTGCCACTTTTGACACATACGCATCCCATCTGCCTGCCATTATACTCTGTTACCACCACCATCGAGGTGGTCAGAAAGGGGCCAACGGCCGCTCTTTCTTCCGCTTCTTTTGCATCGAGAGATAGCAGCATCCCCACGAACTTGAAAGTCGGCTACTGCTCTCCTCCTACTGCTTGCCCTAGGGGGTAAGTAGCCGAGTGGTGGCATTGCGCAGGCGCAAGGGTGCGAGGGCGTGGGGTGCGGCAATTGCCGGAAAGGGGTGTAACTGCGTGGATGCGGGGGTGTGGCAGGTGCGCTGTGTGTTGGTTGGCATTCAGTTTGTTGCCAGCAGCTACCTCTCATAGTAGGCGGCAGTAGGAGAGGGCAAACAGGGTGTGACGTGGCACGTGAGGCAGCAGGGTAATCTGGGAGGCAGGGACAGGATCCATTAGCCTACTACTAACCCGGCGGCAGCGGTAACATGGCGGCGCGGCGGTGGGCTGCGCGGCTGCTGCTGGCGGCAGCGGGGGCGGGGGCAGTGGCGGCGGCAGCGACAGCAGGAGGTAGCAGCAGCGGTAGCAGTGCAGTGGCGGCGGCGTACGGGGAGGCGCAGGTGTACGTGACGGGTGGGCCGGGGACGGCAACGTCACGCGTGACGGCGGCGTACCCCGCACCCGCGCCCGGCGCGCTGACGGCGGCTGTGGGTAGCGTGCTGCACGTCGTGTTTGCGGTGACCAACGCCGCCACCGGCGCCGGCCTGACGCCGCACCAGGCGTTTGTGCGGCTGACGCACGCCGAGAGCGGCGTGGTGACGCACTTTGTGGCGCCGCCGGCGCCCACGCTGCGCGCCGGCGCGGCGGGCGTGCATGGCTGGAGCGTGGACCTGAGCGACCGCAAGGCGCTGGCGGGCGCGGCGGCGATGGGCGTGTACGCCGTGGACATCGTGGTGGGCGACGCCGGCATCTCCAACCCGGTGGTGTGGCGCGTCACCAACGCGCTCACGCGGCAGCCCGCCGCCGCGCCGGTGAGGCCTGCGCCGCCGCTGTACACCACGCCGCTGCTGCATGAGTCGGACACGACGCTCACGCCGCTGCGTAAGATCGCGCACGCCTTCCGCACGCCCGAGAAGCGCCCGCCGGCGGTCGTCTCCCTCGCCGCCGCCGCCGCCATCGTCGCCTGCCTCCTCGCCTTTGTCGTGGCCGCCTTCCGCGTGCCCGGCTTTGGCATCTCCGTGCCGCCCGGCGCCGCGCTGTGGGCTGGCGCCTTCTTCCTGTGCTTCGCCGCCTACATTGCCCTCTTTGCCGCCTTCTGGCTCTCCGTCAACATGTTCACCACCCTCACCTACGCCGCCCTCCTCGCTGCACCCACCGCCTTTACCTGCCACCGCATGCTGGTGGCACTGCAGGCTGCCGACGCCAAGACGGCGTAATGGCGTGACTCGTCTGAACTTTAAGTATACCATTATATGACCCAGGCCACACGGCCAGGTCCACTACGTCTCGTCAAAGAGGTACTTGCGCAGGTCCAGGCGGCCGTCGTCCCGCCGTGCCGCCATGCTAACCGTGCCACCGGCGCCGCCGCCGCCGCCGCCACCGCCACCGCCGCTGATGCTGCTGTCGCCGCACCCTGAGAAGTTGATGGTGGCCGCCACGTTGTACGCCGCCTCCAGCGAGATCATGCAGCGGTAGCGCAACGTGATGAGGTCCTCCGGCGGGCTGGCGCGCTGCAGGAATCCCAGCCGCGTCAGCGTGGTGACCTGGTGCAGCAGGTGCGCGTACGGCACGGCGCGCGACTTGGCGGCGCCGGCGGGGTCGTTGGCAGCCAGCAGGCAGTGGAACAGGGTGAGCGCGCGCTCCAGCCGGAAGGGCGCCGGCCCCGCCAGCGCGGCACGGCGCTTGACATCCGAGATGGCCTGCGCCGGGTGGAGGTGGGTGGGTGGAGGTGGGGTGGGTGACGGTGGGGTGCGTGGCGGTGCGGGTCAGGGGCCACCCACGCGCCTACGTACTCCTGCAGTGGTGGGCCCGCTGGCACGTGACGGCTTGGCGGTGCCGAATAGGCGGGCATCCGAGCTGGCAGGGTTGTGGGACGCGCAAAACGCGGCCAGCAGCAGTAGCTTGGTAAAGTACGGCAGCTCCAGATCCACACCACGCTCCCGCCGCGGCCGTGTCACCGGTGGCGGCGTGCTGACGCTGCTGCCAGCACCGCCGTCATCCACCCGCGCGGCGGCAGCGGCAGCAGCTGGTGCGGACGTCGGCACCAGCACATCATGGAACACGAACCGGCGGCGTGCCGCGTCAAACGCCGGTGCCGCCAGCGCACGCAGCCTGCTAGCGTCGGCGCGGTGCACCTCCTGCCGCAGTACCGGCGCCAGGTACGCCGGGAACAGGGTCTTCACCAGGTACGTCAGCTCAGTCACATCGTGGCCCACCAGGAAGCCAAACGCGCGGTCCACCTGCACACCGTGCGATGTTTGGGTGGTGTTTGTGTGGTACTGTTGTGGGACTGAACGTGATTGCGTGCGTGCCCCGCCCCAACGTACGTGGTCCACAAAGGCGCGGAACAGCTCGGGCGCCACGCCCAGCGGGCACATGGAATACAGGAGGGTGCGCATGGTGGCGGGCGACGCGCGTGGGAAGTGGACCACCAGCGGTGGGTAGTCCACGCCGTCACACGCCTCTGACAGGATGGTGCCCCCGCGCGCCACCAGCAGGAAGGCAAGGCGGGTTGGCAGCTGCATGGGGTGGATGGACGGCTCGTGGTGGTGCGTGTGGGGCAGCAACAACTTCACCAGACGGCGTTCGTGCAGCAACGTACCAACTGCGGCAGCCGTACCAGCCGCGTCACCAGCTCGCGGTCACACCGTACCAGCGCCTCCGCGTCATCAATAACCAGGTGGAGGGGCACTGCATGGGGGCGGGGCGTGCAGTGCGTGGTTGTGTGTGGGCACAGAGTGCATGCCCCTCGCCGCCGCTGCAACATAACAAACGTACCGGGTGCATGAGGGTCAGCAGGGGCTGCGCCCGCTGTGGAGGTTGCTGCTGCCCGACTACGGGACGCGTCAGCAGGCGTGACGCCGCCAATAGCACCCAGCGCCGCCGCAAACTCGCCAAAGGTGGTGCACCGCCGGCTGCCCAGCTCTGCCACCAGCGCGCCGCGCTTGTCGTCGGTGCGCATGGTTTGTACGGCAGCCATGCTGCCCTGGCTGCGCTCTGCGCGACCCCGTGCCTGCATCGCAGCCACCCAGGCGTCCACAATGGCAGGCGCGCCGCCAGGCGGCGCCCACTTCGCAATGGCGGCGGCGGTGGGGCGGCCATCGGCGGGCCGCGCGGACGCCACCAGCGCCGTCAACAGCCGGCGCACTGGCTCATGTGGCCACCCGCCACCGGCGGTGGGCGGCCCGCATGCCCACGTAAGCAGCGCGCCAACCGCGGCAGGCAGCAGTGCCTCATATAGCGCGCGCGGCGTGGCATACAGCGCAGCAGACTCGCTGCCCCACGCCACACCAGCGCACGACAGTAGGTCTGCTACAAAGGTGGTCTTGCCGGCGCCCGCCGCGCCATGCACAATCACGCTGCGCGCCCACCCGCTGCGCATATCCAGCGTCTTTACCAGCACACCCACCGCGTCACCGCGGTCGGGCCACCGCGCACCCAACCCCTCTTCCAACGCGCGTGCGTGCGCCGCCCGCCCGCCGCCGCCTGCCGCCGCTGCTACTGCTGCTGCCCCTGGCACAGTCATCGGCTGCCACTCCAGTGGCGCCGCTGCAGCCGCGGCCGCCCCGCTGCCGCCTGTCCGAGATGGTGCTGCAGCCGAGCTGCCGCCCCCCGACCCACCACCCACACCTGGCAGCAGCAACGCCGTCGCCTCCAGCGGCGACGCGCTCCCTCCCTCCTCCTCCTCCTCGTCGTGGGGCGGCGGCGGCGGAGGCGGCGCCACTGCTGCCGATCGTGGCGGTGGTGGGGAGAGGCGTGGAGATGAGCGCGTTGCGCGCGGCGGCCGGGCGGGTGACACTGCCTGTGTAGCAGCAATGGTGTCGCCGGCATCATCCTCATCCGTGTGGGGCGGCCCAGAGGCGGGCGAGTCAGACTGCGTGGCCCACGTGTCTGCGCTGGCGTCCGACAACGTGCGGCGCAGCATGCGGCGTGTCGACGGTGACGCGGCAGCACCCACCGGCGAGCCCGCGCCGCTCTCCACCACGTTGGCGGCAAATGTGACGCCGGCTTTGAGCGGCGGCCGTGCCGCCTTGCTCGCTGACGGCGCCCGCAGCGCCAGCAGGCTGCTGTTGCCGCTGCTGCCGCCGCCTTCTATCAGCGCCACCATCTCCCCCATGCTGCCCACGCTACTACGGCGGCGCGCGGCGCGGACGGAGGCAGGTGGGGAGGTGCCAATGGCGGCGGCGGCACCACGCGCGGGCGACGCGCCGGCGCCCGACGCACGACCCGATTGAGAAAGTGGCGGCGTGCCGGCGAGGCTGGCCGCGCCGGAATGCTCGTCAGGGGACGGTAGCCCGCTGCTGTCACTGCGCCGCCGCTTCAACCCAGACAGGGGCGCCATGGGGATGGATGGTGGTGACAGGGCAGGTGCAGCAGTGGCAATGGAAGCGGTAATCACACTGCTCCATGCGTCCCCGCCTGCCGCCGCAGCTGCGGTAGTGGATGGGGAGATGACTGCACTGCCCGGCGCGTGCAACCCACCGCCCGCACCCACCGGCGCCGGCGTCTCTGGTGTTGGTAGGAACAGGGAGGCGGCAATAGATGGCTTGCGGACTGGCACCGGGGTACGTGACGACGGCGTCGCGGACGCCGCTGCCGCCGCCGCCAGCGCCTGCGCACGACTGGAGCCGCCGCCACCGCCGCCGCTGCTGCCACTGCTGCTACGTGCCGCACCAAACCCTGGCCGCCCGCCCAGCGACAGCAGGGACGACAGCCACCCGCCTCCATTCCCGCCCGACCCCTCCATTTCTGGGAGAGCAGCCAGGTAGGGGGTACGTTGACCTGTAGCAGCCGAGCCGTTGGTCGGTGGTGGCGGCGAGGGGAGCCGGGAATGAACTAAATAATTACAGCGAACAAATCAGAAACGCGCCAAAATACCGTCACAAATCAGCGGGACACATCAATTATCGTTACTTCCAATGCACAAATAATTGCCTCATCGCTGCGCTGTCAACTTCCCAGTTACGATTGCCGCAGATACCACGGCATTGCCACGTGTGCCCGCGGCTGCCCGCCAACGGCTCTCTCCTTCCTTCTCTCCTCCTCCCCGACCAGCTCCACAACAACCAACAACTCGAGCTGCTACGTAGTGGTACCAACAATGATGAGCACGCCAGCGGCAGAAGTCGCGCGTGTGGAAGGCGCGGCGTGCGCGGGACACACAACAGCAGGATGGCGGCGCCCGTGGTGGCGCCCACGGAGCACTTGATTGTTATTGTGGATGCCTCGGCGGCTGGCTGGCGGCGCGCCGAGGCAGTCGCAGCAGCAGCAGCGGCAGCGGCGACAGCGGCAGCCGAGGCGGCAGCAGCGACAGCGGCGGCAGGCCTGGCGGTGTCGGCAGGCGCCCCACCGCCGGTAGTGCGGGTGGGAGTAGCGGGGCGGCGGCTGGCATTTGAGGAGTTCCTGCGTGTGCTGCACCTGTTCCTGGCAGCATACGCGGCATGCGACCGGCGGGCGGCGCTGGCGGTGATTGGGTATGATGGCGAGCGCGGCGGGTATGCTTGGCCGCCGTCACCACCGCCGCCGCCGCCATCGGCCGCTGATTCCGCGGCGCCATCACCGCCTGTTGCCGGCACGGAGGAGGAGGAGGCTGAGCATCTGCGCGGCGCGGCGGTGACGCGCACTGTGACGGCGGCGCTGCGGCGGCTGCGGCGGCCCACGCCGGCGCCAGAGGAGTATGTGGTGGCGCCGGCGGCAGGCAGTGCGGCGGACCGGCGGATGACGGCAGCAGACGCCGCCGTGCTGGGCGCAGAGGTGGCGCTGGACCGTGACGCGGCGGCGGGGACGGGCGTGTACGCCTCTGCGCACTCCCTCGCGCCCGCCCTCTCCCTTGCGCTGTGCCGCCACCATGCTGTGGCGCGCCGTGCGCCCGGCGGCGCAACCTCCCGCATCCTCGTGTTTAGCGCCGGCGGCGACGCGCCGTCGCAGTACATCGCGGTTGCCAACGCCATCTTCTCCGCGCAGCGCTACGGCGTCAGCCTGGACGCGGTGGCGATGGCGGGCGTGAAGTCGGTGGCGCTGCAGCAGGCGGCGCACCTGACGGGCGGCACGTACAGCGAGCCCACACTGGAGCAGCATGCCGGCCTATTCCAGTTCCTTGTCATGATGTACCTCCCGCCGCCGCCCCTGCGGTCCACCTTTGCGCTGCCCGCCAAGCGCACCGTCGACCTGCGCGCCGCCTGCTTCTGCCACAAGCGCCACGTGGATGTGGCGTGGGTATGCGCCGTCTGCCTCTCCATCTGGTGTGACTACACGCCCGCCTGCCTCACCTGCGGCGCCACCTCCGCCACGCCCACCGCCTCCACCGCGCCGCCCCTCCTCCCAGGACCTGTGGCACCTGCCGCCACGAAGCCTGCAACGACATGACAGTGTCAGTAGTAGTTCTGATGTATCTGTGTTGCGATTGTTGTTGTTGTTGTTGTTACACCAGCGCCTGTCTGTGCTTGCCTGTGCCTGCAGAGCTGCACACTTGGCGCCGCATTGAACCTGTGTCCCAACTTTCACGTTCAAGGCCAGCGCAAGGCGCGCTCAGACATGTCTGACGGAGCGGCGCGGGCGCAACAACGGTCATAGCAATGCAAGAACAGCGCCGCAAACTGACACCTGAACACGCCAGTCGCAATTATAGTGTGACCACTTGGCCATTGATGTGCACTTGTTTACTGCGGCGCATTGCGTGCCATACTTGTGGTGGGTATAGCGCCTGTACTGGTCGGTGGACCCAAGGGGAGGAGGAGAGGAGAGAGGAGGGGCCATTGCTGCAACAGCAACAGCACCACACAGCGGCAGAAGCACAAGCGCAAGCACACGTGGCAAGCAGTTGCATTGTATGTTGCGGGAGCACGCGCTGGGTGTACACGTGGTTACGTTGTTGGCATTGGGTGTGACAGTGTGCGGATACGAGTGGATACCGCTGGCGCGTATCCACATACGCGCGGGCACTGTAGTAACTTAACTGTACACACCGCGCCAGCACACAGTTGCAGCACTGCAGCCAATTACAAGCTGCAACCACGCATTTACGGCGGCGCTGCCGGTTTACAACGTAGCGCGCCTGTCCTTGCCAGTGGTGGCAGCAGGCAGCGATGGCATCGACAGTGACGCCCGCGCGGGCGGGCCGGATCGCGCAGTCGCTCAGGCCGGCTTTGGTCATCGTCGCCTCGAACAGGAACGTTCGGTGCGTGACCTCGGTGAGGAACGGCACGAACACGTCGAACAGCAGGTTGCCCATGCCGTGGACGATCGGGCAGCCGGCATGGAACTATGCTTGTGACGCCGCCCGCGGGTGGACGCGGGGGTAGTGTGCGGGAAGCGAGTGGTGGCGGCGGTGGCGATGGCAATGGGACCACCAAGGCAGTGGCGGGGGGAGGGGCGCCGCTGTCTGAAGCCGCCAAGCGGCGGCGCAAGCTGGCGGCCGCCCTCATCCGGTGTGGCCGGGAGCGCGGCCTGGCGTTCCCATGGGACGCTTGCTTTGAGGAGCTGGACCGCGCCGCGCTGGATGTGCCTACCGCGGTTGCTGCACTGGTGGCCCGGTTCCCACTGGCGACCGCCGCCGCGGCAGCAGCGCCATCACCCGGCACACCAGCTGCAGCGGTGTCGTCGCCGGTGCCCTCCCGGACTGGCACGCTGGTGGCACCCGCCAGCAACGCGGCAGGGGGCCGGTGGCCAGCTGCCAGCCCCCTGTCCCGCTCCCCTTCCTACGCGTCGTTGGTGGGTGGCTTTGGTGCCGCAGCAGCTGCACCAACAACCCCAGCGCCACCGGCACGGCTACCTGCGCCGCTGCCGTCTGACACGCCCGCCGCCCTGACCGAGCGGCTGGCGGCACTGCCTGGCGTGCTGGGTGACGTGGGTGCCGGTGGCGGCGCGCCAGCCGCACTGGCGGCCCTCCGCACGCTGAATGCGCTGCTGCTGGCGGCGTCACCACCCGTGCCGCGCGCCGGCACGCTGCCGCCACCCATCGAGCCGGTGCACACCGCGGTGGCACGCCTGCCGCTGCCGCTCACGTCCGGCGCACTGGCGGCATGCGTGTCCGCCATGCGCCGCGGCGCGCGCGTGGATGGCTTGCTGGTATCCGACGCCGGCTGGTGGGCGGCGGACGGTGGCAGCGGTAGTGATGGTGGACCCGCGGGCACCCGCATTGGCGGCGGGTGCGGTGTGGCACACGTGGCGCTGGAGGCGGCGCTCACGTCCGTCCTGCTCATGGCGTCGCACGAGGTGGACCGCCGCCTGCTGGCGGATGACACCGTCACCGCCGTCCTCCGCTTGCTGGTGCACACGCTGAGCTGCCACATTGCGCCTGCCATGGATGCCAGCGACGCGCGGTGGCGTGCCCGGCCACCCCGCCCGCCGCCGTCTGCTGCGCCAGGTAGCAGCGGCTCAGTAGTGGAGGAGGGCGAGGGCGGCGACCTGTTTGACGACGACGATGATGATGACGGTGGGGGCGGCGGCGGCAGTGACGAGGAGGGCGGCAGTGATGGCGAAGCAGCTCGGGGGCCGCACGGCGCGTCGGGCGGACGCGGCGGGCGCGGCGGCGGGCGGGGTAGCGGGCGGACGCCACACAAGGCGGGGCGCGCGCATGTGGTGGCGGCGCACACTCGCTTGCGGCCGCTGGCGGCAACCACGGCAGACGTGCTGACGCGCGTCGTCGCTCTGTTGCACGCCACGCCGCTGGATGAGCCGGCGCTATGCCTGCTGGTTGACGCCGCCTTGACGGCGGCGGCGCGGTGCAGCTCGGCAGCAGGCGGCGGGCGCGGTGGCGGGTGGCTGCCGCTGGCGGGCGTGGAGGCGGGCCTGCAGGCAGCCGGCCGCGCCGTGCTGTGTGGCATCATGGCTGGCTACCCGCACGCACGTGGCGGCATCCTGGCCGACCTGTGCGCGGTGCAGGTGCGGCTGACCGGCGCGCACGTTGCCAAGCGCACCTTCCGCCTGGCACCCACCATCCCGCGCCCCTACCTGGCAGCGCTGGCGGCACGGCAGGCGGGTGGCGGTGGTGGCGGTGGGGGCAGCGGCATTGGGGTGGGGGATGGCGAGCCTGGCAGTGAGGCTGCCGTGCTGCTGTCTGCCGACCCGACGGACGCCTGCGGCACCCGCGTGTACGCCCGCACCACCCCCCCGCTCACCCCACCGCCAGCTGCGGCGTCGACGCCGTGGGCCGCGCCCGGTGGCCGCCGGGAGGCACGCGGCGCCGCGCCGCCGCCCACCACCCCCGCACCTGCCCTGCCTGCATCGGGCACCAAGCGTGGGCGGCCTCCTGGCAAGCCTACGCCGGCGCCGACGCCGTCCTTGACGTCGCCAAGCGGCGGTGGCGGCGGTAGCAGCGGCGGCGGGGAGGACAGCGCGGCGGGGGCGGCGTACCTGGGTGTGCAACGCCTGGCGCTGCGATATGTGCGCCACCTGTTCAAGTGGCTGGCGCACCGCCTGGCGGGCGGCGGCGGCAGTGCGGTGCTGGCGGGCAGTAGGGGCGCCGGCGGCGGCGTGGCGTCGGTGGTGGATGACGACGCTGATGGGCGGCTGGTGCTGCGGCGGTTCACGGTGGACGTGCTGGCCATGTGTGACCTGCCCGAGTGGCCCGCCGCCGAGGCGGTGCTGGCAGCCCTCGTGCATGCGCTGCTGGACCACCTGCCAGGCAGTGACGCCGCCGCCGCCGCTGCCGCCGCCGGCGCCAAGGAGGCCAAGGTGATGGCATCGCTGGCCGTCACGCTGCTGGGCCTCGTGGTCACGCGTCTCTCCATGCCGCGGGACGCCGCTGCCGCCGCCGCCGCCACTTCCACTGCCACAGCGTCTAGTGACGCTGCGGCGCCACAACTACCAACGGGCGAGCAGCCGTCGTCATCAGGGGACACGCTCAGCGACCTGGCAGAGCCGTCACCGCGCTCCCCCCTGCCAGCGCGGCAGCCAAGCAGCAGCAGCCGCAGCGGCGGCGGCGGCGGCGGTAGCGAGTCGGCGGTGGCGTGCGCCACGTGCGGCGAGGGCGCCGGCGACGGCGTCTACCTCCTGGCGTGCGACGACTGCGGCGCCTTCTACCACGCTGCCTGCGTCGGCATCCTGGACACCGAGCTGGCGGGGCTGGAGTACTGGGCATGCGACGACTGCCGCCTGCGCCGTGCCGCTGCCGGCGTGGCAGGCAAGATGGTGGCACTGGCAGAGCGCCTGCGTGGCGCCACCACCACAACGTCGGCACCACGCGCCAGCGCCGAGGTGGGGGCGCAGGGGAAGGACGCTGCGCCACGCTTGTGGCGGCAGGTGACGCTGGACCACCTCACGGGCGCGTCGTACGAGGATGCGGCGGCGCAGGCGGCGCGCACCTACCTGCTGACCGCGTGGGCAGCCGAGGCGGGCAGCGATGCGTTGGAGCGGTACGCCGTTTGCCATTTTGTTTGCCCGCTCGCTCGATTTGCCACCCCCCACCACACCCCCACACACCCACCCACACCCACGCCACCCTGCAGCGCATACTGGGCGTCGCAGTGGGTGCTGCCGCAACGCAGCGTGGCGTCGTCGTCCGCGGTGGTTAGCCCGCTCATGGTGGGCCGCCTCTACCTGCAGGTACGTGCCCGTGCGCCATTTTTATGTATTTTCCCCACCGGGCGCGGGGCGCACAGAGGCGGGGCCGTGCTACATGGGGGAGCATGCACCGCATGCTGCCGCTGCGGGGGGCGCGGAATTTGTGGTGCGCGTGCGGCGGGCGTGGGTTGTGTGTGCACACGTAATACGCCGAGGGTGTATGCTGGCGCTGCCTTATGTACAAAATTAGGCGTGGTGGCCCCGATGTAGCCCTGATAGCTCAGTGGTAGAGCGTCTGTCTTGTACCCCGTGGTCGAGACAGTTCAACAGAAGGTCCCCAGTTCAATCCTGGGTTAGGGCATGGGATCCTTTTTTTTTGCCTTTTTTTTTTGCCCCCCACACCCACTATCGTACACACCCACACTCACCCGCAGCTGCTGGCGCGCGGGCCCCTCATTGGTAACTTTGACCGCTTCCTGCGCGCGCTGCTGGGCGCCTTTGACGCCGACACGTCCAAGACGCGCGCGGCACTCATGAAGGCGGTGGCGGGCATGGTGGGCGCGGCGCCCGCCATCATGTTGAACCCGGTACGTGCGGTGGGTGGTGGGGCGGCCGCGTGGGTATTATGATCCAGCCTCC
>Ga0066256_1003821_pt1 | contig 14119 bp, 6 predicted proteins | sample ThiBio_1000_biof_FD_87107 | JGI IMG/M metagenome (GOLD analysis project Ga0066256, IMG submission 87107) | Wastewater bioreactor microbial communities from Cape Town, South Africa - Thiocy_expt_1000_biof (version 2) | ecosystem: Engineered > Bioreactor > Thiocyanate-remediating >...
CTTTGCGCTCCTTGGCAGCGTCGATGCAAGTCGGCTGCGACGGCTGCACCCAGCGGTGGCGGGCGCTGTGGCAGGTGTGCCGTGGAGCGACATGGGTACGCCCGTATTGGACGTCGTGCGGTGGCGCGCAGCGCTGCCATGCGCGGTGAGCGCGAGGCCGCTGGGGCCGGTGACGAGGGAGCAGCTCGGTCGTGCCGGTACACCGGCATGGGCGGCGCTGGCGGGCGTCAGACACCTTGACCTACACGGCTGTGCAGGTGTAGTAGATGAGCTGCTTCGCTGGCTGCCCACCTCACTGAGCGTCCTGAATGTGCGCTACTCCTTCAACCTGACCGCGCGTGCCAGTTTTACGCACCTGACGGGCCTGACGTCGCTGGACTGCAGTGGGACGAAGGTGCTGCATGGGGGTACAGACGGCCTGCCGCCGTCGCTGCAGGAGCTTGATATGGGTAATGTGGGGTCCTACTTAAAGGACGGCGCGTCGCTGGCCCACCTACGCCAGCTGCGCGTGTTGCGCGTCAGCGGCAGCGCTGTGGATGCTACTACACTGGCGTCGCTGCCGCCCAGCCTACTGGAACTGCAAGCGGCGCGCTGCAGGGGGCTCCCGCCAGTCGCGTCCTTTGCACACCTGTCAGCGTTGCGCACGCTGGATGTGTCCGGTTGCACCATTGTTGACGCCTCGCTGGCAACCTTGCCGCCGAGCCTGGTGTCCCTGAACGCGAGGCTGTGCTGCAATCTCACCCGCGCTGCCGTGCTGCCGCCCCTGCCCGCGCTGCGCGTGCTGGACGTGAGCGATACGGACATTGGGGACGCGATGTTGGCCAGCCTGCCACCGGGTGTGACGGAGCTGCGCCTGGTGCGCTGCCGCACTGTGACCCGGGCCGCCACGTTGGACCACGTGCCCGGTCTGCGCGTGCTGGTCAGCGTTGGCACGGAACTGGATGTGCCGCCAGCATGTGCCGTCCCCCCTGCAGTTGGCCACCTGCACGGACACCGGGACGGTGTGACGTGTATTGCGCTGCTGGCAGGAGGCCGGCTGGCAAGTGGCGATGCCGACGGCGAGGTCCGGCTGTGGCGGCATGACGTACCGGTAACTGGGGACGGCGAGAAGGCGACGGCGATGTTTAACGTGAGCAAACCGGTGGTTACACTGGCGGCACTGCTGGATGGCCGTCGCTTGGCTGTCGGTACAGCTGCCAAGAGTGAGGCTGACGGTGACGTGGAGGTGTGGGATGTTGACGCCGTGCCGCCCGTACGCGGCGTGGCCATCCCCTGTGGCAGCCGTGTGACAGCTCTGATGGCGGCGCCTGGCGGCCGGCTCGCGGCAGGATGCGAGGATGGTGGCGTAAAGTTTATTGACGTAGGTGCGGGCGTCGTGGCGTCGGTGCTGGCGGGGCACACAGGCAGAGTGGCGGCACTGGCGCACCTGCCCGACGGCACGCTGGCAAGCGGGTCGTCGGACGAATCGGTGCGGTTGTGGGATGCCGGTACCACGGGCGGCGCCGGCACCTGTGTGGGCATTCTTCCAGGGCACGCTGGAGGGGTGAGCTGCATGGCAGTGCTGGCTGACGGCCGGCTGGCATGTGGGACACGTTACAGCGTGGTGCAGCTGTGGGATGTGGGTGCCCGCACCTGCGTCGGCGTGATGGCAGGCCGTTTCGGCGGTGTGGCTGCATTGGCCGCGCTGCCAGATGGCCGCCTGGTCAGCGGCTCGCCGGACTTCACCATCTTGGTGTGGGATACGCGCCCTGCCGCGGCCGCTGGCGCCAGCCGTGCCGCCGCCGCCGTGCCCTTTGTGCCGGTTGGACGTGTGCAAAGCGGCACCTCCTCGCTGGCCGCGCTGCCGGACGGCCGCCTGGCAAGTGGTGCCGACGGGCGCGGCGACGGCGCTGTGCACCTGTGGGAGATCCCGCCACCTGCAGCGTGTGAGTAGCTGGTACACTACTGATAAGGCGGCAGTGGCACGCAACGAGCCAATTTGAATAGCGGGGGAGAGGCCAGCGCGAACACACACACGCACACAGGAGTAGCGGAAGAAGGGAAGAGGGGGAGGCCGCAATATGCGCAACGACAACCTGCAGCTTACGACGCGCCCACCTCCACCGCCGCCGGTGGGTGTGCCTTCACAGCAATGAGCACGTCCTTCATGCGGCTGACGTCGCCCGGCACGTACTCGCCCGCCGCCGCCTTCTTCTTGTCACCGCCGCCGCCTGCGCCGCCACCCGCGCCGCCCGCCGCGGTGGCCGCCCCGCCGCTCAGCACGTCCATCAGCGTCGCCACGCGCGCCCAGCTGTCGCCCGTCAGCGCGCGCGCCGCCTCCGCCGCCTTTGCCGCCTCGTCCTCCCGGTTCTTGGCCTTGCGCGCCGTCACCAGCTTCGCGCGCTCCGCCTGCATCGCCTTCAGCGCCGACTTGCCCGCCGCCTTCCGCGCCGCGCGCGCCTCCCGCTCCGCCGCGTCCTTCACCTCGTTGGCCTCGCGGAACCGCGCATTGAACTCTGCCAGCGGGTTAGACCCGCCGCCCACGCCCGCACCCACACCCGCCGCCGCTGCCGCCGCCGCCGCTGCGCCGCCCGCCGCGCCGCCGCCGCCGCCGCCCGCCATGAACACAAACCCCGCCTCTGCCGCCGGCGCCGGCGCCGCAAAGTCGTCGCCGCCCGCCGCAAACGCCGCGTCAAACGTGCTGCAGTGGGTGGGGAGTAAGGGGGAGGTGGGGGTGAGGGAGGTGTGTGTGTCCAGCTGCTATCCTGCCATGCTGGCGCGCGAACCCCCGCCGCCCCTGCCGCCATCGCATACGCACGCGCCGTCCGCGCCGCCCACAGGCACCGCCTCCTCCATGAACTCCTCCATGTTGCACGTTGCCCGTGGTACACGACAGATCCGCTTTCCCGCTTCGCTGTTCACCACCACCCTCACTGCTTCTGCCTTCCTCTCTCTCTGCTCTCTCTACTGTCGTCGAGATGGCGCGTTCGGGGTGAATAAAAGGCGGCGAGGCGCAGGCGCGGCACGGATTAGTCACCACGGCACCAACATATGGTACACCGTCATCAAGAAATGGCAGCTGCCGATGCACCCGCCCGCACTCCTGTTGCGCTACGCTGGTGGGCGTGGCGTGGGATAGCTATAGGTTGGGGCAGTAGGCGGCAAGAGGAAACTTTGGCGACGTCGTACACACGCACCCGCCTCTCTTCGAGCGACATACACCTTTTCTACCCACACCCCACTTCTATACCGTGTTGTGTGTTATTGGTTGCCTCCAAAGCCTCCGCCTTGGGGTCGAAATCGTCGCCGATCACTGCTTCTTGAATCAGCTAGGCGGCAAGAGAAGTGCAGCAGCAGCGAGGGAGAGAGGAGAGGAGAGAGGAGAGAGGGGCAGCGAACGAGGGCATCTTGTCATCATCGAGCAATTGTCAATAGGCGGTGGTATACACGAGGCGCAGATCACGACGGGGGAGTGACTGTGCGCACCAGATAGGCAGTAGCTGCCGCCTGTGATTGCCTTTGTGTCCAAGTCTCACGCCTTATTTGCATTACTACCCCTACACCACCACCACCACCACCATGGCGGCAGCGGCGGCGGTGGCGGTGGCGCGGCGGCTGGCGGCGGCGGTGGTGGTCCATGGCGGCGCTGGTGCCGGTGCGTGGGCGGCGCGGGCGGCGGTGGCGATGCCGCTGCCTGTCAGCGTGGCGCGGCTGCATGCGGCAGCGGCGGTGGCGGCGCTGACGCCGGTGCGGTTCACGGCGGGCGAGTCGGTGACGTCGGGGCAGGTGTCGTCCGTGCTGGTGTCGGAGGGCTCCGTGGTAGCGATTGACCAGGTGGTGGCGTCCATCGACACGGACAAGGTGGTGGTGGAGGTGCGCGCCGACAGGGCGGGCGTGGTACGCAACCTGACGCTGAAGGTGGGCGCCGAGATCGCGGCAGGTGCCGCCATGTTTGAGATCGACCCCGCTGGCGCTGGCGCAGCGCCCGCACCACAGGCGCCGCGTGCCGCTGCAGCACCTGCGGCACCACCGCCGCCGCCGCCCGCTGCTGCCAAGCCGGCGGCACCGCCCGCGCCACCTGCGCCGGCCGCCGCTGCCGCTGCCGGCGGCGGCCATGTGCGCGTGCCGCTCATCCAGTTCCGGTACGGCAAGCGCACAGGCGCACCTGCCGCGCCGCCGGCGCCACCGCGCCCCGCGTCTGCTGCGTCTGCTGCGGCACCCGCGCCCGGTGCGGTGCGGTCGTCGACAGAAGACTACGCCGCCTTCCTGGCGCGCACCATGCCGTCCAAGGCAACCAAGTCGTTCCTGGACCTGCCACCACAATACGGCCGGCCACGCCTGTCGCCGGCAGAATCCGCCGCCATTGACTCGGGTGGCGCATATTGAGGTGCGCCGTGGTGCCACCGTACGCCAGGCGTTCTCGCTACATGGCGTCATCATTCGCGTTTCAATTCAAGCAATAGGGGACACAGGTTTTATTGTTACGACGACGACTCCAGGCCCAGTAGGGCGGCGGCTTTGCGTGACGAGGCGGAGCGGAGTCCCAGTGCCGATGCCGGTGCCGCGGCAGCACCCGGTGTACCTGCTGCCGGTTGCGGCGCTGGTGTTGGCGCTGGCGCTGGTGTTGGCGCTGGCGCTGGTGCTGGTGTTGGCAGCGCAACAATCGGAGGGGCAATGGGTGCCGCCGCTGCCGCCGCTGCAGCCGCAGCTGCCGCAGCGGCGGTGGCGGCGACAGAACGGCGGAGGTGTGCAGGGGTGGGCGCGCCAGGCGAGGTAATCGGCGGTGGAGGTGGCGGACGCCTGGGCGTGGCTGGTGTTGGGGGCGGTGCTGCACTGCCGCCACCGGCCGCCGCCGCCGACGCCGTCACCGACACTGGCCCGGATGCAGGAGTGGCAGCGGACGCAGCAGCCGCCGCGCTGGCAGCGGCGGCGGCAGCGGCAGCCAACCTTGCACGAGGCCCGCCGCCGTGGCTGGGTGACAACACGGCGCTGGCGCCAGCACCACCTCGCGGCGGCGGCAGGCTGCTGCTGCTGGCGTGAGTATCCGGCCGGAAACCAGCGCCACTACGAGCGTCATCGGCATCCGCGTCGTCACTGTCGCCGTCACCGTCGCCGTCGCCGTCGCCGTCATCATTGTCGTCGTCGTCGGGCTCGGCGTCAGAGAACACGCCAGCACGTGCCGGGGGGATGCGGCCGCCCGCAGCGCCATGCGCGTCCGACGGCTCGCCGTCCTCTGTGGGCATGGACACCGCGGGCACAGACACGAGGCCTTTGCGCTTACGCTCCGCGATGGCCACCTGCGCGGGGTACTGCGCATTGTACGACGCCTCGGTGGCCCACCGCGAGCCCGGCAGCACGGGTGCAAAAAACAGCTCCAGCACGAAGGAGGGGTCAAAGTTGCGGCACTTCTTGTCCTTGCACGCGCGGTCGATGACCGCCTTCTCGAACGCCAGGTAGTTGGACTCGATGAAGGCGGTGTGAAACGAGAGGTCAAACATGTGGTCGTCGCGCTGCGCGTAGTCGCGGTCAAAGAACGAGATCTTGACGTTGTCGCGCACAAACAGGTTGTGGCCCGCCACCGGGAAGTCCACCGCCTTGTCCTTCAGCTTGGCGTGCTCGATGCGCGGCACGTGGTCGCGGAAGTCGTACACCTGCGTGTACCACATCTTGGCGTTGGTGATGGCCACAAAGAAGTACGGGTCGCACCCCGTCTCAATGTCAAAGTTGGGCACCGTGATCATGCGCAGGTGCACCAGCTGGTAGGTGGGCGTGTGCACCGCCACCTCGCGCGGCATGCGCCGCAGCAGCATCTGCTCAAAGTACCACACGTACCGGTGCTGGCTGGGGATGGTGACGCCCTTGCCGTCGTGCGTGCGCCGGCTGCCAAACACCGCCAGCGCCTCCACCGCGCTCTTGCAGATGCCGGCGTACAGCAAGTAGCATGCCACCATCAGCCCCGTGCACCCCTTCCCGGCTGCATTGGGGCGGGGGGGGGGGGGGGGGGGGGGGGGGGGCGGGGGGGGGGGGGGGCACCAAGAAACGCGGCGGCGCCACCCGGCACACCGCACACTGCCGCAGGGGCGCCACCGTGTGCCGCCCGTCCGCCATGAGCCACGAATGCACCGCCTCACAGAACGGCATCACGATGGCCAGGTCGGGCGGGTTGTGATCCGGGAACGGGAAGCGCTGCGTGGGTGAAGGGTGGCGGAGGGTGTCAGTGCGTCGTCAGGCTGTGTTTGTGTGAACAGACATGCACACAACGGACGTACCTCGCAGCGGGGGAACACGCCCTCGATGGCGCTGTAGTCACGCTCGCTACACAGGTTAAAGATCTTGTAGTTGCCGGCGTGCCGCGTCTCAAAGAAGCGGCGCACCTCGGTGGCGGGGTTGCGATAGTACGCCTCGCGGCCGGACGACGGGAAGCCCATGGCAATGATGTTGTCGGTGATGTACGACAGGTCGAGGTCAAAGCCATTGTCAGCGTCCACAAACCGCTGCTTGGCTTTGGACACCAGCGAGCGGAGCGCCATGGTACAGCCCTGTGTGCGCGCGCGCCAGGGGCGGCGGCGGCAGCGGAGGGAAGAAGGAGGGTGTTGGATGTTGCCACGCTGCTGACTATAACCTGCGCTGCAAACAACGGCGGGGCGCGGCAAGTGGCACAAACAGCAGGGTAGCTCACAGGGCGTTGGAATACGCAAAAAATTAAAGCGCCGTCGCCCGGTGCACATAACAATTACATCGCATTGTGCAAGAGTCAGCGCTGTCGTTGCAACGGCTCCATTGCCGTTGTGCAGGCTGCTGCTGGCTGCTGTCGCCGCCGCTGTTCTAGCGTGCACTCACACGCAGCGAGTCAGCGAGTCAGCGACACACACCCAGGTCAAACACAGCGACCCACGCTCCGACGTTAGGGCGATGCGTGGCTGGGAGTTGTTGGAGCCATCAGAGCCGCCGGATTGCAGGTCGAGCGGCGATACGGACAAGGGCAAGCTGCAACGGCCCGCAAGCCCCCAACGTGAGACCGTCAGCTTCCAGCAGCACCCGCGCCGCAGTGTACGGCGCGCTGCAGCACGAAAGCAAGTGCAATGCTGTGGTCATCGCTGTGCCAGGGAGTGGCGGCTGTCAGCACTCGCCGCCGAAGACACCGCCACCACCACCACTAACTGCAAGCGTAAAGCGGTCGGTGATCACTGCGCCCCGTCACTTGCCGCCGCCCCATCGCTTGCCGCCGCTGCCGTCGTCGTCCCGCCACCTGATGGCGTCAACCCCGCCTTCCGCTCTGCCAGCTCAATAATCTCTGCCAGCAGCGTGGTGTGCACCGTCTGCATGGCGGCCCCGGTGGCGTGTGTGCGCGTGATATGAGGATAGTGCCTGTGTGTTTGGTGAGTGGTGAATGACACGCGCGCACGCCACGCTACGCACCGTCACGGTGGTCAGCAGGTCAAGGCCAATACCGCTCACCGCTGCCTCAATGGATGCCAGCTTGCCGTCTGCCAGCAGCGCTGCTGCAGCGCCCGCCTGCTCCAGCGCCCGCACCAGCTGCTCCTCCGCCTCCGCCAGCCGTGCCAGCCGCTCGCGAGGGCTGCGCTGCGCGGCCGCCGCTGCGCCGCTACCACCGGCTGCTGTTGCTCCGGCCTCCAATACACCCGCTGCCATCGTTTCTACCTCCATGTCGGCAGTTTGTGAGCAGCAGAGGGCGGCAGTGGGCGTCAGTCAGCAACAGTCGGTGTGCTGGAGGAGCTCGAGGTCCAACCGACTGTAAGCCAGTGCAACCGTGCTGCTCGCCGATGCGCATAAAACTGCTGCACCCATATGCAAGCCCGTTATCATCCACTACAAATACCGGCGGCAGCTTGGTGCGTCTGCGCGTCATTGCTGATTAGTGTGTAAGCGAGTGTGCGTACCTTTCGTGGCAGTTTGAGGGCGGTATCCCTGCAACAAGGATACGAGCGTCACCACTGCTGCCCGCGCGATTGTGATGGCGACGACGCTGTGTTTGGATCACATCCCTGCAATACTACTGCAGCTGCAGAAGTAGCAACCCAACCTCAGCAGCTGGCTTACAGTGCACCGGTGGCTGGGTACTGCTGCCTCTTCCCTCCCACATTCATCATGTGGACGTGCCCGCACTGCGACCTGCAGCTGGGCGACAGCGATGACGCCTGCATACTGTGCGACCGGCCACGGCCACCGGCCGCCGCTGCAGTTGCCGCCGCAGCCGCCGCTGCGAGTGCTGGAGCTGGAGCAGTGCCGCTACTGGCGGCGGTAGCACGGAGGCGGGCAGCAGAGGTGGTGGAGATGCTGACCAGCGACGACGAGGGTGATGGCATCCCGCTTGCTGCACTGGCAGCCGCCCCGCGCCGGGCCGCGGCCGATGCGGCAGTTATAGCGCCTCGCCTGCCGCCGCCGCTGCCGCCGCCGCCACCGCATGGTTGGGATGACGACGTCATCTCGTCGTTTACAACGGCGTCTGCACCTACCGCCGGCGCTGGAGCCGGTGCCGGTGCCGGTGCAGCAGCGGCAGCTGCAGCTGCCACTCGACCCTTGCCACGCGCTGCTGCCTCTGCTGCCATTGCCGCTTCCCTCGTTGCTGGGGATTCCACACTAGGGACGATTATTGACGACGACAGTGACGCTGACAGCGACAGCGAGTCGTACGACGCCGGCAGCCAGGCCAGTGAAGATGACGACGATAACGATAATGGTGGCGAGGACGATAACGGTGGCGAGGACAGCGATGGGGGCATTATTGTGTGCGACGATGACAGTTCTTCCTCGGAGTCAGACACCGGCGGCGGGGGCGGCGGGGGCGGCGGCGGCGGCGGAAGTAGCAGTGCAGCCGCGGCGACGATACCACCTGGCGGCGGACTGAAACGGGGGCGGAGTGTGAATGGAGAGGACAAGGGGCGCGCGGCAGCGGCAGCGGCACGGGCGGCGCGGACGGCAGAGAAGGTGGCTGCCAAGGCGGCAGCCAAGGCGGCGGGCGCCGCTGCACGGCTGGCTGATCGCAGCGCACGGGGTGCGTTTGCAAAGGAGGAGGTGGGCGTGGTGCTGGAGGTGGGACTGGCTGCCACCGCCATGGGTGCCGCGCTGCGCGCCGGTGTGGGCGCCGAGTATGCCGTGCTGCCGCCGCGCCCGCACGCCGTCAGCAATGCCGTGTGGTGGCTGCGCCGCCGCGCCGGCCACGGCGGTGCGTACACGGAGGACAGCGCGCGGGTGGAGGGCTACCTGTGCGTGGTGTGGGACGGCGGCACGTATGTCGACACGCTGAAGGCGGTGGGCACGGATGGCATGGCGCAGTTTGTAGGTGCGGCGCGTGCCACCGTGGCGCCGCGCACCCGCATCCTGTTCCTGGTGTCGGGCGCCGGCGAGCACGTGGTGAGCGAGCTGCGCCGTGCAGAGGCAGCGCGCCGGCGCAACCCACGTGCGCCGCCGCAGCCTGTCCTTACGCAAGACGGCCTGGACGCCGCCTCCATGCACTTGTACATCCATGCCGCGCTGGAGATCCACCACGCCTCCAACGCCGTAGAGGCGGCCGAGTATCTGGCTGGTGTCACGCGCGCCATTGCAGAGGCGCCATACCGCCTAGCGCCCACTGCGCTTGCGGTGGTGAGCCGCGTGCGTGTGTCGTCAGTTCGACGGGCAGCCGCCGCTGCCGCCGGTGCCGGTGCCGGCGGCGGCGGTGATGGCGACGGTGACGACGACGGCAGTGACGAGGGCGGTAAGGCGGGCGCGGGCGCACGGAAGCCGTCACGCACGCTGTTGGATACGTGGATTGCGCAGCTGCAGATGATCCCGGGTGTGAGTGCTTCCAAGGCGGCCGCCATTGCAGCCGCCTACCCCTCCTTCCGGCAGCTGCGCGCCGCGTTTACCTCGCCGCACCTCCCGCCCGGCCGCGCGCCGGCGCTCCTGGAAGACCTGTGCCTCAACGCCCTGCGCCGCAAGATGACCAAGACGTCGCACAACGTGTGGCGCGTGCTGACATCCAGCGTCGCTGACGAGCTGGTGGGCGGCGGCGAGTGAAATAATAATAATGATAATACGAATGCTATTCAAGGCATGCAGCAAGCAGCGCGCCACCTTGTCGTGGGCCGATGATATAATTATGTTGTGATCTCACTCACGTTTTTGGCGTTGACCGTCTTGGGATGCAGTAGTCGCCATGTTGAAGCCGCAGCTGAAGGTGTCCATTGTCGTGTCAGCGGCCGGGTGACAATCACGCGCGCGCGCGCACGCACAGGCAAGACATCACAGAATAGAATGAAGGAGCAGGTAACTTAGCAACAATAAATACGAATACGATTTACCGCATGGGGCCGCGGGGGAACATGTGTGGGCCCCGTGATGGCACGGAGTCCTCTTCCTCGGTGGCGGCGGCGGGCGCGGGCGCGGCGCCAAATGCCGAGTCCAGGTCAGTGTCGGCGCCGTGCCAGTCAGGCGCTGCGCCGCCCTTCTGAATGCGCCGCGCCTCCTCTGCCGCCAGCACGGTGGCGGCGTATGACCGGCTGCCACCGCGCGCCACGTCGCCGCGCAGGATGGCCGCCTCCCGCTCACCGCGCGTCAGGTGCGCCATCCAGGCATCCAGCTCCAGCTCAAAGGCGGACGCCAGGTGGTCAGTGAACATGTACTCCGACAGGATGACGTGCCCAAAGTAGCGCGACGTGTCAGGCGGCGCCAGCGGCACCTCCGTGTCTAGGTGCAGCAGCTCCGTGCTCATGCCATTGTCCACGCCTGTAGCAGCCGGTGGCGGTGCGTTGGCCAGTGTGCCAGACGATGATGGCGCGTCAGACTGTGTGGCGAGGGTGGGGGTAGCATGAAGTGGCGGCGGCGTCACCGGCCAAGGCCGCGCCTCACCCTCATACGGGTCACAGTAGGTGTCGTCCGCACCCGCCCCCCCAGCTGCCGCGCCACCGCCGCCGCCGACGCCAGGCAGCGGGCCCATGGCTGCCAGCGTGGCCGCGTTTGCTAGCGCGCGATCGGGGTCGGCGCACAGCTTAAGCAGCACGGGGCCGGTGTAGCCGTCCACCGCACTCCAGCCTGGTGGCACGGGTGGCTGCGCGGCAGCGCCGTCGTCGGACGTGGCAACCGATGAATGTGCATGGTGCGTGCCCAGGTCGTCACGCGCAATGCGTGCCCACCGCCCGCGGCGGTTAATGAGCGTGCGCCGGAAGGCATGCACATCGCTGGCGTCGTCGTCATCGTCACCACCGTAGTCGTCCACGCCAGCTTCCGCCTCCTCCTCTGCCAACGCCGCCTCTGCAGCACGCAGCACGGCAGACGCCCGGCCGCCCACCTCCGCCGCCATGGGGTCGTCGTACCCCTCCATGTTGCCTGTAGCTGACACTTCCGCCCGCAGCCGCTCCGTGGCCGTGGTGCGGCTGTCTGGCCGCCCTCGCGTTACTGTCGGCTGCAGCGCAGCGGTGGCGGGCCGCGGCGCGTTCAGCCGCGTTGCCAGCCGCTTGTACCCCGGCGGGTACGCCATGTACCACAGCGTGCCCGGCGGGTAGTATTGCAAGGACCGACCCAGGTTACGCGTTACTTCCGCTGCCGCCGCTGCTGCCGCTGCCGCCGCTGCTGCTGCAGCTGCCGCGGTAGCTGCTGCGGCGGAGGCAGCGGTAACCGTGGAGTTGTCTACCGTCGCCGCCGCCGCCGTTGCCGGCGTGCCACTGCCCTCAGCAGCCGGCAGCATGTCAAAGCCGGAGGCTTGCGTGGCGGGCGCGGCGGCTAATGACACAAACGCCTCGCCTTGTGACCCAGCCACGGTGGCAGGTGCGGCGGCAGACGCACCACCACCGGCAAAGAACGACGAGAACTCCAGAAGGGCCGCCTCCTCTGCCGAGAACTCGGCCTCCGCATCTGCCGCGTCCTCCTCATCCAGGGAGCCGTACGGGTCGGCGGGCTCAAAGGGTTGCACGCCGTCTACATTAGCCGCTGCACTCTCGCCACCCGGCGCCGGGGTGCCGTCGGCCTCCTCTCTGTTTGGCGTCGCTGCCACGGTGGCGGCTGCAGCCTCATTGCCCCCGTGACTGGGTGCGACGCTGCTATTAGTACCGCTGTCACCTCCCGCCGCTACGCCGGCACCGCCGCCAACACCGCCCCGCGACCGCATGGAGGTGGCGGCGGCAAGCAGCGACGGCGACGGGCCCAGGTGATACACCCGCGTGAGCGTGGAGGTCGCCGCAGCGGTACCCACTGCCTCCCAATCCACGTTGGAGTCCGCCGCCGCCTCGGCAGCGGCGGCAAGGCGGCCGCCATGGCGTGCAGCGACGGGGGGTGCAAACTCCAAGTCCTGCACAGCGTGCGGCGACGGCGCGGCTTCCGGGTGCAGGTAGCCCGCCTGCGTGGCAGTGAAGGCATCATATGCCTCTGCTTCTGCTGCCACCTCGTACGCGTCACTAATCACGCCCGCCGCATAGCCTGCTGCCGCCGCCGCTGCCGCCGACGCCGCTGCCGGCGATGACGACGACGCCAAAGACGCGGCATCCACGGGGGTGTTTACGTGGACGTGCGAGTGCGGGTGCGGCACGGCGTGTGGCGGCCGGGGTCGGCGCGCGGCACGAGCTACCACGTCAGACAGGTCTACCGCGCCCAGCCGCGCGCGAACGGAGGTGAGGTATGCCGCCTGGCCCACCACCAGCGCCTCCGTCACATCCCGCACGTGGCCCGCCATGGCGCCCGCCATGGTTGCCCACGACCGCAGCGGCACCGCCAGCCAGTCAACGGCAAGGCGCAGGCGTGCCCACCCGATGGCGCCTGTGTCCAGCGCCGCGGTGAGTGGCGCCAGGAGGCGGCGCACGAGGGCAGGCGTGACGAGCGCGTCCAGGTGCAGCGCGCGCAGCACCTCCACCTGCACGTTCAGGCTGGCGAGCGCGTCCTTCAGGCGGTAGATGGCGTCGTAGTGGAAGCGCGCCACCACGTCGTCGCCGTTCACGTAGCTGTACACGTAGGGCGCACAGGAGGCGGCGAGGGTGCGGGACATGCAGGAAGGCGGGGAGATGACGTAGGCGTGCGCGTGCGGGTAGCGCACTTTCAGCATGACGACCAGCAGCGCCGCCACCGCGCCGCCCATGGAGTGGCCCACCAGGTTGAGGGTGTAGTGCGGGTAGGCGGCAAAGGCGGCCGCCAGGTCAACGCGCGCCGACAGATGCGCCAGCAGCTCGCGCGCCACCAGAGTCATGCCGCGGTGCGCCGTGCCACCCGCCAGCTCCTCCGGCGCCACCGTGAAGTTCACTAGCGTCTCCGCCATGGAGTTGGTGCCGCGGATGCACACCACCACCGCCTCCAGGCCGTGGTCCACCAGCACGTAGAAGGCAGGCAACAGGGTGTCGGTGTCCGCCACCCACCGCGATGCCAGCACGTCGGCGTGCCGCGCCGCCAGCACCTCCACCAGCTCGGCGTCTGACGCCGCGTACGCCGCCAGGCTGTGCTGCAGGTAGCGCTTCAGGCGCAGCAGCTCTGCCAGGTCGGTCTCTGGCACGCCGTACGGCGGCACCGCCAGCGTGCCGCGCGCCGCCACCAGCCCCGCCGGCCGCAGCCGCCACCCCGCCTCCACCGCCGCCAGTTCCGGCGGCCGTATGTGTGACGCGCCCAGCAGACGCACCAGCATGATGGCGCCCAGTAGCAGCTCCTGCGGCGTGAAAAACACGGCGGACGACACCTGCGTCACCGCCTTCAGCACCAGCTTCAGCAGGCGCGGCGTGCGCCGGCTCACAAACCGGTCCACCGCCGCCAGCACCGCCACCGCCGCCTCCCGCATGTACAGCGACGGCGCGCCCACCACCGCGGTGAGCAGCCGCGTGGCGGCGGTGGTGGGCGGCCCCGCATTCACCTTCCCCGGCCCGCCACTGCTGTTGGACGCGCCGTTATTATTGCTGCCGGCGGCCCTGCCACGCACCCCGCTGCCGCCAGCATCGTGGCGCGCTGCCGCTGCACTATTAACTACTGGCACTCCAGCCACAGCCTGAGGGTGGTACTCCAACACAACCGAGGGAGCAAGGCGATATATTACGCGGATGCCACAGGGCGGCGCCGCAGTGCGGGGCGCACCATCCCACACATGCACCGCTCCGTCGATCCACGGTGGCGATTGTGATGCCACCCCGTGGTTCGTGCGCGGCACGCCGATTTGTGCTGCTGCGCCCCC
>Ga0066256_1003823_pt1 | contig 14114 bp, 9 predicted proteins | sample ThiBio_1000_biof_FD_87107 | JGI IMG/M metagenome (GOLD analysis project Ga0066256, IMG submission 87107) | Wastewater bioreactor microbial communities from Cape Town, South Africa - Thiocy_expt_1000_biof (version 2) | ecosystem: Engineered > Bioreactor > Thiocyanate-remediating >...
AGGCAACCCGTGGTTCACGATCTGTGCCCGTGGCGACCTGGCCAACGCGACCTCCGGTGGCGCCATGCCTGAGGGCTGCTATGACACGAAGGTGACGGCGGCCAGCTGGTGGGGCGCCCGGCAGTCCATGATCATCAACGGCCCCACAACCAGCTACGGCCTGGCACCCTTTGCGTGGGCGCCGTTCCCCGGCTACCCGCACGCCGGCGTGCCCGCCGTCATGAACTTCTCGTCCGGCATGGAGACGCCGTCCTACGTAACCGTGACGCCGCCCGTCGCCGCTGCACCCGCTCGCGCGCCCACCGCCGTTGTGTAGCCAGCCACTACTACTGCAGGCAGCTGTTTGCTCCCCTCTTGCCGCGTGTGCCTGTGTGACTTGTGCTCGTTTGCTTGCGGCAGGCCTCGTGCCTTGTGCCGGTTGTTGCCATTTGTATGTGGGTGTGTCGGCGATCTTTGAACTCGAACGCCCGCCATGCTGCCATGCACCCGCTGTCGCCGCCGCCCATGCCGTCGCGCAGCATGTGCGCGCGCGGCGCGCTCAAAAACACGCGGCAAATCTACAATTGGTGTGTTGTTGTTGGATGACCATTGTGGGATTGTTTGCGTCGACGTTGGAAGACAACATTGCCGGTGCGTTGTGAAGGCTCTTGACCACAGCCTCCAACAACGCTACAACGCTACTGATACAGAACGCCATGGCGTCGACAACCGGTACTACTACTGGGCGGCGCGCCCGCGATGCTGCCGCCGTCACCGCAACGGGTGCGGCGGTGCCCGCAGCTGCCTCTGCCGCAGAGACCGCTACCACAGCCCGCCTGCACGCCGCCCTGCCACACGGTGTGCTGCTGGAGGCGATGACAGGGCCCTGGATGTTGGCTGCCGACGACGTGGAGTTTGATGTCGACGCCGCTGGACGGCGGCGACCCCCCATCCGCGACGGCGCCGGCGCGCTCGTGTACACTGGCACCCTACGCGGCGACGCCGTCAACATTGAGCAGGCGTCCCTTTCCACCGCCGCCACAATCAACGAGTGGCTGGCGCGTGTGCAGCGCCAGTGCAGCGACAGGGCGGAGGGCGCGTCCGCCCAGGTTCGCGGCGCGTTGGTGGTGCTGGAGCCGCTGATGTTGGACGGCGACGATGGCAGTATAACAACCTTCTACACCGTCCGGCAGCGCGAGGCTGACAGTGTGGCAAGTCTGGTGCTGCGTCCCGGCGGCGCGGCGGCGCACATTGACACGGCGGCACGGCTGCGCCTGGTGTGGCAATCTGCCACTGCGCTGGCGGCACTGCATGCGCGCGGCGTCGTGCACGGCGACGTTGCACCTACCACCGTGCTGCTGACGTCGGTGGCAGGGGCGGCGTCGGTGCGTGTGACGGGGTTTGATTCACCTCGTAGCATTCCCTCCGACCCAAGCCACGCCATCTACTGCGACCCCGTGCTGCTGGCAGCCGCTGCTGACGGTGCAGATGGCGGTGCAACGGCACCAGTAGCGGTTGCTGCCAGCGATGTGTATAGCTGGGGCATTATGGCGTGGCAGGTGCTGACGGGGATGCAGCCCTTGGCGCCGGTACCAGCGGCGTCGGTGCGGAGCGTGGTGTGTGGGAGTGAGGGTCAACGGCCGCCCACCGCGGCACTGGAGGAGGTGGGCGTGCCAGCGGCAGTGGTGGAGGTGATACGCCAGTGCTGGGCGCCCGACCAGGGTGCGCGCCCCACCATGGCTGCGGTTGCTCAAGCACTGGCGGCCGCCATTGCGGCAGCAGGTGCGGCGGCACCGGTCAGCGGACGTGACGGCGCGGCACTGCTGGCGACGCTGCGCAGCGACGCAACAACACTTGAGGAGGCACGCGGCGCGTGTGTCGCACTGCACTTCTTGGTGGCAACCGGCACGGACGCTGCGCTGGCGCTGCAGCGGGACGGGTGCGTCACAGCACTCGCGGCCGCGCTGCAGCGGCACGACAGCGACGTTGGGGTGGCGCGGTGCGTGTGCGGAACCCTGGCTGCCCTCGCTGCAGCCGCGGCGACCCGCGTGGCACTGTTGGGCGGCGCTGATGGGGTGGCAGCGGTGGGCGCCACCCTTCTGGCGCTACAACAGCACGGCGGTGACCTGCAGGTGTCACGTGCTGATTGCACCACGTTGGAGCGTCTTAGTGCTGATGAGGGCGGCCGGGAGGTGGTGGTTGGGGATCGCGGTTTGGAGGCTGCCGCCATGGTAGCAGCGGCGCTGCAGGCACATGTTGACGACCTGCCGGTGGCGCATGCAGCTTGCGGCACGCTGTGGCACCTTGCTGCTCTGGAGGTAGGCATGGGTGAGACTGGTGTGGCCGTCGCAGTCGCTGCGCTTGCGGCACTGCAGCGGCATGGAGATGGTGTGGTGGCGGCACGTGCCGCATGCGACGAGCTGTTCAACGCTGAGGCGGGGGAGGACGTCGGCGACGCTGCTGCTGCCGTGGAGGCCGCATTGCAGCGGTACGAGAGCGGCATTGAGACCGTGCGCGCGGCATGCGGCACGGTGCGTTGCGTTGCCGCCAACATCGCGACCCATGACGTACACGCGGCAGCCGGCATGGCTGCCGCCATTGCGTCCGCGCTGCAGCGGCACGTCAGCGACGTCGTGGTCGCGGCCAATGGCTGTTGGGCCATTTACAACCTGGCGCCGGTGCCGGCAGATGATGCCGCAGCAGCTGCGCCGCCAGAGGAGTTGGGTGCGGGGGTGGGCGCAGCGGTGTTGTCGGCGCTATTGGAGCACACCGGCAATGCTCAGGTAGCCGCCGGCGCGTGTGCCGCCCTGCAGCGCGCCGCGGCTGCGGAGGCAGACCTTGCGGCACTGGTGCAGGGGGAGGTCGCCGGTACTGTGGTGATCACAGTACTCCAGCGCCACGTCGCTGACCTGGCGGCTGCACGCGCCGCTTGTGGCGCGCTGCAGGCACTGTCTGCTACCGATGCAAGCTATGATGCGCTACTGCGAGACCGCTATGAGCCGCTAATGGCCGCGCTGGTACCGACGCTGCAGCGGCATGCGGGAGACGTGGCGGTGGTGCGCGGTGCGCTTGGCACGCTTGCCAACATGATGCAGACACAGGAACCAACGGCGCAGACCAGCCAGGTGGCGGCTGCCGCCATTGCAGCGCTGCAGCAGCATGCCGGCGACGTGGCCGTGGTGCGGAGTGCATGTGCCGTCGTCACGCGCGTCATTGCCGTCTCCACTGCAATTGTGACTGACCACAGGGAGGCCGCCGTCGTTGCGGCCTCCACGGTGCTGCAGCGTCATGTTGGCAACTTGACAGTGGCACGCGCCGCCTGCGGCGCGCTAGCAAGCGCCACGTCCCCGCTCAGGAAGCTGGTTGTCGGCGAAACCTGCGCGGCAGCCGTGTCAGCCGTCGTGTCTGCACTGCTGGAGCACGCTGGCGACGGCGGTGTGGCGGCGGAAAGCTGTAGGGTGCTGATGAACGTGTCACTGAACAAGGCGAACCTCGCTCTGCTTGTAGGCGCCGCCGCCGTGATGGTCGCCGCATTGCAGCGGCACGGCGAGAATGTTGACGTGGCGACGGCAGCGTGCCACGTGCTATGGAACTGCACGTCAACTAAAGCCAGCTGCAAAGCACTCGTGCGTGGCCTCGGCGGCGCGGCCCCGGTGGCTACCGTTGTTGCAGCGGCAATGCAGGCGCACGCGGCAGTTCAAACTGTGGTGCGCGTGGGGTGCAACACGCTGCGAAACATGGCCGCGGTGCGGGCGTACCGCGCCCGCCTGCTGCGGGACGAGGGCGCGGGGCTCGCACTGGTAGCCGCGCTACAGCAGCACCCTGTGGCGTCTGACATGCTGCGGTGCGCGGTGGAGCCCCACGTTGGCTGCCCATCGCTGGTGCGGGACCACGCACGGCGCATTGCCACTGCAGTGTCAGAAGCTCTGCAGGCGGAGGAGGTGAGCAACGACGTCGCCGAGAACGGATGCGCTATCTTGTGCATACTGGCGTCATCCGCGACAGGCGACGCCCCCGCACAGCTACACATCGCCACAGCCGTCGTGGCGATGCTGCAGAGGGTATGGTATTGCGCACCTGTGGCTCGCGCGACGTGTACCGCACTGCGCCACCTGGCGACGGAACCCGCCATCCGGAACGCCCTGGTTCTCAATCACGACGCCGTCGAGTCTGTGTGTGACGTCCTGCGGGGCTACGCAATGAAGCAGCCGGGCATAGACCGCGATAATGTCGTTGCAGCCGTCGGCGCGTTGTACACCCTCGCGCAGTCAGGTTTGGCTCTGCCGATCGATGCCACCAGCGCGCGTGTTGTGCGGAGGCTCATGGACGCGAACCGCGCACACCCCAAGTTGCAGGACTACTGCAGCACCATTCTGACGCTGCTGGCATAAGTACAAGCCAGCTAAGTAACTTAGTTGGTCAAGCACCTCATTGAAGCGCCACCAGCTGATATGCTTATTCCACACCGCCCCCATCTTCATGCAGCAGCGCATCGGCGGCGTCAAAGTCATAATACGAATCGCTGTTGAGCCGCCGGCGCACCGTGCGGCCAGACCGCGTAGTGGTGGTGGCGACGGTGGCGGCAGCTACAGCAGCCGCATCGGTGGTGGCAGGTGGCGCAGTAAACGCTGCAACCACAGCATCCATGCGGCTGGTGGGTGGCGGCGCGGCGGTCGACGTCACCGTATAACAGCCCGGCGTGGCACCTGCATCGGGTGCAATGGTCACGGCGACTGCACGTTCTCGAGCAGTCTGCAACGGAGTAGTGAGGTCGTCGCTACTGCTTCCACCGCCACTGCTTCCACCGCCTCCGCCCCCGCCCCCGCCACCGCCACCATCGCCAGCCAACGCAGTCCAGAGTACTGCCGCAGCGTCGTCTGCATTGCCCAGCAGCGCCACATCCCAGGCATCGGCCGTGGCGACGGGGTCGCGGTTAATAAGGAATGCTGGTGAATCTGGGTGCAGCAGCGACAGCACGGCGCTGACGGGCGCCACGCGCAGCGACGAGCCAATGACAAGCAGCGCGTCTGCGGTCGCCAGGTCGGCGGCAAATCGGCGGTGGAAGGCGCTCGGCAGCGACTCATGAAAGAACACGACATCCAGCTTCATAACGCCGGCGCCATGTGAACGGCAGCGCGGGTTGGTGGTGCAGTGCGGCACTGCGCCACGCGCCAGCTCGCCTGCCAGCGTGGCGGTGGGCACACGGGTGTGGCAGGTGAGGCAGGAGGCAGTGCGCAGCGAGCCGTGGCACGCCACCACACGCTCCGGCGGCACGCCGGCGACCTCATCCAGGCCGTCAATGTTTTGTGTAAACAGCCGTACCAGGCCGTGCCGCGCCGCCAGCGCCGCCAGGAAGTAGTGCGTCAGTGCGGGCGTCGCGCCGTCCATGGCGCGCAGCAGCAACGGCGCGACGCTGTAAAACAGTGCCGGCGACTCCCGAAACAGGCGCACATCAAACAGCTCCTGCGGCTCGCTCACCAGGCGCAGGGCAGGCAGCTGCGACGCACGCAACAGCGCATACAACCCCGTGGTGGGCGACCGGAAGTCAGGAATACCGCACGCCGTGGACACGCCGGCGCCCGTCACCACCACCAGCCGCCGCGAGGCGCGTAGCGCGCCCACCATGTCTGCCACCGTGTTTACTCGCCCGCTCCGGTGTCGCCCACCGGCGCCGCGGCTTGGCACCGGGGGTAGAAGGGGTGGTGCAACACCCTCACTCGCTGCACTATCGCTATCGCCATCGTCCTCTTTCCCTTCTGCTGCAGCCGCCACCGCCGCCGCCGCGGCTGCCGCTGATGGTGCACGACGCTTCGTTCCAGCTGTTGCCGCCGCAGCGCCTCGTCGTGGGCGCCGACCTGGCGCTGCTGCAATAGCTGGCGCAGCAGTAGTGGCTATGGCAGCGTCAGCGGCAACTGCAGCGGCAGCGGTGGCTACCGTGTCCACCGCCGGCTCGGGTCCCTCCTCCATCGTCGTCGTGATGGTCGTGTTGGTGTCCGTTGTGGCATAGGATACGCTGCGTAGTCATCGATGGTTCTTGTCAACCAGTTGCTTCCCACGTGTGTCAGGCAGCCAGCACGACAGTTGTAGTTGTGTCCACCGAACCCGCCGCCGCGTGTTGTTGTAAATTGTGCGGTTGTCGATGTCGTCACCCAGATATACTGCCTCTCATCATGTATGCTGCTGCGGTATCCTCCAACATGCTCTCTACTAACGCTGTCGCGAAAGGTATGCACACGATTGGGATTTTACCACACAAAACACGAGTAGCAAACGATAACTTGCCTACCCTTCTGTGTAAATCTCTTTGTTTTACGGCGTAATATTGTGGTAGTCGTGAATAATAGTTCGATAAGACAGTAATAACCTCGCCAGCGGCGTCGTAACGTCGGTCGTAACGGACAAATCTCTCTCGCTCCTACTGACATCTCTCTCGCTCCTACTGAAAAACGGGCAGAGGGGGCAGAGAGAGGGTGAAAATACACCCGGTGGCATCACAAACCGCACGTTGCCGCAGCCAGTTTTAACCGGGAGTTGGACCAACCCTACGTAATATTGGGATACCGCCGGTTTTTAGGGTGAGCCAACGGGCGCATTGTGATATAACTGTGCCAAAACACGGCAGAGTAGGCGTCAAGAGAGCGCTTGCCGCTACGCACACACTATAGGGTGCAATTATCAAGGAGGGAGGGTACCCCCGCTGTGGAGGTGGCACGGACGGGTGCAGAGGTTGATGTGTGACGACATACGCCGGCGCGCTGCTTGAAGAACAAAGGCGGAGGGGACGACGCCGTCGCTGACTGGCTGACTATTGGAGACGGAGACTGACGCTGAACGAAAGAGGAGGAAGAGGAGGGCCAGTCACTGCAGTGCAGCGAGGCGGGGAGGGGTGGAGGAGGCAAGGAGGGCGAGGCTGCGTGCTCTGTGTAGTGCTCTAGCTGCTTCTGCTGCGACTGCCTTGTTGGAGCGCGAGGAGCGGCGCTGAGGAACGTGACGCCACTGCCGCAATTGTCAGTGTGCGGCTGCTACTGACGAGCAGCGGCTGTTGTTCATTTTACGTCCCTACCGCCCTAGGTGCACCAAGCCCACGCGGGGCCCGCCGCCACCATGCCGCCAAAGAAGGACAAGGGGAAGGAGAAGAAGGCGGACGCGGGGGAGATTGACCCCGCCGCCATTGCCAAGGCATTTGAGCTGCAGATTGAGGTGCTGCAGCGGCAACTTGGTGCGTCGCGTCGTGGCACCGGCAACGGCGGCGGCGGTGCAGGTGTTGTTCCCGCCACAAACTCGCTCGCGCTCACGCCCTCCGCCCCCACTCCACAACCAAATGCAGCTGAGCGCACGGAGCGCGCGCTGGGCGCGGAGCGCGTGGCCAACGAGCTGCGTGCCAAGATGCGGCTGATGGAGGGCGACATGCTGGCGAACGAGAAGAACACGTTTGACATCACGGCAGAGATGACGCGGCAGTACAAGGCGATGCAGGAGAACCTGATGGGCAAGATCGGCGTGCTGGAGACGGAGATCCACCGGCTGAAGGACGACCTGGCGGCGGCGCGCACGCTGCTGGCAGAGACGATCCGAGAGAAGGACGCCGTCATTGCGCGGCGCGACGAGGAGATTGAGCGCATGAAGGTGAAGATGGAGGACATGGCGGCCGAGTTTGGCGACATGCTGGCAGAGACGCTGCGCAAGATGGGCGAGCGCGTGGAGCTGTCTGCGGCAACGTGGGAGGGCGAGGCCACGTCCGGCGTGCCCATCATCCGCCGCATGGAGGAGTTTGCCGCCTCCGCCGCCAAGGCATGAGTTTTTGGCGTGGTGTTCGATAGCCATGTGCCTTCTGTGCCGCCCCCTTGTTGTGCCGCCGCTGCCCGCCGCGTGCCTACACGCGCTGGTGCCTTTGACCTTTGAACTTGAAATTGGAATCAGTATTAAAATTGTTACCGGCCACGCGGTGCAGCGCGCCCGCGCCGCCCACTACCACTGCCATCACCGCCAGCAGCGCCGCCGCCGCCACCGGCAGGCGTGCCCGGCTCATCGCCAATCTCCGTGACCTCCACCAGCGTGGTGGCGTCCTTGTCTGTGTTCCACTCACGCCCCAACGCCTGCCGCAGCGCTGGGCCACGCACCTCTGCGCCCGTCACGGAGGTCGCCAGGTTCAGCACGCCAATGAGCGGCACGGTGGCGCGCGTTCGCGGCCCCACCGTGTACTTGTACTTATCGCTGCCCAGCTCGGCCGCCTTAACACCGCCGCCGCCACCCCCGGCGGCGCCACCGCCCCCGCCAGCCGCACTGCCAGCGCCACCAGCGGCGGCCCACAGATCGTCCTCCCCCGTGGCGAGCCGCCGCTCCAGGTACTTGGCGCGTGTGAACACGTTGCGAATGGTGTGCTGCCACCCCAGGCCCTCAATGTCCTCGCCGCCCGTGCCCACGCCGACGGCGCGCAGGCGGCCAAACAGCACGTCCTCCCGCACCGCCTTCTCGCCATCCAGCAGCACAAAACTGAGCACCAGCGCCAACAGGCCGCGCTGCTCCACCGTCAGTCCGTCCGCCGCCGCCACCGCCACGCCCTCCGACGCCGCCGCCGTCGCCAGCGGCGGCAGCAGCCGCAGGCAGTACTTGGTCTTGTCCAGCTCCATGTCGCCCCGTGACCGGGGGTCTGCAGCGTGTGTCGGTGGGTGGGTGGGCGCGACGTATCAGTGTGCGGCCATCGTTGCCAAGGCAAGCAGCCATGGGACGCACCTGCGCGCGTCTTGGAGGCGTTCAGGATCTCCAGGCCGAAGACGGCGCCGAGTTGGAGATTGGCGTGCGACAGCGGCAGGCGGGCGCCCGCCTTGGGCAAGCCCGGCAGTGGCAGCTTCTTGATGTCCGCCTCCTCGATCAGCCCCGTGCCGCCGCTCCACTTCAGGAAGCAGTACCGCGCCACGCCAGCCACCAGCGCCTCCCGGTCCGCGCTGCTCAGCTTGCGAAACGCCTCTGTCTCCGTTGCACTCACACCCCCGGCCAGGTCAGGCCGCGCCAAGTCTGTCAGCTCTGCGGCGTGCGCCATCACAATCGCTGCGTGAAGGGGGGGTGACAGGAAGTGGTATGGTGTGTGAAGCAGCAGCACAGAGTGGCGACAAACAACGGCGACGTGACGTACGGTCGGCGCGAAAGCGCTTGGCGGTGGAGGCGGCGGCAGACGAGGCATCCTCCGGCAGCGCCTCAATCACTACTGTTGTTGGCGTCGGCGTCGCGGGTGCCGCGGCGGCCGTTGCGCCGCGTTTGCGGCCGGCGGCAGACATTGTGGGCGGCGCGTTTGTCTAGGCTGAAAGAAGGTGAGAGTGGGAGGGAAGCGGAGGCAGGCGACCACAGGTAGCAAGACGTAGTGGTGTTGAGGATGTAGACGGCGTAGACTGCAGCGAGGAGGCCGATCAGCGAAAGGCAGTGAGGCAGTGAGGCAGTGAGGCACAGCGAGAGCGAAAGTGCGAGAGTAGAAGTGGAGAGAGGAGGTGGCCAGCAGGTGGAGGTGTTCCCCAGATGCTAAGTTGCCAACAAATTATAAAATCGGGGGAACCATTAAACAATAAAATAATAGCACGGCACACCGAATTGTACCAACCACTCCTATTTTCTGCACGTGGTTTTGCTTCAATGCTTGTCTGCAGCATTGATTTATGGTCGCGTGTGGGTGGCATTGAGAGACGTGAAAAACGAAAAAAAAGATACGCGCCCGCCACAGGTGCCAGTGCCCGCCAACAGGTGCCAGTGCCCGCCAACAGGTGCCAGTGCCCGCCAACAGGTGCCAGTGCCCGCCAACAGGTGCCATTGCCCAACTGGCCCCAACATGATGGCATCTGTCGGCAGACTGTCGCCCTGTGGCCCTGCTGGCAGTACTGGGCAGCTGGGGTTGGAGACTGTTGCCCTGCTGGGCACAGTACCTGCTGGGCACAGTGACACCGCGCCACAGTGTTGGAGTCGGAGACTTAAAGAGGTATCACCAGCAAGTGTACCCGGGTGGGCTCACACGTCCCACAACGGGTGTGAGTCTTGGGGTCAAAGGAAGGATTGTCGGACGGAAGCTTCTCACGCAGCTGCCCCGCCAGTGGGCCGCCACATTGGGTTATTGTCATTGGCGGCCACACAACTACTGAGGCGGCGGCGGCGGAGGCAGACTCCAGAGGCGGACGGTGCCGTCGCGCGAGCCGCAGCTGGCGAGGCGGCCGCCTGGCAGCGGCACCAGCTTGCGGATGCCCTCGTGCCGTACCCACGGCGCGGCCGTGCGGCAGCGCGTATCCCACACGTGCAGTGTGGCGCAGCCGTCGGCGCGCACCGCCAGGCGGCCGTCAGGCAGCGCGGCCAGTGCCGCCGCTGTATCCCCGGCGCACGTCGTCAGTACGTCGACGCAGGCGCACGCAGCAACGTCCCACAGCCGCACAGTGCCGTCGGCGGACGCACTTGCGAGGCGGCCGTCTGCCAGCACCGCCAGCGCGAACACGATGTCCTTGTGCCCTGCCAGCTTGGCGACACACGCCCGTGCACCCGCGTCCCACAGCCGCACGCTCTTGTCCCACGACACACTCGCCAGGCGGCCGTCGGGCAGCACCGCCAGCGCCGACACGGTGTCGGTGTGCCCCTTTGGTAGTTTCTTCACCGTGCGCGCACCCACATTCACCACCCGCAGCGGGTCCCAGCGCGTCTCGCACCCGACGGCGAGGCGGCCGTCGGCCAGCACTGCCAGTGCTGTCACATAGCTGCCACAGGCAATGGTGGCACAGCGGGTGGGGGGTTCAGCAACCACATCCCACACCTCTATGGCACCCCACGCCGGCAGCTGGGCCATAGTAGCGACTGCCAGGCGGCGGCCGTCGGGAAGCGCCGCCAGTGCACACACTGGCGAGTCGCGTACCTTCAGCACTGGCGCCGGCGCCACCGCGTCTGCGTGCTCCTCCACGCCCGCCACATCCCACAACCGTACCTCACCAGACCAATCGCCGCATGCCAGCCGGCCATCGCCTAGCACCGCCATGGCGCACACCTCGGCGGCATGCCCGCGCAGCGCACCGGCCGCGGATACGGTGCAGCCACGAGCGCGGCACGCCGCCAGCACGGCAGGTGCCAGGCCCGTGCCGATGCTGTGCAGCAGGCGCAGCGCCGGCACGTGATCCAGGCTAGCGTCGCCGGTGACGTGAGCGCAGGCTTGTACGTGCAGCTCCACCAGCCCCGCTGGCAGGCTTGTCACCATGCCGTCCCCAATCGCCGCGCCGTTCAGTTCCAGCACCCGCAGCGACGGCAGGGGCGGCAACACCGCAGTCGCGTGCTTGAGGCCGCTGCACTTGGAGGCGTCGAGCGCCACCAGGGACGGTGGCATGCTTGCCAGCGACGCGTTGGTGATGGTGCAGCCAGCGACCTTCAGGGTGTGTAGCAACGTCAGGTGCGCAAAGTTCACGTCTCCCGTAACCGCCTTGCAGCCGGTGGCGTCCAGCTCCAGCAGGCACGCCGGCAGCGTCGCCACCGTGGCGTTCGAGATGGCGCTGTTGCGCGCACGCAGCACCTGCAGCTGAGGCAGGTCCGCCAGCGCCACGCCGGCCGGCACCTTTGCACCTGTGATGTCCAGCTCCACCAACGACGGCGGCAGGCTGGCAAGCGTGGCAGCGCTCAGCGTACACGACACGCACGACAGCAAGCGTAGCACCGTCAGGTGGTGGAAGCTGGTTGCCGGTGGCAAGATGTGGTGGTCGAGGCGGAGCTCACGCAGCGACGACGGCAAGTCCCCTGCCCCACCACCCACCGCCTTTGCCGTACCGCTGCAGTCCAGCGACACCAGCGCCGCCAGGTGCCCGAAGCTGGTACGCTCAGTAATGTAACACCGGCTCACGTCCAGCACGCGCAGCGAGGGCGGCAGGTGTGGCAACAACGTCGCCGCACCATGGCAGCCGCTCAGGTTGAGACGCGTGACGCTCACCAGCGCCGCCGCGACGCCACGCACCTGCTTCTCCGTCACTGGCAGCTTGCGGAACCGTGCGCCCACAGCGGCCGGCAGCGCCGCGCGCCACCACGTCACATCTGCCACTGGCGTGTCCATGTCGTCCCACGGCATGTCCTCCACCGCGGCCGCCACCGCCGGGTGCAGCCGCCGCAGCGCTGGCGTGTCAGCAGCGTTGAGGGCGGCGAGCAGCGCGGCACCCGTCTGCGGGTTGCCAGCCAGCAGGCTCACCAGCAGCGCCACCGGCGCTGCCGCGTCGCCATCTGGCGCGTCAACCTTACGCCGCTGCTGCCGCTGCGGCTGCTGCCGGCTGCCACTACCGGCACCACGCTTGCCAGCTGCTGGCATCTTGTGGGATGTGGCGTGAGAGTGCCTCAGTTGCAGCGTCACACAATGCAACCTGGGCCGCCAACGTAAAATGCGGCGGCGGGGAGAATACACTGCCCCAACAAACTCCCTACTGTGCTTGTAATTATTGGCGTTGCGCGCGCACAACACAAGTTCTGCACGGCTGTGGTGGTTTGCCCGTCTGCGCCCTTCCGGCGCCGCATCGCCCGCCGACTCGGTCCGACACATGACACATGATGGTACCAGTGGGCCGGTGGTACATTTGTACACCTGGCGCAGCAAGCACACGCGCGCCAATTAAAGCGACGGCGGGGTCGCGACCACCATGTCATAGTGTGGCATTGCTGTGACTGTCGTGTTGTCCCCATCGGTGACTTTTTTATTTTTATATTGCGTAGTGATACCGTAGTGTGGTGGTAGGTGCTGACGTGGCACCTGCCCCTACTGCTGCTGCACTGCTGTGACGTGCTGGTAGACCACTGCCTACGAGTGTTGCGATAACTGGCAGTGTCTATCACGCATTCTCTACCCTACCATTCACTCTTGGCACTGCCGCTTGCTCCGTAGGACCGTTCCCACTCCCACTCTCCCACCTCCCACTCCCACTCCCTCCCACTCCCACTCCCACTCCCACTCCCACTCCCACTCCCACTCCCACTCCCACTCCCACTCCCACTCCCACTCCCACTCTCACTACTCCCACACCCACTCCCACTCCCCGCCGCCAATGGTGGACGCGGGGGACGCGCCGCCACCGGCGGACGGTGGCGGCGCCGCACGTCGACGGGCGGCTCGCGATGCCCTGTCGCCTGGAGCGCTGGCGCTGCTGGCAGGAGTGTTTTGCCTGTACTACGTGCGCGACCTGCGCGGCGCGTTGCCCGCATCCCAGCGCACCGCTGCTGTGGCTACTCCCACCCCTACTGCTGCTGCCGCTGCTGCTGCTGCTGCTGCTGCCGCGGCTAGTGCTACGGCAGCCGAGGCGACAGTCGCCGCAGCCCCAACGCCTGCACCCACGGCCGCCTCTGCCGCGGTGGGCGCGGATGGCGGCGTGAGCGACGACGACGAGTTTGGTGGCATGCGGTCGCGCGATGCCACACCCGTGCCGACGGCACCAACCGCGGCACCACCATCAACGGCAGGCGTGGTAGACGTGGATGAGCTGCTGGGCGTACCGGAGGTGCGCGTGGAGTATTGCAGCTCCTGATCTTACCGTAGCCGGTACGAGTCGCTGGCAGGCGACCTCGTCCGGCGCTTCCCGCAGCTGCGGGGGCACATTCACGGCAGTCACGCGCCGGTGCCGGCGTGGCGTGCGTACATCGCGTCCGTGGCGCAGGCGGCACAGTACGCCGCGTTGGCGTACACGCTGGCGGGCGACCGCATCCTGCGCGCCCTCTCCATCGTGCCGCCGCCGTGGCTGGAGCGCGCGCTGTCCAACAGGATGCTTTTTATTGGCGCTTACTTTGGCCTCAGCATGCTGGCCTCCAACCTCGTCGCCACCGGCGCCTTTGAGGTGTACCTGGGCCCCACCCTCGTGTACTCCGGCCTGGCCAACAAGGGCGCGGTGCCGCACCCTGACTACCTGGCGCACGTGCTGCGCGAGGCGGGCCTGGTTTAGTGACTACTACGACGCGGTTTTTGCCCATGGCGGCCGGTGGCGGCCACGCGCAACAACGCGCGCGCACGCAGCGGACGTATGTACACACGGCGTGCGCCACCCGCCGCTGCCTCAACTGCCCTTGGGACCGGCGGCGGGGGGGCGCCAAAGCACACACCCCTGGCGGGCCGCGGGCGGCGGCGCCAGCGGCACGCGGGCGCGCCCCCCCCCGCCCCC
>Ga0066256_1003624_pt1 | contig 14109 bp, 6 predicted proteins | sample ThiBio_1000_biof_FD_87107 | JGI IMG/M metagenome (GOLD analysis project Ga0066256, IMG submission 87107) | Wastewater bioreactor microbial communities from Cape Town, South Africa - Thiocy_expt_1000_biof (version 2) | ecosystem: Engineered > Bioreactor > Thiocyanate-remediating >...
CGTCATTGACGGCGTGGCGGGCGGCGGGTGGCGGCACGCGGACGACCGCTTCTTTTGGAACGCGGCGGGCGTGAAGGAGCTGGCGGCCGCGGGCGCGCACTCCCTCATCACGCCCATCATCAACGGCTACGTGGACGCGACGCGCGTGGTGCCGGTGGGCGACACCACCGCCTCCCTCCTCCTCATCTCGCGCCGCGGCTGCGCGCGGCAGGGCACGCGGTTCAACGTGCGCGGCGCGGACGGCGAGGGCAACGTGGCCAACTACGCGGAGACGGAGCAGCTGCTGCTGTACGCCACCGGCGCCGTGACCTCCTTCATGCAGACGCGCGGCTCCATCCCGCTGCTGTGGGAGCAGCCCGCGTCCCTGAAGTACACGCCGCGCGCCAAGCTGTCGCCCAACGAGGCCGGCAACCTGGCGGCGTTCACCAACAGCATCATTGCGCTGCACTGGCGCCTGGCGGAGGACCTGATGTCGCGCGCCGCCTTTGCGGCATCCGAGACGCTGGCTAACGTGCGCTTCGTGCAGCTGCACGCGGCGGAGGAGCTGGAGGCGCGCAACTACGAGCGCCTGCTGCTGGAGGGCCTCACCTCCACCTCCACGCTGGCGGTGGTGGAGAAGCTCATTGCGCGTGTGTCCGGCCTGCTGCACCTGCTGTGGGAGGTTGGCAGCCTGGCGGTGGCAGTGGCGCTCATCCTGAGCGGCACCGGCCTCACCATCGGCGTGTACAACGCCTTTGTGACGTACCAGAAGGCGGCGGTGTCGGCGTTTGAGGGCGTGCTGCATGAGACGGCGCGCTTCCAGTCGTCCGGCCGCAAGTGCGCCATGTACTTTACCGTCCTAGACGCGCAGCCATCCGTTCTGGCTCGCAGTAGTGCGGGCGGTGGCGGCACGTCTTCAGCAGCGTTGGTGGCGGACGCCGCTGCCGGTGCCGCTGCCAGTGATGGTGCCGCTGCCGGTGCCGCTGCCGGTGCCGGTGGTGCAGGAGCGAGTGGCGCGCCCACCAGCAGCCTCACCACCTCCGTGGGATCCGGCGTCAGCACCACGGCGCGCGTGCCGGCGGGCGACCTGGAGCTGCGTGACGTGTGCTTCCGGTATCCACGCACGCTGGGCAACTCGGAGGCAGCGGGGGACGCGCTGCGGGGCGTCAACCTGACCATCCGGCGCGGCACCACGGTGGCGTTCTGTGGCGCCAGCGGCAGCGGCAAGTCCACCCTGTTCCGCCTCCTGACACGGTTCTATGACCCCACCGCGGGCGCCATCAGCCTGGGCGGCACCGACCTGCGCGAGTTGGACGCGCGCGCCCTGCGCCGCACCGTGGTGGTGGTGCCGCAGGAGGTGACGCTGCTGAACCGCTCTATCGCGGACAACATCACATACGGGCTGGATCCAGAAGCACCCGGCTTCCCGGACGCCGCCGCCATCGCCGCCGCCGCGCGCGCCGCGCACATCCACGACGCCATCATGGCGTTCCCGGACGGCTACGCCACCAAGGTGGGTGACCGTGGCGTGCGGCTGTCGGGCGGCGAGCGGCAGCGCATCGCCATCGCGCGCGCCTTTGTGCGCGACCCCGCCATCCTGCTGCTGGACGAGGTCACCGCGGCGCTGGACGCGGACGCGGAGGCGGAGGTGAAGGCGGGCATCGAGGCGCTCATGGCAGGGCGCACCGTCCTCATCATTGCGCACCGCCTGCACACCGTGCAGTCGGCGGACGTCATTGCCGTGTTGGACCACGGCACCGTGATAGAGACCGGCAGCCACGCGGCGCTGCTGGCGCGGCGCGGCCGCTACGCCGACCTCGTTGCGCGCCAGCAGCTGCTGCCGCTTGCCGCGCTGCCCGCGGCAGCTGGCGCAGCGGACGCAGCGGACGCCGCGCCCATGCCTGTGTCGCCCTTTGCAACTTCCGCTTCCGCCGCCGGTGGTGCTGGCACTAGTAGCCCTCTGTCAACGTCATCCGAGGAGGCTGACGGCTTGCTTACTGAGCGGTAGGGCGATACATACTTGTTTTGAATCTAACTTGCTTGTCCACCAACTTGACCCCGCAGCGTTGAGGTGCTGCACCTGGTCCGCGCGGCTGGCGCAGAGGCGGACCAGCATGGCCAGCAACGAAAAGGCACCAAAGTTGACCAAACACGCACACACAACAGGAAATCGTGTGCGTTTGGGCCTGGAGCCGACGCAGCATACCACCGGCACCGGCAGCACACTACCGGCTGTGCCGGACCCGGCGGCGGCGCCGGCACCGGCGCTACTGCAGCACCGGTGCCGGCGCGCACACCGCCGCACACTTCCGGTCGTTCCGGCCCGCCGCGGGCATTTGCCCGTGGTCCGCCGGCACGGCACGGCACGATGCTGCGGACCGGGCGGGTTTCCATTTCACCTTCCTCCAACCAGTCCGGTGGACGGCGGTGCGCGCGACGTGCATTAATACCACACGTGGTAGCAAGCGCTATGACCAAGCAATGCAAGGTATGTGGGCTAGTGGGTGGGATGGGCGGGTGTTTTTTGTGCTCCGGTTTTTACTATTGTCATGATGTGTGCGCCACCGGCCGCGTTCGCTGGGTGGTCGGATGGACGGTTTGGACGGGGTCGGACCAGACTGCTCATCAGAGTGGTGGTACGGTAGTGCAGTGGTGGGTAATAGGGCAGTTTACCAGCAGCCAAGGTGCAGCTGGGGGTGCAAGCACGCATACCACTGCTGCCACTGTTGGTACGGGGTTGGTACGGCGTGTGGTCGGTTGCTTGACTGCATTCCGCCTCTGTTTCCATCGCCTCACTCCACACCGGCGCCAGGACGGCGCCAGTACGGCGCAAACACGCACACAGGGAGCGAGAGGCTTGCATGCCGCATGCGCTACTCCCGCTCCTGCGCGCAAGCGGTGGGCGGTAAGTTGGCAGCAGTTGAAGCGGCAGGACAGGAGGGGAGCGAGGGGGGAGCACAGCAGGTGTCGCTGCCGGTGTGCGACGACGAGCACGTGGGCGGCGGTTGATCGCCGCGGCGCATCGCATCCGCATTCACACGCACGTACACTGTACGCAGTTCCACACTAACTCCAACGTTGTACCCCCCAACCACACCACCACCTCGCGCAGGAATGGGGTCCAGTACGACGGGAGTTGTGGAAGGGCAGGCAGGCGTGCCGGTTGTGGCAGCACCCGGCGCAGCAACAGCGGCGGTCGCCCCACCCCCCCCCCCGGCCGCGGCCAACCGACCCGGAGGGGGCGGCGGCGGCGACCAGAAGGGGGAGCCGCCGCCCCTGGCCACCCCGCCCGCGGGCGAGGGTAGCGATGCCGTGGTGGTGCCGGTGGCGGGTGGCAACGGTGGTGCAAAGGTGGGGGCGTCGGCGGCGGGCAGCGCGACGTCGTCGGATGGCAGCGCCACGCCGGTGGCGGCAGGCACGCCGCTGCCGGCGTCGTGGGACCGGTGGGTGGTGCTGGCCATCTCGTCCATGGGTGTGCTGCTGGCTAGCGTGCAGACGTCGGCGCTCATCATCGCGTTCCCCGACCTCGTCATCGCGCTCAACTCGTCGCTCACCACCATGATCTGGATCCTGCTGGTGGTCATGCTGGCCATCGCGTGCGTGGTGCCGCTGGCGGGCCGGCTGGGCGACCTGTTTGGACAGGCGGTGTGCTACAGCGTGGGGTTTGCCATCTCCACGCTGTCCAGCCTGCTGTCCGGCTTCGCCACCAAGGAGCAGGAGGGCACCGACCTGCTGGGCTACCGCGTGGTGATGGGCGTGGGCGCCGCGTTCCTGTTCACCAACTCCGCCGCCATCATCACCAACTCCTTCGCGCCGTTCAAGCAGGTGGGCCTGGCGCAGGGCGTGTTCAACCTGTTTGCGTCGCTGGGCTCCATCGTGGGCCCCCTCATTGGCGGCGGCCTGGCGGTGACGGACTGGCGCTGGATCTTCTGGTTCAACGTGCCCATCGGCGGCATCTGCACCATCCTGGCGTTCATCTTTGTGCGCGACCCGCCGCGCCCGCGCACCACCACCGCCGAGTTCATGCGCAAGCTGCACAAGCTGGACTGGCTGGGCGCAGTGCTGCTCATCGCCTTCCTGCTGCTCACGCTGCTCGCCATGACGCAGGCGGTGTCCGCTGACCCCGTGCTGTCCACCGACATCAGCCTGGGCTTCCTCATTGGCGTCGGCGTCGCGTCCCTCATCGCGTTCTGCCTCGTGGAGGTGTACGTGGCGCACGACCCCATCGTGCCGCTCAAGATCTTCCTGGGCCGCCCCTTTGGCCTCTCCACCCTGGCGTCCACCGGCATGGCGTTCGCGCGCGGCAGCGTGACGTACAACACCATCTTCTACCTGCAGGGGCCGCAGGGGCGCGACGCGCTGGAGGCGGGCATTGAGCTCATCCCGTTCGGCGTCGGCGTCATGATCGGCTCCATCGTGGCGGCGCGCATGACGGACCGCACCGACGTGCGCCGCCTCTCCATCGCCGGCATCGTGCTGGCCATTGGCGGTCAGCTGGGCCTCGCCTACATGGGCGTCGTGAACTACTGGTGGGTGGCGTTTGCGCTGCTGGTGGCGGGCCTGGGCCAGGGCCTGTTCACCGCGCCCAACGGCATGGTGGGCCTTACCAGCGTGCCGGCGAACGAGCGCGGCGTGGCGTCCGCGGTGCGCATGGTGGCGCTCATGTACGCGCAGATGGCGGGCGTCGTCATTACCTTCTCCTTCGTGCTGCGCTCCATGTCGCAGTACGACCTCATCATCCTGTTTGTGTACGGCGGCTCCAAGCTGTCGCACGCCACCGTGAACAACATCCTGGCGGCGCTGCGCAACGACTACTGGATCGTCACCGCCTTTGCCATCGCGTCCGCCGTCGCGTCGTGGGGCGTGGGCGACTACAAACCGCACCTGCACCTCGCCGGCGCCAAGCACAACAACGCCACCGTCCCGCTCCCGCTGCCCGCCACGCCCGTGGTGGGCGAGCTGCTGTCGCCCTTGGATGGCGCGCCGCCCGCGGCCGCCAAGTCAGCCGACATCAATGAGAGCGGCGCCGTCGCCACCGTTGTCATTGCGGTTGCCCCCAGCGGCACGGAGGACGTCCCCGCGACCGTGGCCGCCGCCGCTGACCCCGCTGCCGCCACTGCAGGTGTGCCGCCTACCGTCATCACCCCTGCTGCTACTACCCCTGCTACTACTACTGCGTAGATACAACGTATGCAGCTGCATGTGTGGTTCGTGTTGTTCCGTTTGCATGTTACCCCCACGCGCAGTTTGTGCCGCGATTCGTACTGCCGCCATCCCACCTTCTTTTGCTTTCAAGTGGGCCAGGCCAAACCTCCCGAAAATGATAATCATGACTTTACAGACAGGGTAGAGGGTAGTTCAGATGGTGGCAGGAAGTCATGCAGGCGCGTCTGCCAGAGCAGCCGCATCGTGAGGCTTGGCAGGTGGCGTGGCAGCCGGCGTTGTGCCCTTGGCGGCGCTTGCCGGCGCACCCGTGGCCGGTGACGCTACCGTCGCCGATGACACGCTGGCACCACCATGCGACGGGGTGCCCTTGCTTGGCGTGCTGCCGCCACCACTGCCACCGGCGCCGCCACCAGTGCCGCCGCTGCCAGGTGCTGCAGCAGACGGCGTACCGGGGCCGGTACGGCCAGCCAGTGCGTACAGCTCATCCAGCCAGCCCAGCTCCCGCGCGAGTGCCTCCACGCCGGCGTCGCAGTCGCCGCCCAGGAACACGTCGCGGTAGTTGTCGCGCAGGAAGAACCGGAACGCCGTGTTGGAGGATCTGTCACCGGTGGCAAGGCGCCGGAACACCTCGTTCAGGCCTGCGCCATCGCCGTCGTCATCGTCGTCGCCCTCCTCCTCGCCAGTCGCGGGCGACTTGGTCTTGGGGACCGGGGCGCCCGTGTCTGCCTCCGCCGACTCCACATTCACGGCATCGCGGTTAATGAGCAAGCGGGGGCAGGTGGCGGGCACCATGGACGGGATGGTGCACACAGGTGCCACCGTCAGGGAGGTGCCCATGACAATGAGTGCGTCTGCCTCCCGGCAGTCGCCCTTCACCAGCGCGCCGAAGCGCGCCGGCAGGTCCTCCCCAAAGAACACAATGTCGGGCTTCACGACGCCGTCGCACCCGTCCTCCGCGCAGTGCGGCACCACCACCTCCTCCAGGGCAATGGACGCCGCGCCACCCGCCGCCGCCGACGCTGCTGCGGCTGCTGCTGCCGCCTTCTTGGCAGCGGCGGCGCCCGCCACGCCGCCCGCGCCAAACAGCGCGGTCTCCATCCACGCCTGGCTGTAGTGCTTGCCGCACGACCGGCAGGTGGCAGAGGCAAAGGAGCCGTGCGCCTCCACCAGCTTCTCCTCCGTCAGACCTGCCACGCGCTCCAGCGTGTCAATGTTCTGGGTGTAGATGCGCAGCAGCTTGCCCTTGTCCTGCAGCAGGCGCAGGAAGTAGTGCGTCAGCGTGGGGGCAAAGTTGCCGGGGTACAGCTCGCGCGCCAGGTGGAAGAAGGGCCGCGGCTCCGACCCGAAAAAGCCCAGCGTGAAGATGTCCTCCGCGCGGGACAGGTGGTAGCGCGCCAGGTTGTGGTACAGGCCAGACCCGGGCGACCGGAAGTCGGGGATGCCCGCCGACACGGAGATGCCGGCACCCGCCAGCACCACCACCTTCCCGCTGCCACGCAGCCGCGCCGCAAACGACGCCAGCGACGGCCCGCCCGGCAGCACCGCCGCGCGCTCACTCGCCGGCATGTCCTTGGGCGACGGCAACAACGATCCGCTTTGCCCCATTGTGTGTTGGTGTGTTTTATAGTGGCAGCGAAAACAAAGAGAAAATCAGCGCCAATAGACTGCAATCATCAATTTATTGTGGGGTGCAGTGTGAATACTGCGCGCCAACGCGTGCAACTTGCAATTACCACTTGCCACTTGCCGCCCCCTTTGGCGTCATGGTGCCGTCACACGTTCTGCGTTCTTGGTAGGAGCCAGAGCAGGAGCAGCGGCCAACGGCTACCTAGCTCGGCAGCGGATAGTATGCAAGTGATAGTAACAGGTGCACGACTGCGCGACGCTGCAATTGCTGGAGTGGTGCAGGCATGACCTACGTGGTGTGGTAGCGGCCTTATTTTGTGTGGTTGCCGCGCCGTTAGTGACGCCACTTGCGCCAAAGTTGAGGGGAGGAGAAGGAGAGAGGAGCTTCAATCGAGTGCCACTGCTGCGACACCATGGCGGACGGGGTGAGTACTAGTGGTACTGGGCACTGCGTAGCGGGGCGGTACTGGCGCGCGCACTATCCAACCACCTGCCTACAACCCGTGTGTGCAGACGACGCGGCTACGGGAGGTGCTGCCCAAGGCGGGCTTGGTGCGTTGCCGCCACAGGGTTGCGAAGTCGGCACTGCCCACTCCACCACGTCTAACCTCCCTCGCGCAACCACCCCGCCCTGCCTGCAGGTGTACAGCGAGAAGGGGAACCTATCTGAGGTGTTGTGCAAGCCCAAGATCATGCCCATCAAGGTGCGGCCGCCTATATGGCAGGGCGTGTTGTCCTAGTATGTTGCTCCCGTTCCAAGCCCTCCCCACCCACTCACACCCACACCTGTGCAGTCTGCCACGCTGGAGAAGATGGAGGCGCTGGAGAAGGAGGTGGCATCGGCGACCACGACGCCGGTGGGCACTGCGGTGCCGCCGCCGCGGCCAACCGGCGCCGCAAAGAAGTAAGCGTTACTATTCAATCCGGCCGCGCTTGGCGGCTGGTGCTGCCGCTGCCCCATCGCCCTCCTCACTGCCACCATCCCCGCCTCCGCTGCCGCCGCCGCTGCCGCCACTACCGCCCGCCCCGCCTCCCGCTCCGCCTGCCGCCGCAAAGGCGACGGCGGGCGGCAGCGTAAACTCGGCGCACAGCATGAGCTTGTTGGGCGCCACGTCGCGCACCTCGCGCACAACGAGGTCGGGCAGCGACGCGGCTGCCGCGGCGCGGGTGGCGGCGGCAGCGGCGGCGTCAGCTGTGGGCGTGATGCTACCTGCAGCGGGCTGCGGCGGCGGTGGTGGCGCGAGGCCCAGCACCGCGAGTACGCGGGCGGTGACGTCCAGCTGCGCGTCCTCCAGGGTGGCGCCGCGGCTGAAGCAGTACGTGTGGATGGACGGCATGGGGATGGCGGCGCGTGCTGAAGCGTCGGCAGCAGCGGCGGGGTGGGAGGCGTACACGCCCACGAAGGTGTCCAAGAAGGAGATGGCGTCTGCGGGCAGGTTCATGAGCACGTGCGCGAAGGGGATGCCGGCGGTGACGAGGCGGCGGATGAAGGCGCGGCCGTCCTCGTTGGATGCCAGCACGCCGCCCGACACCTTGTTACGCCGCGCGTTGTCCACCAGCGCGGCGTACGAGGCGGGGGTGAGGTCGTTGGCGTACACGCGGCAGCAGGAGGGCGCGCGCGCAAGCGGGATGGCAAAGGGGCCCACGCCACAAAACATGTCTGCCACGATGGCGGCGCGTGGGATGGCGGCCGCGATGTGCTCGTGCTCCGTAGCGAGGCGCGAGTTCCAGTACACCGTCTTGAAGTCAAACCGGAAGGTGGCGCCCGCGTGCCGCACCTCCACGTTGGTGTCGCCGTCGCCGGCGATGACCTCCATGGGGAAGGTGCGAAATGTCGTCTCAATGACGCCCGTCTTGGCCACGATGGTGCGCAGCGCCGGGTTCTTGTCCAGCAGCACGCGCCCAATGACGTACCGGTACGGGAACTGCTCGTCGCGCAGGTTCAGGTGCCCCAGCTTGCCCGCCATCTCCATCCCCGACGGCACGTCGCGGATGGACGCCGGCAGCAGCCGCCGCAGGATGACGTCCGACGACAGCTGCTCATACCCCACCGTCACAGCGTGCGTGCAGTAGGTGCCACCCACCTCTGCCACGGCCGCCACCGTGGCGGCAGGCAGGCGGGCAGCGTCGTCGCCGGCATCTGACGAGGACGACGGCGTGCCGGTGCCGGGCTGCAGCAGGATGAGCCGCGCCTCGGCGTCATCGTCGGCATACACCACATTGCGGGTGCGTGGCAGATCCAGCAGCAGCGACCGCAGGTCTTTCAACAGGCCCTGTACCGCGCGACATGGCACACGTATGGCAGGCACCACTACCGTGGCGTCAAATTGCGCCTTGTCAAAGTCACGTGGCGCCTCGCCGCGCGCCACCGCCGCTTCCAGCGCCGCCGCAGAGCCGTCGCTGGGCGCCGCCGCTGCTGCTGCCGCCGCTGCCGCCCCGCCTGGTGCATCGGGTGTTGCCGCCATGGTGGGTCGGACACGAACTGCCGCCGCTGCTGCTGCTGCTGCGATTGGCACACGTGCCAACTGCTGCGGTGGCGAGAGGGAGGCCACCAGTACTGCTGCACTGCTGCTGCCCGCGCGGCGACCACCGCCACCAATCGTCACCGATGCCACGCGCTGCCACTGCAACCCGACAGCACGCCGGCACCACATCGGGCTGCGGGGTCCTTGATTGGCTGCTTCTCCTGCCGCTTGTGTGGTAGAGAGACGTAACAGAGTAGCACGGCGCAGGTGGATGTGTGGTGGCAGGCAGAGGTGGCAGCTTGTCATCAATAATTAATAATCAAAAAGAAATTACGCAGCAGTTCTGACACCACTGCGCAGGATATCATATGCATATCGTGTAAGCTACGGCGCAATATTTGCTGTTAATCGCGCCATTGTTTTTATTACATTTGACAACACCCACCCATTCGGTGTGCGCCCTGTGGAGCAACATGCTGCTGGTGCTGGCCGCAACGCGGCACAAGCAGCTACGCACGGCATGCAGTAGTTCAACAGGAGGGTGTCAACAACATGAAGCGCAGAGGATAATCGAGCACAGGGGCCGCTGGTGGCACCCTGGCATGCACTGGCATCAATAGCAGCGGCAGATGGAGCAAGAAGGAAGGCCGCAGCGCGCAGCGCGACAGGCTGACGCAAGTCGCAAAAGAAGGCGGAGGGACGTCAGGGAGCGGGTCGCCATCGAAATCGCATGGTAATTACTACACTGGAGACGACAGCAGCAGGACGAGCAGCAGGCATGCAACAACCGGTTCATCATAATTAGGAGAATCAGCGGCCACTGCCGCTGGCACGCCGCTTGGCGCGCAGGTCGGCGGCGACGGCGGCGGCAGCGGTGGCGGACCCGCTACCCCGGCCGCGCACGCCAGTCAGGGACGGCGGCAGCAGTGGGGCTGCAGCTGCATCGTAGTGGCGCGCACCAGTAGTGGCAGCTGGTGGTGGCAACTGGTAGCCACCAGGGGCGTGTCCGCTAAATGTGCCGCCCAGCCACGGTGGCATGCAGTCAGCCGGCCACGCCATGGCGCCAAACCCCGGCAGCGCGACTGCCAGCGGCGACGACACTGGCACCGGTGCCGGAGCCATGGGCGCTGACATTGCCACTGTTGGACCAGCGCTAGCAGCACTAGGTGGAGTGGATTGGGGGACGGGTGCGCTAACCGGGAAGCTGAGGCCACCAGGAAACAACACTGGCGGTGCATTGGTTGTCGGCAGTGTCCGCAGGCGCACTGCTGGTGACGGCACGGCACCGATGAAGTGCGGCGGCCGCGGTGGTGGTGGGTGGAACATGGGCGACACTCCAGGTGTGGTACCGTCGGTGGATGCACGTGAGCTGGCGCCAGGGCCCAGGGTGAAGTACACCTGGTACACGGCACGCTCGAATGCCGTGGCGGCAGCTTCACCGTTCCAGCGGGCGGCGGTTAGCTGTCCAGCAGTCACCAGCTCAGTAGCCAGAGGGACGTTGGCGGCCAGCTGCAAGAGGGCAGCAGCCTGCTTGGTGGCTTGGCCGGCGGGAGCGATAAGGCAGTTGACGCCCGGCGCACACAGCGCCGCATTGCCGTAGCTGGCGGTTGCCACCACCGGCACCCCAGCAGCCATGGCCTCCAGAATGTGCACGTTCCACGCGTCGTAGATGGAAGGGCACAGGAAGGCGTCGTGCCCCGCCCGGAGCAGGGAGTGCAGGCGGTCCATGCGCGGGTTCACCGTCACCGTCGCACGTCCCGGCAGTGCGGGGAAGCCATCCGGCAGCGGTGCTGGCGTGATCCACGTCACGACCAGCTCAGCCGGCACACCGCCTACCGCGCCGCCCGCTAGCGACTTTGCCACCAGCTGCAACGCAGCAACCGCCATGCGCATGTTCATGTGCGGCACACGCGCGTCGCCAATCAGCACCACACGAAACTCACCCACCCGCCGCGGCGCCACGGCTGCGGGCGTTGGTGACTCTGGCACGTCCGCCGTACTGGGCGTGACGGGCGTCACGCGGCCAAACTGCGACGCCATGATGGAAGCGGCAGTGGGCGACACCGCCAGCAGCGGAATAGGCGCACGAAGCGCCCCGTGAAAGATGGCGCGCAGGTCGGCGCGGCACGCGTTGTGGTCGCCAAATAAGTACTCGTTGCCCTGATCCCAAAGTACCACAGCCGTGCCTGCACCTGCGCCACTCCCAGTTCCAGCAACTACCGACGAACATACGTCTGGCACCAAGCTAAAGCATCCAACAATAACAATGTCAGCGACGATGGGCGCTCCGAGCGCTGCCAACTCAACGTCATCGTACTGTGATACATTTGTTGTGCCGGGATTGTCATTGGCCGCCCATGAAGGAAGTCCCCGCCCTGTCGTGCCTAGTGCACGAATCACGACAACCACCTTGTGGCCCCGGCTGCGCATGCGCGCCGCCTGTACCATAATTGCCTGTGCAGCAACCGCGTCAGAATTGTACGGCAGAACAAATGTTAGCCGCAAGCTGGGCTGTCCCTCCTCAAGGCGCACATCCACCTCCCCCATGGTCGCGTGGTTCCAAATCCAGTCGACATGCGCGCCCATGTTTGCCAGCGTGCTGCAACCGCAGTCGGCGGTGTGGAATGCCTGCGTAAATGCTGTTGGTGTGGACAAATCGACGCGAGGTGCAGCTGGGGCTACCGGCAAGGTAGTCACATGGGGTTGGAAAACAAGCGGTGCCGACAGTGCTGCACTGCTGCTGCCACCAGCACCAGTACCACTGCCGCCGCCTACAGCGACATGCGCGGCAACCGGGTGCTCTGCGGGAGGCGGCGCCCCAACCGGCACCGCTCTAGACACAGCGGGTGCCGCCGTTGGCGTAACCGGTGGTGAGGTCTGCGGCGGTGCTGTCACCGCAGCCGCCGCCACCGCCACCGCCGGCGCCTCGGCGCTGGCCGCGGCAACAAAGAGGTGCGGATGCGGCATCACCGGCACCGGCTCGGTGCCACTCCGTGCCACCGCTGCTGCCGGCCGCTGCCCCGGCGGCGGCAGCTGGCGCAACGCGTGCGCGTGCGTGGCGGTGGCGTCAGCCTCACTCGCCGCTGCAACGGATGGCGCAGACGCGCGTGGCGGGGACGGCACAGGCGCCTGCACGCGCAACGGGCGCAGCTCGTGCATGGACGGTGGCGGGCCGGGCACTACAGCCCCTAGCGCCGCTGCCGCTGCTGTTGTTGTTGTGCCGGCGCCACCAGCAGCAGCGGTTGTGCCGTTGCCTGCTGGCGTGACAGACGCCACCTCATCGTCGCAGTGGCCGGCGCCAAGCCGGTCACCTGCCGCCGCGTCACCACAGCTGGGTGCCGCTGCCGTGTCGCTTCCCGGCTGTGGGTGCGCCACAATTTGCAGCACGCCGCATGCGCTGCCACTGCGCACCTCGGCATGCTGGCCGTGAACGGCAGGGTAGCTAGAGCTCCGCCACCACGAATCGGAGCCGCCGTCGTCGCTGACCGCGCCGCCAGCCGCCGCCGCCGCTGCATGGTGCGCTGGCGGCGGCAACGGCAGCGGCAGTGTCGACGGCAGCGGCAGCGGTAGTGCCGCCGGCAGTGGCGGTGCCGGCGGGAGCAGCAGTGGCAGAGTGCCAGTTGTCGGCACCATGTGTGGCAGCGTTGGCGGTAGGGGCGGCCAAGGTGGCAACAGCGTGCGGTCCGTGGAGCCGCCATGGCGCGCATCGTCTAGCCATGGCAACACTGCCGACAGCGCGGTCGGCGTTGCGTACCCGTCGTTCTCTGCCATGCTGCAGCTTGCTGGCGGGCGTGGTGCCAGTCAGTGGTTGGTCGGTTGCAGCAGCACGACCGCAGCACCGCAGGCAGGTGGTTCAGTGGAGGAAGGTGGCGTGCAGCACATTGTCAGCACTGGTCGCGGCGCTACAACACAGGCACACCGCACTGCTCTACAACGGTGACCAAACAGCAGTGGCAGCAACAGCAAAAGCAGCAGCGGCGGCACAGGAGCGTGTGGGTACGCGCCGGTACAGCCACTCTTCGCGACTCCAGTACAACGCACAGTCGGCGGCAGCGTGCGTGTGCAGGACAGCGTGCTGGAGCAGTCCACGATGGTGGTCACACTCCCACAAACCTGCACCAGGGTGGCGACGTGGATACGGCGGCAGGGGGATGGCGCAGCGTGCGTGGCGTGGCCGCAGCCGCGGTAGGTCGGCCGCGCAGCCTCTGGAACCACTTTCCCACTCAAACCTCCGGCGCCGTGGTTTGCGGCTGTTCGCACACGACAGGCGACGGAACCAGGCGGAGATGGTCACAGTGATAACTGCACGAGTGAGCGCGTGGCTTGATCAGTGCGCGTGTACGTGAGGCGGCGCCTCGGTGGCCGCACTTTGGTGGCTGCTGGCCGCCGCAGCCAAGTCGCTAGCTGCTCAGGGTGCGCGTGCTCTGCGACTTGCACTCACAGTCTGCACTGCAGTGGCCGCTTGCACAGTGGCCACGCGCGCAGACTGCACACAGGAGAAGGCGGGTGTGCTAGATATACACAGCGTGTGTGAATGTGTGCCGCTAAATTACGCGCACTCGGCGCCGCGTGTTTGACCGCTTTGATAGCGCGATGATGCTGTCGTGCGTGCCACCGCCGTGCCGTGCCACAGCAGCGGAAAAAGTTGGCGCCCGATTCGCTCGCCGAGTGCTGAACACACAACGGTGCAATACTGCGCTAATGTGGTATTGCCCCAGCTGCTGCGCTGCAATGGCCTGTTTCTGGCGTGTTCTGCAGCGGAACTGTGGTGGCAACGATTGCGACGAAGATGCGCAGCTCGATTTCCAGTAACCAACTGACGCCGCGTGTTGAGGTTGAGGAGGCGCGCCGAACACACGGTCGCGGTGGCACC
>Ga0066256_1003825_pt1 | contig 14103 bp, 13 predicted proteins | sample ThiBio_1000_biof_FD_87107 | JGI IMG/M metagenome (GOLD analysis project Ga0066256, IMG submission 87107) | Wastewater bioreactor microbial communities from Cape Town, South Africa - Thiocy_expt_1000_biof (version 2) | ecosystem: Engineered > Bioreactor > Thiocyanate-remediating >...
CGCCGGTGTGGCAGCGCGTCGGCAATGCCATCGTCGGGGACGACACGACGACGCAACAATTGGCCGATCGCGGAGGCACAGACGTCACCGATGCGGTGCGTGACATTACTCTTGGCCGCATCAGCCAACCGGTCAATCGCCAGCAAGGCAATACAGGTTTCTACATCGAGCCGTTCGGCGGCGCGCGCCGGCAAAGCGAAACCAGCCGAACCGCCGCTTATACGGCAACCAATGCCGGCGCGGTGATCGGTGTCGAAAGCGCCGAAATGGCGCCCATGCGCATCGGCGCCTTCGTCGGCGGTGCCATGGGCAATGCGAAAGCCAACACCGGCGATCCGCTTTCGCATCAGGCGACCTATGGCATCGCCGGCGTCTACGGCCGCTACTCGCACGACATTTTCTTCGCCGAGGCAGCGGTCACCGGCGGCATCACCTCGGGCCAGGGCACGCGCACGGTCGTCAGCAATCTGCTGCCCAACGGACAGACGAATGTCACCGGCCACACCAGCGGCAAGTTCCTCAGCCCTGAGGTTGGCGTCGCTTACCGCTATACGGTGACGGGCTGGAACGGCATGAACGAGAACGATCCGGTCGTCGGCCTTGCCTATGGCGGCCGCAGCACGCGCACCAGCGAATTCCGCGCCGAGGTGACCGGCAGCCACACCTATCGCTATCTCGACGGCACGCTGCACGTTTATGAAACCTTGGGCGTCATTTCACGTCGGATCAACGGCTCGAACGTGCTGGCGCAACTGGCTGGCTCAGCCGTCAACATCGATCCAACGGGTCCGCGCACGACGGTCGGCCTCTTCGCCGTAGCAGGCCTGGAATGGCGCGGCCAAGGCGCCTACAGCTTGTTCGCCAATCTCAGAGGCGAATGGCATAACGACAAGAATGCCATTTTCGCCATGCGCGGCGGCGCGATGATGCGCTTCTAGCGGGGTACGGAGAAACTCTCCGTGTCATTCCCGACGCGAAGCGCGAGCGGGAATCCAGAGCAAGCGGTAAAACGTATCGAGAGCATTCTACCAGTTACTCTGGATTCCTGCTCAGCCGCTATGCGGCTGTCGGGAATGACACCAATCAGCCAAATGCGATTACGCCGATTAAAGCGGAATGTTGTCGTGCTTCTTCCACGGATTTTCCAGATCTTTGTGACGCAGCATGGCGAGCGCCCGCGCGATACGCTTGCGCGTCGCGTGCGGCATGATCACCTCGTCGATATAGCCGCGCTCGGCGGCGACGAAGGGTGACAGGAAGCGATCCTCGTATTCCTTGGTACGCGCGGCGATCTTCTCGGCGTCCTTGATGTCGGCCCGGAAAATGATTTCGACCGCGCCCTTGGCGCCCATCACCGCGATCTGCGCCGACGGCCAGGCATAGCTGAAATCGCCGCGCAGATGTTTCGAGGCCATCACGTCATAAGCACCGCCAAACGCCTTGCGGGTGATGACGGTCACCTTCGGCACAGTCGCTTCCGCATAGGCGAACAGCAGCTTCGCGCCATGCTTGATCAGGCCGCCATATTCCTGCGCCGTCCCCGGCAAGAAGCCCGGCACGTCTACGAAAGTGACGATGGGAATGTTGAAGGCATCGCAGAAACGCACGAAGCGCGCCGCCTTGCGCGAGGCATCGCTGTCGAGCACACCCGCCAACACCATCGGTTGATTGGCAACGAAGCCGACGGTGCGCCCTTCGATGCGCCCGAAACCGGTGACGATATTGCGCGCATGCGCTTCCTGGATTTCGAAGAAATCGCTTTCGTCGGCGACCTTCGAAATCAACTCGCGAATGTCGTAGGGCTTGTTCGGATTGTCGGGCACCAGCGTATCGAGCGACATGTCGAATCGATCGGCCACATCGAATGTCGGCCATTCCGGCACGTCGTCGCGGTTCGAAGACGGCAGGAAGTCGATCAGCCGGCGCATCTGCAACAGCGCCTCGACGTCGTTGTCATAGGCGCCGTCGGCGACGGAAGACTTGGTCGTATGCACCGAGGCGCCGCCGAGTTCTTCGGCCGTCACCGTCTCGTTGGTGACGGTCTTCACCACGTCGGGGCCGGTGACGAACATATAGCTCGTATCGCGCACCATGAAGATGAAGTCGGTCATCGCCGGCGAATAGACGTCGCCACCGGCGCATGGCCCCATGATCACCGAGATCTGGGGAATGACGCCCGAGGCCAGCACATTGCGCTGGAAGACTTCCGCATAGCCACCGAGCGCCGCCACGCCTTCTTGAATGCGCGCGCCACCGGCATCGAAAAGACCGATGATCGGCGCACGGTTCTTCAGCGCCATATCCTGGATCTTCATGATCTTCTGAGCGTGCGTCTCCGACAGGGAGCCGCCGAACACGGTGAAATCCTTGGCATAGACGAAGACCGTGCGGCCGTTCACCGTGCCCCAGCCGGTGACGACACCGTCGCCGGGAATCTTCTCGGCCTTGTCCATGCCGAAGTCGGTCGAACGATGCTGCACGAACATGTCGAATTCTTCGAAGGAATCGTGATCGAGCAGCAGGTCGATCCGTTCGCGCGCCGTCAGCTTGCCGCGCTTGTGTTGCGCCTCGATACGCGCCTGGCCACCGCCAAGAGCCGCCTTGGTCCGCCGCTGTTCCAGATCAGCAATGATATGTTTCACGAACGTTCCTCCGGCTCATCTGCTTACGATAGTGCCGCCAAAACAGCGGCCGCCGCATCCATCTCGATTTTACGCCGCGCCTGGCGTTCGACCGCCTCGGCATCGGCGCCCCACACGCGCGCCTGATGATCTTCATCGACATGCGCCGCCGCCCAGGCTTCGTCAGCCGTCAGCTTACCTGAAGCGAGCGCCAGCGCCAGCAGCGCCGAGCCGGTCAGGGTCGTCACCGTACTCAGCGCCGCCGCCTTCAAAGGTGCAGCCGCGCCCTCGCCGGTCGCGGCCTTCACAACCTTGCGCACGGCCGCGATCGTCTCGTCGGGCTGCGCCGCATGCACGATGCCTTCTGCCAGCACGAAAGGAGCATCGTGCGCTTCGCGCATCCAGCCGATGATCGGATCCCAGGCCTTGCGTTGTTCGCCCACCAGCGCTTCCGGTTCGCCCGCGCGATAGCAAAGCAGATCGGAGCCCGCATATTTGACGACTTCAGCGCGCACGGCCTCGATATCGCGGGCCACGCCGTCCAGCGCCGAATTGACGATGCGCGTGACAGGCATGGCGGAGGGGTCGATGACCTCCTGCTGCGCATCCCATTCGTCCACCAGCAGCTGCGCCAGTTTCGCGCTTGGCACGGCCAGCGGATTGCGAGCCGGTGTCAGCGCCGGCCGGCCATCGAGCAGCAAAGCGTACTGACCATTGTCTTCCCGCGTTCCCGCACTCTTATAGAAACGGCGCGGCAAAGCCTTGCGCTGATCGCGACGCGCCATTTCCACCGGATCGATGTTTTCTCCGGCGGACGGCAGCAGGTCGCGCGAAAGATCACGCTTGGAATCGCCCTTGGAATCACCTTTGGGATCGTCGCCCATCGTCACTCCGGAAAGCGCGGCAGCGGCGTTGCGCCCGCAGGCGGCGCGACCCGGGCCACGTTCATCGCCACCGCCAGCAGCGAATAGCAACCAACAAGGCCGCACAGCTCGACCACGCCGGTCTCGCCGAATTGCGCCTTGGCGCGATCATAGGTCGGATCGCTAACGCGGCGCGTCGCCAGCAGTTCGGAAACGAAATCCCAAATGATCTCTTCTTCGTTCGTCAGCGGTGACGGCCGCCGGCCATCGCGAATAGCCGCCACCGTTGCCTCGGTCACGCCGGCCGCCAGCGCATGTTTGCGATGGGCACCCCATTCGAAATCCTGCGTCCAATGACGCGCCACCATGAGAATGGTGAATTCGCTGAGCCGGCCCGACAGCGAGCAGCGATAGCGCAGGAACTCTCCGACCCGATGCGTGCGCGTCAGCAGTTCCGGCGAGCGAACGAACACATGCCATGGCCCGGAAAACCCGACCTTGCGCTCGGCGACGAATTCGTCATGCGCCTGCTTCTGTTCGGGCGTGAATTGGCTTTCGGTAAGAGGGGGCAGACGGCATTCGCTCACGAATTACTCCTGTGGGGCGTCTTCGATCGGATCGTATTGCTTCACATCGAAGCCGAACAGATCGAATGTCTTTTGCATATGCGGCGGCAGCGGCGCGGTGCCGTCGACCGTGCCGCCGCGCGGATGCGGCAGAACGAGGCGCCGCGCCATCAGAGGCAGCTTGCGTTCGATCTCCGCTGGAACGGCGCGCATCGGATCGGTGCGACGCGGATCATTGCTCTTCAGATCGAGCCCATATTTCGGATCACCGATAATCGGATGACCGATGGCTTCCGCATGAGCGCGCAACTGATGCGTACGGCCGCTGATCGGCTTCATCGACAGCCAGGTCAGACGCGGCGCCACCTTGTCGACCGTCGCATAGAAGGTCACCGAATGCTGGGCGTCCTCTTCGCCATGCTTGGCGACGCGCATCTTCTCCGGGTCGACGCGCGAAGAGGTCGGCGCCCGTTCGCCGCGCTTGTCGCCCATGCCCGCGCCCTTGGCGAGGAAGAGTGAGATGCGACCCTGGAACGGCTTAGGCACGCCTTCGACAACAGCCCAATAGATTTTGCGCGTCTGGCGCGAGCGGAAAATCTCGCCGAGATCAGAGGCGATCTTGCGTGACTTGGCGATGAGCAGAACGCCTGAGGTATCGCGATCGAGGCGATGCACGAGCACCGGCCGTTCGCCCTTCTCGTTCGCCATCGCCATCAACATGCCGTCGATGTGCCGCGTCGTGCCCGAGCCGCCCTGCACCGCAAGCCCATAGGGCTTGTTGATTGCCATCAGATATTTGTCCTCGAACAGGACAAGCTCTTTCAGCATGCGCACGTCATCGGGCGAGGCCGGTCGAACCTTCTTCACCGCCGGCGCGGCGGGCGCCTCGAGCTTTAGCGGCGGCACACGGATGGCATTGCCTTCAGCGATGCGTGTGGACGTTTCCGCCCGCTTGCCGTCCACCCGCACCTCGCCCTTGCGCACGATGCGGTTGAGATGGGCCAGCGACAGCGCGGGAAAGCGCCGACGAAACCAGCGGTCCAGCCGCATACCGTCTTCATCGGCACTCACGGTCAATGTCTGGACCGACGTGCCTTGCGTGTTCGTGCCCTGCGCACTCATGACAACCACCTGATGAGCGACAGGCCAGCCGCCAGCGCCAGCACCGACACAACAACCGAGCTCAGCACATAGAGCGCGCCCGCGGTGATCGCGCCACGCTCCCACAGCAGCATGGTGTCGAGCGAGAAAGCCGAAAAGGTTGTAAACCCGCCAAGGATACCCGTGGCCAGAAACAGGCGCGTATGCGGCGTCCAGCTTTCACCGGCACGAAAAGCCAGCCAGGCCGCGAATACACCCATGATGAAGGAGCCGACCACATTGACGGTCAGCGTGCCCCAAGGAAAATCGGTCCCGCACAGACGCGCGCAGCCCAAATTCACCCCATGCCGGAGCATGCCGCCAATGCCGGCGCCCAAAAATACGATCAAAAAACCCGTCATGCCCCCTCTATAGAGGGCGGAACCGGCCCCGTCATCACCCCTCAAGGGGCCCAATTCTAGGACTCTCCGCGCTCCTGGCGCAGCTTGGCCCAATATTCCAGGCGCTTGCGCACCTCGCGCTCGAAACCGCGTTCCACCGGCTCATAGAGGCTGCGGCGGCCGAGCTTTTCCGGCCAGTAGTTCTGGCCCGAAAAAGCATCGGGCTCGTCGTGGTCGTAGCGATAGCCGGCACCGTAGCCCTCTTCCTTCATCAGCTTGGTCGGCGCGTTCAGGATGGTGTGAGGCGGCATCAGCGAGCCATAGCTCTTGGCCAGTGCCGAGGCCTTGTTCCAGGCCATGTAGGCGGCGTTGGATTTCGGCGCCGAGGCGACATAGAGCACCGCATTGGCGAGCGCCAATTCGCCTTCCGGCGTGCCAAGAAAGTCATAGGCCTCCTTGGCGGCATTGGCGACGAGCAAAGCCTGCGGATCGGCCAGGCCGATATCCTCGATCGCCATGCGCACCACGCGCCGGGCGATGAACAAGGGATCCTCGCCGGCATCGAGCATGCGCGCCAGATAGTAGAGCGCCGCATCGGGATCGGAGCCGCGCACGCATTTGTGCAGGGCGCTGATCAGATTGTAGTGCCCCTCCTGCCCCTTGTCGTAGATCGGCGCCCGGCGCTGCACGATCTCGCCGAGATGTTCCGTATCGAAAATCTCGCCTTCCCCGGCGGCCCGCCAAATCTCCTCCGCCAAGGTGAGCGCGGCGCGGCCATCGCCATCGGCCATGCGCACGAGGCTGGCGCGCGCGCCTTCATCGAGCGGTAGCGATTTGCCTTCCAGCGTTTCGGCGCGCACCAGCAATTTGCCGATCGCTTCTTCGTCAAGCGACCGAAAAGTCATCACCCGGGCGCGCGACAGCAGCGCCGCGTTGAGCTCGAAGGAGGGATTTTCGGTCGTCGCGCCGATCAAAGTGATCGTGCCGTCTTCCATGACAGGCAGAAACGAATCCTGCTGGGCGCGATTGAAGCGATGGATCTCATCGACGAACAACAAGGTCGGGCGCCCGGCGCCATGGGAGCGCCGCGCCGCCTCGAACACTTTCTTCAAATCGGCGACGCCGGAGAAGATGGCGGAGATCTGCACGAAGTCCGCATGGGTCTCTTGCGCCAGCAAACGCGCCACCGTCGTCTTGCCCGTACCGGGTGGTCCCCAGAAGATCAGCGAGCCCATCGAACCCGAGCGAATCAGTCGCGTAAGCGCGCCATCGCGCGAAAGCAGGTGATCTTGAACCGCGACCTCGGCCAGCTTCTTCGGCAGCATGCGATCAGCCAGTGGCCGTGGCGCAAGGCTTTCTGGCGTTGGCTGCGCGAATAAATCAGACATGGCTTGACCGGTGCTGGCTCATTTTGCGACAAATTGTTAACGTTTCAGTTAGATTCTTTAATCAAGTTAACCATATTTCCTTCGCACTGGACGCGATTGAAAACGAGGGGCGCCGTCTCCCAAGGACCTAGCGCCATAAGGGATGTCAGGAAACAGGGGACATAATATGCGAATTATAGCTTTGGTCACCCAAAAGGGCGGTTCGGGTAAGAGTACCATTGCTTCCTCGCTCGCAGTCGCGGCGGCGGAAACCGGCGAAACAGTCATCGTCGTCGACATGGATCAGGCGGACCGGACCGTGCGTTCGAGGATGCCGGGATCAGTCTCCCGCGCCTCGGACTTCGCCGGCCTGAAGCCGCCGACGACCGGAGCGGGTGGGCCCGCCGGCCATGGCACTCGGGGTGGCCCGGCGCCATGATCGCGTCGACCGACGGCGGCCGCGGGTCCAGGATCATCCCGCTCGACCCGAAGCCCGGGTCGAAGGCCGCCGAGTAGGTCTGCGAGTCGCACGGCACGGCGCGGGCAACTCCGCACCGGGTGACGACGTAGCCGACGTCGGCCTGGTTGCGCACCGGTACCGATCGCAGCCGCTCGCAGTAGGCAGGGGCACAGGTCGCGCAGCTCATCCTCGACCGTGTCACGGCGCCACCTCGTGTCTGGTGCGAGTGCCGAGGTGAGGATCGATGCCGCGGGGAGGGAGGCGACGATCCCCAAAATTATCGCTGATAGCTTGTGGGTCGGTCGACAGGCCTGTCAACCCCGTCGCGGACGATTGACACCCACGCACGGCGGCTGTTAACTATCGCCGCTAGTCACCGACCGGACGGGATCGACCGCCCGGTCGCGCGCCGGGAGCGGGATGCGGGGAGCGCATCGGACGCGTGCTGACGTCGAGATCGTCGGGGCGGCGCCCGGCACCCCGGGTCGGGCTGCCGGCTGGGTGCGGTGGGGGCTCACGCACCGGACTTCTCCGGCCGCCGGAACCGCCGCGGCGGTCGCTGCCCTTCCGACCGAAACGAGGCTCCGATGAAGCTGGCTCCTGTGTGGTCCCGGGCGCTCGTCGCCGCGTGCGCGGCCGCCCTCCTCGCCGCGTGCGGGTCCGGCGGCGCCGCCAATGGCGACGGGCAGGCGCCCGGCGCGGCCGTCGATGCCGCCCCGCTCGACTCCCCGGCGACGGTCACGATCGGGGTGAACCCGTCGATCACGGCGTTGTCGATGTACGTCGCCCAGGAACGCGGCTACTTCGCCGCCGAGAACCTCCGGGTCGAGATGCCGCCGATCACGAGCTCGGTCGACGCCGTACCGCTGCTGGCCACCGGCCGCATCGACGCGTTCGTCGCGGCGCCCGGCGCCGGCTACATCAACAACGTCCGTAACGGCGTCGAGGCGAAGTACGTCGCCTCGTTCGGCAACCCGCGCCCCGGTGGGGCGAACTCGGCCTTCGTCGCGCTCAGAGGAGGCCCGGTCACCGATGTCGCCTCGCTCAAGGGGCGGAAGGTCTCCGTCGTCGGGGGCAAGGTCGGGGTCGGCTCGTTCCTGCTGTCGGAGATCCTCGGGCAGGGCGGCCTCACGCTCGACGACGTCACGGTCGTCGACCTGACCATGCCCGACGGCGTTGTCGCGCTGTCGAACGGCTCGGTCGACGTGGCCTATGTTCTGGGCGTGACCGCGCGCGACCTCGAGGCCGCCCGGACGCACGTCCTCGTCGGCGACATGGACGCGGTGCTCGCACAGGGCACCGGCGCCGGCATCGTCTACGGCTCGCGCCTCCTCGGCGCCGACAACAGGGTCGGCGTCGCGTTCCTGCGGGCGATCCAGCGCGGCGCGGAGGACCTCCAGGGTGACTACGTCCACGACCAGCAGATCCTGATGATCATGGGCAAGGCGCTGAAACTGCCCCAGGACGCGCTGGTCAAGCAGGCCGCGGTGGCCCCGGTCTTCAGCACCGACCTGGTGATCAGCCCGTCGTTCTTCGAGCGGCTCCAGCGGTTCTTCCTCGCCCGGGGCGTCCTGGCGAACGGCCAGTCCGTGCCGGTCGAGCAGGTGTTCGACCAGCGGTTCGTCGGGGCGATCCACGACGCCGCCTGACGGCGCTGTGCCCCGGACGGGCCACCGTCCGGGGCACTGGTCTGCTTACAAGCACGCCGGGTCGGCATCGACGGTGGTGCGGTCGAGCCGGGCGAGCAGGTCGAACCACGGCCCTGTGCGGGGGAGCTCGTAGCGGAAGAAGTACCGGGCCGCGAGGCGCTTGCCGCGACGGAACGGGTCCTCGGCGCCGCCCGTGGCGAGGAACTGCTCCAGCCAGATCCAGGCCAGCACGACGTGCCCGGCGGCGTCGAGGTGCAGCGAGGAGTTCGCGAACCGGGTCGCCGCGTCGGTATCGGCGGCGTGGATGGTGCGGGTGACGGCCAGCAGCCGGGTCAGGCTCTCGTCGAGTCGGGCGGCGAGCTCGGCGGCCTCCCCATCCGTCGCTCGGGCGATGGTCGCGCGGATCGTCCGTCCCAGCTCGGCGAGCGCCGCCCCGTCGTCCATGACGACCTTGCGCCCCAGCAGGTCCAGGCCCTGGATGCCGTGGGTGCCCTCGTGGATCGGGTTGAGCCGGTTGTCGCGGTAGTGCTGCTCGACGTCGTACTCGCGCGTGTAGCCGTAGCCGCCGTGGACCTGGATCGCGAGGTCGTTGGCGGCCAGGCACCACTGCGACGGCCAGCTCTTCGCGATCGGGGTGAGGATCTCCAGCAGAGACGTCGCCTGCGCGCGGTCGGCGGCCGCGGGAGCGGTGCGCTGCTCGTCGAGCAGTCGTCCACAGTAGAGGACGAGGCCGAGGGCGCCCTCGACGTAGGACTTCTGCGCCAGCAGCATCCGCCGGACGTCGGCGTGGTCGACCAGGCGGGCCTGCGGGGTGGCCGGGTCCTTGGCGCCGGGCAGGCGGCCCTGGGTTCGCGTGCGGGCGTAGTCCAGCGACTTGAGGTACCCGGTGTACCCGAGGGCCGCGGCACCGGCACCGACACCGATCCGCGCCTCGTTCATCATGTGGAACATCGCGGCGAGCCCCTGGTGCGGCTCCCCGACGAGGTGGCCGACCGCCCCGGGTTCGCCGCCCGGGGTGAAGACACCCTCGCCGAAGTTGAGCAGCGCGTTGGTCGTGCCGCGGAAGCCCATCTTGTGGTTGAGGCCGACCAGTGCCACGTCATTGCGTTCGCCGACGACGCCGCGGTCGTCGACGAGGGACCGCGGTACGACGAACAGCGAGAGGCCCCGGACGCCGGCCGGTGCGCCGGCGATCCGCGCCAGCACGAGGTGGACGATGTTCTCGCCCAACTCGTGCTCACCGGCCGAGATCCACATCTTGCTGCCGGTCAGCCGGTACGTGCCGTCGGCCCGGGGCTCGGCGCGGGTCGAGATGTCGGCCAGCGATGATCCAGCCTGCGGTTCGGACAGGCACATCGTGCCGTGGAAGCGGCCCTGCAGCATGGGGCGGACGAACCGCTCGACCTGGTCCGGCGACCCGTGGGCGAGCAGCAGGTTCGCGTTCGCGACGGTGAGGAACGCGTAGGCCCAGCTGCCGATGTTGGCCGCCTGGAACCAGGCGGACGCCGCGGTCTGCACGAGGTGGGGCAGCTGCAGGCCGCCGGCCCGTTCGTCCATCGCGCCGCCGAGGACGCCCGCCGCCGCGACGGCGTCGAGCGCGGCCTTGACCTCGGGGATCATCCGGACCCGGCCGTCGACGAGCTGTGGCTCGTGTGTGTCGTTGAGCTTGTTGTGCGGGGCGAACCGCTCGGCGGCGAGCTGCGCGCACAGGTCCAGGACGGCGTCGAAGGTCTCGCGCGAGTGCGCGGAGAAGCGTTCCCGATCCGTGAACGACGCGGCGTCGAGCCAGTCGTAGAGCTGGAACTCGAGGTCCCGCCGCGACAGCAGCAGCGTGGATGTGGTCATCGGTCCTCCGGCCGATCAGGCCGTGGTGGCGATCCCGCCGTCGATGGGGATCACCGCCCCGGTCACGTAGGCGCTCGCGCGCGAGGGGAGGTAGACGGCGGCACCGGCCATGTCGTCCGCCCGCCCGATCCGTCCGAGCGGCGACATGGCGGCGATCTCCGCGCCGTGGGCGTCGAGCGTGGCGGCCATCATCTTCGACGGGAACGGACCTGGGGCCACGGCATTGACCGTGATCCCGCGCGGGCCCAGCTCGGCCGCCAGCACCCGGGTCAGCTGGTGCAGGCCCGCCTTGCTCGCCGAGTACGCGTAGTTGGGGCCGTGCGGCACGCGCAGGCCGTCGATCGAGCCGACGTTGAGCACGCGTGCCGGGTCATCGGGGCGCGCGCTGCGCTCCAGCATCGGCAGGAACGCCCGGGTCAGGTGGAACGGGGACTTCAGGTTGAGGTCGAGCACCTTGTCCCAGGCGTCGCTCGGGAACTCGGTGAGCGGCGCGCCCCACGTCGCACCGGCGTTGTTGACGAGGATGTGCACGGCCTCCGTCCGGGCCCGGACCTGCTCGGCCAGCGACCGGCAGCCAGTCTCGGTCGAGACGTCGGCGGGCAGCGCACTCACCGGGCCGAGCGACGAGAGCTCACGCACGGCTCCGGCGCAGGCGTCGGCCTTGCGGGAGCTGAGGATCACCTTCGCTCCCGCGGTGAGCAGGCCGCGGACGATCATGAAGCCGATCCCGCGGCTGCCGCCGGTCACGACGGCGGTGCGGCCGGTCAGGTCGAACAGGGCGTTCATCCCGGTTCGCCGGGGAGCAGGTCGGCGAGCACCCGGCCGGCCCAGCGCGGGTCGACGAGCTCGAGGTAGAAGCCGAAGGGCGTCCGGTGCAGCGCGAACCGGCTCGGCCGGCCGTCGGCGTCGGCGACGGTGGCGGCGAGCTCGAAGCCCTCGGCCTGCAGGCCTGCGACGTCGGCGGCGAGGTCGTCGGCCCACATCCCGACATGGTGGAACCATGACCCGGCAACGGGCGCCGCCAGCGGTGTCTCCGCTCCGCCGGAGTAGAGCTCGATCGCCGGGCCGGGGCCCGACGAGTACACCGAACGCAGGTCGACCGTGGAGCTGGCGCCGCCGTGCAGGACGCACAACGGGTACTCCATGACGCCTCGCCAGCGCACGCCGGTGGCGCCGAGGGCGGCCATCGCCGCCTCCAGGTCGGGCACGGCCAGACCGACGTGGAAGAACGGTTGCGAGATCACAGGGGCTCCTGGTCCGGCGGCGGTCGCGCCGGGCGATCGGGGGTACGGCGGGGCGATCCTAGCAACAAAAAACTATCTGCGTTCATTTATGTGTCCTACGCTGCGGACATGCGATCCGTGGTGCGTCGAGGAGGGTCCGGTTCCGGTCCCGGGGCCGGGGGAGGTGCGGATCTCCGTCCGGGCGGCCGGCGCCAGCTTCGCCGCGGCATTGCAGGTCGCCGGCCGCTACCAGGTCCGCCGGCGGCCCCCGTACGTCCCGGGCGGCGAGGCGGCGGGCGTCGTCGACGCCGTCGGTCCCGGCGTCACCGGATGTCGACCCGGTGACCGGGTCTTCGCGGCCGTCGGGAGCGGGGCGTTCGCCGAGTACGTGGTCACGCCGGCCGGCCAGGTCGTGTCGCTGCCCGACGGGCTCGACTTCGCCCGCGGGGCGTCGTTCCTGCAGGCCTACGGGACGGCTTGGTTCGCCATGAAGCACCGGACCGTGGTGGGCCCCGGGGAGTGGGTGCTGGTGACCGGAGCCGGGGGCGGTGTCGGGCTGGCCGCGGTCGACGTGGCCCGGGCAGCCGGGGCCCGGGTCGTCGCCGTCGCGTCGTCGGCGGACAAGCGGCGGCTGGCCCAGGACGCCGGGGCCGAGGCGGTGATCGACCCGCTGACCGAGGACACCAAGGCCCGGGCCCGCGAGCTGACCGGCGGCGACGGGCCCGACGTGGTCTACGACGTGGCGGGCGGCGACGTGGCGGAGGCCGCGCTGCGGGCACTGGCGTTCGGTGGCCGGTTCCTCGTGGTGGGGTTTCCCGGGGGGATCCCGACGATCCCGCTCAACCTGGTCCTGCTGCGAAACAGGACGGTCGTCGGCGTGGAGTGGGGGAGCTGGGTCGGGCGCCAGCCGGACGCGAATCGGGCCCTGGTCGGCGAGGTGGTCGCGGCCGTCGAGCGCGGAGAGCTCCGTCCGGTCGCCCCCGAGCGGCGTCCCCTCGACGACGCCGGCGCCGTGTTCGACGAGCTGCTGAACCGTCGTGCGGCGGGCAGGATCGTGCTGGTCCCGTGAGGATCAGGCGCGGGCGCGCCGCTCGGCCTCGTGCGGTCGGAGGTCGTCGCCGCGGTCGAGGATCGAGCGGATGATTCCGCGGGCCACGTTCTCGAACATCTCGTGGGGGGTCGCGCGCTGGGTACGGACCGCGGCCGTGAGGTGCGGGAACCGGTCGGCGTCCCCGTCGGGCCCGGTCGGCTCGATGGGCGTGGACTCCCGCACCGCGTTGCCGATCGCCCACCGTTCGAGGGACTCGTGGAGGAGCATGACGTCCTCCGCCGGGATGCCGCCCTCGATGAGGCGGGCTGTGACGGCCTCGCGGTCGCCGTTGCCCACGGTGCGCTGCCGGACCAGGACCGGGACGAGGTTCGGGTTGGCGAGCAGGGCGTCGCGCAGCCCGACGACGCCCCACAGCAGCAGCTGCTCGGGGCTGACGTCGTCGCCGAGCATCCGCCGTGGAACCCGGGTGAGGGCGTACTCAGCGACCGCGACGACGATCTCCTCCTTGTCCCGGAAGTGGTTGTAGAGGGACGCCCCCTTGACGCCGAGGTCGGTCGCGAGGCGGCGGGTCGTCAGCGCGTCGAGGCCCTCGTCGTCGACGATCCGCAGAGCTGCCTCGACGATGCGTTCCCGGGAGAGCAGGGGCGTCTTGGGTCGACCTCGGGTCACCACCTCGCGGATATTACCAACGCTGCTAGTTGACGCCGGACGCACCGCCGGCCACTTGACTTGTTAAGTCAAGTGGCCGAAGCTCCTCTCCATGGCTTGGGACTTCGAGGTGGACCCCACGTACGCCGAGCAGCTGCGCTGGGTCGAGGAGTTCGTCCGGGACGAGGTGGAGCCGCTCGACGTCGCCCTGGGCAATCCGTATGACAAGTCCGACGAGGTCGCGAACTCGATCGTCGCACCGTTGCGGGACGCGGTGCGGGAGCGCGGTCTGTCGGCCATCCACCTCCGGCCGGCGGTGGGCGGACGCG
>Ga0066256_1003826_pt1 | contig 14097 bp, 13 predicted proteins | sample ThiBio_1000_biof_FD_87107 | JGI IMG/M metagenome (GOLD analysis project Ga0066256, IMG submission 87107) | Wastewater bioreactor microbial communities from Cape Town, South Africa - Thiocy_expt_1000_biof (version 2) | ecosystem: Engineered > Bioreactor > Thiocyanate-remediating >...
TGAGTGCCCCGCGGCGCGGCGTGATCGCCCGGCGCGGGCCTGCTACGATAGGATGGGAACAACAACGAACGAATTTCGTTCCTCGATAAATCCGCATATGGTTCAAGCGGAACGTGGGCGGCGGCCGGTCCCGGCGGCGTCATTTAAGTCCAACCAGGGGCGGCTCGGCAAGGGGTAACAGGATCAGGATGGCGGACAGCAAGCGCAACGGGGACGCGAAGAAGGCGAAGACCAAAGAGACCAGGATGAACCCCGGACAAACCACCTCAGAACGCCGTCGCCAGACCCCGCAGCCCGAATGGGCGAACGGGCTCAAGCGGCTGTACAACTCCGTCGTCGAGGAGCCCCTGCCCGACAGCTTCGCGGACCTGATCGCCAAGCTGGACAATGGCGATTCATGAGCGAACCCTCGACTAGCAACCAGTTCAAGCAGGAGATGCTGAACGTGGTGCCGCACCTGCGCGCCTTCGCGCGCGGCCTGTGCGGCCGGGCCGACTTCGCCGACGACCTGGTGCAGGAGACCCTGCTCAAGGCCTGGGCGGCGCAGGCCCGGTTCGAGCCCGGCACCTCGATGCGCGCCTGGACCTTCGTGATCCTGCGCAACGTCTATCTCTCGGAGCTGCGCCGCAACCGCTTCCGCGGCGAATACGACGAGACCCAGGCCGAGCGCATCCTGACCGCGCCGCCGGGCCAGGAAGGCCCGCTGCACCTCTCCGACCTCCACCGCGCGCTGATGACCCTGCCGCCCGAGCGGCGCGAGGCGCTGCTGCTGGTCGGTGCGGGCGGCTTCTCCTACGAGGAGGCGGCGGACATCTGCGGCTGCGCGGTCGGCACGATCAAGAGCCGCGTCGGCCGCGCCCGCGCCGCGCTCGCCGCGATGATCGAGGACGGCACCTTGCCAAAGCGGTCGAGCGGCGACGGCGTCGCCCATGCCGAGATCATGCGCGGCCTGGCCGAGGCGCGCCAGCGCAACGGGTGATCGCGCGCGGGCTTGATCGCGGGCGGCGGCACGGTCACAAGTCCGTCACCGTGAACGATCCCGCCGCCGCCCCGCCCGACCCCGCGTCCAAGCCCGAGCGGCACCGCATCGCCGCCGAGGAGCTGCGGCTGGTCTCCGTGCTGGTGGTCATCATGGGCCTCAGCCTGCTGATGGCCCTGCCTTTCGTACTCTCGGCCGGGCAGGTGGTGTTCCTGCCCTTCGTCTGCGCGGCGATCCTCTCGATCGTGCTCGCGCCGCTGGCCGACCGGCTCAACGGGCTCGGCCTGCCCAACGTGCTCTCGGCCTTCGTCGCGATCCTCGCGCTGATCGGCGTGGTCGTGCTCGCCCTGCTGCTGATCCTCCAGCCGGCCAACGACATGCTGGAGCGCACCCCGGCGATGATCGCCAACGTCACCGAGCAGTTCTCGCAGGTCCGCAGCAACTTCGACTGGGTCAACGACCTCAACCGCCTGCTCGCGCGGCTCGCCGGGCGCCAGCCGGTGCGCGAGGTGGTCGTCGCCACCCCGACGATCTTCGAGCAGGTCGCCTTCGCCACGCCGAGCGTGGTGATCGAGGTGATCCTGACTCTGCTGATGACCTTCTTCATGATCGAGCAGCGCGGCCGGACGCGCAAGCGCGTGCTCCAGGACCGCGCCGCGCTCTATCGCAACCGCCGCGCCGCGCGGGTGATCCGCGACGTCCAGACCCGCGTCGGCTCCTACATCCTGACCGTGGCGGTCATCAACGCCGGCATGGGCCTGGTCGTCGCCTTCGGCGCCTGGGCGCTGGGGCTGGAGGCGCCGATCATGTGGGGCGGCCTTGCCGCCCTGCTCAACTTCCTGCCCTATATCGGCCCGGTGACGATGACCGTCGCCCTGGCCCTGTTCGGCATCGGCACCAGCGACACGATCCTCGCCGGGCTCGTCGCGCCGGCGGCCTACCTCGGGCTCCACGCGATCGAGGCGAACCTGTTCACCCCCTCGGTGCTCGGCGTGCGCTTCACCCTCAACCCCGTGCTGATCCTGGTGTTCATCAGCCTGTTCACCTGGATCTGGGGGGTGATCGGCGCCCTCCTCTCGGTGCCGATCCTGATCACCCTGACCGCCCTGATCGAGCACGTCGGGCGCCCCAACCTGATCGGCTTCCTGTTCGGCGAGCCGCTGTTCACCGGAGCCCTCGGCGTGGGCAGGAGCGAGGGCTGATCCGGGACTGACCATTACCGCATCGCCATGGCGAGGACACCTCCCCGCCCGGCGCGTGACATTAATCGCCCGAGGCGACATAGCGATTCTTCGAGGACAAGAGGCAGGCATGGGACGGCAATTCTTCGGCACCGACGGCATCCGCGGGCGCACCAACGCGGGGGTGATGACCGCCAGCACGGCGATGAAGGTGGGCCAGGCGGCGGGCACCCGCTTCTTGCGCGGCAAGCACCGCCACCGGGTAGTGATCGGCAAGGACACGCGCCTCTCGGGCTACATGCTGGGGAACGGGATGGTCGCTGGCTTCACCCGCGTCGGCATGGACGTGGTCCTGCTCGGGCCGTTGCCCACGCCCGCCGTGGCGCTCCTCACCCGCGAGCTGCGCGCCGACGTCGGCGTGATGATCTCGGCCAGCCACAACCCCTACGAGGACAACGGGATCAAGCTGTTCGGCCCCGACGGCTTCAAGCTCTCCGACGAGGACGAGCTGGCGATCGAGGCGATGCTGGCGCAGGACCTCGCCCTCGCCGCCAGCGAGGACATCGGCCGCGCCCGCCGGATCGACGACGCCCGCGGCCGCTACATCCACGCGGTCAAGGCCTCGCTGCCCGACGACGTGCGGCTCGACGGGCTCAAGATCGTGGTCGATTGCGCCAACGGCGCGGCCTACCAGGTCGCCCCGTCCGCCTTCTGGGAGCTGGGCGCGGAGATCGTGACGATCGGGGTCAACCCGAACGGCAAGAACATCAACGACCGCTGCGGCTCGACCCACCTCGACCTGATCCGCGAGACCGTGGTCGCCTCGGGCGCGGACATCGGCATCGCGCTCGATGGCGACGCCGACCGGCTGATCGTGGTCGACGAGCAGGGCCAGGTCGTCGACGGCGACCAGATCATGGCGCTGATCGGCAGCTCCTGGGCGGCGCAGGGCCTGCTCAAGGGCGGCGGCGTGGTGGCGACGGTAATGTCGAACCTCGGCCTCGAACGGTTCCTCGCGGGGCAGGGGCTGGAGCTGGCCCGCACCCAGGTCGGCGACCGCTACGTGCTCGAGAAGATGAAGGCGGCGGGCTACAACGTCGGCGGCGAGCAGTCGGGCCACATGATCCTGCTCGACCATGCGACCACCGGCGACGGCACCATTGCCGCGCTCCAGGTGCTCTGCGCCCTGGTCCAGTCGGGCAAGCGGGCGAGCGAGCTGCTCCACCTGTTCGACCCCGTGCCGCAGCTCTTGCGCAACGTCCGCTTCGGCGGGGGGAAGCCCCTGGACCATGTCCGCGTCAAGGCGACGATCGCCGAGGCCGAGGCCCAGCTCGCCGGCAAGGGCCGCCTGGTGATCCGCCCCTCCGGCACCGAGCCGGTGATCCGGGTCATGGCCGAGGGCGACGACGCCGGCGAGGTCGAAACCGTGGTCGCCGCGATCTGCGAGGCCGTGGCGGAGGCGGCGGCCTGATGCTCGAAATGCGCCCCGACTGCGAGCGCTGCGGCCTGGACCTTCCGGCCGAGGCGCCGGGCGCCTTCATCTGCTCGCTCGAATGCACCTTCTGCGCCGAATGCGCCGAGGCGCTGGACGACCGCTGCCCGAACTGCGGCGGCGAGCTGATGGACCGGCCGACCCGGGCGAGGACGCTGCTGGCCGAGCACCCGGCCGCGACCACCCGCCGCTTCGGGGGATGACCGCCCGCATCCTCATCGTCGCCGGCTCCGATTCCGGAGGCGGCGCGGGCATCCAGGCCGACATCAAGACCGTGACCATGCTCGGCGGCCACGCGATGACCGCGATCACCGCGATCACCGCGCAGAACACGCTGGGGGTGCGGGACGTCCTGCCCCTGCCGCTCACCATGGTCGAGGCGCAGTTCCGCGCCGTGGTCGACGACATCGGCGTCGATGCGGTGAAGATCGGGATGCTCGGCACGCCCGGCCTGGTCGGGACCGTGGCCCGCCTGCTCGAAAGCCTGCCGCGCGACGTGCCCGTGGTCTTCGATCCGGTCATGGTCGCGACCAGCGGCGACGCGCTGAGCGCCGAGGGCACCGCGCGGGCCATGCAGGCCATCCTGCCGCTTTCCGCCCTCGTCACCCCCAACCTGCCCGAGCTCGCGGCGCTCGGCGGCGCGGAGGCGATCCTCGCCGCGGCGCCCGCCGTCCTCGTCAAGGGCGGCCATGCCGAAGGCGCGACGATCGTCGACCGCCTCCTCACCCGCGCCAGCGATAATCCGGGGGGCGAGGCCGCCCGCTGGGAGGACGAGCGCATCGCCACGACCAGCACCCACGGCACCGGCTGCACCCTCGCCAGCGCGATCGCCACCGGCCTCGGCCAGGGCCTGCCCCTGATCGAGGCGATCGCCAGCGCCCGCCGCTTCGTCCGCGCCGCCCTGCTGGCCGCGCCCGGCCTCGGCGGCGGCCACGGCCCCATGGGCCACCAGCCGGTGAAGCTGGACTGAGGCTAAGACCTCCGCCTACACCGACGCGCCGCGGCCCATGAACCGCGCGAGGTTGCGGTGGAGGTTGACGACCTTCTGCTCCTGGTGCGGATTGGGCAGCGGGCCGCGGAAGCCGCTCGATTTCAGGCCCTTCTGGACGAAGGCCATATTGGCGAAGTCCTGCGCCAGGACCGGACCCCAGTTCTCCTGCGTCGGCTCGGCATAGACCCATTCCGTCGCCGGCTCCTCGCCTTCGGGAAAGCGCTCCAGCGCATAGGCCTCGAACAGGCACCTGTCGGGATCGTCGCCGTAGGGGCGCACCCGGTAGCACAGCGCGAAGGTCTCGCCGTGCAGGATATTCTGGTTGGGGAACAGGCCCCAGGCGAGGCCGGACTCCGGCTTGATCTCGGGCGGGACCTCGGGCCAGACCACCCCGCGCGCGGCATCGTCGGCCTTGGCGGAGGCGATCCAGTGGGCGATGCATTCGGCCGGCGTCGCGCCCTCGGGCAGCTCGTCGACGAGGCGGCCGGCGGCCCTGACCAGGGTCTCGGTCGAGGCAGCATAGTTGATCGTCTCGTAGTTCTCGCGGATCAGCTCGTAGGTCGAGACGCGGGCATCCTCGCCCTTGCCGGCGCGGGTGGTACCGGCGCTCTCGCTCATCCGAAACTTCTCGTCGCGGGTGTCGTAGCTCGACACCGAATGCAGCCCGTACTGCTTGGACAGCGAGTAGTAGTCCCCGAAGGCGAGGAGCTGGGTATGGGTGCCCGCGACATGGTAGGTCTCCAGGAAGGTCTCGATCCCAGTCTTCCAGCTACAATCGTAGATCGCCCACTGCCGCCACTTGTAGCGCATCCTGTCGAGTTCGAAGTGGTCGAGGATTTCCCCGGCGCGGCCCATCCATTCCTTCAGCGGGACGGCCTCCGGGTCCATGGTGACGTAGATCCAGCCGCCCCAGGTATCGACCCTGACCTCGGACAGGCAGGTCCGCTCCGGCTTCAGGCTGCCGTGCCAGTCCTGGGGATCGAGGATGTAGGTGTTCGCGCCGTCGGCATCGAAGGTCCAGCCGTGGAAGGCGCAGACGAAGCCCTTGCGCCTCGACCCACGGACCGAGTGGACTTTGCCCGGCAGGTGATCCGGCACAGCGACGAGCTGGCGGCCGCGGTGCGGGCAGACGTTGTGGAAGGCGCGCAGCGAGCCGTCCTCCTTGCGCAGGACCACGATCGATTCGTCGGCGACATTGTAGGTCAGCCAGTCGCCGGGATCGGGGAGGTCACTCTCGCGCTCGACCATCTGCCAGACCTTCGGCCAGAGCAGGCGCTTTTCCGCCTCCAGATAGTCGCGCGAGATGAAGGCTTCGGTCGGATAGGTGGCGGGGACCTCGCGGTCCATGTCCTCGGCGGTCAAGGGGACGGATTCGAGGCTTTCGGACGGGTTCATGCGGCTTCTCCCAGCGCTGCGGGATCTCTCGCCGGGGCGACGGGAAGACGCCTCGGCCGGTCCCGATTCGCTGCCCATCCTAAAAAGAATGAATATTCATTCTTTTTCTTGGCCGCTTCTGTCCCCCGGCGAATTGGGATAGGGCGGCGCATGGCTGGAATTTCCGAGACCGCATCGCGGCGTCAGGCCCGGACGGAACGGCGGCGCGAGCAGGTTCTGGACGCGGCCGAGGCCTGCTTCCGCAACGAAGGCTTCCACGGCGCGAGCATGGCGCGGATCGCCGCAGCGGCGGAGATGAGCGTCGGCCACATCTACCAGTATTTCCCGAGCAAGGACGCGATCATCGTCGCCCTGTGCGAGCGCAATTTCGTCGGCTTCGAGCTGCTCGTGCCGGAACCCTCGCCGACGCGGACGCTCGACGCCTGGATCGCCTGGTTCGTCTGGTGGATCGAGCCGGCGCGGGCCCCGCTCACCGTCGAGATCATGGCCGAGGCGGCGCGCAACCCGCGCGTCGCCGAGGTCGTCGCCGCGATCGACGCCCGCTTCCGCGAGATCATGCGGCAGAGCCTGCTGCCGCTCGTCGCCCCCCTCCCGGCCGAGGAGATCGAGGACCGGCTGGAGGCGGTGAACATGCTCGCCCACGGCATGACCAACCGCGTCGCCGCCGGCGCCGATCCCCGGCGGATCATGGCCGCCTTCCGCCTCGCGGTGCGCGCGCTGCTGGCGGTTTAGGGCCTGTACTCCCTAGAGCTAGCTCAGCACTCCAGGTCGTAGAACCGGACGATCTCGGCCCAGGCTTCCTCGGCGGTCTCGACCAGGGTGAACAGGCCGATGTCCTCGGGGTTGATGACGCCTTCCTCGGCCAGGGCCTGGAAGTTGACCACCCGGCCCCAGAACTCGCCGCCGAACAACAGGATCGGGATCGGCTTCATCTTGCCGGTCTGGATCAGGGTCAGCAGCTCGAAGAACTCGTCGAAGGTGCCGAAGCCGCCGGGGAACACCGCGACCGCGCGGGCGCGGATCAGGAAGTGCATCTTGCGCAGCGCGAAATAGTGGAACTGGAACGACAGCTCGGGCGTAACGTAGGTGTTCGGCGCCTGCTCGTGCGGCAGGACGATGTTGAGCCCGATCGAATCCGCCCCGGCCTCCGGACCAGACAGCGACCGGGCGCAGCCTCTGCGCGAGGAGGGCGCTTTGGCTGGCGACCCGCGCGACGCGGCGGGCCCCCTCGTAGTCCTGGGACTGGACGACCAGCCGCTCCCCCCCGGCCTTGCGCTCGGGCGTGGTGGCGGTCCGCAGCGCCGCCTCGGCCTGCTGGGGCGAAGGGTGGCGGGCGGAGCCGTAGCAGACCAGGGTCGAGCCGATCTGCGCCTCGTCGAGCAGCATCTCGGTCTTGAGCAGCTCAAGCTGGAAACGCACCGGGCGCAGCTCCTGGCGCAGCAGGAAGTCGACGTCGCGGAAGGCGAGCCGGTAGGACGGGCTCTGCTGCTGCGGCGTGATATGCGCGTGGGCATCGACGAAGGAGGCTTCCTGCTCGGCCTTGTAGAAGCGGTGGCGGACGAGTCGCTTGTCTTCGGGTTCGCTCATGCCCGCTCCTTTCCCGATCGGCTCCGCCCTGTCGAGGGCCGAAGGGCGGTTGTGCCCGGCCACCCGCCCGTGCCACTCAGCCGGGACGAACCGACCGGAACGATGAGGAGCCCCTGCCATGACCACCGACGCCACGCTCGACGAAGTGCTGCGGACCGTCCGCCACCTGAAGGACCGCCAGGACATCCTCGACTGCATCCAGCGCGAGAGCCGCGCGCGGGACCGCCAGGACGCGGAGCAGATCGCCAGCTGCTGGTGGCCCGAGGGGATCGACGAGCACGGCGCCTTCATCCACCGGATGCCCGACTATCCGGAGCGGGCGAACCAGGGCCACCGGATGAACTTCCACATGACCAGCCACAACATCACCAACCACCTCTGCGAGATCGACGGCGACACCGCCTATTGCGAGAGCTACGTGATCGGCGGCCTGCGCTGGCTGGCCAAGGAGGCAACCTCGATCGCCTTCGGCCGCTACCTCGACCAACTCGAGAAGCGCGACGGGGAATGGCGGATGCTGACCCGCCGCTGCACAATCGAGATGACCGCCGACGCCGATCCGAGCTGGCTGCACTCGGAGGCGATCAAGGGCTTCCTCAAGCCGCTGTGGAGCCGCGAGGACCCGTCCTACGAACGCCCGATCGTCGCCAGGCCGAAGGAGGAGGGGCTGCGCTGGTAGGTCTCACGCTTCCGCCGTCTCCCCATCTCCCCGCGCGGCGCCGCCCCCGCGGGGGCGGGCAGAGGGCGGCGGCAGCACGACCAGGGCCAGCGGCGTCGCCGAGCCCCGCCCGCCGATGACCACGGTCGCCAAGGGCTTCTGCACCTCGGCCCCGGCGCCCGAGCCCAGGGCCATCGGCACGAAGCCGAGGCTGGCGACGAGCGCGGTCATCACCACCGGGCGGAGCCGTTGCAGGGCCCCGGCGCGGGCGGCCTCGGCGCGGTCCATGCCCTGGCGGACGAGGTCCTGGATCGACGAGACCATGACCAGGCCGTTGAGCACGGCGATCCCCGAGAGGGCGATGAAGCCGACCGCCGCCGAGATCGAGAAGTCCATCCCCCGCACGAGCAGGGCGAGGACCCCGCCGACCAGGGCCAGCGGCACTCCGGTGAAGACGATGGCCGCGTCCCGCACCGAGCCCAGCGCGCCGTAGAGCAGCAGCAGGATCAGGGCGAAGCAGGCCGGGATCACCAGTTGCAGCCGCGCGCGCGCCGAGGCGAGGTTCTCGAACTGCCCGCCCCATTCGAGGTAGGCCCCGGCGGGCAGGCGGACGTCCCTGGCGATGGCGGCCTTGGCGTCGGCGACCACCCCGGCGATGTCGCGTCCCCGGACGTTGGCCTGGATCACCACGCGGCGCTTGCCGTTCTCGCGGCTGATCTGGTTCGGGCCGTCGATCACCCGGATGTCGGCCAGGCTGGCGAGCGGCACGAAGGCCCCGCCCGGGGTCGGGACCTGGACCTGGGCCAGCGCCTGGAAGTCCGCGCGCTGCGCGTCCGACAGGCGGATGACCACGGGGAAGCGCCGGTCGCCCTCGAAGATCGTCCCGGCCTCGCGCCCGCCGAGCGTCGCGCCGACCGTGTCCTGCACGTCCTGCGCGGTGACGCCGAGTCGGGCCATCGCGTCGCGGTTCGGGCGGATGTCGAGGATCGGCAGGCCGGCGGTCTGCTCGACCTTGACGTCGACCGCGCCCGGGGTCTTGCGCAGCGCCGCGGCGATCTTCTGCGCGGTCGCGTTCATGCCCGCAAAGTCGTCGCCGAAGACCTTGACCGCGACGTCGCCGCGCACCCCCGCGATCAGCTCGTTGAAGCGCATCTGGATCGGCTGGGTGATCTCGTAGGCGTTGCCCGGGAAGGGGGCGATGGTCCGCTCCACCCGCTCGATCAGCGCGGCCTTGGGCAGGCCCGGATCGGGCCAGGCCTTGCGCGGCTTGAGGATGACGAACATGTCGGTCGCATTGGGCGGCATCGGGTCCGAGGCCAGCTCCGGCGTGCCGGTCTTGGAGAAGACCAGCTTGACCTCGGGCAGCCGGGCCAGCGCCCGCTCGATCGGCAGGGTCATCGCCTGGCTCTGGTCTATCGAGGTCGCCGGAATGCGGCTCGCCTGGACGACGAGGTCGCCCTCGTCGAGCTGCGGCAGGAACACCTGGCCGAGCGCGAGGAAGGCGAGGATCGCCAGGGCGAAACCGCCGAGGCCGAACCCCAGGGGCAGCCGCCGCCGCGCCATCGCCCGGTCGAGGCCGGGGCGGTAGCGCGCCTTGAGCCAGGCCATGATCCACCCCTCGCCCTCGTCGATCCGCCGCGACAGCCAGAGCGCAATCGCGGCGGGCACGAAGGTCAGCGACAGGACGAAGGCGCAGGCGAGCGCGATGATGACGGTCAGCGCCATCGGCACGAAGGTCTTGCCCTCGACCCCGCTCAGGGTGAGCAGCGGGACGTAGACGAGGATGATGATCGCCTGGCCATAGACCGAGGGCCGGATCATCTCGCGCGCCGCCGCGGCAACGGTTTCGAGCCGCTCGGGAACGGTCAGCAGGCGGCCCTCGCCGTGCTGCCGGTCGGCCATGCGCCGCAGCGCGTTCTCGACCACGATCACCGCGCCGTCGACGATCAGGCCGAAGTCGAGCGCGCCGAGGCTCATCAGGTTGGCCGAGACCCCGGCCCGGAACATGCCGAAGCCGGTCAGCAGCATGGTGATCGGGATCACCGCCGCCGCGATCAGCGCGGCGCGGAAATTGCCGAGCAGGACGAACAGCACGACGATGACCAGCAGCGCGCCCTCCCCGAGGTTCGTGGCGACGGTGCGGATCGTCGCGTCGACCAGGTCGGTGCGGTCGAGCACCGGCTCGACCACCACGTCGGGCGGCAGCGAGGCGTTGATCCCGGCGAGGCGGCCGGCGACCGCCCGGGCCACGGTCCGGCTGTTCTCGCCGATCCGCATGACCGCGGTGCCGACGACGACCTCGGTGCCGTTCTCCGAGGCCGAGCCCATGCGGACGGCCTGCCCGGTGCGCACTGTGGCCACCTGGTCGAGCGTGATCGGCACCCCCTCGCGCGTGGCGACGACCGTGCGCGACAGCTCGGCCGCGTTGCGCACCCGCGCGTCGGCGCGCACCGCCAGACCCTCGCCGTTGCGGTCGACGAAGCCGCCGCCGGCGCTGGTGTTGTTGCGCTCCAGCGCCTCGGCGAGCTGGGTGAGCGAGATCCGCAGCGCAGCGAGGCGCTGGACGTCCGGCACCACCAGGTACTGCTTGGCATAGCCGCCGATGGTGTCGATGCCGGCGACGCCGGGCACGTTCTTGAGCAGCGGCGCGACGATCCACTCCTGCGCGGTGCGCAGGTAGGTCGCCTTGTCGACGTCGCCGACCAGCCGCTCGCCCTCGGGCGTGATGTAGCTGCCGTCGGGCTGCATCCCCGGCTCGCGGGGCGGGTGGTCGTCGTCCTCGCGGTGGGAAAGGCGGACGGTCCAGTTGTAGACCTCGCCCAGCCCGGTGGAGATCGGCCCCATCTCCGGCCGCGCGCCGGACGGCAGATCGTCCTGGACGCCGGTCAGCCGCTCGCCGACCTGCTGCCGCGCGAAATAGATGTCGGTCGCGTCGGTGAAGACCGCCGTGACCTGGGCGAAGCCGTTGCGGCTCAGCGAGCGGGTATATTCGAGGCCGGGGATGCCGGCCAGCGCGGTCTCGATCGGGAAGGCGACCTGCTTCTCGACCAGCTCGGGCGAGAGCGCGGGCGCGCGGACGTTGATCTGGACCTGGTTGTTGGTGATGTCGGGCACCGCGTCGATCGGCAGCCGATGCAGCGCGACGGCGCCGACGACGGCGGCGACGGCGGTGAGCAGCAGGACCAGCCAGCGCTTCTCCACCGCCCAGGTGACGGTTCTCGCGATCATCGGCTCAGTCCTCGTGGCCGGCTTCGCCCTTGCCGAGCTCGGCCTTGAGCGTGAAGCTGTTGACGGTGGCGATCCGCTCGCCGCCCTTGAGCCCGGCGCGGACGATCACGCTGCCGCCCGCATTGTCGCCGAGCGTGACCGGCACGGCCTGGAAGCCGGTTCCGGTCCGCACGAAGACGGCCGGCTTGCCCTCGACCGTCTGGATCGCCGTGGCCGGCACCCGGACCAGCCCGTCGCCCTCGCCCGACAGGGCGACCGCCGCCGTCACCGCCTCGCCGACGCGCCACTGCCCGGCCCGGTTGTCGAGCCTGGCGACGACCGGGACGAGCCGCGTCTGCACGTCGAGGACGGGCGAGACGAAGCTGATCCGGGCGCTCGCCTGGCGGCCCGGCGCGGTGACGGTCACGACATTGCCCGGCCGCACCCGGCCCGCCTCGCCCGGCTGGAGGTTGAGCGAGAGCGAGACGCTGGAGAGGTCCGCGACGCGGAACAGCTCGGCATCGGCGGCGACCGTCTGGCCCAGCACCGCGCTGCGGGCGATGACCTGGCCGGAGAGCGGCGCGACCACGCCGATGCGGTTGAGGCGGCCGCCCCCGCCGCCCGCCGCGGCGACCTGACCCTGGGCCTGGCGCAGGGCGATGCGCGCCTCGGCTGCGGCAGTGCGCGCCGCGATCAGGTCCTGCTCGGGCGAGACGCGCTCGGCGAACAGGCGCTGCTCGCGCGCGAGGGTGCTCTCGGCGAGAGACAGGCGCGCCCGCGCCGCCTCGACCTCGCCCTGCAACTGCGCGGCCTCGCGGCTCTCGATCACCGCGAGCACCTGGCCGCGGCCGACCGGCTGGCCGAGGTGGCGGGTCAGGGCGACGCCCCGCCCGCCGATTGCCGCCGAGACGGCCTGAGTGCCCTGGGGATCGCCCTCGATCGTCGCAGGCAGCTCGATCATGCCCCCGCCGCCGAGCGTCGCCCGGCCGAGCTGGATGCCGGCGGCGGCGATCTGCTCGTCGCTGAGCGTGACCTTGCCCTCATCGGCGTGATCTTCGGCATGGGCCTCGGCGTGATTCTCGGAATGGGCGGCCTCGCCCTTGTCGGCGCCGCCGCCGCAACCGGCGACGAACAGCGCGAGCGGCAGGGCGGCAAGCGCCACGGCCTTGATGGTGACGGTCATCTGGTCAATTCCCCTGGTCAGGCGCGGGAGCGGGCGTCGTCAGCCGCTCCAGGCGGGCCTTAGCGTTCCGGTAGGCGGCGAGCGCGTCGATCGCGGCCGCGCGGGTCTCGGCGAGGGTGCGTTCGGTATCGAGCAGGTCGAGCTGGCCGAACTTGCCCTCGCGGTAGCCGATCCGGGCGATCCGCGCGGCTTCCTGCGCCGCGGCGAGCGCCGGGCCGTTGGCCATGCGCGCGGTGGTCGCGGCGTTCTCGGCCTCGGCCCGCGCATCGGTGATCGCCTGTTCGACGTCGAGCGCGGTCGCGCGCCGCTGGGCTTCGGCCCGGCCGCGCTCGGCCTCGGCCTGGGCCACGGCCGCCCGCCCCGTGTCGAACACCGGGAGCGGCAGCGAGACGCTGAACACCAGCGCGGTGTCGCCGGTCGCCGCCAGCCGCCGGACTCCCGGTCCGACCGCGAGGTCCGGCATCCGCTGCGACCGCGCCAGCCGCACCCCGGCGTCGGCAAGGGCAAGGTCCGCCGCGGCGGCGGCCAGCGCCAGCGTGCCCTCGGCCCCGGCCGCCGCCGCCGCCGGGCCATAGGCCGTGGCCGGAATGTCATCGAGCACGGCCGGATCGAGCCGGCCGGCCACCGGCTGCCCGACCCGCCGCGCGAGGTTGGCGGCGGCCGCATCGGCGAGCCGCTCGGCGCGCTGCATCGCCGCCTGGGCATTGAGCCGGGCCACGTCGGCGCGCTGCTCCTCCAGCGGCGAGGCGCGGCCCGCGCGGACCCGCACCGCGGCCGCCTCCGCCGCCTCGCGGGCGATGCGGAGCTGATCGTAGGCCGTGGCGAGCCGGCGCTCGGCCGCCGCCGCCTCGACATAGAGCTGAGTCACCTGAAACCGCAGGTCGGCCCGGGCGATCGCCGCCTGGAGGCCCGCCCGACCGACCTGGGCGTCGGCCACGGCGATCCGCGCCGAGCGCTTGCCGCCCAGCTCGATCGGGATCGACAGGGCGACGGTCGCCTCGGCCGCGTCGAAGCCGCGATAGGGACCGCTACCGGCGACGTTCTCGACCGGGGTCTCGATGCTGGGGTTGGGCCGTAGCCCGGCCGCGACGCGTCCCGCCTGCGCGGCCCGCACGGCGGCCTGCGCCGCCTCTCCGGCCGGCGCCTCGCCCGCCGCGAGGGCCACGGCCTCGTCGAGGGTGAGGAGCGGCCCGGCCGCCTGCCCGGTCTGCGCTGTGCCGTCCTGCGCCTGGGCGACGGCGCATGACGATGCGGCCAGAACGGCCGCCATGATCCTGTGCATGGAACTGATCCCGATCGATTGGACATCACGCCGCCCGCCCGCAGAGCGAGGGGCTGCGAGTGAAGATCAATCGATCAGGCGATGGGCGGACGCAGCCCCGGGCCGGGATTTCAGTGGCCGGGCACGACGGTCGCGCGCGGCA
>Ga0066256_1003828_pt1 | contig 14093 bp, 16 predicted proteins | sample ThiBio_1000_biof_FD_87107 | JGI IMG/M metagenome (GOLD analysis project Ga0066256, IMG submission 87107) | Wastewater bioreactor microbial communities from Cape Town, South Africa - Thiocy_expt_1000_biof (version 2) | ecosystem: Engineered > Bioreactor > Thiocyanate-remediating >...
TGTGAGCACGTCGTGCTTGCCCAGGTATTCCAGATAAGCCTCGGCCTTCTTGCGCGCCGTGATGTCCACCAGCGACAGCAGCACCATGCCCCAGTCGTGGCGGTGCTCCTCCAGCACCGCGAACTGCATGTGGATGTGGATCGGCTCGCCGGAGAGGTTGTAGTTGACCACCTCGCGCTGCTGGAACAGCTTGCCGTCCCACAGGTCCTGCAATTGCTCGGCAAAGGACTCATGCATCTCGCCACGGAATACGCGGCCGATCTGGTTGAGCAGCTCGGCCTTGCTGTGCGCGCCGAACATGTGCAGCGTCTGCTGGTTCACGTCGACGACACGGATCTCCTTCATGCAGCGGTCCACGAATTCGGGGTGTACCTTGATGAAGGTCTTGAAGTCGCGGATACCCTGGCGCCGCACATCGTCCATGAGGCGCTTGATGGCGCTGAAATCCTCCACCCACAGCGAGACCGGCGAATGCTCGAACAGGCTGCGCGCATAGCGCTCGCTGCGCTGGAGCTGTGCCTGGGCCTGCATCTGGGGCGTGACATCCTCCAGCGAGACCAGCACCCGGCTCCACGTGGCCTCATGCCCGGGCAGCACGCGCACGCGGATGAAGACGTCGAGCCGTCGCCCGTCCAGGGTGTAGTTCACGGTCTGGTTGGAATACTCCAGCGCACCGGACCACAGCGCCTCGAACTCGTTGCCCACCTGCAGCAGCATGTCGTCGCGAAAGACCTGGTCCAGGCCGCGCACCAGTTCTTCCTGGCTGGCGGCGGCAAACAGGTCCAGGGTGCGCTGGTTGACGCGCAGCACCTGCAGGCTGGCCATGCACTGGCGCAGTTGCTCCGGGTCCTGCGCGAAATGGGCACGCAAGTCGCTCACCCCCGCCGCACGCCAGCGGTCGAACAGGCACCGCACCTGGCTGAAATCCTCCAGCCAGAGCGACACCGGTGCCAGCGCGAACATGTGTTCGAAATCCAGATTCGACGAAACCGTAGCATCCATATGCATATGCCCTACCCTCCATGCAGCGCGATTGTGCGATGGAAGAAGGCTCCATGGCGCTGTTGGCGCAAAAAAGGCCTCACGGGGAGGCCTTTTCCTGCGGTGCCACTCCCCCTTCTGGATCAGGGGCGCGCGCTGCGCTTGCGCGGCTCATAGGGCACGAAGGCGCGGGCGCCACCGCCTGCCGGCTTGCCATGGGCGGGGCGCTGCGGGGCAAAGCCGCCCTCGGAGCGGCGCGGTTGCGCGGCGCGCTGGGGTTCGCCGAAACCGGCCTTGCGGCCATAGCCCTCGTGCTCGCGGCGGGCGCCGCCACCTGCTGCCGGACGGCCGAAGCGCGGGTCGCGCTCCTCGCGCGCGCCGTAGCCGCCCTGGGGGGCGCCGCGGCGCTCGCCGAAACCACCACGCCCAGGCGCACCGAAGCGCCGCTCACGCCCGCCGCGGCCGGCGAAATCGGCCTGCGGAGCGCGCTGCGCCGGCTCCAGGCCCGCCACCACGGATGCCGTGAAGGGCTGGCGCGTATAGCCTTCGATGTCGAAGATCTTGCGGCGGTCGCGGAACTCGGCAAAGGTCACGGCCAGGCCGTCGCGCCCGGCACGGCCCGTGCGGCCGATGCGGGGCGTGTAGTCCTCGGCCTTCATGGGCAGGCCGAAGTTGAACACGTGGGTGATGGTCGGCACGTCGATGCCGCGCGCCGCCACGTCGGTGGCGACGAGGATCTGCACCTGGCCGTTGCGCAGCGCCATGAGGCGGCGGTTGCGCAGGCCCTGGCTCAGGGCGCCGTGCAGCGCCACGGCCGAGAAGCCCGCCTGCTGCAGGTCGCCTGCGAGCTCGTCGCACTCGATCTGCGTGCTGGCGAACACGATGGCCTGGTTGATGGCCGTGTCGCGCAGCCAGTGGTCGAGCAGGCGGCGCTTGTGCTGGGGGTTGTCCGCCCAGTAAAGCATCTGCTGGATGTTGGCGTGCTTTTCCTGGGGGGTGTCGATCTGCACGCGCTGCACATTGCTGCCGCCATCGTGCATCACGCGCAGGGCCAGTTGCTGAATGCGCGGCGCAAAGGTGGCGCTGAACATCATGGTCTGCTTGCGGCCGCTGGTGAGCTGGTTGATCTCGGCCAGATCGTCGGCAAAGCCCAGGTCCAGCATGCGGTCGGCCTCGTCGATGACGAGGAACTGCACCTGGTCGAGCTGGATCTGCTGCGAGCGCTGCAGGTCCAGCAGGCGGCCCGGGGTGGCGACCACGAGGTCGGCGTTCTGCAGCTTGGCGATCTGCATCTGGTAGGGCATGCCGCCCACCACCGTGGCGATGCGCAGGCCCTTGCAGTGCTTGACCAGGTCGATGGCGTCGTGCGCCACCTGCTGTGCCAGCTCGCGCGTGGGGCACAGCACCAGCGCGCCCGGCACGGCCGGCTGGAAGTTGCGCGCCAGCGTGGGGTTCTTGCGGCGTGCACGCTTCGGCGGCGCCTCGCCGCGGGCGGCGGCCTCTTGCGCCAGGCGCTCGAACTCGGCGCGCGCGGCGCTCTCGGCCTGCGCCTTTTGCGCCATCAGCGTGTGCAGCACGGGCAGCAGAAAGGCCGCGGTCTTGCCGCTGCCGGTCTGGCTGGAGACCATGAGGTCGATGTAGCGCCCGCCCTGGGCCTGTGCGCCCATGGCCAGGGGAATGGCCTTTTCCTGCACGGCCGTGGGCTGGGTGTAGCCCAGGTCGGCCACAGCCTGCACCAGCTCGCGGGTCAGTCCCAGCTCGATGAAGCCGTTGGGCTCGGCGCTCACGCCGCTGGTCAGGTCGCCCATGTCGGGGGTGGAAAGGTCGGAAACAATGGAATCGGCAGGCGCAAAGTCGCCCAGCCCCTGGAGGGAGTCGGTCATGGTTTTCTCACGCGAAGAAAACAACCGCAGGCGCTTTCCTGCGGTGGTTTCGTTCGATGGTTACAAAACATCAACCATCAAACGGAACCTGGTGGCCGCAGCGGTCGGGCCAGGCGGGCATTGTTTGCATGGCGCCGCGCAGACAATGTTGCGCCGGCGTGCAGGGCCCGGTGTGTGAAGGGAGATGCACAAAACTTGCCGCGCAACGAGCGCTGCCCGGCAAGCCAGCGATTATCACACAGATTGGGGTTTTCCCGCAAGCGCCTCCGCAGGCAATTGCTCGGGGACGGCGAGGAAATGCCGGCGGTAGTGCACGAGCTCCTCGATGGATTCATGCACGTCGGCCAGCGCGGTGTGCTTTTGCGCCTTCTTGAAACTGGTGTAGGCCTCGGGCTTCCAGCGCCGGGCCAGTTCCTTGAGCGTGCTGACGTCCACATTGCGGTAATGGAAAAAGGCTTCGAGCTTGGGCATGTAGCGCGCAAGAAAACGCCGGTCCTGCCCGATGCTGTTGCCGCACAGCGGTACCTTGCCCTTGGGCACGTACTGCGTGAGAAAGGCCAGGAGCTGGGTCTGCGCCTGCTCCTCGGAGAGCGTGGAGGCCTTGACCTTGTCGATCAGGCCGCTCTTGCCATGCGTGCCCTTGTTCCAGGCGTCCATCCGGCCCAGCAGCTCGTCGGACTGGTGGATGACCAGCACCGGCCCCTCGACGCGCGGCTCCAGGTGCGGGCCGGTGACGACAACGGCGATTTCGATGATGCGTTCCTTCTCGGGGTCGAGACCGGTCATTTCACAGTCGAGCCAGACCAGGTTCTGGTCCGATTTGGCGAGCACGGGGGCAGTGGGGGCGATGGTTCCAGACATGGGCGCGATTGTCGCCGATGGCCTACACTCGCGCCTCATGCCCGCCGACGCTCCCGCCGCCCTGTCCCCCTCGCTGGCCCTGACGCTGGCCTTTGTCGCAGCGCTGCTGGCCGGGCTCTGGCTCAAGCTCTGGCTGCTGTCGCGCCAGATCCGCCACGTGATGCGCCACCGCGGCCAGGTGCCCGCCGCGTTCGCGCAGCGTGTACCGCTCGCCGCCCACCAGAAGGCGGCCGACTACACCGTGGCCAAGGCGCGCCTGGGCCTGCTGGAGATGGCGCTGGGCGCGGCCGTGCTGCTGGGTTGGACGCTGCTGGGCGGCCTGGAAGCGCTGCACCAGGCCCTGCTGGCCTGGCTGGGCGGCGGCATGCTGCAGCAACTGGCGCTGCTGGCCGCCTTTGCGCTGATCAACGGGGTCATCGACCTGCCCCTGTCGCTGTACCAGACCTTCGTGCTGGAGCAGCGCTACGGCTTCAACCAGATGACGCTGCGCCTGTGGCTGGCCGACCTGGCCAAGTCGCTGCTGCTGGGCGCGCTGATCGGGCTGCCGATTGCGGCCGCCATCCTGGGGCTCATGGGCAGCGCGGGCGGCCTGTGGTGGCTGTGGGCCTGGAGCCTGTGGATGGGCTTCAACCTGCTGCTCATGGTGGTGTACCCGCTGTTCATCGCGCCGCTGTTCAACAAGTTCGAGCCCCTGGGCGACGAATCGCTCAAGGCGCGCGTGACCGCGCTGATGCAGCGCTGCGGCTTCACGGCCAAGGGCCTGTTCGTGATGGATGGCAGCCGCAGAAGCCGCCATGCCAATGCCTATTTCACGGGCTTCGGCGCGGGCAAGCGCGTGGTGTTCTACGACACCCTGCTCAAGCAGCTTGCCCCCGCCGAGGTGGAAGCCGTGCTGGCGCACGAGCTGGGGCATTTCCACCACCGCCACATCGTGCAGCGCATGGTGATGATGTTTGCGCTGAGCCTGGCGGGCTTCGCCCTGCTCGGCTGGCTCTCGGGGCAGGCCTGGTTCTACGCCGGGCTGGGCGTGCGCCCCGGCCTGGACCTGCTGCTGCCCGGCGCACCGGCCGCGCCGCACGATGCGCTGGCGCTGCTGCTGTTCCTGCTCGTGGTGCCGGTGTTCACCGTCTTTCTGGCGCCGCTGTTCGCGCAGCTCTCGCGCCGCCATGAATTCCAGGCCGACGCCTACGCCATGGCGCAGGCCAGCGGCGCAGCCCTGGCCTCGGCGCTGCTCAAGCTCTACGAGGACAATGCCGCCACCCTCACGCCCGACCCGGTGTACGTGAAGTTCCACTACTCGCATCCCCCCGCGAGCGAACGCCTCGCGCGCATGCCCTCCCCCACCACCGCATGACCACCATGTTGAAGCAAAAAGACTGGTCCACCCAGGCGCGACGTGCGCTGACAGCTCCTGAATTGGTAGCAAAACTCGCCCAGCTCGACGGCTGGCAGCTCCAGGGCGACGGTGCCGACCTGGCCATTGCCAAGACCTACCGCTTCGCCAACTACCACGAGACCATGGCCTTCGTGAACGCCGTGGCCTTCATCGCGCACGCGCAGGACCACCACCCCGACCTGTCCGTGCACTACGACCGCTGCGTGGTGCGCTTCAACACCCACGACGTGGGCGGCATCTCGGACACCGACATCGACTGCGCCCAGCGGGTGGACGCGCTGCTCGCGGCCTGAACCCGGACGGCCGCCATGCCCTCCCCCAGCACACCGCGCGAAGGTCTGGTGGTCGCCACGCACGGCCGCCACTGCGTGGTGGAGACCAGCGACGGCCAGCAGCGCATCTGCCACCCGCGCGGCAAGAAGAGCCAGGCCGTGGTCGGCGACCGCGTGCTGTGGCAGGGCGCCGCCGCCGGCCAGGGCGAGGAGGGCACGATCGAGCGGGTGCAGGAGCGGCGCAACCTGTTCTACCGGCAGGACGAGGTGCGCACCAAGTCCTTCGCGGCCAACATCGACCAGGTGCTGATCCTCATCGCCGCCGAGCCCGTGTTCTCCGAGAGCCAGCTCGCACGCGCCCTGATCGCCGCCGAGGCCGCGCACGTCGCGCCGCTGATCGCCCTGAACAAGCGCGACCTGGCAGGCCCTTTTGCCCGCGCCTGGGAGCGCCTGGCCCCGTACCGGCGCATGGGCGGCGCCCACCCCTACCGCGTGCTGGCCCTGGGCCTGGCGCAGGCCGACGCCGCCGACCGCGCTGCGCTGCTCGATTGCCTGCAGGGCAAGGCCACGCTGGTGCTGGGCCCCTCGGGCTCGGGCAAGAGCACGCTGATCAACCTGCTGGTGCCCGGGGCGCAGGTGCAGACGGGCGAGATCTCCCAGGCGCTGAACTCGGGCAAGCACACCACCACCGCCACGCGCTGGTACTGGGTGGACCGCGACCGCGGCACGGCGCTGATCGACTCGCCGGGTTTCCAGGAATTCGGCCTGCGCCACATCGCCCCCACCCAATTGGCCGCCTGCATGCCCGATATTGCCGCGCACGCCCAGGGCTGCCGCTTCTACAACTGCACCCACCTGCACGAGCCGGGCTGCGGCGTGCTGGATGCCGTAAAAAATGGCCCAAGCGCTGGTGGAATAAGCCCTTCTCGCTACAAAATATATAGCGATCTATTTGAAGAGCTGAGCCACACCCGCTATTGATGCCACCCCCGAAGCGCTACTCAACGCAGCGCTCCCAGGCCTGAACCCGCTAGCCCAGCAAACGCGCCAGCGTGAGCAATGCCAGCAACAGCATCCAGACAACCACCGAGCGCCACACCAGGCCGACCACACTGCGCAGGTGGCCCACTTCGGGCTCGCGGCCAGGGGTGGAGTCGCTGTCGCCCATGTCAGCGTCGATCTCCAGACCCTGCGGAGCATGCAGCTCGGTGCGCGCCTTCAGCGCCTCACCGCCCAGGCGCACATTGATGGCCCCCGCTGTCGCGGCGAGCACCACACCATCGTTGTCGTTGGGAAACCGCTGTGCGTGAAAACGCCAGCCTTCAATCGCTTCTTCAAAGCTGCCCACCACCGCAAAACTCAGCGCCGTGAGCCGCGCCGGCAGCCAGTCGATGGCGGTCCAGGCCTGTGCCGAGGCCTGCTGTAGAGATTCGCTGGCCGGCAGCGCACCGGTACGCTGCTTGTAGTGCCAGTAGCGGGAAACGAATTCAGCCAGGCGATACAGCACCGCCCCCGTCGGTCCCAGGCCCAGCGCGGCCAGCACCGAGAACCAGGCCAACACGCCAAACACGTGCCGGTGGGCGGCCAGCACCGAATACTCAATCACATGCCGCACGATCTCGCTGCGCGGCAGCGCGCCCACATCCACCTGCTGCCAGTGCGCGAGGCGCTCGCGCGCCGCATCTTCGTCCCCCTCTTCCAGCGCATCGCGGATGCCGGTGAAGTGATGGCTGAACTGGCGAAAGCCCAGCGTGACATACAGCACCGCCACACTCCAGAGCACTGCAAACGGCCAGCCCAGCCCCCACAACAGGAGCCAGTGGATGGCCAGCGTGACCAGTGCGGGAACGAGTACCGCGAGGCTCCACGCCACCCAGCCGTGGTGCGATTTGCCCGCGTCGAAATTGCGACTCACGGACAGCGCCCACGCACGCAGCCCCGCATGGATGGGATTGCTGCGGGCCAGGGGACGTGCCTGCTCGATCAGCAGAGCGAACAGGATGGCGAAGAAACTCATGGAGGGCAATGATACTGGCGCTTCGCCCTGGCGCGCCCCATCGCGTGCGCGGCAGCTTCAGGCCTGCATGAAGCGGTAGAAATTGCGCAGCATGCCCGCAGTGGCACCCCATATGAAATGGGTTTTGCCGCCTTGCTCGTAGGGCATGGAGAACCACTCGCGGTGCACGCCATCGCGATCGAACAGGTGGCGACGGTGATGGGCCGGGTCCAGCAAGAAGGCCAGCGGCACCTCGAACAGGTCGGCCACTTCATACGGGTTGGGCTGCAGCACGCAATCCGGCTGCACCAGGGCGACCACAGGGGTGATGATGAACGATGAGCCGGTCACATAGGTGGGCAAAGTTCCCAGCACCTCGACAAACGCACGGTCGAGCCCCACCTCTTCCTGTGCTTCGCGCAAGGCGGTGTCGGCCGGACTGGCGTCTTCCGGATCGGCGCGCCCCCCCGGAAAGGCAACCTGCCCGGAATGGGTGGACAGGTGTGCCGTGCGCTCCGTCAGCAGCACCATGGGTTGCTCGCGCAAGACGATGGCCAGCAACACGGATGCATGGGCTGGCTCGCGGTTCATGAACTTCTTTTCCAGCACCACCTCCGGCTCCCACTGGGGCGGCTGCGCAAAACGCGCGCGCAGCGCATCGGGCGTCTGCGCCGCCAGGGGCACAGCAGGCAGGTGCGCATCCACCCCGACCACCGGCACCATGCGGGGGTCAAAGTCGGGGAGGCTCGACAGAGGCGCGATGACCGATGAGACGGCTGGGGGCGAAGAAGGGTTCACAAGAAGGAAAACAGGTTGTCGACGGACCAAAAACAAAAAGCCGCTACAGGCTGATGCTGTAGCGGCTTGTCAGGACAGGCCCTCGCCTTGCTTGGATTAAGCAGCGGTGGCAGCAGCCTTGACGCGCGAAGGCAGCTTTTCCTTGATACGTGCCGACTTGCCGCTGCGGTCACGCAGGTAGTACAGCTTGGCACGGCGCACGTCACCACGGCGCTTGACTTCGATGCTGGCGATCAGTGGGCTGTAGGTCTGGAACGTACGTTCCACGCCTTCACCGCTGGAGATCTTGCGCACGGTGAAACCGCTGTTCAGGCCGCGATTGCGCTTGGCAATCACCACACCTTCGTAAGCCTGCACGCGCTTGCGGTTGCCTTCCACCACGTTCACGCTCACGATGACGGTGTCACCAGGGGCGAATTCGGGGATGGACTTGTTCAAGCGGGCAATTTCTTCCGCTTCCAGGGTCTGAATCAGGTTCATGTGAGTTTCCTAGTGATCTTGTCCGCGCCAAAAATGGCTGCGTCGGGATTGACGTCTCAGTGTTTTGCGGGAGAACTCCCGGGCAAAACGGCCGGCCAGAGGATCGAAAAGCCTTTGATTATAGCAATTCAGCCGAGCTTGGCCAATACTGCCTCATCAGCGGGTGCCAAACGCCCTGCCTGGCGCGCGGCGTCGATGAGATCGGGCCGGTGGCGGGCCGTGGTGGCCAGGCGCTGGTCGCGCCTCCAGCGCTCAATCTGCGCATGGTGGCCCGACAGGAGTGCGGCAGGCACCTGCTGCCCCGCCCACTCTTCCGGCCGCGTGTAGTGTGGGCAGTCCAGCAAGCCGTCCAGCGCGGGATTGAAACTGTCGAGCTGGTGGCTGCCCTCGTCATTGAGCACGCCGGGCTGCAAGCGCGCCACGGCGTCCAGCAAGGCCATGGCGGCAATCTCGCCCCCCGAGAGCACGAAGTCGCCCAGGCTCATCTGCACAGTCACATGCGCATCGATGAATCGCTGGTCAATGCCTTCGTAGCGACCACACAACAATACCGCCCCCTCGCTGGCGGACCAGCGCTCCACAGCAGCGTGGTTCAACGACTCGCCGATGGGAGAGAAAAGCACCACCGGCGCCTGAGCCTCCTCGGGCTCACCCCGCTCCGCCCGGATGGCCGCGAGGCAGCGCGCCAGGGGTTCGGCCATCATCACCATGCCCGGGCCGCCGCCAAACGGACGGTCATCCACCCGGCGGTAGTTGCCGTCGGCGTAGTCCCGGGGGTTCCACAGGCGCACATCGACCTGGCCGCTGGCATAGGCGCGTCGGGTCACGCCGCTTGCCAAGAAGGGGGCAAACAGCTCAGGGAAAAGGGTGATGATGTCAAAGCGCATGGTGCGCGGCGCGGATCAGGGGGCGCGTGTCAATAGTCGGGCTGCCAGTCAACAGTGATACGTTTCTCAGCCAGATCCACCTTGTCCACAAAGGCAGAGACAAACGGGATCATGCGCTCCTGCGCCTTGCCGTCCTGCTCGTAAGCCAGTACCAGCACGGTCTGGGGGCCGGTGGACATCAGCTCGCGCACCTGGCCCAGCGCCACGCCTTCGCGGTTGAATACCGACAGGCCGATCAGATCGACCCAGTAATACTCGTCATCCGAAGTGGATGGAAAACTGGAACGCGGCACAAAAATCCGTGCGCCCCGCAACGCCTCTGCGCCGTTGCGGTCGTCAATGCCCTGCGCCCAGGCCACCACGGAGTCCGAATGGTCCTTGGCCTGGCGGATGGGCAGCAGCACGGTGCCGTTGAAGGTCTTGGCCCCACGCTCGGACGGCTGCAGGTACCAGCGTTTGGACGAAAAAAGTGCCTCGGGATTGCTGCTGTGCGGCAGCACCTTGAACCAGCCCTTCACGCCCCAGGCATCTGCAATGCGCCCTACTTCAACGGCGTCGGCAGGCAGTTCTGCGGGTTCGAGGGTCAGTGGTGTGGTGGCCATGGCAGTGAATCCAGAATGAGAAAAGGGCGGGTTCCGCCAGACCAGCCGACGGAACCCGCCCTTTTCGGGGAGCTTTAAGCAGCCTTCTTGGCGGCTTGCTTGATCAGGCGGTCCACCGTGGGGGAGGACTGGGCGCCCACGCCCACCCAGTAAGCCAAACGGTCTTGCACGATGCGCAGGCCTTCTTCGGATTCCTTGGCGGTGGGGTTGTAGAAGCCGATGCGCTCGATGAAGCGGCCATCACGGCGCACGCGCTTGTCAGCAACGACGATGTTGAAGAAAGGACGGCCCTTGGAGCCGCCGCGGGAGAGTCGAATGACGACCATGATTTATCCTTCGGGTGGTGAACTCCGGCAACATTTGCCGTAAGCCACAGTGTTCGCAACCATATTCGCAACGCTTGAGACACGCGACATGGCCACCCGGCCAGCGACACGCTGCAAAGCCCGCGATTATATCTATTTGTTCCAATGTCCACCATCCGCCCCAGCACCGACAGCGATATCCCCGCCATTACCGCCATTTACCAACACCATGTGCTCCACGGCACGGGCACGTTCGAGATCGATCCCCCTTCCGAAGCCGACATGGCAGGCCGCCGCGCTGACGTGCTGGCGCGCGGGCTGCCCTGGCTGGTGGCCGAGCAGGACGGACAGGTGCTGGGCTTTGCCTATGCCAACTGGTTCAAGCCCCGTCCGGCCTACCGCTTCTCGGCCGAGGACTCGATCTACGTGGCCGACAGCGCCCGGGGCATGGGCCTGGGCCGCAAGCTGCTGGCCGAGCTGGCCGTGCAGGCCGAGGCCGTGGGCGTGCGCAAGCTGCTGGCGGTGATTGGCGACTCGGCCAACGCGGGCTCCATCGGCGTGCACCGGGCGCTGGGCTTTACCGATGTGGGCATCATGCGCTCGGTGGGCTGGAAGTTTGGCGCCTGGCGCGATATCGTGCTCATGGAAAAGACCCTGGGCGCGGGCGACACCACCTCCCCCGAATAACGCGACGCCCCCATGAAAAACAAAACCGTGGCGGCCTGGCTAGCCTTTGTGGGCGGGCCGCTGGGCCTGCACCGCTTCTATCTGCACGGCCTGTCCGACATGCTCGGCTGGCTGCTGCCCATTCCCACGGCGCTGGGCATCTATGGCATCCAGCGGGTGCAACAACTCGGCCAGGACGACCACTACAGCTGGGTGCTGATTCCGTTGCTGGGCTTCACGATTGCCGCCTGTGCGCTGCGTGCCATCCTGTATGCGCTGATGACGCCCGAGGCCTGGAATGCGCGCTACAACCCCAGTGCCCCGCCCGATGCCGCACCGGGCCGGACGCAATGGATCACCGTGGGCGCCATCGTGGTGTCGCTGCTGATTGGCACCACGGTGCTGATGGCCAGCCTGGCGTTCAGTTTTCAGCGGTACTTTGAATACCAGATCGAGGAAGCGCGCAAGATCTCTCAGTGATCTGCCGACAGGCACCCAAACAAAAAGCCCCATTGAATTCGCATTCAATGGGGCTTTTGCGCTAGTGCTGCTTGCCCTGAAAGCTATCTATTTAATAGCAATCAGAAGCACCTGGGCATATCGCCCATCAGAACAGCTGCAGGCTGATCCAGTAGGCGACGGCGGCCACAAACGCACTGGCGGGAATGGGCAATATCCACGCCCACATGATGTTGCCCGCCACCCCCCCCCGCCCCGCGCTGGCACGCTGGGGGGGGCCGACACCGACGATGGCGCCCCTGAGGGTGGGCCGGGTGGGGACCGGAATGCCCAGCGTGGGGGCCAGGAACAAAGGCAGCGGCCCGCCCGTTTCGGCACAGAAGCCGCCCACCGGCTTGAGCTTGGTGATCTTCTGGCCCATGGTCTTCACAATGCGCCAGCCGCCAAACATGGTCCCGAGGCCAATGGCCACGTAGCAGCTGATGATGGCCCAGGTGGGGGGCGAGGCATCAGACGCCGACGAGTACCCCGTGGCAATCAGCAGCAGCCAGATGATGCCGATGGTCTTTTGCGCATCATTGCCGCCGTGCCCCAAGCTGTAGGCGCCGGCAGACACCAGCTGCAGCCGGCGGAACCATTTGTCCACCTTGCTGGGGCGCGTGCGCCGGAAGATCCAGGCCACCGCCACCATCATGAGCGAACCCAGCGCAAAACCCAGCAGTGGCGACACGAAGATGAACGCCACGGTCTTGAGGATGCCTGCCGAGATCAGCGCCCCCGCACCAGCTTTGGCAATTACCGCACCCACGATGCCACCGATGAGGGCGTGCGAGGAGCTGCTGGGAATGCCGTAGTACCAGGTGATCACGTTCCAGGTGATCGCGCCCACCAGGGCGCCAAACACCACGTGCGTATCCACAATGCCCGGCTGCACAATGCCCTTGCCCACCGTCGCCGCCACGCTGAGGTGAAAGACGAAGATCGCCACAAAGTTGAAGAAGGCGGCAAACAGCACCGCCTGCGCCGGTTTGAGCACGCCGGTGGAGACCACCGTAGCGATCGAATTAGCCGCGTCGTGGAACCCGTTCATGAAGTCGAACAGGATCGCCAGGGCCACAAGCAGAACCACAACCCAGAGGGCCGTCTGTACGGTTTCCATACTGGTCAGCCTGCGGGGTTCAGGAGTTTTCGAGGACGATGCCCTCGATGCAGTTGGCCACGTCCTCGCACTTGTCGGTGATGGTCTCCAGCAGCTCGTAGATGGCCTTGAGCTTGATCACCTCGCGCACATCGGGCTCCTCGCGGAACAGCTTGCTCATGGCGCTGCGCATCACGCGGTCCGCGTCGGATTCGAGCTTGTCGATCTCCTCGCAGGTCTTGAGCGCAGCCTCGGCCACGGCCGGGTCGGCGATCTTCTCCAGCAGCTTGACGGCATCGCGCAGGCGCTCGCAGCACTTGAGGCTCAGGTCCGTGAGGCGGGTGATTTCTTCCGTCATGTGGCGCACGTCGTACAGCGCCATGGTCTCGGCCGAGTCCTGGATCAGGTCGGCCACGTCGTCCATGGTGTTGATCAGCGAATGGATGTGCTCGCGGTCCAGCGGCGTGATGAAGGTCTTGTGCAGCGCCTTGGTGACGTCATGCGTCACGCGGTCGGCGGCACGCTCGGCGTTGTTCACGTCCTCGTTGTATTTCTCGCGAAGATGAGGATCGTTGTAGTTGGCGACAAGCTGCGAGAAGGCATGCGCGGCATCGACGATGCGGTCGGCATGCTGGTTGAACATCTCGAAGAAATTGCCTTCGCGTGGCAATAGTTTGCCAAAAAGCATGAATGCTCCTTACCGGGAAAAGTGGGAACCAGGCGACTCACTGCGTCACATTGCGGATGCTTGGCATGGCTTCCCGGCTTGAACGGGGCGAAGTGTACTCTTGAGTCCCAAGCGCGTTTTTGCGCGCCGGCGCGCCGCCTTGTCAGCCGCTGCGAAAAATAAAATACACCGCGCCCACCATGCACAGGCCGGCCCACAGGAAGTCCCATTTGAGGGGCTGGTTCAGGTAGAGCACGGCAAAAGGCGCGAACACCGACAGCGTGATCACCTCCTGGATGATCTTGAGCTGCGCCACGCTGAACTGCGTGTGGCCTATGCGGTTGGCGGGCACCTGCAGCAGGTACTCGAACAGCGCAATGCCCCAGCTGACAAGGGCTGCCACGTACCAGGGCGACGAGGCGTGGTTCTTCAGGTGCCCATACCAGGCAAACGTCATGAAGACATTGCTCATGGCCAGCAGGACCACGGTCTGCAGCCCGACGGGGATGTGTTGGAGCCAGTTCATGTGAGGTGCGCCCGGGTGCTGGAAGGCCTGAATTATCGCGCCCGCAGCGCCAGAAGCCGGTTTTTCGATTGCTTTCTAAAAATTGCTTTTTTGCGCGAATTTTCTCGAAAAACCTGCTTCATCGCACAGATACGCAACATTCCGCATCGAAGGGCATTCGATGAATCTTCATCAAA
>Ga0066256_1003833_pt1 | contig 14066 bp, 12 predicted proteins | sample ThiBio_1000_biof_FD_87107 | JGI IMG/M metagenome (GOLD analysis project Ga0066256, IMG submission 87107) | Wastewater bioreactor microbial communities from Cape Town, South Africa - Thiocy_expt_1000_biof (version 2) | ecosystem: Engineered > Bioreactor > Thiocyanate-remediating >...
GCATCGACGGGCCGATCGCCCGCAAGGTCCGCGTCAAGGAAGTGCTGCCCAACTGGTCCGGCGATACGCTGGGCAACGTCATCGACTACGTGACCTACGTGCTGCTGCCGGCCTTCGCGCTCTACCAGAGCGGCATGATCGGCGAGCCGTGGTCCTTCGTGGCGGCGGGCGCGATCGTGGTGTCGAGCGCCATCTATTATGCCGACATGGGCATGAAGACGGACGAGAATTTCTTCTCCGGCTTTCCGGTCGTCTGGAACATGGTGGTCTTCACGCTCTTCGTCATCCAGGCGAGCGAGCTGACGGCGTCGATCATCGTCTTCGTCTCCGTTCTCCTCACCTTCATGCCGATCAACTTCCTGCATCCGGTGCGCGTCGAGCGGTTGCGCCTCGTCAATCTTGCCATCTTCTTCCTCTGGGCACTTCTCGGCATCTATGCGCTGCTCCTGCATTTCCAAACGCCGGCCTGGGTCGTGTGGGGCGTGGTGGGCACCGGGCTCTATCTCTATGTCATCGGCGCCGTGATGCAGGCCTTTCCCGGCCTCGGCCGGCGCGACAACCGATAGGAGCATGACATGACCAAGGCGATCGTCGTCCGCAGCCTCGGCGGACCGGAAGTGCTGAAGCTTGAGGAAATGCCGCTCGGCCCGCCGGCCCCGGGCGAGGTCCGGATCGCGCAGGCGGCCGTCGGGCTCAATTTCATCGACGTCTATTTCCGCACCGGCCTTTACAAGACCGAACTGCCCTTCGTTCCGGGCAAGGAAGGGGCGGGAACGATCACGGCGCTGGGCGAGGGCGTCACGGATTTCGCGGTCGGCGACCGCGTGGCCTACGCGTCGGCGGATGGTGCCTATGCGGCCGAGAACAACGTGCCGACAAAGCACCTGGTGAAGGTGCCGCAGGGCATTTCGCTGGAGACGGCGGCGGCGATGATGCTGAAGGGCATGACGGCGCAATACCTCTTGCTGCAGACCTACCGGGTGAAGCCCGGCAGCGTGATCCTGTTCCACGCGGCTGCGGGCGGCGTCGGCCTCATCGCCGGCCAGTGGGCGAAGGCGCTGGGCGCCACGGTGATCGGCACCGCGGGTTCGCAGGCGAAGATCGATCTGGCGCTGGCGCACGGCTACGATCACGTCATCGACTACGGCAAGGAGGACTTCGCTGCGCGGGTCCGCGAACTGACGAACGGGGCGGGCGTCGACGTCGTCTATGATTCCGTCGGCAAGGATACCTTCCCGAAATCGCTGGACTGCCTCAAGCCGCGCGGCCTCTTCGTCAGCTTCGGCAACTCCTCCGGCCCGGTCGATGCCTTCAATCTCGGCCTTCTGGCGCAGAAGGGCTCGCTCTTCGCCACCCGTCCGACGCTCTACCATTACATCGCGACGCGTGAGGCGCTCGATGCATGTGCAAACTCGCTCTTTGATGTTGTGCGCAGCAACAAAGTGCGTATCAATATTCATCAGACTTATCCGTTGGCGGATGCCGGGCGCGCGCACACGGATCTGGAAACAAGAAAAACGAGTGGAACGACGTTACTCATTCCCTGACAACGACCCCGAAGGGCGCAGGGGAACGGGATTGCAGGAAAGAGGGGCATAGTGTCAGCCGTTGGAGCGTCTGGGGACCGACCGTTGCTGGCGGTCCGCAGCCTGACAAAGCTATTCGGTTCGTTTGCCGCCTGTAACGGCATCGACCTCGATATCCAGCCCGGCGAAATCCACGCCCTCCTGGGCGAGAACGGAGCGGGGAAATCCACCCTCGTGAAGATGCTGTTCGGCGTCCTGGCGCCGACCGGCGGCGAGATTCTGTGGAAGGGCGAGCCCGTCCGCATCCCGAGCCCCGGCGCGGCCCGCCGCCTCGGCATCGGCATGGTGTTCCAGCATTTCTCGCTGTTCGAGGCGCTGACGGTCGCCGAAAACATCGCCCTGTCGCTGAGCCCCGGCATTTCGCTCTCGAAGGTGGCCGAGGAGGCCTCGCGCCTCTCCCACCTCTACGGCCTGCCGCTCGATCCGAAGGCCCATGTCGCGGACCTCTCGGTCGGCGAGCGCCAGCGTATCGAGATCGTGCGCGCGCTGTTGCAGAACCCGGAACTCATCATCCTCGACGAGCCGACCTCGGTGCTGACGCCGCAGGAAGCCGACCGCCTTTTCGAAACGCTCGCCAAATTGAAAGCCGAGGGCCGTTCCGTCCTCTATATCAGCCACCGGCTGGAGGAGGTGCAGCGCATCTGCGACCGCGCCACCGTTCTGCGCCACGGCAAGGTCACCGGCGCCTGCGATCCGCGCCAGGAGACGCCGTCTTCGCTCGCCCGCATGATGGTCGGCAGCGACGTCGCCTCCGTGAGCACGGCAGGCACGAACACCAGGGGCGACGTGCTGCTGGAGGCGCGACATCTCAGCGTGCCGGCGCGCACGCCCTTTGCCGTGTCGCTGAAGAACGTCTGTCTCAAGGTGCGGGGCGGCGAGGTGCTGGCCATCGCCGGCGTCGCAGGCAACGGGCAGGGCGAGCTTTTCGATGCGCTGTCCGGCGAATATCCGGTGGCGGACGCCGCCGCCCTCTCCATCCGCGGCAGGGCCGCCGGCAATCTCGGCATCACCGCCCGCCGCCTGATGGGCGCCGGCTTCGTGCCCGAGGAGCGCCATGGCCATGCCGCCGTGCCGGGCCTGCCGCTTTCCGACAACCTCGTTCTGGCGCGCAACCAGTCGGACCGAAGGACGTTCCTTTCCGGCGGCGTCCTCGGCATCATCCGCCGCGCGGTCGTGCACATCGCCTCGCGGCGCATTTCCGAGACGATGGATGTGCGCAAGAGCGGCGAGGACCCGGCCGCCGGCTCGCTTTCCGGCGGCAACCTGCAGAAATATATCGTCGGCCGCGAGCTCGACCGCCAGCCGGCCGTGCTGATCGTCAACCAGCCGACCTGGGGCGTCGATGCGGGGGCGGCGAGCCGTATCCGGCAGGCGCTCGTGGACCTTGCGAAATCGGGCTCGGCCGTGCTGGTGATCAGCCAGGACCTCGACGAGATCTTCGAGGTGGCGACGGAGATCGCCGTCATCAGCGAGGGGCGGCTTTCCGATGCCTATCCCGCGCACGAGATGACACGGGAAAAGATCGGTCTCATCATGGGCGGCATGTACGGCAAGACGGAAGGCGGGGAGGCGGGCCATGCGCATTGAACTCGAAAAGCGCGCCAATCCCTCGACATTCTATTCCATCCTCTCGCCTTTCCTCGCGCTCGGCCTGACGGTCATCGCAGGCGGCATCATGTTCGCGCTGCTCGGCAAGAACCCGGGCACGGCGCTCTACAGCTTCTTCATCGAGCCGCTGCTCGACGTCTGGTCGCTGCACGAGATCGCCATCAAGGCCGCGCCGCTGATCCTGATCGGCGTCGGCCTTTCCGTCTGCTACCGCTCGAACAACTGGAACATCGGCGCCGAGGGGCAGTTCATCGCCGGGGCGATTGCCGGCTCCATCGTGCCGGTCGTCTTCCACGACTGGCATTCCCCGCTCGTCCTTCCGCTGATGCTGATCTTCGGCATGATCGGCGGCGCGCTCTATGCCGCCGTGCCCGCCTTCCTCAAGGCGCATATGAACACCAACGAGATCCTGACGAGCCTGATGCTGGTCTATATCGCCCAGCTCTTCCTCGACTGGCTCGTGCGCGGCCCCTGGCGCAGCCCCGATGCCTACAACTTCCCGGTGACGCGCGATTTCGCGCCGGAGGCGATCCTTCCCGAGCTCGTTTCCTCCGGCCGGGCCAATCTCGGCTTCGCCTTCGCCATCATCGCGGCCGTCGCGCTCTGGGTCATGATGCGCTACACGCTGAAGGGCTTCGAGATCACCGTGCTCGGCCAGTCGGAGCGGGCAGGGCGCTTTGCCGGCTTCTCCTCCAAGCGCATGATCTGGTTCTCCATGCTGCTGTCCGGCGCGCTTGCCGGCCTAGCCGGCATTTCCGAGGTCAGCGGCACGATCGGCAAACTGCAGCCGATCATCTCGCCCGGCTACGGCTTCACCGCGATCATCGTCGCCTTCCTCGGGCGCCTCAATCCGCTCGGCATCATCGCCGCCGGCCTGTTCCTCGCGCTCACCTATGTCGGCGGCGAGGCGGTGCAACTGACGCTCACCGTCTCCGACAAGGTCACGCGCGTCTTCCAGGGGCTGCTGCTCTTCTTCGTGCTCTCCTGCGACACGCTCATCCAGTACAAGATCCGGCTGGTCTTCTCCCGCCTTAGCCGTGGAAACGAGGGAGGAGCACTCTGATGGGCATGATCGAGGCCATCCTCCTGACCGTGATCACCGCGGCGACGCCGCTGGTGCTCGCTTCCATCGGCGAGCTCGTCACGGAGCGCACCGGCGTGCTCAATCTCGGTGTCGAGGGCATGATGGTGATGGGGGCGGCCATCGCCTTCGCCGCCACGCAGGTCACCGGCTCGCCCTATATCGGCATTCTCGCCGGCATTGCCGGCGGGGCGCTGTTCTCGCTGCTGTTCGGCTTCCTGACGCTGACGCTCGTCGCCAACCAGGTGGCGACCGGCCTTGCACTCACCATCCTCGGCCTCGGCGTTTCCGGCCAGATCGGCGAGCCCTATGTCGGCATGTCGGGCGCCAAGCTCGAGCCGATCGCGATCCCGCTGCTCGCCGACATTCCCTTCATCGGTCCGCTGCTCTTCCGGCAGGACATCATCTTCTACCTGTCGATCGCCATCGTCATCGGCGTCAACTGGTTCCTGTTCAAAAGCCGCGCGGGCCTGAAGGTCCGGGCGATCGGCGACAACCATGCCTCCGCCCACGCGCTCGGTATCCATGTCATCCGCACGCGCTATCTCGCCGTGATGTTCGGCGGCGCCTGCGCGGGCCTTGCCGGCGCGCAGCTCTCGCTGGTCTATACGCCGCAATGGGTGGAGAACATGTCGGCCGGGCGCGGCTGGATCGCGCTGGCGCTGGTCGTCTTCGCCTCGTGGAGGCCCTGGCGCGTGCTGCTCGGCGGCTATCTCTTCGGCGCGGTCTCGATCAGCCAGCTGCATGCGCAGGCCTTCGGCCTCGGCATTCCGTCCCAGTTCCTGTCGGCTCTTCCCTATGCCGCCACTGTTATCGTACTAATCCTGATATCGCACAACCGGCGCATGACGCTGATCAACACGCCGGCCTCGCTCGGCAAGCCGTTCGTGCCGGATCGGTGACGAGAACAAGAAGACGGGAAACAACCACTCCAACCTCAGAGGATAAAATGAAGAAAATCATTCTCGCTCTCGCAACCTCGGCCGCCGTTCTCGGCTTCGCCGTCGCCGCCAGCGCCCAGGACAAGACGAAGATCTGCTTCATCTATGTCGGCTCCAAGACGGACGGCGGTTATTCGGAAGGCCACGACCGCGGCCGCCAGGAGCTTGAAAAGGCGATGGGCGACAAGATCGAGACCGCCTTCCTCGAAAACGTGCCGGAAGGCCCGGATGCCGAACGCGCCGTCGAGCGCATGGCCCGCTCGGGTTGCGCGCTCGTCTTCACCACGTCCTTCGGCTTCATGGATGCGACGATCAAGGTCGCGCAGAAGTTCCCGGACGTGAAGTTCGAGCACGCAACCGGCTTCAAGAGCGCGGAAAACGTCGGCACCTACAACGCCCGCTTCTATGAAGGCCGCTACATCCAGGGCGTGATCGCCGCCAAGATGTCCAAGAAGGGCGTCGCCGGCTACATCGCCTCCTTCCCGATCCCGGAAGTCGTGATGGGCATCAACGCCTTCATGCTCGGCGCGCAGTCCGTCAACCCGGACTTCAAGGTCAAGATCGTCTGGGCCAACACCTGGGCCGATCCGGGCAAGGAAGCCGATGCCGCCAAGGCGCTCGCCGACCAGGGCGTCGACATCCTGACCCAGCACACCGACTCGACCGCGCCGATGCAGGTTGCCGCCGAACGCGGCATCCACGCGTTCGGCCAGGCGTCCGACATGATCTCGGCCGGCCCGAACACGCAGCTCACCGCGATCGTCGATACCTGGGGCGCCTACTACATCAAGCGCACGCAGGCTGTTCTCGACGGCACCTGGAAGTCCGAGCAGATCTGGGACGGCCTGAAGGACGGCATCCTGACCATGGCGCCCTATACCAACATGCCCGACGACGTGAAGAAGGCCGCCGAGGACGTCGAGGCGAAGATCCGCTCCGGCGAGCTGCACCCCTTCACCGGCCCGGTCAAGAAGCAGGACGGTTCCGACTGGCTGGCCGCCGGCAAGGTCTCGGACGACGGCACGCTGCTCGGCATGAACTTCTACGTCGCCGGCGTGGACGACAAGCTGCCGCAGTAAGCAGGAACGGCAAGGAACGCGGAAAGGCGTCCCCCAAAGGGACGCCTTTTTCGTTCGTGCGGCACTCTATCCCCCTGTTTATGCGCAACTCCACACACAAACCGTTTCGCACTTTCGCTGGAATTGCTCTATACCTGCCGGATGGTTTCGGGACGGACGGGGTGCCCCGGAACGGAGGAGGGGAAGGTTCTTGCGCAAGGGTTTGCTTGAGACGGTCATCAGCGGGATGAACACGCGCACCAGCCATGCGCAGGTCGTCAACGCGCTGGGCCGGGCCATCATCGCGGGCGAATACCCCGTCGGTGCGACATTGCCGGGCGACGCGGAGCTCGCGGCCCGCTTCAAGGTTTCCCGCACGGTGCTGCGCGAGGCGATGAAGACGCTGGCCGCCAAGGGCCTTGTCGTGCCGCGCGCGCGCATCGGCACGCGCGTGACGCCGAACACGCAATGGAACCTCTTCGACAGCGACATCCTCACCTGGTATTTCGCCGTCGGCATCAACGAGGATTTCCTGCTGCACCTTTCCGAAGTGCGCCTGGCCTTCGAGCCGCATGCCGCGGTGCTCGCCGCCCGCCATGCGACGGAGGCCGACATCAGCCAGATGATGCGGCTCGCCGTCGCCATGGGCGATTCGGAACACACCGCCGAGACGCTCGCCATGGCCGACCTGAAATTCCACCTCTCGGTTCTGGAAGCCTCGCGCAATCCGTTCCTGCGCACCGTGGGCAGCCTGATCGAGGCGGCCCTGGTCGGCGCCTTCAAGCTCAGCTCCCCCGCCGCCGACCGCGGCAAGCGGGGCGACGTCGCCGCCACCCATATCCGCATCGTCGAGGAGATCGACAGGCGGGACGAGGAGGGCGCGCGCCGCGCCATGGAAAACGTCATCAAGGTCGGCCGCGAGCGCGTCGTGCAGGCGCTGCGCGCGGAAAAGCAGTCAGGCCGGTAACGGCGCGGCAAGGTCCAGTTCGCCCTGCGCGCCGGCGTCCCGGCGAAGCCCGTCGGCGGCCGAAGCGAGCTCATCCTTGGCGATCACGATATGGTTGGCGCCGAACTGGCGCAGATGGTCGGCTTCCGCCTGCGAGGTGGCCCGCGCGACGATGGCAAGGGCGCCGTTTGCCGCGCGTGCCTGCTCGATCAGGGTGCCCGCGGCAAAGGCATCGGGTATCGCCGTGACGAACCAGCGTGCGCCGGCAATGTTGGCCTGCGCCAGCACGCCGCGGTTGCCGGCGGGCTCGCCGATGGCCTCGATGCCGCTTTCGCGCAGCACTTCGGCAACGCCCGCGCGCTCCTCGATGACGAGGAGGGGAATGCCCGCCGCCCTCAGCCGTTCGACGACACGCCGGCCGACGCGGCCGTAGCCCACCACCACCGCGTGGTCCGCGAGCGTCGTCGGCTCGGGCACGTCTTCCACGCTCGCGGCCTCCTCGGCCTTCGGCGCCGTCTCCTCTCCGCCTGGCGGCTCCTGTGCCCCGTCCAGCCTTGCCCCATAATGGTCGACCGCCATGAAGAGCAGCGGATTGACGAGGATCGAGAACAGGGCGCCGGCGACGACGAGGTCCTGCGCAACCGGCGGAAGCAGCTTGAGGCCGACGCCGAGCACCACGAGGATGAAGGAGAACTCGCCGATCTGGGCAAGGCTTGCGGCGATCGTCAGCGCGATCGTGCGCGGATAGCCGAAGGCCTTGACGATGAGATAGGCCGCGGCCGACTTGATGAAGATGATGGTGACGACGGTGGCGAGGATCGCCAGCGGCCGTTCGAGAAGATTGACCGGATCGAACAGCATGCCGACCGATACGAAGAAGAGAACCGCGAAGGCGTCGCGCAGCGGCAGGGTCTCCCGCGCGGCCTGCTGGCTGAGCTGCGATTCGGCCAGGACCATGCCGGCGAAGAAGGCGCCTAGCGCGAAGGACACGCCGAAGAGCTTCGCCGAGCCGTAAGCCACCCCGAGCGCGATGGCGAGCACCGACAGGCGGAACAGCTCGCGCGAGCCCGTATGCGCGACGTAATGCAGGATGAGCGGGATGACCTTGCGGCCGACGACGAGCATCAGCGCGATGAAGGCCGAGACCTTGACGGCGGTGACGCCGACGGCGGTCCATACCGCGCCGATGCCGAGCGCGCGGGTGAGGTCGGGATCCACGTCGGCGGTCTGCGCCATGCCGCCGAGCACGCCGGCAAGCGGTGGCAGGAGCACCAGGGTCAGGACCATCACGAGGTCCTCGACGATCAGCCAGCCGACCGCGATGCGCCCCTTCTCCGTCTCCACCATGCGGCGCTCCTGCAGGGCGCGCAAGAGGACGACCGTGCTGGCGACGGAAAGCGACAGGCCGAAGACGAAGCCGCTGCCGGCCGACCAGCCCATGGCAAGCCCGAGAAGCAGCCCGAAGAAGGTGGCGACGAGGATCTGGCCGATCGCGCCGGGAATGGCGATCGTGCGCACGGACAGGAGGTCTTTCAGGGAAAAATGCAGGCCGACCCCGAACATCAGCAGGATGACGCCGATCTCGGCCAGTTCATTCGCCAGTTTCTGATCGGCGACGAAACCGGGCGTGAACGGCCCGATGCAGACGCCGGCCAGCAGATAACCGGCGATCGGCGGCAGGCGAAAGCGGTGTGCGACCAGCCCCGCCAAGAAGGCGAGACAGATACCGGCGACGAGGGTCGCGATCAGCGGTGTCGCATGGGGCAAACGCGTCTATCCTATTGCTTGGGAATTCAAGAGGATAGGGTAGGGCGGCCGCCCGGTTCGCGCAAGACGAAAATCCGCTCAGCCGTCGTTGCTGGCGTTGAGGTCCTCCGGCCGCGTGCCTTCGTCGTGCGCATGCGTGGCGAGCTGGGCCGCCCCCATCGCCTGGTAGAGGTTGAACAGCGCCTCGCTTGCGCGCGCGGCCAGCCGGAACCAATCGCCGTTGCCGGCGATGGCGGGGTGATGGAGCAACTGGTCGTCGACGAGGTCGAGCACGATGGAGGTCGTGTGCACCGCCTCATGGAAGCCGAAGGAACCGGAAGCGTACTGCGCAAGCAGTTCCGGCGGCGTCATGGCATGCTCTCCCGCCAGGATGTCGAGCTGTCTCAGCCGTTCGTCCTCGAGTTCGATGTCACTGCTTTCCAGCATCGTTGTCGCCCCTCTGTTGCCTCTTGGTATCAATAGTAGTCGAGCCGCACATGGCGGCGGATCAAAAGCAGCGAGCGATCCGGCTGGATGATGTACGTTTCGTCCACCTGCCTGCCCATCGTGTCGTAGAATGTGTGGCCGAGCGTGCTGCCGATCGGGGCCTTGGTGAGCTTCGTTCGAGGCTGGCCGCCATAGGTGATGCTGCCTGGAATGGGTTCGAGACGCCCGGCCTGCGCGGTGCAGGCGGCAAGGGCGAGGGCGGCAAGCAGGGGCACGAGGATTCGGATCATGGCAGGCTCCTTCCGGCGCAGTCTAGCAGATCGCGCGCAACGGGAAACGGGCGACCGAAGCCGCCCGTCATGAAGCTTCAGCCCTGGGGCGTCAGCGTCACCGATGTGCCGGTGGCCGCCAGGTTGAGCCCGATCTGGCCGCTGACGCTGATCGTCTGCAGGTGAATCGAGCCGGAGGTGCCGCCGATGAGTATGTTCGTGCCGACACCGACGCCGACGCTCGCTTCCGCGGTCGCCCCCTGGTAGAGGCCGCCGAGCGAGCCCTGATGGTAGCCGGCCGTCGGCGCGAAGACCGCCCAGACGATGCGGCCCTGGGTGGTGAAGCCGAGATCGACGCCCATCTTGCGGATCACGCCGCTATAGGAATCCCGCTCGCCGTTGGACGCCTTGAAGACGCAGTCGACGCTCTTTGCCGAACCGATCACGTAGCCGACGCCGCCGCCCACGTCGCAGGTCAGCATGCCGATCTTCACGCCGTCGCGCGCGCCGCGGTCGATATAGACGGGCGCCTCCTCGCGGATCACCATGTCTGCGGCACCAGCGGTCGTCGCAAAAGCCTGCGCAAGGGTCAACGCGAGGATGGTTCCAAGCTTCTTGTTCATCTGTGCACTCCTTCTAGCTGGCACGATAATGGCGAATCCGGCGCATTGGTTCCCGGTCGCAACCGATCTCATGGCCAAGAACATGGCGGAGTGTGGGCACGCAGCCGCCCGCCGTCAGGCGGCGGGCGCGAACACCGGTTTTCCGGTCAGACATGGTTGATGGTGGGAAGGTGCGAGATCACCTCGTCGCGGCTCCTCTCGTCGAGCGTGGCGATGTGCTCGTTCCAGAACGCTTCGGCGAGGCGGCTTTCGTGCTCCCATTTCCGGGTGCTCATGAGATTGTCGTCGATCTTTGCCAGCCGTCCGCCACCGAGGCGGAGATATTCGGCGGCAAGCTTTGCAGCGGGTGTCTGTGTCATGGCCGACCTCCTCTGGATGACTGGACCGGAAACCGGCAAGCCTCAGGGATTGTTCCGCGCAACAAAAAAGGCCGGGGCGAAAACGCACCGACCTTCCTCATCATCGTCCTATCACCAGTGCCAGTACATCCGTGGTCAAGAGCAGCAGGCGATGACGGCGATTGCGAGCGGCAGAAAGCTTCCAGCGCTCATCAGCAATGCCGATGGACGTGATATAGGAGGCCATTGTGTCCAAAACAAGGGCAATGCCGAAAATCGCAAACCCCGCCGCCGCACCCGGCGTTGACGCGCCGGGCAAAGCTGCTAAAAAGCCGCATCGCTCAAGGGGCGAGCCCGGCCCCGAGCCGGCGCTGCCCCTTGCTCCGTGGAAGAGTGGCCGAGCGGTTTAAGGCACCGGTCTTGAAAACCGGCGTAGGCGAGAGTCTACCGTGGGTTCGAATCCCACCTCTTCCGCCAAACACCGCCGATTGCCGCACAAATTTACGGGCATCTCCTTAATTATCAAACAGATAGCTGGTTGCTAGGCAGTTGATCTAAGGGGACAGGTTCTCGCACGCCCTACCACGTAGGATAGTCGTCCCGTTAGAGCCGCCGATCATACGCTATTGCCCCCGTTTTTCCGTGGGTGAACAAGCTTTGGGCATGCTGAATGTTCCCTTATTGTTCCTGGTGGAGTGCACTTGTTAAGCTGCGGAAAGATTCGAGCGTTGTCGGCAGATTACGTGTTCACCAGCGTGAGAAAGGCCAAGTAGGGCAAATGTTGCAATCATCACCTTTCTGGATGCCAATTTGAGCAAAGCGTCAAAGCAGCCGAAGGCTACATCGACCGAGATCACCGGGGGAGCGGGCTTCACTTACGAAGATACCGTTGTAGCCTACTACCTGTCCGCGCTCCTCCGAGAAGAAGGTGCTGCTCTCCAGAAAGGCGTTGTAAAGAGTGTTGCCGTACAGCAAAGCGGCCACGACCGTCCGATGGACGATATGACCATCGAGTTCGAGGACCAGGGAACGCTCGTAAACCTCGATCTTCAAGTTAAGACCGGTCTTTCCATCAGTAGCCGGAACACGGCCTTTATGGATGTAGTCACCCGCGCTTTGAAGACCCGCGCAGAGGACGGCTTTCAGCCTGACCGTGGCGCATATGGGTTTGCAGTGGAGCCATAGCAGTCGCCGGTCTGCAAACGTTGAAGCGGCTGATCGAATGGGCCAAGGCGAGTCCTGACGCTGGACACTTTGAGCGGCGCTTTCAGCCCGGGGGCGCAGCGGCGAAACCCGAGCGCGAGATGCGCGACGATCTCAAACCACTGATCGACGCGAAAACGGCTGAAGAGGAATGGGCTTTCTATCGGCAGTTCGTCGGTGAGCGGTTTGACGGGCTAAACGAGGGCGGCGCACTCAGAGCTGAAGTCATCAACCGGCTTCAGGAGTTGGTCGCTAGCAACGAAGATGGCCAGAGCACCCTTCTGTTCGACCGTTTGTGCCGAATTGTACGCGACGGCGCGGGAGCCGCGCGTAAGTGGACCCGGGCCTCTCTCCTCGACCAGCTGCGCGGTGGAGTGCGGCTGAAGGTGACGCCAAACTATCGCGTCGACATCGGCATTATCGAACAATTCTCGGCCGACGGTATCGCCGACATCATCGACGACATTGAAGGCTTCCAGGTCGAGCGTCCCGCGTTACGCGACAAGATTTCCGAGACACTCAGGACGCATCGCGTCGTCAACATCAGCGGCTTGCCAGGCTGCGGGAAGTCCGTGGTCCTCCGCCGCGTCGCCTCCGAAGCTCACCGGCGCGGACCGATCATCTTCCTCAAGTCCGATCGCCTCTCGGGCAAAAGTTGGCTTGAGTTCGCGGCGAAGCTGGGACTCCGGCATCGAAAAGCTGACGAGTTGTTGGCCGAGATCGCAGCGATCGGTTCGTCTGTTCTCTACATCGACGGTATTGACCGCATTAACCCAGACCAAAAGCGCGTCATCCTCGACATACTGCACGCGATCGAGAGCAATCCGGCGCTCCACGGATGGCAGGTGTTGGCCTCGTCCCGCGATCAGGGGCTCGAGACGTACCGTGCTTGGTTCCCGCCATCGTTCTACAAGGGCTCAGCGATCGGTGATGTACAGGTAGAGCCGTTCAACGAAACCGAAGCGGAGGCGTTGGCAAAGGAAAAACCCGGGTTGCGTCGCCTGCTGATGGGAACGCCAGCCGTCCAAGACATTGCGCGAAGACCGTTCTTTGCGGCGGTACTGGCGCGGAGCTTTCAGGACGACGCGGCCGAGCCCCAAACCGAAACCGACCTTATCAACGCTTGGTGGGCGCGGGCCGGTCATGACGCACCGCCGAGCACGGCACCCCAGCGCCAACGCGCCCTTCTGGACCTTGCCGAGAAGGGCGTCAGCAACTTGGGGAAAAGCATCCCCGCGCGACACTTGTCGTCGCCAACCTTTGAGCACGTCGCCGCACTGAAGGGCGATCTTGTTGTCCGAGGTCACGACGGCGACGCCTCGTTCTCATTCACCCATGACATCTTTTTTGAATGGGTCTTCTTCCGGCTCCTCATCGACCTTGGGAGTGAATGGATACAGGGCATCGCTCGGGCTGGCGAACCGCCACTGCTGGGCCGTGTTATCGGACTTTTGGCGCAACACTCTCTGACATCGCAGGGCAAGTGGTCGGCGGGTTACATGGCACTCGAAGGATCGCCTCTGCGGCCACAGTGGCGCCGAGAGTGGTTGACCGCTCCCATGTTCACAAGCGCGTTCGCCGACGCGCAGAAGGAGTTCACAGATTTTGTCTCATCGAACGATTTCGCCCTGCTGGAAAAGGCACTGGTCTGGTTTCAGGCGCAGCATACCATCCCAAGTCCGATGGTCCTCGGTCAAACTGACACTGAACGCGAGGGTTTCGAACGCATCCGTCTGGCCGAACTGCTTAGCTGGCCCTCAGACTTCGAAAGCTGGGGACGCTTTCTGGACTGGCTCATCACCCTTGCCCCTAGCGTTCCGGTTCGGCTCATACCGAACATCGTGGAAGTTTTTTCCGTTTGGCAGAACGCGTTGTCTGACCTACGCAATCCCAGGTCCAAGGCGATCGTCGAGCGTTGCAGCCAGTGGCTAATTGAGTTGGAGGAAGCGGTTTACCAAGATCGGCTGACATTCGACCACAGTAAGTGGGACGCGCTCGGGCGCGATGCGTTGAAGCAGTTTGCAACGTCCCTCCGTATTGTGATCCTGCGCGCAGCGCGGGCCTACCCGACGCCCGCGAACGCTCTGCTCGATTGTCAATCGGCTCGGAATGTTGACCCCTTATCGGCGTCCAATCTTCACCCCCCTGTAGACGATGAGCGCTTGGCCTGCCCGGCGCTGGCCGGGGTTGCAGAGGGTAGGCCAAGTGCGGGTGATGGGT
>Ga0066256_1001917_pt3 | contig 14059 bp, 14 predicted proteins | sample ThiBio_1000_biof_FD_87107 | JGI IMG/M metagenome (GOLD analysis project Ga0066256, IMG submission 87107) | Wastewater bioreactor microbial communities from Cape Town, South Africa - Thiocy_expt_1000_biof (version 2) | ecosystem: Engineered > Bioreactor > Thiocyanate-remediating >...
CGAAAAAGGGATTTTGATTAAAGATGCCGAAAGTTTGGAGTTGGCTAAAAAAGTAGATGCGATTATCCTGGACAAAACAGGAACGATTACAGAAGGTCGTCCTGAAATAACCGGTATTCAATGGCTGAATAATGACGACAGCACAAAAGCTATTTTGGTAAGCATCGAAAAGCAATCCGAACACCCATTGGCAGAAGCGGTGGTGAAATATTTTGACGGTATTTCAACAACCGGATTAAGCAATTTCGACAGCATTACCGGTCACGGAGCAAAAGCAGATTTTAACAACGAAACCTATTTTGTCGGGAATAAAAAATTGATGTTTGAAAACAAAATCAACATCCCTGAAGAACTGCAAAACCAAGCCGATGAATGGGGCAAGCAATCCAAAACCGTAATTTGGTTTTCAGACAGCAAACAAGCAGTTGCCGTGATAGCCATTTCCGATAAAATCAAGGAAACTTCGGTTGCGGCCATCAAAGAATTGCAGGATATGGGCATTAACTTGTATATGCTCACAGGCGATAACGAAGCGACCGCCAAAGCTATTGCCGAACAAACCCGAATTGGTCATTACAAAGCGGAAGTATTGCCACAGCACAAAGCCGATTTTGTAAAAGAATTGCAGCAGCAGGGAAAAACCGTTGCAATGGTTGGAGATGGTATCAATGACAGTACAGCTTTGGCAACAGCCGATGTGAGCATTGCAATGGGTAAAGGTTCAGACATTGCGATGGACGTTGCTAAAATGACCATCATTTCATCCGACCTTACCAAAATACCACAGGCAATAAAATTGTCAAAACAGACCGTAGCCACCATTAAGCAAAACCTGTTTTGGGCGTTCATCGACAATCTTATTGGCATCCCGGTTGCAGCAGGTATTCTTTACCCAGTCAACGGGTTTTTATTGAACCCAATGATAGCAGGTGCAGCAATGGCATTGAGCAGCGTGAGTGTGGTAACCAATAGCCTACGCTTAAAATGGAAGAAATAAATCTTACAAATTAAATACAAAATTCTACAACGGTTCTGCATGATAAGGTTCGGAACTTTGTAAACTAAAACAAGTAAAAATAAAAATAGCGAAATGAAATTCAAGACAAACATCAATTGCGGTGGTTGTGTATCAGCAGTTACACAAACGCTTGACACAGTGGTTGGTGAAGGCTATTGGAAAGTGGATACCCAGAACCCCTCCAAAATCTTAACAGTAACAAACTTGCAAGTTTCAGAAAATAAAATTGTGGAAGCAGTTCAAAAAGCAGGTTATAAAATTGAAAAGACAGAATTTTAAAGGTTTTTCAAAAAAAAATTCTAACTTTGAAATCGTAATGTTACAGAAGTGAAAAAATTTACCGCAGCAATATTAGCATTAGTCTTTATTTCCAGCTCAATGGGGATGACGGTACATATGCACTATTGTATGGATAAATTAGTTGCAGCTAACCTTTGGCATTCGGATAAAGATGGAGATGCTTGTAGCAAATGTGGTATGGAAAAAACCGATAAAAAGGGTTGCTGCAAAGATGAGCACAAGGTTATCAAAACTGATAACTATCAACAATCGATTGTAACTCTCATACCAGCGTTAGATGCATTTTCTTTAGCGCTACCGCCTCAAAACTTTTTGTTTGAAACCGTAGTGCCGTCTAAGGTTACGCAATTGCCTAACAGCAATGCTCCTCCTGAACGAAGTACCGTACCCCTTTTTATTCGCAACTGCGTTTACCGTGTTTAGAATTATTGTATAACTGCCTTTGTGCAGTGTAGCCGCTATCACTTTGTGATGCGGGTTTTTTATGCGTTTTATTTTTTTATACAATAATTCTTTAATAATGAAAAAGATATTTTTGACCCTTGGGCTTTTAATTGCTGTATTCATAAACGGTAATGCTCAGCATAACCATTCCCAACATACAACTGCAAATTCACAAGCAAAAACTGCTGTAAAGCCAAACCTAGCAGCAGAACAGGTACTTGCATTGTACTCACACTATATCGGTATAAAAGATGCGTTGGTGGCAGGCAGCCAGCAACTGGCAGCAACTCACGCCAACAGCCTTTCGCAAACCGCTTCCACTATTTCTTACCGCGACCTTTCCGAAGGCAATATCAATGCATTGCGTAAAGATGCGTCCGCTATTGCTGATGCAAAAGACCTCTCAGTGCAGCGCAAAGCCTTTTCCAATCTTTCTAATAATATATCAGCATTAGCAGAAAAATTTAAGCTAAGCGATAAGCCTCTTTATCAACAGTATTGCCCAATGGCAAAGGGTTATTGGCTAAGTAATGAAAAGGAAATCCGCAATCCCTATTACGGCAGTAGTATGCTTACTTGTGGTACTATAAAGAAAATCTTCTAAATCTATTGCATATGAAGCAATTAAAGGTGCTGGTAATGGTTGCCTTCTTAATTCTGTTGGCAGCCTGCAATAATTCAGCGAATGAAAAAGGGAGAATGTCTTCCCGCGGTCATAACAGTATGACTGCTAATACACCATCAAAAAACGGTTCTATTTCAAAATACGAAATTGGCGACCCTGTTCCCCACAAATTTTATTATGGATGTTGTGCCATGTGTAAAGACAAGTTAGTAAATGACTTGTCAGCAAGAACTGCAATCGACCCCGTTACAAATAATAGAGTGGATAAGGCCGATGCTTTCATAGCAATTGCCGGCGATAAAGGTGTCGTAGCATATTTTGAAAATGCACAATCTTTCAAAAGATTCTTTCAGAAAAAATAAACAAAATCAATTACAAAAATCAAAAAAATGAAACAGTTATTTATCGGCCTGTTGGCCATCTCCGCAATCCTATTTGCTTCCTGCAATTCCAACTCAGATAAAAATAAAGACCATTCGGAAATGCAGCACGATATGGAAAATATGAAGAATATGCCGATGGAGGAACTTTCCGTAACGCCCACTTCAACTAATGCCAAATTCAGCGAAGTATTTGCCCATTACCAGCACCTCACCTTCGCCCTTTCAAACGATGATAGTAAGGAAGCTGCAAACGGTGCAAAAGCAATGGGCGAAGCCCTTGCTAAGGTGGACAAGTCGGGCTTCACAGCAGACCAGCAGAAGAACTATGCAGATTTAGAAGCGGATATGAAAGAGCATACAGAACACATTACAGCCAATGCAAATAATATTGCCCACCAGCGGGAACATTTGGAAACACTAAGCAAAGATGTGTACGACCTCACCAAAGCCTTTGGTGCAGGCAAGCCGATGTACAAAATCTTTTGCCCAATGTATAACGATAACAAAGGAGCATATTGGCTGAATGATTCCAAAGAAGTCAAAAATCCCTATTTCGGAGAAAAGATGCTTACATGCGGTGAGATTGAGGAAGAAATAAAATAAAAAATAAACTACTATGGTTCAAAAGATAATTGAACTTTCTCTGCGTAACAGGTACATCGTATTACTGCTTGCGGCTGCGCTCTTCATTTGGGGTATTTCTGCGGTGAAAAATAATCCGATAGATGCGATCCCGGATTTGAGTGAAAACCAGGTGATTGTATTTACCGAATGGATGGGGCGCAGCCCGCAGATAATTGAAGACCAGGTTACTTTCCCATTGGTAAGTAACCTTCAGGGAATACCAAAGATTAAAAATGTACGAGGCACATCTATGTTTGGGATGAGTTTTGTTTACATCATTTTTGAGGACAATGTAGATATATATTGGGCCAGAACAAGGGTTCTCGAAAGGTTAAACTATGCCCAGCGATTACTACCGCAGGGTGTTACACCCACGCTCGGACCCGATGGTACAGGAGTCGGCCATATCTTTTGGTATCATTTGGATGCTCCCAAAATGGATTTGGGAGAACAGAGGGCACTACAGGATTGGTATATAAAATTAGCCTTACAAACGGTTCCGGGAGTGGCTGAAGTGGCTTCATTCGGAGGCTTTGAAAAGCAATATCAATTGGTAATTGACCCCGTGAAATTGCAATATTATAGTGTTTCCCTTATGGATGTAATGAATAAGGTAAAAGCCAATAATAATGATGTGGGTGGCAGAAAATTTGAGATGTCGGATATGGCCTATATCATCAGGGGGCTTGGGTATATAAAGACGCCAGGGGATATAGAAAATGTCGCTTTAGGAAATTATAATGGCATACCTATACGCGTAAAAGACATTGGCACTGTGCAGATGGGAGGAGATTTACGCTTAGGAATATTTGACGTGGACGGCGAAGGTGAGGTTGTGGGTGGCATAGTTGTGATGCGCTATGAAGAAAACGCGGATAAGGTAATTAATGCTGTCAAAGAAAAAATGAAAGACTTGGATAAGGGTTTGCCAGAGGGCGTAAGTTTCAAGACCTCTTATGACCGAAGTGTTCTTATTGAAGCTTCTATAGACAATATCAGGTTCAAGTTAATTGAGGAGATTATTGCCGTGGCGCTCATTGTCATCATTTTTCTGTTTCATTGGCGCAGTGCATTTAGCATCATTATCCAAATTCCCATTACCATAGCCATTGCATTTATCCTGCTCAATGCCTTCGGCCTTTCTTCGAACATTATGTCATTAACAGGTATTGCCCTTGCCATTGGTGTTATTGTCGACAATGGAATTATCATGTCAGAAAATTCCTATCGCAATCTTTCAGTTTGGCAAAACCAAAATAATTCAAAAACAACTACAAATGAAAAGGAATTGGATTAGCGGGCTCATTCTAAAGAAAGCTAAAAGAAAGAACGATTATAAAAAAATCCCCGAAGATGTTCGAATGAGCATTATTGAACGTTCTTGCAAACAGGTTTCCAGGGGTGTATTTTTCTCTACAGTCATCATCATTACATCATTCTTACCGGTATTCCTGCTAACGGGTCAGGAAGGGAAGTTATTTCATCCGTTAGCATACACCAAGACCTTTATCATGGTCGTGGATGCACTGCTTGTATTGACGCTTGCACCTGTTTTGATATCATTTTTTATGAAGGGCAAATTTAAAGATGATAATAAAAATCCAATTAACAGAGGGCTTGAAAGGATATATGAGCCATTAATAAGATGGTGCATGAAATGGCGGAAAACTGTTCTTGGTATCAATTTGGCTGCGCTGATTATAAGCATTCCATTAATAATGAGTTTAGGGAGGGAATTTATGCCCCCACTCGATGAAGGTTCACTGTTATTTATGCCTGTTACGCTCCCGGATATTTCCAACTCAGAGGCTAAGAGGCTTTTGCAAGTACAGGATAAAATAATAAAATCTGTCCCAGAAGTTTCCCATGTGTTGGGTAAAGCAGGAAGGGCGAATACCGCGACCGATAACTCGCCTATCAGCATGATTGAAACGATTATTCTTCTCAAACCCCAAAAAGAATGGAGAAAGGGCCATACAAAGAATGACATTATAAATGAACTGAATGCAAAGCTTCAGATTCCTGGTATCACTAATGGCTGGACAATGCCAATCATTAACCGGATAAACATGCTGTCAACCGGAATACGAACGGATGTTGGCGTAAAAGTGTATGGTCAGAATCTTGACAGTATTTATTCCCTATCCCAAAAAATAAAGAGTCAATTAGCAGGTATTGACGGAATTAAAGACATGTTTGTAGAGCCAATAACCGGTGGCAAATATGTTGACGTAGAAATAAACCGGGATGAAATTGGCCGCTATGGATTAAGTATTGATGATGTAAATGCAGTAGTAGAAAGTGCACTAGGTGGAATGAAATTAACAACTACAATCGAAGGAAGGCAACGCTTTTCAGTAAATGCCAGGTATGGGCAGGATTTCAGAAACAACATAGAGGCATTGAAGCGACTGTCTGTTCAAACTATGGAATTTGGTTCTATACCATTAAGTGCGATAGCAAACATACAATTGTCGGATGGCCCGCCAATGATAAATTCAGAAAATGCCATGCTAAGAGGAACTGTGCTGTTTAACGTTCGTGAAAGAGATTTGGCAAGTACGGTGGAAGAAGCAAAGGAAAAGCTGAACCAGATGATGGGTAAAATGCCAAGCGGCTATTTTGTTGAATGGAGCGGTCAGTATGAAAACCTTATCAGGGGCGAAAAAACCATGAAGATGATTCTGCCAATTGTGCTGGTAGTTATTTTCCTGTCGATGTATTTTGCTTTTCATTCTTTTCGTGAAGCCTTTTTTAATTTAATTAGTATTCCGTTTGCACTAATCGGTGGTGTTTTTATGATTACCATTTGGGGGGTCAATCTTTCTGTAGCGGTTGCTGTTGGTTTTATCGCATTGTTCGGATTAGCTGTTGAAACCGGCATCGTCATGGTAATTTACTTGAATGATGCTATGCAGCAATTAGTTGCCTTAAAGGGGAATAGCAGAGAATCAATAACCAATAAGGACCTCAAAGAGTACGTGATTTTTGGTGCTTCTAAAAGGCTTAGGCCTAAAATAATGACAGTTTGTGTTACGCTTTTCGGGCTTGTTCCCATCCTATGGAGTCATGGTGTAGGCAGCGATATGATGAAGCCCATCGTACTTCCTATGGTGGGTGGCGTATTTACATCAGCCATTCATATTTTATTAGTAACACCAATTATTTTTTTAATGCAAAAAGAATGGGAACTAAAAAAATTGGGGAAAATAGATGTATTAGATGCGCATCATTAAAAAATCTAAAATGAAAAAAATTGCAATCATAGTAATTATTATTCTGTCACAGTATTCAATCGAGGCACAAGTCATGTCGCTAAATGAAGTTCTGGATACTGTTACTTTAAGACACCCAGTGGTACAGATGTATGATAATGAGATTCGTTCAATGGATGAGGCGGCTAAAGGAGCAAGAAGTTGGATGCCGCCAACCCTTGGGGTGGGCCAATACATGACGCCCTATAATGTAAATCTCTGGCGAAGAAATGGTGAGATGAAAGGTATGGGGTCTGTAATGCTTTCCGGAGAGCAAATGTTCCCAAACAAAAGAAAGCTGGATGCTAATGAAACTTACATGAGGGCTATGTCCGGTGTGGAAAAAGAAAAAAAGAACAGAGACATTAATGAATTAATTCAGGATGCCAAGCTACTCTATTATGAATGGATGGTACTACAAAAGAAATTGACAGTGGTTTATGAAAATGAAAAGCTGCTCGATTTTATGATAAAGAATGCTGAAATAAGATACAAAAACGGCCTGGATAAAATCAGCGCTTATTACAAAGCTAAGGCGGCGCTTGGCTCTACAAAGAATATGCAATTGATGTATGAAAACGACATTAAAGAAAAGCGAATCCGGCTCAATGCTTTGATGGGGAGAAGTGTTCTAATCAATTTCAACATTGATACAAATTACTATTTCAAAGACTATTCTGGTTTTGTTTTCGATACAACACTGTTTTTTGAAAACCGAAGTGACCTCAGAGTCCTTGACAGGGAAATCAATCTTAGTTACCTAAAAGCTGAAACTGAACGCCAAAGTTTGAGACCGGAATTTGGCATAAGATACGAAAATATGATTGGCTTCGGTGGTCAGCCAGTCCAGTACTCACTAATGGCGATGATGAAAATGCCCTTTGTAAGTTGGGCATCAAGGATGAACAAAGCCAACATAGAAAGTTTGAAATGGAAAGCCCGTGCCACTCAGTCACAAAAAGAAATGATGGTAAACGAATACAGCGGGATGGCTTATGGGATGCGAAATGAATTTGAGCTCAAAAAACGACAGTTGGCCTTGTATGAGGAGCAAATCATTCCTGCATTAAAAAACAACTATAAAACTATGCAACTCGGCTATCAACAAAATACCGAAGAGCTTTTTATGTTGTATGATGCCTGGGAGAAATTGAATATGACCCAACTTGAATATTTTGATATTCTTACCAAAGCCCTGGAAATGCAAGTAACTATTGATCGATTAATTGAACAAAAATGAATAAAATAATTATTCCGCTGCTCCTGGCAGTTATTATGATTTCATGTACAGAGCGAAAAGACCCTCATGCTTATCACTCTGATATGCAGGAAAAAGCCATGTACACATGCCCTATGCCACAAGACTCTGTTTTTAGTGACAAACCCGGAAAGTGCCCCAAGTGTGGAATGGATTTGGTGAAAATGGAACACGACAAACATGATGCGATTTATACTTGTCCGATGCATCCGGAAGTAGTATCTGATAAACCAGAAAAATGTCCAATATGTGGGATGGAACTTGTAAAAAAAGGCGCTACTTCAGAAAATAATGACAGTCTTAATTTGGAAACATTATTAAGGCCAACCAACGAATTTGTAATTTCAACCGTGCCGTTAATTGCAATGACTACAGAGGAAATTCCTGTTGAAATTGATGCATACGGACGGGTTGAATATGACACGAGAATGATTGGCAGTATTTCTTCAAGGGTTGAGGGAAGGATAGAGAAACTATATATAAGGCATAGGTATCAAAACGTCAGAAAAGGTCAGCGGATAATGGATATCTATAGTCCGGAACTGTTGACCGCTCAACAAAACCTCTTATTCCTTTTGAAAAATGACAACCAGAATCAAATGATGATTAACGCATCGAAGCAAAAGCTGCTACTACTCGGTATGTCCGCATCTCAAATTCAGGAAATCATCCGGAATGGTAAACCAGTTTACAATATTGCGGTTTATAGCAATTATTCCGGACATATCCATGATGCTGGTGGAACAGCATTGATGAATGTAGTTAATTCTTCGGCTACTATGACCACCATTAGTCCAAATACGCTGGAACTATCAATCAAAGAAGGTATGTATGTAAAAAAAGGGCAGACAGTTTTAAGTATTTATAACACTGGAAGAGTTTGGGCTTTGTTAAATGTTTACGCTGAAGATATCAGCACAGTCAAAAAAGGATTAAATGTTGTAATTACACCTGAGACGGCACCTGATAAAAAAATCAGGGGTACGGTGGACTTTATTGAACCGTTTTTCAGGGAGGGGAATAAAACTCAAACTATTCGGGTGTATTTTGATAATAGCCGTCTAAGTATTCCCGTGGGAAGCCAGGTACGTGCAAAAATTTTCGGTTCGCCGCAAAAAGGCAACTGGTTACCCAAAGAGTCAGTGGTTTCTTTGGGGATGAACAAAGCTACATTCCTAAAATTAAATGGTGGATTTGTTGCACATCGTATAAAAACAGGTTTGGAACTTGGGGATAAAATACAAGTTATGAGCGGACTTTCTGCGGACGATTCTGTGGCGGTTAATGGTCAATATTTAATGGACAGTGAGAGCTTTATTAAAATAGCAAATTAAACAAAATAGTCATGAAGTATTTTATAATAATTTTAGCCGCATTGTTCTTGATTGCCTGTAAGGGAAAAAATCAGGAACACGCCAATCATGATATTTATTATACCTGTTCTATGCACCCTCAGGTAGTATCAGATAAACCTAGCAAATGTCCGATTTGCCACATGGACCTCGTGCCCGTTGAAAAACAAGAAAATCCGGACCCCAATGCATTGGTCTTAAGTGAATCTCAAATAAAATTGGCAAATATTCAAACAGACACGATTGGATTTGGAAATTATGGAGATAAAATTACGCTTACCGGAGTTCTTAATTTCAATCAATATAATATGCAGTCAGTCAGTTCCAGGGTTATGGGGCGGGTTGAAAAACTTTATTACAAAAGCATCGGGACTTTTATTACAAAGGGTGCCCCGTTAATGGAAATATATAGTGAAGAATTGAACAATGCCAAGCAGGAATATTTGCTTGCATTGGAAAGGAAAAAAACTTTTTCCGCTGATGTCTCTATTGATTTTGACCAGTTGTTAGAAGCAGCAAAACACAAATTATTACTTTGGGGCATGACAGAGAGCCAGATCAAAACACTCAAAAGCGGTTCAAAAGCGACACCAAACACAACTTTTTATAGTACAGCTTCAGGTTACATAACTGGCTTAAATATTGCGGAAGGTGATTATGTTATGGAAGGTAGTACCATCATAAATGTAGCTAACCTCTCTACTCTTTGGGCCGAAGCTCAGTTATACTCATCTCAAATACCAATTATAAACAGGAACAGTATGGCGATTGTGCAAATCCCAGACATGGGCAATCTGGAAATAATGGGTAGAATAGATTTTGCCAACCCCGAAGTTGTTCCTGGGAGCCGGATAAATCTTTTGCGGGTTTCAATTCCTAATTCAGGTAACAAATTGGCGCCAGGAATGCCTGCATATGTTATTTTGAAAAACCCGGAAAGACATGTTCTCAGTCTTCCAATTGATGCGGTAATAAGAGATGGAAAAACGGCTGTAGTGTGGCTTCAAACCGCGGACAAGACATATAAGAGTAAGATGGTAGAAACTGGCTTAGAAACTGACAATAGCATAGAAATTAGGCATGGTTTAAAAGAAGGAGATATTGTTGTCACCTCCGGGGCGTATCTGTTAAATAGTGAGTACATATTCAAAACCGGTGCAGACCCAATGGCTGGTCATGATATGAATAATATGTGAGTTTTATGAAATTCAGAAAAAGAATATTTTATTTTTTTATCATCTTTTTGGTGGCTGTGCAATTCATCAGGCCGAGGAGAAATACGGGTGTACCACCCATTCCCCAATCTTTCATTGATACATTTCTGCCGAATGATACAGTGCTGAACTTGTTGTCCAATTCCTGTTTCGATTGTCATTCAAACAATACAAAATATCCGTGGTACACCAATGTTCAACCTATTGGGCGGCTTATGGCAAACCATATAAATGATGGAAAAAAAGAACTGAATTTCAATGAATTGGCAGCATTGAGCCCCCGCAGGCGAAATTCAAAATTTAAAAGTATTGCTGAGCAAATACAACAAGATGAAATGCCTTTAAAATCATATCTCTTAATCCATAGAAATGCAGCACTCAACGAAACAGATAAAAAGGTTTTAATCAATTTCTTTCAATCAAAAATCAATAACAATTAAAGCCAATAAATATGAAAAGTACAATGCACGAAAAACATAATACCCAATCGGGAAAACCCACGCAGTCCCATTCAATACAAATGGAACACAATGGCCAATACAAAAAATTGCTTTGGATGATGATTGCTTCCTTTATAGCAATGTACATTTTGATGTATGCAATGGTGGATAGTTTCCCTAATGTAATTCCCAATTTCAACCAGTTTTATATGGCAGGTTTAATGAGCGCCCCAATGCTGATTATTGAGTTATTGCTGATGGGCAAAATGTATCCAAATAAAAAACTGAATACTATCCTCATTGGAGTTGGCATTGCCTTACTTGTGCTCTTCTTTTCACTCATTAGAACGCAGGCAGCCATTGGCGACAAGCAGTTTCTAAAATCAATGATACCACACCACGCAGGCGCAATACTGATGGTGGAACAAAGTAAATTGAGCGACCCCGAAGTGCAAAAGTTGGCAAAAGATATAATTGATGCGCAGAATAAGGAAATCAATTTTATGAAATCAAAAATCAAAGAATTAGAAAACAAATAAACAATGTGGAAATCCATTTTTAATTTTCTCAAAAGCATTGTCACAAACCGAAAAAGTTGCTGTAAATAAAATACTATGCAAAAATATACTTGCCCAATGCACCCGCAGGTGCTTAAAGATGAACCAGGCAAATGCCCCCTTTGTGGTATGGCATTGGTGCCGTTGGGCGGTGGCAGTCAATCCGCAGGGCATTCTCACAAAATGCAAGACGCCGATGCACACGGCAGCCACGCCGCAGAACACAATACACATAATGCAGATAGCTACAACAAACACGAAGGGCACCATACCCACGACTTTCTGAAAAGATTTTGGGTAAGCCTAATTGTTACTATTCCCATATTGGCACTATCGCATATGATACAGAATTGGTTTGGGTTTAGTATTAGTTTCCCGGGTGATAAATACGTACTTTTTGCTTTAGGCACATTCATATATATCTATGGCGGAATGCCTTTCCTGAAAGGAATGGTGGGCGAAATAAAAGCCAATGCAATTGGAATGATGACTTTGGTTGCATTAGCCATTACAGTTGCTTATGCGTACAGCGTGGCGGTAGTGTTCGGCTTGCCCGGTATGGATTTCTTTTGGGAGTTGGCTACGCTTATAGTGATTATGCTATTAGGACATTGGTTAGAAATGCGTTCTCAAATGGCAGCGTCCAAAGCTTTGCAATCCTTAGTGGCATTATTGCCAAATGATGTAACGGTAGAGCGAAATGGGCAAGCAACTAAAATACCTATCAGCGATTTAAAAAATAATGATACCGTAATTATTAAGCCCGGCGAAAAAATTCCTGCCGATGGGTTAGTTATTGAAGGAAGTTCCTCTGTAAATGAAAGTATGCTCACGGGCGAAAGTGTTCCGGTAAAAAAAGAGGTGGATACAAAAGTAATAGCAGGTTCTATCAACGGCGATGGTGCTTTGCGGGTGAAAGCAACAGGCGTAGGAAAAGAAAGCTATCTCAATAAAGTTATCAATTTAGTTTCCGATGCGCAGGCAGCAAAATCCAATACCCAAAACCTTGCCGATAAAGTGGCTAAGTGGCTTACATTTATTGCCATTGCAGTAGGCATTGGCACATTTGCTTATTGGTACTTTACAGGCGGGAGCTTATCTTTTGCTTTAGAAAGAATGGTTACGGTAATGGTTACAGCCTGTCCTCGCGCATTGGGTGTGGCTATTCCTTTGGTAGTAGCTATTTCCACTACATTATCTGCCACCAATGGTTTGCTTATCCGCAATCGTACAGCTTTTGAAACCACAAGAAAATTAAACACCATAATTTTTGACAAGACAGGTACGCTCACCCAGGGCTCTCACGCAGTGCAAAGAGTAATTCCAACCGCAGGTTTTTCCGAAATTGAAATACTACAATATGCAGCCGCTGTACAGCAAAATTCTGAACACCATATTGCCAAAGGCGTTTTAAAAACGCTGAAAGAAAAAAAACTGCCTTTGTGGAAGTCGGAAAACTTCAAATATATGCAGGGCATTGGCGTTTCAGGTACAGTCAACGGAAAAAATATTATTGCCGCAGGTCCAAATTATTTCACTCAAAATAATTTGCCAATACCAGCAATTCCTACTGAAATAAATCAAGATGCAGAAACGGTAAATTTTGTATTGATTGACAACCAGCTTGCAGGCATTATCACATTGGCAGATACTATTCGGGAAGGTGCGCAGGAAGCAATCAATCAATTAAAAGAAATGGGCATTAAGTCTTTTTTGCTCACAGGCGATAATGATAAAATTGCAGCCGCTGTAAGCAACCAATTGGGTATGGACGGCTATTTAGCAAATGTGTTGCCACACAATAAGCAGGAAAAAGTGAAAGAATTTCAAGCCAAAGGCGAAATAGTGGCAATGACAGGCGATGGCGTAAACGATGCCCCCGCATTAGCACAAGCCGATGTAGGCATTGCAGTGGGTTCGGGTACTGATGTAGCTGCTGAAACAGCCGATATTATTTTGGTAAACAGCGACCCAAGAGATGTGGTAAAAATGATAGATTTTGGCAAACGCACTTACAGCAAAATGGTACAAAATCTTATTTGGGCAGTAGGCTATAATGTGGTGGCTATTCCATTAGCAGCAGGTATTCTCTATCCAAAATTTGTCCTTAGCCCCGCAATGGGTGCAGTCTTAATGAGTGTAAGCACTATTGTAGTAGCAATTAACGCAAGCCTTTTAAAACTTAATAAAAAATAACGAATGAAATATATACTCACAATAATGCTTGCATTTGCATTTTTATTGAATGCAAGTGCACAAACGACAAAAACAATCTACACCTGCCCAATGCACCCCGAAGTGCAGCAGGCTGCACCAGGCAAATGCCCAAAATGCGGAATGGATTTGGTAGCAAAAAAAGTGACTGTAAAAGCAGCTGCAAAACCTGTTCAAAATCCACCGGCAAAAAAACCTGCACCGAAGGCAGCACCTACAAAAAAGGATATGCCACCAATGAAGGATATGCAAAAGCCCACAGCCGAAATGCAGCACAATCAAATGCCTGCAATGCCTGAAGCTGATGTAAAATATACTTGCCCAATGCACGCCGATGTCGTTTCAGATAAGCCAGGCTCTTGCCCTAAGTGCGGAA
>Ga0066256_1003836_pt1 | contig 14045 bp, 9 predicted proteins | sample ThiBio_1000_biof_FD_87107 | JGI IMG/M metagenome (GOLD analysis project Ga0066256, IMG submission 87107) | Wastewater bioreactor microbial communities from Cape Town, South Africa - Thiocy_expt_1000_biof (version 2) | ecosystem: Engineered > Bioreactor > Thiocyanate-remediating >...
CTTGTCCAGCACCAGCAGCGTGTCGTCGGCATGCACGCAATCGACGCCGGCGTGCGCGGCGCGGGGCGGGTCAGCGCTCATGGGCCAGGCGGTCCACGGTGGCGCACAGCTCCTCCACGTCGTTGGGCTTGTGGATCAGGGCGCGCGCGCCTTCGGCGAGGGCCGCCTGCTCGATCTCCGCGGTGACATAGCCCGAGGCCAGGGCCACGGGCAGGTCGGGCCGGATGGCGCGCGCGGCGCGCACCAGGTCCAGGCCCGAGGAGCCGGGCATGTTGTAGTCGGTGACCAGCAGGTCATAGGCCTGTGGGGCGGCCCGCAGCGCGGCCGTGGCCTCGTGGGGGTCGGTATAGCCGCTCACCTCGTAGCCCCGGCGGCGCAGCAGGCGCTGGACCAAAAAGGCCAGGGCCTGGTCGTCGTCCACGTACATCACATGGTGCTTCTTGGCCGGTGTGGCGTTGGGCGATGCGGTGTGGACTGGTGCGGACGCTGCAGCCTCGGTGGCTGGGGGCTGTGGCTGCGGCGCCGGGTGGGCGGGCGCATCGGCCGCCGCGCTGCTTGGGGTGCCGGCCGTGGCGTCGGTCGCTACCGGAAAGTACAGCGTGAACCGGCTGCCCTGGCCGGGCGTGCTCGGCACGTCCACACCGCCTTCGTGTGTGCGCATCACGCCATGCACGACGGCCAGGCCCAGCCCCGTGCCCTGGCCCACGGGCTTGGTGGTGAAGAAGGGCTCAAAGATGCGTTCCAGCGTGGCGGCGTCCATGCCGGGGCCGGTGTCGCGCACCGTCAGGGCCACGTAGTCGATGGGCGCGAGGCCCAGGCGCTCGGTCAGGCGCTGGTCGGGTTGCACCGTGGCGGCCTCCACATGGATGCTGCCGCGCTCGGTACCAATCGCATGGACAGCGTTGGTGCACAGGTTGAGCAGGGCCTGTTCGACCTGCGTGGCGTCGGCCAGTACGGGCGGCAGGCCCGCTTGCAGCTGCATGTGCAGCTCTATGGCCGGGGGCAGGGTCACACGCAGCAGGCGTTCGGTGTCGTGCACCACCTCGGCCAGCGACACGGCCGAGCGCTGCGGGGGCTCGTTGCGGCTGAAGGTGAGGATCTGGCGCACCAGGTCGCGCGCGCGGCGGCCGGCCTTGTCGATCTCCAGCAGGCTCTCCAGCACGGGCGAGCCGGGCGCGTGGGTGGCGCAGTCGGCCTTGGCCAGCTCCACATTGCCCAGAATGGCGCCCAGGATGTTGTTGAAGTCGTGCGCAATGCCCCCGGCCATGGTGCCCACGGCCTGCATCTTGTGCGACTCGCGCAACTGGGCTTCCAGCTCGTTGCGGTGCGCCTCGGCCTTCTTGCGGCCGGTCAGGTCGCGCGCGAACACGGTGGTGGTCTCGCCGCCGCCCACGCTTTCTGCATGGCGCTCGAACGACACGCTCACCTCCACCGCCAGTTCCTTGCCGCTGGCGGTCAGGGCCGTCATCTCGCCCAGCAGGGCCTGCGTGGTGAGCTGCGCAAACGCCAGGGCCTGCGCTGCATCGGGCAGAAAGCGGTCGAGCGTGCTGCCCAGCGCATCGCTGGCGCTGCACTGGAACAGCGCGGCGGCGGTGGGGTTGAACACGGTGATGCGCTGGTGCTGGTCCACGCAGATGATGGCGTCCAGCGCGGAGTTGATGACAGCCTCCAGCCGCTTTTCGCTGGCGCGGATCTGCTCGTTGCGCTGCTGCAGGGTCTCGGCGCTGTGCTGCAGCGCCTGGCGCTCGGCCAGCAGCGGGCCCTGGTCGATCACGGCGCACAAAAACTGCGACAGCGGCGGGCCGCTGGTTTGCGGTGCCTCGATGTGGGCGATGTGCAGGTCGCCGGTGATACGCGCTGCGTCGCTGATGAGGAACACGACCTCCTTGACCTCGCTGTGCCCCAGGTCTTGCGCCTGGGTAAAGGCCTCGCGCACGCGGGCGGCGTCTTGCGGGCACACAAAGGGCATCAGCGCGGTCAGTGGCCGGTCGCGCTCGGTGGGCTGGAACGAGCGGTGCGCCATGGAGTTGGCCTGCACCACCATGTCGTGGTCATCCACCACCATGAGGGCCAGCGGCACGCTGGCAAACAGGGTCTCGAAGCGTTCGTAGGCGCTCTCGGCCACGGCCTGGCTGTAGCGCAGCACCTTGTTCTGGTTTTCCAGCTCGGCCTGGTAGGCGCGCAGATCGGCCACCAGGCCCTCTGCCGAAGCGCCGGGCGTGCGGGATGGGCTGGCAGGCGGGCGGGGCATGTGCTCTGCAGCTGCGGGCTGGCGGCCTGCAGGGTCCAGAAAAGACAGGTCGGGTTCACTCATGAAGGGGCGCGGTCAGCCGGGTGCGTGCCCGGGCGCTCGCCCAGGCTTTCTCAAGTGTACGCCCGCCCATCTGGCGCCACGCGATGGCGACTACATCGTCAAAGCACGGCGGCAACGTGCATTGGGTCCGATTGTTGATGAATTGCGAACAATCCGTTTCTTTGGCAGGGCTTACCGAACCACGGCGGGGTGCCTACAGTTCCACCATCGATACATCCCTCGATCCTCCCATTCTTTCAGGACCCTGCCATGACCACAGACACCACCCTCGCCCAACCCCTGCTGAACAAGCTGCAATGGCGCTACGCCGCCAAGAAGATGAACCCCGCCAAGAAGGTGCCGCAAGAGAAGGTGGAGCGCATTCTCGAAGCCGCCCGCCTCGCGCCCACCTCCAGCGGCCTGCAGCCGTTCGAGATCATCGTGGTGACCGACCCTGCCGTGCGCGCCAAGATCCAGCCCATCGCCTGGAATCAAGCCCAGATCACCGACGGCTCGCACCTGCTGGTGTTTGCGGCCTGGGACAACTACACGGCCGACCGCATCAACATGATGTTCGATTTGACCAATGACCAGCGCGGCTTCAAGAACGAAGGCTGGGAAAACTACCGCCAGATGCTGCTTAGCAGCTACCCCCAGCGCGACGCCGAAGTGAACTTCCAGCACGCAGCCCGCCAGGCCTACATCGGCATGAGCGCAGCCCTGATCGCTGCGGCCTTTGAAGAAGTGGACTCGACACCCATGGAAGGCTTCGACCCCAACGCGCTGGATGAAATCCTGGGCCTGCGTGCGCGCGGCCTGCGCAGCGTCGCCATCTTGCCGCTGGGCTACCGCGCCGACGAAGGCGACTGGCTGGTGAACCTGAAGAAGGTGCGCCGCCCCCGCGAGCAGTTCGTGACCGAAGTCTGAGGATCTCCTCCTCAGGCACAAAAAAGGCTGGACAGTGGTCCAGCCTTTTTTTTTGCGTGGGTAGCCTCAGCGTGTGGCGGGCGCTGCATCCGTCACGCGGCGCATGGGTGTGAGCACAAAAGCCAGTGCCGCCAGCACCACCAGCGTTCCGCCGCTGGCCGCGAACAGCTGGGTGAGCGTGATGCTCTTCATCACCCAGCCCGTCACGGCGGCAGAGATCGGCGCAAGGCCCATGAAGATGAACATGAACAGGCTCATCGCGCGGCCCAGCAGGGCGGGGGGGACCCGGTGCTGGATCCATGTGAACACGCTCACCTGCATGAAGCCGCCGAGCAGTCCGATGACCAGCATCAGCACCGCGCCTTGCCACACGGCGGTGATCAGACCCAGCGGCATGAACAGCACGCCAATGATGGCGTCGAACGCAAGAATAGTCATGCCCAGGCTGCCGAACCGCAGCCGGGGCACCATGCCCGACACCACCATGCCCAGCAGCGTGCCCGCGCCGTGCGCGCCCACGATGATGCCGAAGGCGGCGGCACCGAGCTGCGGGCTGCTGCTGGCCAGCACCGGAATGGCGATGTGGATGGGTCCCATGATGAACAGGGCAATGGCGCTCCAGTACAAAAAGCAGGTGCGCAGCTCGCTGTCACGCCAGAAGTGACCGAGGCCCTGCGCCACCGAAGCGAGCACCGCCTGTGGCGCGGCCGTGGGGGCGGAAAGGTCCGCAAGGCCCGCACGCGTCTGCACCTTGGACAGCGTCCAGGCCGACACGGCGAAGCTCAGCGCATCCAGCGCGAAGGCGATGCCGATGCCAGTGGCGTTGGCGTGTGCTGGCGCATCCGCAGCGGTGTGGGCCGCGCCACCGGCGCCAAACAGTGCAATCAACAGCCCCGCGAGCAAGGGCCCCAGGAACATCGTCAGCTGCCGCAGGCCCAGGCTGATGCCGTTGGCAGCCTGCAGCTGCGTGCGCGCCACCACCGACGGCATCATGGCCGTGCCCGCCGGAATGCTGAAGGCCGTGGCGAGCCCAATGCCCAGCGACAGCGCGTACACCATCCACAACGACAGCGTGCCCGCAAACACCAGCCCCGCCAGCGCGGCCAGCAGCACCAGGTTGACGTATTTGGTGATCATCAGCACCTGCTTGGGCGAATGGCGGTCTACCAGCGCGCCGCCGATCAGGATGAACAAGGCGCGCGGCACGCTGATGAGGGCCAGCACGGTGCCCAGCACCAGCGTGTCGCCGGTCATCTGCAGCACCAGCCAGGGCAGTGCGATCAGCGTGAACTGGTCGCCCAGCATGGACAGGGCCGAGCCGCCAATCATCCAGCGGAAGTTGGGGTCCTGCAGCAGTGCGGCGCGCGGGTCTGCGGGTGGGATTGCAGGGCCTGCGCCGGGTGGGTGGGCAGGACGGGGTGAGGTGTCAGGTCGCATGAACGAGGTCTCCCAAAGAATGACGGGTGTGCGTGCGCCCCGTGAGCAAGCGGCCTACAGCGGTAAAACGCACAAACAGGTGGTAGCTGGCCAGGCACAGGGCCGTTGTGGCCAGCACGTTGATCAGCATCTTGGCCAGGGCTGGAACGGGCAGGCCGTACAGCAGCGCACCCAGGCCGATCGTGAGTGGCAGGTGCACCAAATACGCCCAGGACGAGCTGTCGGCCAGGTCGGCCCGCCCGGCGCGGGGCCCGCCCACAAGGCGCAGAAACAGGCCGATCAGCGCAAAGGCCCAGGGCCCACACCCGCCGTTGTGGGCCCGGGGCCCCCCCAGATCCACGGGGCGCGGGGCCGATACGGGCGCGGCCAGCAGATCGGTAAACGCCCCGGTGACCAGCACCAGCACAAAGGCCGATGCTTCGGGCTGAGCCAGCACTTCCGAAAGCAGTGCAGTGACCAGAAAGCCCACCAGCCCCAAGCCGGCCAGCGCAGGCCAGTGCCGTTCGTAGCGCGTCATGAGCGCCTTGCGGTGCACGTGCAGGCACAGGCCAAAGCCGTAGAACAGCCCGTTGTGTATCCATTCCGCCAGCGGTGGCAGGAAGGACCCGCTGGGCGTGACGATGCCGTGGTCGTAGCCCGCGCCAATCCACGCCAGGGGCAGCGTGAGCATCAGCAGGCCCGCAGGTGTGCCGCCGAGCCAGAGGGCACCGCGTCGCAGGGCCTGCTGCAGCCCTGCGGGCAATGCGCGTACCGCCCTCCATGCCACGGGCATCAGCAGCGCCAGCCACAGCAGCATCCACAAGAACCACAGGTGCATGGTGGCTGGGCCCTGGGGCACGTTGGGGCCTCGGGGCAGCAGGCTGCGGTCTACACCCCAGGTGCCATAGGCCATGCGGTGCAGAAACATCAGCCCGAGCAGCGCACAGGCCACGAACAGCGGCGGCCAGAACAGCGCAAAAGGCAGACCGAGACGGCGCAGGCGGTTGCGCACCATGCCAGCCAGCCCCTGGCGTTGGACCAGCGCCGCTACAAAGAACCCGGCGAGGATGAAAAACAAGGGCATGCGAAAGGCATGGATCACCGCCACCAGCAGGTCTGCCAGGGGGCTGGACCGGTCGTCGTGCCAGGGCAGGGGCGACGGCCGGCTCATGTAGAGCACCGAGACATGCAGCACGATGCCCAGCCACATCATGGTGGCGCGCAGGTTGTCCAGCGCATGCAACCGCCGGGTGGGGTAGGAGCTGCTCGAGGAGGGGGTCGATCCATTCATGGGGACCGACTGTGAGGCCTCACGTTGCGTGAGGGCCAAGCACTTTCAGTGGCTTTTTGGCGACGGTGTGGCCGCCTCAGGGGCGGCAGCTGCAGCGGTCCAAGTAGGCGTTGGCATCGCCTGTGCCAGCGCTGCCTGCAGGTAGGCACGCACAGGCGCGCTCAGCGGCGAGCCGGCCTGCAACAGCGGCTCGTTGGCCGACGCCGTGAGCAGCTTGTGGCGCAATTGCGCATCGTTGCGGGTCAGCTGGTTGAACAGCGTGTTCCAGCGCAGGGCTGCAGCCGCTGCGTCGGCATGGTGGGTGGGTATCTGGCGGTCGAGCAACTGTTGCACATCGCATTCCAGCGCCGCCCATGCGGTGTGCGGCACATGGCCCAGCGTGCGCAGGTCGTCGCGGGTCAGGTATTTCATCAGCAGCGCCAGGCGAAGATCGATGGCTGCCTCCACATAGGCAATCATGTCGCCGGGTGGCGCGTGGTTGCGCCCCTGGGCGCTGGGCTCGGTGCGGAACATGTGGCCCCAGCGCTCCAGCAGATCGAGGTCGCCCCCCATCCAGTGCAGCATCAGCGCCATCCAGCGGTAGTTGGCGGTCCATGGCACTGCGCACCAGGTCTTTCACAACGAGCCAGTCGGCCTCGATCAGGCTCCAGTTGGTGAAGATCTGCTTGAGTTCTGTGGTGCTGAAGTACTTGCCATAGGTCGTCATCAGCGCCAGCGCCTCGAGCCAGTTGCCCATGTCAGGCTCGGCACCCGCCATGAGACCATCGCGCAGCATGGTCAGGCGCCCGCGCAGCTCTGTGGCCTGGGTGATCTGCTGGTCCAGCGCGCGGATCTGCTGGCCAATGATGCGCTCGGGTGCTACCCCGTCGCCCGCCAGCAGCTCGGCAATATCGCTGAGCGCCAGGCCCATCTGGCGCATGGTCTGGATGCCATGCAGCCGCTGCACGTCGGCCTGGCTGTACAGGCGGTACCCTGCGTCCGACCGGCCCGAGGGCTTGAGCAGTCCGACCTCGTCATAGTGGTGCAGCGTGCGCACCGTGAGGCCGGTGCGCCGCGCGAGGTCGCCGACCTTCAGCAGCATGGGATCAGCGGCCGCCGCAGGTCCGCTCGGTCTCGCGGTTCAGCGGGGCGTTGGGGGGAATCACGCCGCCCGCACCCGCTCCACCACAGGCGATGGCAGGTGGGCAGGTCAGCTTGGCCTTGCCACCGGGCTTCATGCGCTGCACGCCTTCGGTCCAGCAAGGGATCACGCGATTGAGCGGGAACGAGGTGGGTTCGCCGCGCTTGTAGGAGCTGTCGAACTCCTTGCCGTCGAGAAACGTGCCCTTGTAGTGCACCTTGACCGTGTCGGTGGCCTTGGGCGATTCGCCCGTGCCGTCTTTGAGTGATTCATAAATCAAGCCGCTGGCCGTGGTGACGGGCTTGGAGGTCTGGGCCATGGCGGCGGGGGCCATCACGACGGTGGCGAGCAAGAGGCACAAGAGGTTTCGCAAAGGGGGCTCCTGAAAGAGTGAATCACAACGCAGCCCGCGATCTTATGCGCGTTCGTGCGGCGGCCTGTGGGAGCGGCACCACGAAAAAAGCCCTGGGCACGCGATCGCCAGGGCTTGGGAGGCCAAGAACCAGGCAGCGGGTGGGCTGCCGGTGTCTTCACGGCAGGGTCAGGCGTAGTCGCTCACCGGGATGCAGCTGCAGCTCAGGTTGCGGTCACCCCACACGTTGTCCACGCGGCCCACTGGCGACCAGTATTTGTTGCTGCGCAGCGCAGCCACGGGGTAGGCAGCTGCCTCGCGGGTGTAGGGGCGGTTCCAATCGCCGCTCAGCAGGCTTTCTGCGGTGTGCGGGGCGTTCTTGAGCGGGTTGTTGTCCTGCGGCAGCTTGCCTGCTTCGATCTGGCGGATCTCCTCGCGGATGGCGATCATCGCGTCGATAAAGCGGTCCAGCTCGAACAGGGTTTCGCTCTCGGTGGGCTCCACCATCAACGTGTTGGGCACCGGGAAGCTCAGCGTGGGCGCGTGGAAGCCGTAGTCGATCAGGCGCTTGGCCACGTCTTCGGCCATCACACCGCTGGTGTCCTTGAGCTGGCGCAGGTCCAGAATGCACTCGTGGGCCACATGGCCGTTTTCGCTCGCGTACAGCGTGGGGTAGTGGTCCTTGAGGCGTGCGCTGATGTAGTTGGCGCTCAGGATGGCGGTCTCGGTAGCAGCCTGCAGGCCTTCGGCGCCCATCATGCGGATGTACATCCAGCTGATGGGCAGCACGGCTGCGTTGCCCAGCGGGGCAGCGCTGACGGCACCCACGCCGCCTGCCACGCCCGCTGTGGCATGGCCGGGCAGGAAGGGCACCAGGTCTTCCACCACGCAGACGGGGCCGACGCCGGGGCCGCCACCGCCGTGGGGAATGCAGAAGGTCTTGTGCAGGTTCAGGTGGCTCACGTCGCCGCCAAACTCGCCGGGGGCGGCCACACCCACCAACGCGTTCATGTTGGCGCCGTCCACGTACACGCGGCCGCCGTGGCTGTGCACCAGGGCGCACAGTTCCTTCACGCTGGTCTCGAAAACGCCGTGCGTGCTGGGGTAGGTGATCATCACGGCGGCCAGGTTGGCGCTGTGCTGTTCGCACTTGGCCTTCAGGTCCACCAGGTCCACGTTGCCATTGGCATCGCAGGCCGTCACCACCACCTGCATGCCCACCATCTGGGCGCTGGCGGGGTTGGTGCCGTGCGCGCTGCTGGGGATCAGGCAGATGTTGCGGTGGCCTTCGCCACGCGACTCGTGGTAGCCCTTGATGGCCAGCAGGCCAGCGTATTCGCCCTGCGAGCCCGCGTTGGGCTGCAGGCTGATGCCCGCGTAGCCCGTGGCCTGGCACAGCCAGGCGCGCAGCTGCTCGTCCAGCTCCTTGTAGCCCACCAGCTGGTCCGCGGGGGCGAACGGGTGCACGTTGGCGAACTCGGGCCAGGTGATGGGGATCATCTCGCTGGTGGCGTTGAGCTTCATGGTGCACGAGCCCAGCGGGATCATGCTGCGGTCCAGCGCCAGGTCCTTGTCGGACAGCTGGCGGATGTAGCGCAGCATGCCCGTTTCGGAATGGTGGGTGTTGAACACCGGGTGCGTGAGGTAGCTGCTCGCGCGGCGCAGCTCGGTGGGGACCAGCGGCTCCACGCCTTTTTCAAACGCATCGAAGGTGGGCAGCGCCTGGCCGTCCTTGGCGAAGATCTTCCACAGCAGCTCGATGTCGGCGCGCGTGGTGGTCTCGTCCAGCGAGATGCACAGGTACTCTTCAAAGTAAATTCGCAGGTTAGCGCCCATCTGCACTGCGCGAGCAGCTATGGATTTGGTAGCGGTTCCGGTGTGCAGGCTGAGCGTGTCGAAGGTCGCCTGCTCACGCACTGGGGCGCCCAGCTGCTTCAGGCCCTGGGCCAGGATGGCGGTATAGGCGGCCACGCGCTGTGCAAGTCGCTTGAGGCCTTCGGGGCCGTGGTACACGGCATACATGCTGGCGATCACGGCAGGTAACACCTGGGCCGTGCAGATGTTGGAGGTGGCCTTTTCGCGGCGGATGTGCTGTTCGCGCGTTTGCAGGGCCAGGCGGTAGGCGGGCTTGCCATGCACGTCCACGCTCACGCCCACCAGGCGGCCAGGCATGCTGCGCTTGAATTCGTCGCGGCAGGCCATGTAGGCAGCGTGGGGGCCCCCGGCGCCCATGGGCATGCCAAAACGCTGGGTGGTGCCCACCACAATGTCGGCACCTTGTTCGCCGGGTGGCGTGATGAGGGTGAGCGCCAGCAGGTCGGCCGCCACGATGAAGGCCGCTTGTTTGGCATGGGCCTTTTCCACGTCGGCGCGCAGGTCGTCAATGCGGCCGCTGGTGGCGGGGTACTGGGCCAGCACGGCAAAGTAGTCACCGTCCAGCAGGGTGCTCCATTCTTCGGCCGAATTGGCCAGGCGCACTTCCAGGCCCAGGGGCTTGGCGCGGGTCTGGATGACCTCGATGGTCTGTGGGTGGGCATCGCCCGCCACCACAGACACGTTGCTCTTGTTCTTGACCGAGCGCTTGGCCAGCGTCATGGCCTCGGCGGCGGCGGTGGCTTCGTCCAGCATGGACGCATTGGCAATCGGCATGCCGGTGAGGTCGCACACCATGGTCTGGAAGTTGACCAGGGCTTCCATGCGGCCTTGCGAAATCTCAGCCTGGTAGGGCGTGTAGGCGGTGTACCAGGCGGGGTTCTCCAGGATGTTGCGCAGGATGACGCCGGGCGTGTGCGTGCCGTAGTAGCCCTGGCCGATGAAGCTCTTGAGCAGCTGATTCTTGCCCGCGATGGCCTTGAGTTCTGCCAGTGCCGCTGCTTCGGTGAGCGGCGCTGGCAGGTCCATGCCCCGGCTGCGTGCGATGGAGCGCGGCACGATGGATTCGATGAGCGCACGGCGCGAGGCCTCGCCGATCACCGACAGCATGTGCGCTTCGTCGGCCGCGTCGATGCCGATGTGGCGGGGCAGGAATTCGGTGGCGTTTTCAAGCGCGCCAAGGGGGGTGGCGGATTGCATCAGCATGGGGCAGTCTCGTAGGTCGCAGCGGGTTGGGGGCGGTGCCGGGAAAAGAGCACGCACGCGACAGGGCGGCGGGCCGGGCATGGCCCGGCGCCATGCCCTCTGAGTCAGCGAGGATCAGGCGTTCTTGGCGAACTCGGTGTACGTGGCTTCGTCCAGCAGGGCGTCGAGCTGGCTCACGTCGGCCAGCTTGACCTTGAAGAACCAGCCAGCGCCCAGCGGGTCGCTGTTGGCCAGCGACGGGTCGGCACGCAAGGCTTCGTTCACTTCGACCACTTCGCCAGAGACGGGCATGTACACATCGGCGGCGGCCTTCACGGACTCGACCACACCTGCCACTTCGCCCTGGGCAAAGCTTTTGCCCACTTCGGGCAGGTCTACAAACACCACGTCGCCCAGCGCGTCCTGCGCGTGCACGGTGATGCCCACCACCGAAGCGTTGGCATCAGCGGCGTTGATCCACTCGTGGTCTTTGGAGAATTTGATCGTCATGGGAAGCTCCTCAAGCAAAGGAAAAAAGTAAAGGAATCTGCAATGTAAGCGGCCGAAGCTTCTGCGCTTCGCTGATGAAATCAGCCGCGGTAGTAATTGGCTGGCACAAACGGCATGGCGCGCACTTCCATGGGCACCACCTTGCCGCGCACGATGGCGTTGACACGGGTGCCGATGGCGGCAAAAGCGGGCGTGACGTAGCCCATGGCCACGGGTTCATTCACCGTGGGGCCCAGCAGGCCACTGGTTACTTCGCCGATCTTCTGGCCGTCCGTGCTCTGCAGTTCGGTGTGCTCGCGCACCGGCACGCGTTCCAGCGCGACCAGACCCACACGCTTGCGGGGCAGGCTGGCAGGGTTGTCGATCTGTGCGAGCACCTTGTCGGCACCTGGGAAGCCGCCTGCACGCGCGCCACCGGTGCGGCGCACCTTCTGGATGGCCCAGTTGAGCGCGGCTTCGGGGGGCGTGGTGGTGGTGTCGATGTCGTTGCCATACAGGCACAGGCCTGCTTCGAGGCGCAGCGAGTTGCGCGCGCCCAGGCCGATGGGCTTGACTTCAGGCTGGGCCAGCAGAGCGCGGGCCAGGGTATCGGCCTGCGCGGCGGGTACGGAGATTTCAAAGCCGTCTTCGCCGGTGTAGCCGCTGCGGGTCACTAAGCAGTCGCAGCCCGCGATGCTGAACGCGCCACCGGTCATGAACACCAGCTTTTCGACACCGGGCGCCAGGCGGGCGAGGGCGGTGACGGCCTGTGGGCCCTGCAGAGCGAGCAGGGCGTGGTCGGGCATGGGCACCACCTTACAGCGCTGGCCGATGTGGGCCTGGATATGGGCAATGTCGCCCACCTTGCAGGCGCCGTTGACAATGACGAACAAGGTGGGCTCGCCATCCACGATGCCCTGGTTGAAGAACATCAGATCGTCAATGATCGTGCCTTCGTCGGTCAGCAGCAGACCGTAGCGCTGCTTGCCCACGGGCAGGTCGATCACATCCACGGGCATCAGGGTTTCAAACGCTGCGGCAGCATCGGCGCCGATCAGCTTGAGCTGGCCCATGTGTGACACGTCAAACAGGCCGGCGGCGGTGCGGGTGTGCACATGCTCGGCCATCAGGCCAGCGGGGTATTGCACGGGCATGGAATAGCCTGCAAAAGGCACCATGCGGGCGCCCAGCTCGATGTGCAGGTCGTTCAGAGGCGTGGTGAGCAGTGGGGCGGTGGCTGACATGGCGGACTCCGGGGCAAATGGGGGCCGCAGCCACAGGGTGGCTACGGGATTTGCCCTGCTGTCCGCTTTACCTGAGAGATTCACCGCAGCGCCCTGGCTGGCCGTGCGGTTTGCTCCTTCGGTGGATGGCCTGCACACAGTGTCTTTTCTGTGGGGCCACCTCTCTCCAGCAAGGGAACGCCCGCATCGCTGCGGGCGGTTGCCAGTCCTTTTGCCTGAGCGTTCGGCTGCTGCCTGCGCCTTCGGCGGTGCTGCGCGTCCTGGGGACAAGACGGAGCACTCTCTCCTGACCGGTCGATTCTAACTACTTTGCGTAGACCAGATCCCGAAGTGCCAACGAGATCGATGGCACATAGGTGATGATCATCAGGCACACCAGAATCACGCCGACAAACGGAAGCAGGTGCTTGATGATCCGGTCCAGCGAGATTCTTGCCACCGTGCAGGCAGCAAACAGGTTCACCCCGAACGGGGGCGTGATCATGCCCAGGGCCAGGTTCACCACCATGATGAGTCCGAAATGCACAGGGTCGATGCCGAAGTGCATGGCCACAGGCGCGAGGAGGGGGGCCAGCACGATGATCGCCGCACTGGTCTCGATGAACATGCCGATCACGAACAGTGCCGCGTTCACGCCCAGCAGGAACAGGGCAGGAGACTGCAGCACCGCCTCCAGCCAGCGGCCGATGGCATCGGGCACGCCCGCGCGTGTGATGAGGAATGCAAACAAGCCGGCGTTGGCAATGATGAACATGATCACCGCCGACGAGATGGCCGATTTGCGCAGGATGGCGAACAGGTCCTTGAGCTTGATCTCGCGGTAGATGACGATGCCGACCACCAACGCGTAGAACACGGCGACGGCCGATGCCTCGGTGGGGGTGAACACGCCGCCATAGATGCCGCCCAGGATGATCACCGGCATCAGCAGCGCCCAGCCCGCCTGCAGCGTGGCCTTGCCAAAGGGCATGCGCCCATCGCCGTCGTTTTTGCCCCAGCCCTTGTACTTGCAGTACAGCCAGACAAACAGCATCAGGGCGGCGCTGATCAGCAGCCCCGGGCCGAAGCCGGCGATGAACAGCTCACCAATCGACACCTCGGCGCTCACGCCGTACAGGATCATCGGGATGGAGGGCGGGATGATCACGCCCAGCTCGGCACTGGTAGCCTGCAGCGCGGCAGCGTAGCTGGTGGGGTAGCCATGCTTGATGAGTGCGGGAATCAGGATGGCGCCAATCGCAAACGTGGTGGCGACCGACGAACCCGATACGGCGGCAAAGATCATGCAGGTCAGCACACAGGTCATGGGCAGGCCACCCTGCACGCCGCCGACGATGCTCTTGGCAAACTCCACCAGACGGCGCGAGATGCCTCCGGTCTCCATCAGGTTGCCCGCGAGGATGAAGAAGGGGATGGCTGCGAGCGGAAACTTGTTGATGGCCCCGAACATCTCCTTGACGGAGATGAGCATGTTCGCGTTGGAGGCCTGGATGCCCAGGATGGACGCCAAACCGATGGATACGGCCACCGAGACGGTGAGTGCAAAGCACAGCACCATCGTTGAAATCATGACCAAACTCATAGTTGGACTCCCACGCTCGGCATTGCATGTCCTCGCTGCCCCCCGAGGAGGCCGTTCACTGGCTTGAGGCGGCTCGGCGCGGCGTTCATTGGGCAGTCTCCAGTTCCATGCGCAGGGGATCAATGAGGTTGCCAATGATGCCGACGATACAAAAAAGTCCGCCCACCGGCATGGCGAGGTAGGCCCAGAACATGGAGACGGACTCCAGCCCGGCCATGCTCTGCACCCCCCCACGTTGCGCGTAGTCCCAGCCGTACCAGATGATGATGCCGAT
>Ga0066256_1003838_pt1 | contig 14041 bp, 11 predicted proteins | sample ThiBio_1000_biof_FD_87107 | JGI IMG/M metagenome (GOLD analysis project Ga0066256, IMG submission 87107) | Wastewater bioreactor microbial communities from Cape Town, South Africa - Thiocy_expt_1000_biof (version 2) | ecosystem: Engineered > Bioreactor > Thiocyanate-remediating >...
CGGCGGATGCCGCCATCCATCAGCACGGGGGCCGCGCCGGCCACTTCCCGCACAACCGCCGGCAGCAGGTCGATCGCGGCGGCCGTGCCGTCCAGCGTGCGCCCGCCGTGGTTCGACACGATGATGCCATCCATTCCCGCATCCAGCGCGCGCCGCGCATCGGCGGGATCGGCAATGCCCTTCACCAGGATCGGCAGACGCGTGAGGCCGCGCAGCCATTCGATATCCACCCAGACCGGCGCGGCGGCGATCAGCGGAGTGCCGAACAGCAGCGCCCCCGGCGGCGCGGCCGGAAGGGGCTGCAATCCGGCCAGGTTCACGGCCTCCACGCCGGGAGGAAGCCTGAAGCCGGCACGCTGTTCGCGATAACGCAACCCGTTGACCGGCGCATCGACGGTGACGACGATCGCGCCATAGCCCGCCTGCTCCGCCCGGGCGACGAGGCCGGCAGTGAATTCGCGGTCATGCTGGATATAGAGCTGGAGCCACAGCGGCGCGGCGGCCTGCTGCGCGATCGCTTCGAGCGAAACGCTGGCCTGGGTGCTGACGACCATCGGCGTATCGAGCGCGCCGGCGGCCTGCACGGTGGCGAGTTCGCCCTGCGGATGGGCCAACTTCTGGAACGCCACCGGGGCGAGGAGGATCGGCGCCGGCAGCTCCGCGCCGAACAGGGCGAGGCGCGTGTTGCCTTTCGAAAGGTCGCGCAGCACGCGGTTGCGCAGCGGCAGCCGGTCGAACGCGACGGTGTTTTCGCGCAAGGTCCATTCATCGCCCGATCCGCCGGCGAGATAGGCCCACGCCCCTTCGGGCAAGTGATCGCGCGCCCGCGCCTCATAGTCGGAGAGGGAGGCGATCTCCGGCGGAATGCGATCGAGCGGCGGCCGGATCATGTCTCCGCCCATTCGCGCAGCAGGTTGTGATAGAGGCCGGTCAGGCGCACCACCTCGGGCGCATCGGGATCGCGCGCGGCGAGCGCCTGGATGGTGTCGTCCAGCTCCAGCAGGATCGTGCGCCTGCCTTGTTCGCGCACCAGGCTCTGGACCCAGAAGAACGCGGCATAACGCGCCCCTTGCGTAACCGGCGCCACCCGATGAAGCGAAGTGGAAGGATACAGCAGCATGTGCCCGGCAGGCAGCTTGACCGGTTCGCGCACCATGCCGAACTCGGCGATCAGCTCGCCCCCTTCGTAGCTTTCGGGATCGCTGAGGAACAGGGTTGCCGAAAGGTCGCTACGCACGCGCTCGTGCGAGCCGGGAGCGGTGAGCACAGCCGCATCCACATGCCGGCCATACGAACCGTCGCCCTGATAGAGGTTGAAGCGCGGCGGCAACACCTTGAGCGGCAGGGCCGCCGCGATGAAGCGGGGCATGGAGCCGAGCCGGCCGACGATCGCCGCGCCCAGCTCCGCCCCCAGCGGATCGTCATCGGCAAGCTGGCGATTGGCCTTGGCCCGCGCGGCGACGTGCCCCGCGGTCCCCGCGCCGTCGCGCCATTGCGCCTGTTCCAGCCGCGCACGGATTCCGGCCGCTTCCTCAGGAGTGAACACGGCCGGAATCTCTATGATCATGTCTTGCCATCCTTCCCGTGCCGGCCCCCTTCGGGCCGGACGGCACGGGAAGGCCCTGGTCAGAACTGGAGGGTCAGAACTGGAAGCCCACGCTCAGCAGGAACGAGCGTGATGCGCCCAGCGATGCCCGCCAACCGTTCCAGTTGGACGATACGGCGTATTTCTTGTCGGTGATATTATCAACGTTGAGCCGAAGATTGATGTTCTCGGTCAATTCATAGCCGATCAGCGCGTTGACGATCGTATAGGCCGGCAGTTCGCCATACAGCCCGTTCGGAATGATGCGCAGCGCATCGTCCGGCCGGCCGACTTGGGAAGCCCCCACGTGCTGCAGCCCGCCGCCCAGCATGAGGCCGAACGGGAAGTTGTAGGTGGTCCACAGCGTGGCGGAGAAGTCCGGCGTGAAGGCCAGGCTGTCGCCGTCGATCGGCCAGTTCGCAAATCCCGCCGCGGCGGGGACAGCGCCGCTGTTTGGCGGACGATGGCTCGCCGCCAGATCGGCGGCCGTCCTGCGCCTCTTCTGCACGAGCAGCGCGCGGCCGTACGGCGTCGCCCACCAGGGCGCCGCGCGACGCGCCCAGCGCTGCCCGCCAATCGGTCCAGTTGGGCGCCACGGCGGATTTCAGGTCGGTGATATTATCAACGCTCAGCCGAAGATCGATGTACTCGGGCAAGCCATACCCGACCACCGCGTTGACGAAGCCGGGGAAGGCCCCGTCGCCCGTGCGCGAAATGTCCGAATTGGACAGGAACGAGCCCGGCGGCAGCGCGGAAGTGCCGAAGGAGGCATAGATGCTGCCGTTCTCGCTGGGCTTGTAGACCAGGCCCACCTTGCCGTTCCAGACGAAGCGCGAGACCGAGAAATTGTCCGCCGGGCTTCCGCTGCTGTCGGAGATGCGGGCCTTGTAGCTTTCGCCGCGGACGCCGCCGGTGATCTCGAAATGCTCGCCGATCTCGATCGTGTCGTAGAGGTAGAAGGCGATCGTATCGACATCCACGTCGGCGAACTGCGTGGGATTGAAGGGCGCCGCCCCCACGCGGGAGGGATCGGGATCGAACAGATCGGTGACGCCCGGGGCGAAGGCGCCCCCGGCCGCGCCCTGGCGATCGGATGCGGAATCCTCCCAGCTCAGCTCCACGCCCAGCGCCAGCGAGTGGCGGATGCCGCCGGGGTCGAAACGCGCGGAAAGATTCGTCAGGTTGCTGACGCCTTCATTGGTGCGCGCGTAGAACAGCGTCTGCGTCGGCGCATCGTCGAACGGGCGCACGGGATTTTCCTGAACCGGCGTGGTGAAGCGCGCGCTGCGCTCCACGCGCGACCAGCGGGGCTGGTTCGAAAGGGAGAGATTGTCGGAAACGTCGAATTCGATCCGGCCGAGCACGGCGTCGCTGTTCGCATCGTCGAAGTCCGTCAGCAGGCCATAGAAGGCATCGCGCGGCGCTTCGCCCGATAGCGGGTTGTAGCGCATCATGCTTTCGATGGTCTTGGCCGAAACGCCCCAGTCGGGCCGGTCGTCCCGCTCGACATGCTCCCAGGAAAGATAGGCCCGCAGCGGCGTGCCCAGGCCCACGGCGATCGAGGGAGCCACGCCCCACAGCTTGTTCCTGGCATGGGCGCGGCCGGGAACGCCGCTGTCCTCGACCACGGCGTTGAGGCGGATCGCTGCCGTGCCGCCCAGCGGCTGGTTGATGTCCAGCGAGGCGCGCTTGCGGTCCTTGCTGTCATATTCGTCGAAGCCGAAGCCGATGTCGCCGGCGATGAACCCGTCGAGCGACGGCTTCTTGGTGTTGATGTTGACATAGCCGCCGGCGCTGCCGCGCCCGTTATCGGCGGCGGCGCCCTTCACCACCTCGACCGATTCCACATTGAACATGTCGCGGGCGTAGCTGCCCGAATCGCGGGCGTTGTCGGTGAACACGCTGCCGCTGGTGTCGAAGCCGCGCAGGCTGAAATTGTTGCTGTTGGTGCCGAAGCCGTTCTCGCCCGCGTCGAAGGTGATGCCGGGCGTGTTGCGCAGCACTTCGCTCAGCGTGCGCGCGGCCCGGTCGCGGATCACTTCCCGGGAGATCACGCTTACCGTCTGCGGCGTGTCGAGCAGGGGCGCGGTGCTCTTGTCGGATTCCTGCTCCGCACGGTTGTAGGCATCGTCGATCGGGGTGTCTGTCACCGTGACGCCGCCCAGGCGGGTCGCTTCCCCGCCATCCTGCGCCAGGGCAGGCGTGGCGCCCGCCATCAGGCCGATCGCCCCCAATGCGAGCAAGGCGCTGGGCGAACTTGCGAAAGCCGTTTCTTCCGCCGGACTCCTTTTCCTGTCGGTCACTTTTATTTTCCCTCATATAACGCTAATGATTTGCAATCTTAGCCCCTAAGAGAGTCCGGCAGGCCGATGTCAATTCGGTCGGCCGCGAAGAAAAAAGAGAAAATGCTGGAGCAACAATTCCGCAATAATTCACCCGCAGCCGCCGGATTTCCTTTCGGGAAAGGCATGGCCGCGCCCGCTTCCATCCTGATCGTGGACGACGATGCGGGAATGCGGACGGCGCTGCTGAAGATCCTGCGCACCAACGGCTTCCACTGCTTCAGCGCCGAGCACGGCGCGGCCATGTTCGACGTGCTGGAACGCCACGAGGTGGACCTCATCCTGCTCGATGTGATGCTGCCGGGGGCAAACGGCTTCGACCTGTGCCGCGACCTGCGGCTGCGCGACGGCAGCTCCGTTCCGATCATCATGATAAGCGCAAGGGGCGAAGAGGCCGACCTGGTGACCGGCTCGAGCTCGGCGCGGACGATTACATCGCCAAGCCCTTCGGCAAGAACGAGCTTCTCGCGCGGATCCGCGCCACCCTCCGCCGGGCTCACACCGCGCAGGAGCCTGCCGCCTGGCAGACGCGCCGGCTGGAATTCGCCGGCTGGTCGGTGGATTTGCGGCAGCGCGAGCTGCTCAGCCCGTCGGGTGCGCGAGTGGATCTTTCGGGCGCCGAATACGATCTGCTGATAGCGCTGCTGGAAAACCCCCAGCGGGTGATCGCCCGCGAGTTGCTGCTCGAAATGTCCCGTTCGCGGCTCGGCAACGCATCCGACCGCACGATCGACGTCCACATCTGCCGCCTGCGGCGCAAGCTGGGCGACGAGCAGAAGCACGATCTGATCCGCACGGTGCGCGGCGTGGGTTACATCTTTACGCAGCAGGTCGAACGGTCTTGAGCCGGATATTCCGCTGGATGGACAGCATGCGTGCGCGCGTGACGGTGGCGCTGTTCGTTGCGCTGCTGATTCAGTTCATCGGCGGCGAGATCATCTTCAACCGTTTCGAATCCGCGCAGACCCAGCAGGGCCGCGCCCGCTTCGTGGCGGACCACCTGGCGATCGCAAGCAGGCTGATCGCGGAGGGAACGGAAGGCGGAGAAGGGCCCGACGCCGAGACCATGGGCCTGATGAACCGCCTCTGGCAAGGCCGGCTGGCCGTCGGCATCTCGAAGGAACCCCCACCACCCCGCCTTGCGCCGGAGAGCGAGGAGCTGGCGCTTGTCCGGGCCCGCATATTGAAGACCAATCCGGGAATCGCGGACGGCTCGCTGCGTCTCCTGCGGAACGGGCGGGATCTGGACGGCGCCTTCCAGCTGAAAGACGGCGCCTGGCTGCACTTCCGTTCCAGCCGGCACTTCCAGCCGAATCCCATGCTTCTCCATTATGCCACGTCAGGCGCCTTGCTGATCGGCTGCGTGGTGCTGATGGCGCTGCTGTTCGGACGAATGGTGGACCGGCCGCTGCGCCGGCTTGTCGATGCGGCCGAGAAGGTCGACCGGGACGAGCCGGTGGCGGTGGATGTTTCCGGCCCGCGCGAAGTCCGCCAGGTGGCCGGCGCTTTCGAGGCGATGCAGGCCCGCCTGCTGGCCCATGTGCGCGAACGCGTGCAATCGCTCGCCGCCATGTCGCACGACCTGCGCACGCCGCTCGCCCGGCTGCGGCTGAATGCCTCGATGGTGAAGGACGGGGAACTGCGCACCGCGATCGAGGATGACGTGCGGGAGATGGAGGCATTCGTCTCCTCCGTGCTGGCCTACCTGCGGGGAGACGAGGCCGAGGCGGAGCAGCATGTGGATGTCGCCTCCATCCTCATGACCATCGTGGACGAGGCGCGCGATCTGGGGGAGCAGGCCGAGTATGACGGGCCGGACCGGCTGGAGACCGTCACCCGGCCGATCAAGCTCAAGCGCATGGTCCGCAATCTCGTGCAGAATGCCGGCCGCTACGCCGGCAATGCCAGGGTCCGCCTTTCGAGGGAACCGGAAGAGATCGTCATCACGGTGGAGGATGACGGGCCGGGCATCGCGCCCGCCGACATGGAAACGATCTTCGAACCGTTCGCACGCAGGGACACGTCGCGCAGCCGCAAGACCGGGGGAGCCGGCCTGGGCCTTGCGATCGTCCAGCGGCTCGCCGGGCGGCTCGACGGTTCCATCGAGCTTTGCAATCGCGCCGAAGGCGGCCTTGGCGTCACGATCCGCCTCCCCTTCCGGCCGGCGGGCAGCTAGCCAGGGTCAGTAATTCCCGCGCGAACGCTCGTTGAGCTGGGCGGCGAGATCGGCCAGCGAGCCGAACTGGGCGATGGCCTGTTCGAGCAGGCGCCGGTCGTCGCTCGCCTCGATCGAGCCGCTTTCGAACAGATTGCCGGATTCCAGCACCAGCATCAGCGTGCCGCCGTCGAACAGCGCCCGGATATTCTGCCCGGCATAGGCCTGCTCCACGGCGATCAGCCGCTCGACATATTCGGGATGGACCAGATAGCGCGCCTCCACCGGATCGTTCGACCAGACGGTGAATTCCGCCTCGAACTTCGGATCGACCATGTCGCACCGCTGCAGCGCGATGCCGCCGAAGCGGATCTCCGTCTTGTCTGCTCCAAGGCCGAACCAGCTGCGGCGGGTGCGTTCCCGCTCCACCAGCGTAATCCCCTGGAACCTGCGCGCGAAGCCGATGCAGATGATGCTGCCGCGAAAGGTGGTGACGGTCCGGCGGTTCTTGCCCGAGTTCCGCTCCTCGGTGAGATGGGCTTCGTAGAGCTGGAACGTCCGGTCCCCCACGGCGCCGCGCCACAAATCCTCGCAGCTGCGGTTGTCGTAGCCGGGAAGACGCTGGAACTGGCGGGCGCGGGCGAATCCCCCCCCCGGCTCCGCCGCGGCGCTGTATTCCATCTCCAGCGCCCGGGCGATCGCATCGTTGATCCCGCCCTTGATCTTCTCGACCACCTGCCGCTTGGCCATTTCGCTCCAAGCGAAGGCGCCCGCGGCGGCGGCCCCGCCGAACCACATGGCGTCTCCCAGATCGCCGCCGGAAAGCAGCAGCGCCACGAGGAACACGCCCGCCGCCGCGGCAAGCCCCATGCGCAGCCGCTTCCTCGCGACGCGCTTGGCCTCGTCACGGGCTTCGCCCTGGCTCGCAAGCCATTGGCCGAGCTCGCCCGCCATCAGCGCATCGGGATCGGGGCGGACGATCATGGGCGTTGCCAAACCTTTCGATCGTGGTAGCCCTCTGCACGACATGCAGAGGGGGTTCGCTCGATGTGGACGATAGTCATCCTGGTTGCTCTCGCGGTGGCCGCCCTGTTCGTGGTGGGCATCTATAACCGGCTGGTGGCCTTGCGCCAGACCTGCCGTCAGGGCGCGGCGGACATCGATGCGCAGCTGCGCCAGCGGCACGATCTGGTGCCGAACCTGGTCGCGACGGTGAAGGGATACGCCACGCATGAGAAGAGCACGCTCGACAGCGTGATCGAGGCGCGCAACGCGGCGGCGGCCCGCCCTTCTTCGGAATCGGAAGCGCAATTCAAGCTTGCGCTCGACCGGCTGCTGGCGCTGAGCGAGGCCTATCCCGACCTCAAGGCCAATGCGAACTTCCAGGCGCTCCAGGGCGAACTGGCCGACATAGAGGACAAGCTGGCCGCCGCCCGCCGGGCGTTGAATGCCGCAGTCTCGCGCTACAACGCTTCGGTCGAATCCTTCCCGGCGGTGCTGTTCGCCGGCGCGCTGGGCTTCCGGCAGGAGGATTACAACCGGCTCGATCCCAGCGAGAAGGGCGTGGTCGACCCGGTTCCCAAGGTCCAGTTCTAGGGCGCGCCTTGCCTAATATGAGTCCCTGCGCAGGCAGGGCCCCGGAGCCGCAGGGGTGAAGCGTTCCGCCTGGACCCCGGCCTGCGCCGGGGATCACATCCGTAGAGAACAGCAGGCAGCGCCTTGCCTTCGTGGGAGGACGGCAAGAGGCGCCGACGCCCCCTATTTCCTCACGATCTCCACCCGCCGGTTTTGCGCCCGGCCCATCTGCGTGTCGTTGGAAGCCACCGGCTGCGAATAGCCGAAGCCTGCGGAAGACAGCCGCCCGGCCGCCACGCCGTGCTCTGCCAGATAGGCCTTCACCGCAGCCGCGCGCCTTTCGGAAAGCCCGGCATTGAAGGCTTCGCCGCCGATATTGTCGGTGTGCCCTTCCAGCGTGATGTTCCAGCCCGGATTGTCTGTGAGCAGCTGGACCACCTGATCGAGCAGCGCGAGGGATTCAGGGCGGATCGTCGCGGCGTTGAAATCGAAATTGATGCCGTAGAGCCGCGCGCGCCCGCTCTGCTCGATCTCCTGCGAGAGCTGGGACTTGGCCGCCTGTCCGCTGTTCCAGCCGGGAATGCCGGGGCAATCGCCCGTTTCGGTGCTGATCTTTTCTGCGCCGTAGGTGCCGCTGAACAGCGAATCCGGCTCGGCATCCACTCCGCGCGACACGCCGAACAGTTCCTTGCCGCCCTTCGAGAAGGAGAACATGCCGCGCATCCGGCTCTTCGTGCCGTCGATGGCCGTTTCGTTCAGCTCCGCGATCAGCATCCGCCCTTCGATGCCGCCGGCCAGGATTCCGTTCTGAAGGTCATAGCAGCCCGTGACGCGCGTTCCTTCCTGCTTGAGGCGAATCTTGCCCCAGGGTGCATCATAGGTGCCGGTGAGATCGGGCAGGCCGGCGCTCTGCGTCAGCTGCTTGCCGTAGCCGTGAAAGCCGGCAAGGCCGAAATACTCGTCGCCGTAATTGCTGAGCAGGGTCAGCCGGACCCAGCGCCCCGGCACCTTCGCGGAAACCGGAAAGGACTGGCCGTCCGTCGCCATTTTCAGCTCGGTTTCGAGGATGGTCTGGAAGCCTGCCGTGGCGGAGGTGTCGGACATCTCGACCCGCACCGCCTTCGGGCTCTTTTCGTCGCGGAGGAGGAAGGCGCTGTCGAAGGCGAGGCGGGAAAGCTCGGTCCGCTCCGGCAGTTCGAGCACCACGACCCCCGGGCTGCTGGCGGACGTGGTCCAGTCGCTCTTGGTGGATTCGTCGATCAGGTTGATCGTGCCGTAATTGAAATCGTTGAAAGCGCTGTCTTCGGGGGACTGCACCGCCACCGTGCCGGCGGCAAAGGCGAACAGATCCTGCTCCGGCGCGGCGGCGGCCTGGGCGGCTGCGCCTTCCGCTGCGTTTCCTTGCGATTCCTCGCTTCCGTTTCCGGGTGCGGAACAGCCCGCGATCGCGAGCAGCGCGGCCAGTGCAAACATCCTCAGCATGCGATTCCCTCCACACGAACCGCCGAGGGATATGCCGTCTCGCCAGGCCGCGCCAGCGCAAAGGAGAATGTGCGGCGGCAGCCCCCTACAGGCCCGCTTCGATCCGTTCGCGATAAAGCCTTCCATAAGGCGCGAGAGACTTCCAGATCAGGAACACGGCGAGCGGGCCGAACATCACTTTCACCGCCACCAGCACATAGCGCAGATCGGCTTCCGACCCGGCCACGAAGTCGGTCAGAAAACCGATCAGGAACGGCCCGATGCTTCCCCCGACCGCCGTGATGCTGGCCGCATAGAGCACCGCGACCTGGGCTCGCATCTCGTTGGGCGCGGTGATCTGGATCGCCGCGCTGAACCCCGGCCCGCCGATGACGCCGACAATCCCCGAAAACGCCGCGCAGGCCAGCGCCAGCCACGGCGTCGGCATCAGCGGCATCGCGATGAGCAGGGGCTGGGCAAGCAGGTGTCCGATGAACAGCACCCGCAGATTGGCGTCGTCCCGGCGCGTGCCGAGCCATTCGGCCAGCCGCGCGCCCAGGATCAGGCCGAGGCTGGACGTGATCAGCGAAACCCCGCCCAGCCACGGGCCGACCACTTCCGGCCCCCAGCCATAGGTCCTCTCGTAGAAGGCGGGCATCCACGCGGCAAAGCCGCTGGTCATCATGGAAAGCAGCAGCATGCCCGAAAGCAGCGGCAGGTGCAGCGAGCGCACGCCCTTGACGTAATTGTACACCTCGCGCAGCGGATAGCCGCCCGGCTTGCTCGCCCCCCTTCTGCGCGGCTCGGGCACCGTGGTCAGCATCAGCAAGCCGACGAGGAGGCCGGGGATGCCCACGATCATGAAGACCAGCTGCCAGTTATGGATCACCCCGATACCGGCCACATGCGTCGGCGGGATATGGACCAGCATCCCGTAAAGCACGCCGCCGATCAGCAGGGACAGCGCGGCGCCGCCCGCCACGCCGGCCGACTGGATGGCGAAGGCGCGCGGCAGCTTGTCGCGCGCCACCGAGTCCGTGATCATCGAAAGCGAGCCCGACGTGTTCACCGATTCCGCGCCGCCGGTGACGAAGCGGCAGACGAACAGCGTCCAGTAATTCTGGGCGATGCCGCACACACCCGTAGCGAAGCTCCATAGCGCCAGGCAGCCGGCGATCAGGTTACGGCGGTTGCCCCGGTCGATGAAGCGGGCCATCGGGAAGCCCACCACCACGTAAGGCAGAGTGAAAGCCACGCCGAGCAGCACGCTGACTTCCGTGTCGGAAAGGCTGAAATCGCGCTTCATCGGCTGGACGAACAGGGCCATGACGCCCCGGTCCACGAAGGACAGCATCGACACCACGCCCAGGAGGATGACGGTGTACCAGCCGCGCGGGGCTGTCCGGTTCGCCGGATCGGCCGGGTTCGCTGGTCTCTCGGTCGAAGCCCCGCCGTTGCTCACATTCACTGCGCCCGTCCTCTCCGTCGATATGTCCGGCCCGTTATCCGGCATCTGGCCGCGCCGGCGGCTTCACGTCGTTCCGCTCATCCCGCGGCCTGGACGTCTCCGCGCGGCACCGGCACGCCGGGTATGCCCAGCCTTATGCGGTTGATCGTGTATGCGCCGGCAAAATACAATGTCTGCAAGTCGTCGTCGCCCCAGTTCATGTTCACCGGGATGTTCGCGTTGATGATCGTCCCGATGTGAGTGCCATCCGGATTCATGACCCAGATACCCCCCGGGCCGGTGCAGTAGACGTTCCCTTCGATGTCGCATTTCATCCCGTCGGGAATGCCCCTGCGATCGTCGCCCTTCATGTCGCAGAACAGCCGCTCGCTGCCGAGGTCGACCATGCCGTTGGCTTCCACATCATAGGCCATGATCAGCTTGCGGTTGATGTGGCTGTCATTGATGTAGAGAACCTTCTCGTCGGGCGAGAAGCACAGGCCGTTGGGATTGGCGAAGTGATGCACGATCCGGTTGATCCGCTGCCCGTCCGGCGAAACGCGATAGACACCCGCACAGTCCTGTTCCGGCGGATGCTCGGGCGGAGTGAGCGGGATGCGAGGGGGCGGATCGGTGAAATAGACCGCCCCGTCGGACTTTACGACCACGTCGTTAGGCCGGTTGAGCTTGTAGCCCTTGTAGGCATCGGCGATCATGGTGACTTCGCCGGTTTCAAGGTCCTCCGCATCGACGCAGCGGGTGAAGTGATGGCATGAGATCAGGCGGCCCTGCCGGTCGCGCGTCATGCCGTTGGCCTTGCCCGTGCCTTCCTTATCCACCGTGACGCCTTCGCCCGGCGTGTAGCGCATCCGCCGGTCGCCGTGGATGTCGCTGAACAGGAGATATCCCTACTCCTTGATCCACACAGGGCCTTCGGTGGGGCCCGTGACGCCGCCGTAACCTTCGCCGAGCTGTTCCGCCTCGGTGTCTTCCGAGGCGATGCGGCGCATGCTTTCGTGCAGTATCTCGACCGGCATGTTCTTATCCCCACAGCGCCTTGGTGGCGAGCGCGGCGCCGTCGGCCAATGCCTGGAGCTTGGCCCACTGCACTTCCTCGTGCACGCGCTGCATCGTCCAGCCTTGCGAAAAGCCGCAATCGGTGCCCGCGATCACGCGGTCGCGCCCGACGACGCCGGCATAGTTCTGGATGCGCCACGAGACGAGCTCGGGATGCTCCACCACATTGGTCTGGTGGCTGACGATGCCCGGCACCAGCACCTTGTCGTCCGGCAGCTTGACCTCCTTCCACACCATCCATTCGTGCTCGTGGCGGGGATTGGCTCCTTCGATCACGTAGAAGCCGGCATTGATCTTGAGGATCAGCTCGACGAATTCGGTCAGCGGCACGTCGGTCGTGTGCGGGGTGTTCATGCTGCCCCAGCACAGGTGGTAGCGCACCCGGTCCGTCGGGATATCGCGCAAGGCGTGGTTATAAGCTTCGACTTGCATCTCCGAAGCGCGCCGCAGATCCTCCACCGTGGGGTCGGTCTTGCCGTAAAGCACCTGGTTGCGGGACGGCAGACCGAGATCGAGCTGGACCATGTAGCCGGCATCCACGATCGCCTTGTATTCCTCGTGCATCGCGTCGGCGAGCGCGTAGAGATAGGCCTGCTCCGAGGGATATATCTCGTCGGCCATGGCATCCGAGCGCGAAGGCGTGGCCGAGGGAACGAACGCATCGGCAAAATCGTGTGGGGCGAGCGCGGCGGCGAAATTGTCCAGATCGCGCTGCAGCTCCGCCTGGCCGACATAGGTGATCGGCGCGGTGACCACCGTGCGCGGCACCGCCTGGTTCAAGGCCTTCTCGATCTTCTCGCGCGGGATTTCCGGCGGCAGCCACATGGTGCGATACATGCCGCCATATTGCTGCATGAAGGCCGGGAATTCGTCCGCCAGCTTGGGATAGTACATGCCGCTCTTGGTGAATTCCCGCTGCTGCAGCGGCTGTTCGTCCAGCCCGCCCAGGCGCTTCACGATGTAGTTGTGGAAGTCCGGCTTGGAGAATTCGCCGTCGCTCGGGATGTCGACGCCCACTTCGGCCTGCTTGTCGACGACGTATCTGACGCTTTTGGCGACTTCCGCTTCGAACGCGGCCTCATCCACCGGATTGCCGGCGACGCCGTCGATCACCATTTCGAGCAACGCCGCCGGACGCACCAGGCTCCCGACATGCGTCGTCAGAATGCGTTCTCCCAAACCCTTCATAATCTCTCCTGTAATCCCACCTGGCCCGCACTGGAAAACGCGGCCGAAACATTGAATGTGACAAACTCGAAAAACCCGCCGTGCCGCCGTTTTCCGGCTCCGCCGCCGAAAAAGAGCCCGCGGCGCGATCGACTTGCATCGATGGCGCCGCGGGGCCGAGGAGGAGGCGGTAATGCGATCAGAACTCCTTGCGCACCGTCAGCTTCCATTCGCGCGGCGAGCCGACGCGGGTGTAGGTGTCGATCGAACCCACCAGAACCTGATAGTGATACCATTTGTCGGCCAGGTTGGTGACCTGCAGGACCGCCGACCAGTCGCCATCCGGCGATTTGTAGGCGATCTGCGCATTCCACAGCGAATACGGGTCGATGATATAGACCGGATCGGGCAGGCCCGTCTGCGGCGTGGCGTCGTAGTCCTGCTGCGACATCCAGTTCCAGTCCAGCCGCGGCGTGAAGGTGCCGATCGACGTCTCGATGTCATACGAGATGTTCGCGTGCATGTTCCATTCGGGCTGCCGGTGGTTGCCCGGGGCCAGGTAGCCCGGCGCGCCGGGGATTTTCTCGCCCGAGGTGAACTTGTTGTATCCGCCCGACCAGTCGATCCTGAGGCCATCGACGGGGATCGCGGTGATTTCCCATTCGAAGCCCCTGATCTTGGCCGGCTTCCCGATGTTTATGACATAGGCGATAGGATCGGGAGTGCCGGGGAACTGCGCGCAGATGGTATTCGCTTCCGGATCGGTCTGATCCACGTTGAACCAGGTTGCGGTGTCACCCGGCTGGTTGCGGCATTCGATCCCGCGCACGCCGGTCGAGAGCTTGCGATAGTTCATGTAGAAGGCGGTCAGGTTCGTCCGCAGGCGGCGGTCGAACAGGTCGGCCTTCAGGCCGGCTTCATAACTGATCAGGTCTTCCGCCGAAGTGGGCGAAAGCTGCCGCGGGGTCCCGACGATCGTGGTCAGGCCCGGCGGGCGCGAGCCCGACGCGGCCGAGGCATAGAGCAGAATATCGTCGGTGATCTTGTAGTCGGTGGAGATCAGCCAGTCCCACCGGTTCTGGGTGGAGTGGATGGGGTCCAGCACCGAAACGGCCTGCGGGTTGTCGATGGTGATCGCGATGTCGGTGTGGGTGTAGCGCCCGCCGCCCGAAATGCGCCACGCATCGGTGATGTTGTAATCGAGGTGCACGAAGGCCGACGACGATTTGTTG
>Ga0066256_1003839_pt1 | contig 14036 bp, 13 predicted proteins | sample ThiBio_1000_biof_FD_87107 | JGI IMG/M metagenome (GOLD analysis project Ga0066256, IMG submission 87107) | Wastewater bioreactor microbial communities from Cape Town, South Africa - Thiocy_expt_1000_biof (version 2) | ecosystem: Engineered > Bioreactor > Thiocyanate-remediating >...
GGTGCTGCTCGGCGGGGCGGCCGCCGGCACCCCGACGGGCCCGTGCCGAGCAGGCCTGCTGCGCGTGAGAATGCATCACTCCCGGGATTGACGGCGCGCGACGGCTTTCGTTCGCCGAGCTTCTACAAGCTGGCCATTGCGGCGTTCTTGAGCATGTCCGCCGGCGTCGCGATCATTCTCAACCTCGTTCCGATCCTGCGATCGATTGGTCTAACTGCCGGAACCGCGGCAGGTATCGCAGGGATAATCGGCATTGCCACAATCGTCGGCCGAATAATCGGCGGTTGGGTGATGGATAGGTTCAGCGCTGCCTTGATCGCCGCCATTTCCGCAGGAGGAGCGGCAATCCTGCCTCTCCTGCTGCTGCTGTTTCCCGGTTCGGTTCCCGCAGCGGCACTAGGCGTGGCCATATATGGTCTTCTGGGCGGAGCCAAAGTGCCTGCAGTCGTATATCTTGCCAGCAAGCATTTCGGACAGCGGGCGTTCGGGACGCTCTATGGAGCGATCAATACGATGATCGCACTCGGCGTTGGTCTTGGCCCCGTGATGGCGAATTTGGTCTATGATATCGTGCGTTCATATGTGCCGGTAATGTGGACGGCGATCCCGTTCGTCTTGGTAGCTGCCGGTCTATACTCAACTTTGGGGCGCTATCCGGATTTTGAGTTGCGCAAGGTAGAGGATCGAGCCTGATCGGGCTTGGTCCATCGATTATCATAGTCTGGATAAGGGAGGCGGAACCTGCCTTGGAGGCGGGGTTCCGCGATAATTTGATCGGCTGAGAGGCGAGGGGGCGCCGGGCGAGACTGAGCCTGGCGGGGCGAATCGGGGCGTCTGGGTGGGGGACGAGCGCGGGGGGGGGCGCGCTGCCCGCCGCCTCTCCCGGAGCATCCCGATGACCATGACTGCGTCCGCGGCGCTTGCCGTCGTTTCACCTGTTGCCGCCAACTCCTTCGCTGACATTGCCCAGCGCCTGGTCACAGTGGCCGAGGCGATCCTCCTGCATCCTGAAGCCGGCTGCGCGATCGATGTTCGAGTGCTGCGCTTGGCGATGGAACAGGCCTTCGGAGCCTCCGATGCCGAGGGCGCGTGGGATTGGAAGCTTGCCTACGATGCCTGCGAAGCCGCGCAGATTCTGTTCCTGCGCAAATATGCGAATGCGATTTTCCGTAAGTCGGCCTCGGCATCCGATCACCTTGCGCTGATCGAGAAGATCGCCGCGCTGATGTCGACCCATATCCATCTCGCCGAAGGCCATATGCTGAAGCAGGTCCGGGCGATGGGCGTGCCGCGCGTCGAACTGACCGGGTTCAATGATCTCGGCGTCGATCGGCTGAAGGCGATTGAGCTGATCTCCGAAATCGTCTCGTGGAAGCTGCGCCTGTTCGTGCCGACGGGAGCCGGGGGACCGGAGGGGGTCGGCCGGTTGATGGAGCGCTATCCGCTCGTGCGCGTCGCCGAGCGGATAGCGGGCAGGGCGGCGTGACATGGGCGCCGCCACCGAAATCGCGCGCCGCCTCGGTGATCATGCCGAGGCGGTATGCCGTCACTATCTCGCCAACGGTCGCCGCGTCGGTCGGTACTGGCTGGTTGGCGATGCCTGCGGGACCAAGGGGCGCAGTCTCTACGTCCGGCTCGCCGCATCCCTCAATGGACGCGGCGAGGCAGGCAAATGGACCGATGCCGCGACCGGCGAGCATGGTGATCTGCTCGACATCATCGCCCGCGTGCGTGACACGCGCTCCCTGGGTGAAACGCTCGACGAGGCGCGGCATTTTCTTAGCCTGCCCCTGCCAGCGAACGATGACGACATCCTGCGGATCGCCGCGCCCGCCGGCTCGTCCGAAGCGGCCCGGCGTCTGTTTTCAGCCTCGAAGCCTATCGCCGGCACTGTCGCGGAGCGCTATCTGCACGCCCGCGCGCTGGCTGACCTGCGCCTGCTCCCGGCGCTGCGCTTCCATCCACGCTGCTGGTATCGTCCGGAGCCCAGTGAGCCGCCGGAGACGCGCGAAGCCTGGCCGGCGCTGATCGCCGCTGTCACCGATGTCGATGGCGCCCTCACCGGCGTTCACCGGACATGGCTCGACCCGAATTCGCTGGCCAAGGCGCCGCTCGCATCACCGCGGCGAGCGATGGGCGATCTCCTGGGCCACGGTGTCAGGTTCGGCGCCGGGCCGGTGATGGCGGCAGGCGAGGGCATTGAGACGATGCTGTCGCTGCGCCGTATTCTGCCGACCATGCCAATGATTGCGGGCCTCTCCGCGAATCATCTCGCCGCCATCGTGTTCCCGCCGGTGCTGCGGCGTCTTTATGTCGCTTGTGAGCATGATCCTGCCGGTGCCTATGCGCTGAATACCCTTGTGAAGCGCGCCGATGATGCCGGTATCGAGACCCGGCCGCTCGCGCCCCGGTTCGATGATTTCAATTCCGACCTGCGGGCGTTCGGTCTTGTTTCGCTCGCAGAGCATGTCGCTGTGCAGATGCTGGAGGCCGATGTTCAGCGCTTCCTGTCATACTGACCTGAAACGGTATTGTGCCGCCTTGCCGGATACTGCGGATTGCGCATCCTCGAAAGTTGCTGCAAGCAATGCCGCGAAAGGATGCCCGATCCATGACTGAAGAAATGTCCGAGACTCTGCTGACGCTCACTGCCGACATTATCGCGGCCCACGTCTCCAACAATGATGTTACGGCCAATGATCTGCCGCAGTTGATCCAGAATGTTCATGCAGCACTGGCGGGGCTGGGCACCGAGACGCCCGCGCCCGCCTGGATGACGGAAAGCAGCTGAAGATTCTCAAGCGGCACCTGATGACCCTCTATCAAATGACCCCGGCCGACTACCGCGCCAAGTGGAAGCTGCCTTCCGATTATCCGATGGTTGCGCCCGATTATACCGCAAAGCGTAAGGAACTTGCGGTCAAGATTGGTCTTGGTCGCAAACCCAAGGCTGCCCCGGTTGAGAAGGCTCCGCCGGCTGAAACGCCGAAAGCTGCTTCGGTCCGGAAGCCGCGTGCGCCTCGAAAGAAGCAACCTGCGAGCTGAACTGTCGTGTGCGACCTATGGCAATGACGTCGCTCCCAATTTTTCGAGCGGGTACCAAGCGGACACCAAGAAGCGTCGATATGCCCTTTAGTCGAGTTGATAGCTGGTAACGAAAAAGGCTTCTTCTCGGTGTGAGCCGACGCTGCAGCTCATGGTAGAACTGTATTCGTCTTGCTTATCCCGATGCCAGAGCACTCGTTTTAGTCGGTTTCTCGCATCAGCAGCGGGGGTACGAGTGGAGTTGTCTAGCACGGCACCCGATAGGCTTGCTCCTCGTTCAGGACGGTATCTCTGGGGTGAAGGCGGGCGGGCTTGCGGGTGCGGGCCACTTCAGGACCTTGCGCGCGGTTCGGCCGAGGATCCATTCCTTCTCGTCCTGCGACAGGTCGGGGCTGGTACGCAGGCAGTCCAGCAATTCGGGCCAAGTGTGGCCGAACATCACGGTCTTGTCGCTGGCCCACATGATTTGATCCGCGCCAAAGGCCTCGATCGCCCGGCGCAGGATCGGGCGGAGCGCTTCGAACGGATAGGCGCCTGCGGCGGCGAACAGGGCTTGGGGGTGGCTCCACTTCAGCGCAACGTTGGGGAAGGCTGCGAGCTTCAGAACCTCGGAGAAATAGGCTGGGCTGGCGGCGCGCTGGGCTTCGGCGGCAAGACGCCCCCTGGGAATGCCGCGGAACCCCATCCCGCAGTGATCGATCACGAATGTCAGCTTGGGATGCCGTTTGACGTAGGGGGCGAGGAGTTCGACATAGCCCGGAATGAAGAGGCAGACCGGCAGGCCGAGTCCCTCGGCCAGGTCCAGCAGCGGCTCATAGGCGCCCGCGGCGAATGCGGCCGCCTCTTCCGTGGTCCAGACCGGCTGGAGGCGAAAGGCCCGGGCATTGGGGGAACTGGCGACGACCTGCATCACGCTTTCGAGTTGCGGATCGTTCCGGTCGATCCTGACCAGGTAGGCGAACCGGTCGGGATGAAGCAGGCTGGCCTGCTCGGCGGTGGGATAGGCGGCGCGCCACGAACCGTTCGGCAGGAGGAAACCGGGGTCGATATGGGTGGGGTCTCCCGACTTGTCGTAGGTGCCCCAGAATTCGTCGATCAGCAGCGAGGTGATGCGCAGGGCATTCATCGTCTCGAGAGTGGCTTCGATCGTTCCCCGGCTGACGTGAACCTGGGCATCGACAATATCCACCGGCCATCTCCCTCTCGCCTTGCCCAAGCTAGGGGAGAGACAAGTCTTAAGTCAAGTGACTGCGAGAGGAATTAAGTCTGTTGACTTAGAAGAAATGACGTTCGTAGTATCTCCTGCCGACGATCGCATGAGCGGGGCGGAACAGGGGAGAGGCAGCGTGCCGCAGATCATTCCAGAGATCAGCCGCCGGGACATGCTCGGGATCGCCGGCGGGCTGTCGCTGAGCTGCTTCGCTTCGGCTTCCGCCGCCGGCCTGGTCGCCGGCCCGGCCCGGACGGCAGCCTTGGACATCGTCGACGGCCAGGTCCACATCGGTCCCGACGGAACCGACCAGGCGCTCGCGGTGATGAACGCGCTGGGGATCCGCAGCGCGCTGCTCTACGAGCACTGGGGCCCCGGGCCGGACCGCGATCCGCGCCACAACCTGCCCGGCTACGTCCTCCCGAACGGCGCCTGGCGCGCGGTCAGCGCGACCGCCACGATCGCGGCGCTGACCCACCCCGAGCGCTTCGCCAGCGTCATGAAGGTCGATCCGCGCGACCCGCAGCTCAAGGCCGTGCTCGAGACGATCGCCTCGACGCCCTACGTCAAGGCGATCCGCGTGCTGCCGGTCTGGACCCTGGCCGATGCCCAGGCTTTTTCCGCCGGCTCGTGTGATGCCCTGTTCGGTCTGGCCCAGGATCTGCGGATTCCGGTATTCCTGTTCATTCCCGGCTACGCCGAGCTGCTGGAACCCTACCTGACCCGCTTCCCTCGGTTGACGGCGATCGTCGATCACTGTGGCATGCCGTTCGCCAATATCCCGCCCGGCGGAGCGGCCAAGGCCTCGCCGCAGTATTTCGACCAGGTGCTGAAGCTTGCCCGGCATCCCAACGTCGCGCTCAAGTGGAGCCATGCCAACGACCAGTTCGGAGTGCCGAACGCCAAGGCGGCGATGTTGCAGCCCTACCTGCGCCGCGCGATCGCGGCCTTCGGGCCGCAGCGCATAGTCTGGGCCAGCGACAACACGATCATCCCGACCCAGACCTGGTCGAGCCTCCTGCGCGACCTGACCGACGATTCGAATTTGAGCGCGGTCGAGCAGGAATGGATCCTCGGCCGCGCCTTGCGGACACTGCTGCGGTGGGACGCCAAAACCGCCGCCTAGCGCGGTTTGCGCGGCACCATTCAGGCATGAGATGGCAAAATATAAACGCTTGACTTAAAAGATTGGTCGTCCGTACAAACTGTCTACACTTCGGCCGCACGCGAGTGCCCCGGAGCCAGATAAAAAATCATTGGGGGATATATGTTGAGGACCGTTCCGCTTTCCTGTTCGGCGTTCGCCCTGGCCCTCGGTCTGGCTTCGGGGCCGGCTTTCGCCCAATCGACCGCTGCTCCTCCCGCTGCCGAGGAAGCTAACGCTGATTCCGCCGCCGGCGATATCATCGTCACCGCCCGCCGCCGCGACGAACGGCTGCAGGACGTGCCGCAGACCATCGCCGCGGTCACCGGCGAGAACCTCGCGAAGTTCCGCATCCTGCAGTTCAACGATCTCGACAAGGTCGTCTCGGGCCTGCAGCTCAATACCAGCGGCAACGTCGCCAGCGTCTCGGCCCGCGGGGTGACTTTCGACGTGAACTCGGCGGCGTTCTCGCCGACGGTCGCGATGTACATCAACGACGCGCCGACCCTCACGAGCACGATCTACCAGTCGCTCTACGACGTCGGCCAGATCGAGTTCCTGCGCGGGCCGCAGGGGACGACGCGGGGCATTTCCTCGCCGTCGGGCTCGATCACCTTCACCACCCGCAAGGCCAACCGCCGTGAAATCGGCGGCTACGGCGAAGTCACCTTCAGCGACCTCGGCACCAAGAATATCCAGGGCGCGGTGAACATCCCGCTGATCCAGGACGTGCTCGCCGTGCGCTTCTCCGGGCTGATCGACAAGACCGACCATAACGGCGTCTACAGCGCGACCAATCCCGCCGACCCCAGTGCCGAAACCAACTCGTTCCGGGTCAGCCTCAGCTTCGCGCCGACCGACAACATCACCGCCGACGTCATGTACCAGCGGCTCGCCCGCGACATCTATGACTATGGCACCCCGGTCTTCGGCACTGGCGCGCCCGGCACCGCCAATGCGGCAGCCAACTACAACGGGCCCCCGCTCGGCCTGACCTACCGCCGCACGGCAAATGCCGTCGCCCGGCACAGCCGCGAGGACCTGCAGCTCGTCACCGGCCAGATCAACTGGGAGTTCGCCGGCCAGAAGCTCAGCTACGTCGGCTCCTACGCCAAGCTCGAGACGGTGCGCGGCCCGACGGGTTCGACCGCGGCGAACACGCTGATCGGCTACAACTCCACCCAGTCCGAGAACAGCCCGCATCCGCTGAGCACCCACGAAGTCCGGCTGTCCTCGGTCGAGCGCCTCGGCGGGTTCCTAGATTACACGGTGGGCTTTTTCCATTCGAACGACCATGTCGATATCGCGGTCAACAACGGGGCTGCCGCCCTGCTGTCCGGGTTCTTTGGCGCGCCCGGATCGATCGCCAGCCCGAGCGTGTTCAACCAGCGCTACGAATTGAACACGATCATCCAATCCTCGCGGACCACCAAGGAAACCTCGTTCTTCGGCAACCTGACCGCGCATGTGGGCGACAAGCTGGAGATTTCGGCCGGCGTCCGGCGGATTTCGCAGACCAGCCACCTCGTCAACACGATCCGCACGAGCTCGGCCTTCATCGCGCAAGCCATTCCGGCGAATTTCTGCGCCGGGGCCAATGGGATCTACGGCGCGACCTATGCCAACGTCTGCGACATTCCGATCGCCGCCGGGATCGCCAGTGGCCCCACGACTACCGACCGCGACCGCAAGCCATGGGTCTATCAGGCGTCGCTGTCCTACCACGTTACGCCGGACCTCATGCTCTACGCCTCCACCGGCAGTTCCTGGCGCGAGGGACCGTTCATCATCGGCATTACGAACGGCGCCAATGCCGCCGACCTCAATGCCCTGACCGTGCTCGATCAGGAGACGTCGAAGTCCTACGAAGCCGGCTTCAAGTGGACCTTCATGGACCGTCGCGCCCGGCTCAACGTCAGCTACAGCCTCCTGCCGGGCTGTTCTATCGCTCGCCGTTCGGCATCAACTTCTACAATGGCACCCAGGTCGCCCAATACCAGATCACCAGCAACGTGCCGGCGAAGGTCGACGGGATCGATGTCGAGGCGGCGTTCGACATCACGCCGAACTGGAGCCTGTCGGGCAACTTCAGCTGGGCCCGCGGCCGGCTCAGCGGCAAGATTCCATGCAACGACGGCAACTTCGACGGCGTGCCCGATACCATCGTGCCGGCCGCGAACGGCACCGACTTCACCAGCCGCGGGATCAGCGTCGCGTTCTGTCAGACCAACGGCTCGGCCAGCAGCGGCCCGGAATTTAACTTCAACGTGCAGAGCGAATACCGCGTGAAGTTCTCCGACCGGATCGGCGGCTACATTCGCGGACTGTTCGCCTACAACGCCAGCAATCCGAATGGCAGCCAGACCTACGTCGCGCCGGCCTACGGCCTGCTCAACCTGTACCTGGGCATTCACGACGCCGATCGGAAATGGGAGCTGTCGGTCTTCGCCAAGAACCTGCTCAACAACAAGACCGTCCTCACCCGCGACGCCAACCAGCTCCAACCCTACGTCAGCGCCTCGACGCTGCCGCTGTTCGGAGCGAGCGGCTACACCAGCTACACCATGACCCCGCGCCGCGAGTTCGGGGTGACGGCCAGGATGGCGCTGGGGTCGCGTTGAGGTCTGCGCGGATGAACGGTCCTGCGGTACCGGGCCCCACGCGCCTGCCGTATTACGGCTGGATAATCGTCGGGGTCGCCACGCTCAGCTACGTGCTCGTCTTCGGGACGAGCATGGCCGCTTTCGGGCTGTTCGTGCATCCCGTGTCGGCGGAGTTCCGCCTCAACCGGGCCCAGATCAGCACCGCGCTGATCTTCATCAGCATCGGCAATGCCGCGGTCGCGCCGGTGCTCGGCTGGGCCGCGGACCGCTTTCCGGCCCGGCGGATCTATCTGTCGTGCGTGGTCCTGTTCGGGCTGAGCATGGCGATCCTGAGCGCGTCGGCGAGCCTCCTGATCGATGCCGTGGTGCTCGGCGTGATGATGCCCTTCGGGCTCCTGGGCGCGGGCAGCCTGACCCTGTCGGTCCTCGTCGCCCGGTGGTTCGAGGCGCAGCGGGGCAGGGCTATGGCGATCGCCGGCGCCGGTTTGTACCTCGGCAACATCCTGGTAACGCCGCTGGTCGGCCTGGTGATCCAGGCGGCCGGCTGGCGCTTGGCGCTGCTTCTCATCGCCGCGGGCGTGACCGCGCTGCTCGGCCTATTCGGGCTGCTCATCCGCGATGCGGCGAGCCCCGGCCATGCCGCCGCCGTACATGCTCACGGCAGCCCCGCCGCCGGCCATGCCTCGATCCGGCAGATCGTGTCGGCGCCGCAATTCTGGCTCATCGGGATCAGCGCCGGGCTGGGCTTCGCGATCATCCAGACGGTCTCGGTCAGCCTGGTGACGCTGGGCGTCGAGACCGGCTTGTCGATCGTCCAGGCCGCCTCGATCACCTCGATGATCGGCGGCGGGTCCCTGGCCGGAGCTTTGCTGCTGGCGATCTTCGCCGACCGGATCCGCCGCGTCCATCTGCTGACCGGCGTGCTCGCCGCGGCCGCCCTGCTCAACGCGGCGCTGCATTTCCTGGCGGACTACCAGGCGATCATGGCGGCGGCGGCCACCCTGGGCATCGTCTCGGGCATCCTGACGCCGACCGTGTTCACTTTCGTGGCGGATCGCTTCGGCGCGGCCTCGTTCGGGACGGCGCGGGGCCTGACGATCCCGCTGACCGCGGTGATCCAGGCCGGCGTCGTCAGCTTCGGCAGCACGGTCTTCGACCGCAGCGGCAGCTACACCGCGATGTTCGACGCGTTCGCCGTCGCCCTGGTGCTGGCCGCGGTCATGATGTTCGCGGTGCAGTTCTGCCGCACGACGGTCGCCGCCGACCGCCCCGCGTGGCCGGCCTCCTGAGCGGCATTCCGCGCCCGCGCGCTCAGGCGATCGGTTCTTCGCCGACCAGGGTGGTACGGTGCATCATCCGCCCGCTGTCGGCGGGATAGGCCTCGACGCGGTGCATCACCCCGGTGTTGTCCCAGATCACCAGGTCGCCCACGCTCCATTCGTGGCGGTAGACGAAGTCGGGCTGGGTGGTCCAGGCGAGCAGTTCGGCGATCAGCGCGCGGCCGGCCGCCTCGCTCATCCCGACGACATCGGCTGCGCTCGATCCCAGGACGAGCGACTTGCGGCCCGAGCGGTGGGCCCAGACCAGCGGATGGACGCGCTTGGCGAAGGCCTCCCAGTCGGCGCGCTGTTGTTCGTCGGCGTCGGGAAACACGTCGTGCAGCGTCGCTTCCATCGTATGGAGGATGCGCAGCGCCTCGAGCTCGCGCTGCCGCTCGGCCGAGAGTTCCTCGTAGCCGGCATAGGCGTTGGCGAATTCGGTCTGCCCGCCTATCGGCGAGATCGCACGTGCGCTGAGCAGGCTCGCCTTGGTTGGCACATCGTCGCCCCAACCATCGAGGTGCCAGAGCACCGTGCCGGCAAGATAGGCGGCCATGGCATTCTGCTTAGGGTCAAGCGTGACCTTGAAGATCCCACCTTCACCCTGCTCGATTACCTCGCCCAGGGTATGGGCGAACGCCAACTGCTGCTGGTCGGTGAGGTTGATCTTGGGAAAGACCAGCACCCCGCGCCGCTCCAGCAGGCTGCGCAGTTCGGCGGCGTGGCGCCCGCTCAGCAAGGTGGCGGCGTCGGTCGTGACCTCGGTGGCGATCTTCGGCCGAATGTCGCGCAATCCCAATGCCATGCCCAGCTCCCCTGCAGACCGCGATCGGCCCCTGCAGCCTGCTAAGCCAAGGTCACAAATCTAAGTCAAGTGTTTGTTATCAAGAGGCGTTCGTTCTTGCAAATTCCCGATATCCATTGCATGCGGCGAGTACGGATCGGGAGGACGATGGCGCGTAGTTCTTCGAAGACATTGGACTTGTCCCTGCCCGAGCGTCTGCTCGACGCGGGTGAGCGCCTGTTCGGGGTGCATGGCCTCGAAGGCGTGTCGCTCAGGCAGATCAGCGCCGCGGCAGGGACCAGGAACAATTACGCTGTCCAGTATCATTTCGGCGATGGAGCCGGACTGATCCGCGCCATCGTCGCGCGGCGTATTCCCGAGTTCGAGCTGAACCGTGCGGCGCGGCTTGCACGCCTGTCCAACGAGGAGCGGATCGACACGCGGTACCTGCTGGAGGCGAACTTTCGGGCCTATTTCGAAAGCGGCCCGATTCCGGCGCAGTTCGTACTTGCCCTCCTAAGTTCGTCGGAAGGCTGGAAACCACTGGACGATGCCTATGCCGAGATGCCGATCATGCAGCGGATCATCGAGCTGCTGGCCGAGGCGAACCCCGGTATTCCCTTGCGGATCATCTGGCAGCGCTTACGCAGCATTGCCGTGATGATCCTCACCACCGCCTGTAATTACCGCGGCCGCGAAGAACTTCCGGAGATCAGCGAGGCGATGCTCGATGACGCCTTCGACATGGGCGCGGCGGCGCTCTCGGTGCCGGTGGGGCCGGGCCGCGACGTTCTGGTCAAGGATGCCGAGCGCTACTTCGCGCGCTGATCGGCCGTCCGATCTACCCGCACGCCGGAATGGCCTTGTCCGCGAGAACCTGGGCGTAGTCCACGAAGCGTGCGAGCGGCAGGCCCGGCGGCATCGACATCATGAAGTGGTCGACCGGCACGCGCTGCTGCATCGCCCTGAACTTCGCGATCGCGGCTTCGGGCGTCAGGATTTTCAGGATGCCGCTGCGCTTGAACCGGTCGAGGTCCATCGGCTTGAGCTGGGCCCCGTCCACGCCCGAGGCCTTGTCCTCGTTCAGCCAGGCGCCGTAGGTGTTGTTGACGTAGTGATAATAGGGGGCAAGCTCCTCCATCGCGGCCTCGGGATCCTCGGCCACCGTGAAGAACACGCCCTGGATGCGGACCGTCGCCTGGGCCGGGTCCTTGCCCTCGGCCTTCACCTTTTCGATGTAGAGGTCGCAGACCTCCTCGTTGCCGAAATAGCCGTCGGCATACTTGGCGACGCGGGCGAGTGCCTTTTCGGCAAAGCCGCCGATGTAGAGCGGGATCTGGCCGCGCGGCGACATCGGGCACAGCCTTGCGCCGTTGACCTGGTAATGCTTCCCCGCGAAGTCGACGGTCTCTCCCGCCCAGAGCGCGCGGACGATGTGGAGGAATTCGTCGAAGCGGCTACCCCGTTTGCCGAATTCGGCGCCGAAGGCCGCGTATTCGCGGCGGCGATAGCCGATCGCCAGGGCCATCTCGAGCCGTCCGCCGGACAGGATGTCGAGCACCGCGCATTCCTCGGCGAAGCGTACCGGGTGGTAGAGCGGCGCCAGCGCGATGCCCGAGCCGAGGCGCAGGGCCTTGGTTCGCGCGGCGATCGCCGCGAGGGCGACGTTGGGCGCGGGCATGTAGCCGTCGTCGGCCAGATGATGCTCCGGCACCCAGGCGCCTGCGAAGCCGACGGTCTCGCTCCAGGCGGCGACATCGACGATCCCGGCGTAAAGGCCCGAATGACCGTCCATTTCGACACCCCGGCGACGGCCGCAACTTCCTTCGCTGTGGTTCGCCTGACGGTCTCTTTCCTGCGCATGCTGCCTCCGGAGGAAACGGAATAAACATTCCATTTTCTGATTCCAGTGAAATGAATGCTTGCTTTTACCTTATTCAAGCTTATGATGCACCTGCTTGCACCCGGTAGCAGGGAATTTGCACCCGGTAGCAACTACATTTGCCGACCTGAGGAGCGGGCGGTACAAGGAGGAGGAACAACATGAAATCTATTCGCAGCAAAATTGCCTTCGGCATTCTGGCCGCGGGGATCGCCGTTTCTTCCTCAACGGCTGCAAGAGCGCAGGACCAGTTGACGATCATTGCCGTCACGCAAGGATAGCAACGTCAGAGTGGACTACCGTGCGCCGGAAACCTTCGACATGGTTGCGATGGGTCAGCTCATTGAAGCCGCAGCCAACCAAAATCCGGCCGGGATCGTGATTTCGGACCCCGACCCGGATGCCCTTGGTCCGGCGATCCAGAAAGCCGTTGCCGCCGGCATTCCAGTGATCTCCATGAACTCCGGTATCGCCGCCGCCGAAAAGCTCGGCATCAAGCTGCATGTCGGCCAGGATGAGCTCCCGGCCGGCATCAAGGTCGGTGCAAAATTGAAGTCCCTCGGTCTGAAGCATGTGCTGTGCGTCAATCAGGAAGTAGGCAATGCAGCTCTCGACCAGCGTTGCGCAGGCACGGAGAAAGGCTTCGAAGGCGGCAAGGTGACCGTATTGCCGACCACGGCGGATCCGGCCGAGATCGAAGCCAAGATTCAGGCGGCGCTCACCTCCGATCCGTCGATCGACGTCGTCCTCGGCCTATCTGCGCCGCTGGTCGGCGAACGCGCTGTCGCGGTTGTCGAGAAGATGGGCGTCGGCGGTAAAGTGAAGGTCGCGTCCTACGACCTTTCGGCCGGGTTCCTCAAGGCTGTCGCTGACGGCAAGGCATTGTTCGCAGTCGACCAGCAACCCTATCTCCAGGGCTATCTGCCGGTGACTTTCCTTGCATTGAATGCGCGTTACGGCACGATGCCGGCAGGCAACGTCGCGTCCGGCCCGAGCTTCGTTGAGAAGGACACCGCGGCCAAGGTCATCGAAAAATCCTCCCAAGGCATCCGCTAGGCCGGAGCCGTCGCAGTTCCCGTAAGGGCGGGAACTGCCCCAACCGCCATGCTCGCCTATCCACGCGACCGGTCCGATGAATGATCTGGCGCGCAAGGACAACGAACAAACTGAGGAACGACCCCATGACGCTGGCCAACGAACAGAACGGGACTTCCGCCCGATCCGACGAGCGGCTGAAAAAGGTTTCGACGATGACCGCATTGCTGCGGCGTCCGGAACTTGGCGCTGTCGCCGGATTGGTGCTTGTCACCGTCTTCTTTTTCTTCACCGCCAATCCTGCCATGTTCACGCTGGCCGGCGTGATCAACTTCATGGCTCCGGCCGCCCAGCTTGGAATTCTTGCGATCGGTGCCGCTCTGCTGATGATCGGGGGCGAGTTCGATCTGTCGATCGGATCGATGGTTGCCTTCGCCGGTCTGGTATTCGGTACGGCGCTTGTGGTCTTGCACCTGCCGCTCAGCGTGGCGATCCTGATTGCCATGGGCTTCGCCGTCGCAATCGGTGTCACGAATGCACAGCTCACGATGCATACCGGCCTTCCTTCCTTCATCGTCACGCTTGCCTTCCTGTTCATCCTGCGCGGCTTGACATTGGTCGGTCTCAAATGGGCAAGCGGCGGCGCAACACAGCTTCGAGGGATGAAGGAAGCCGCCGCCAACAGTCCGCTTGCGCCAATCTTCTCCGGCGATGCATTCACGGGTCTGTTTTCCTGGCTCGGAAGCCACGGCATCATCGAGACTTTTCCAAGTGGCACACCGAAGGTTCCCGGCATTCCCGTGGAAATCCTGTGGTTCGTCCTGATTGCACTGGCTGCCACTTGGGTGCTTTTACGGACGCGCTTCGGCAACTGGATCTTTGCGTCCGGCGGCGATCCGCGAGCCGCGCGCATATCCGGCGTCCCTGTTGCCCGCGTCAAGACGACGCTCTTCATCATTACAGCCATGTGCGCCACTCTCGTCGCAATCCTCACCGTCCTCGATGTCGGTTCCA
>Ga0066256_1002725_pt1 | contig 14034 bp, 13 predicted proteins | sample ThiBio_1000_biof_FD_87107 | JGI IMG/M metagenome (GOLD analysis project Ga0066256, IMG submission 87107) | Wastewater bioreactor microbial communities from Cape Town, South Africa - Thiocy_expt_1000_biof (version 2) | ecosystem: Engineered > Bioreactor > Thiocyanate-remediating >...
CCCACCCCACATGGCGTTGCGCGCCGCCCCGCCGGGGGCGCCCCTCCCCGGTCCCCCCCCCCGCCACCGCCATGGGGGGCGCGGCCAAGAGGGGGGGGGGGGCCGCCACCCGCTTCTTGGGGGCGGGCGCCTCGCCGCAGGCCCGCCGCATGCTGGCCCCCCCCGGCGGGCGCCCGCCGCTGGCGCGCTACAAGGCGAGCGCGGCCGGCGCGCTCGCCCAGTGGCATGCCGAGCAGGGGAAGGAAGCCTAGCGCGCGGCCAGCGCCCTGCCGCCCGCCCGCCGCCGCGGCTGCATCCCCTTCCAGGTCATCAGCCCGCCGCCCACGACGATCGCGGCCGCCACGGCGACGCCCACCATCGGCTGCGGCCCGCCGAAGAACACCGCGTTCATGATGCGCCCCGGCATGAAGGTGAAGAACCCCGCCGCCACCAGCGCCCCCGCATAGGTGAGCTGCATCGTGCGGCGATGGTCGGCGATGCGCCGTAGCCGCGCCATCGTCACGCCGCGCCACAGCGCATAGAGCGTGGCGAGCGAGAGCAGGTGGATCGGGCTCCACGGCCCGACCATGCGGATCGTGTGGATGAAGAAGGACGACAGGCACACGGCGAGCATCAGCCCGGCCCAGATGCGCCCGCCCATCCTGTGCAGCCGGTCGCCCTTGCGGCGGAACAGCACGAGGCCGCCGAGCCCGAAGGCCAGCATGGCGGCGAAGGCGTGGATCTGGATCGCCGGCGAGGCGGTGAGAAGCGGCTCGAAGTTCATGGCGCGTGGCTCCTTTTCGGCGGCGCCGGGCATTCGTCCGGGCCGGCGCCGCGTTGCGGCTCGCCCCGAATTCGCCTAGTGCAGGGCGAGCTTCAAACGCGTCTTCGCGATCGACCGGAGCCATACGTGGCCGACAGCCCTTTGCAGTCCACGATGCGCGAATTGCAGCGCCTCGCCACCGCGCCGCGCTTCTGGGCGGCGATCGCGGCCGCCGCGCTGCTGCTTGGTCTGGTCGGCCCGTTCGGCACCTATGAGGGCCTGCGGCTGCCCGCCCGCCTCGCCTATTGGGCGGCGACGGTGGCGGCGACCTACTTCGTCGGCGTCGCCTTCGTCCACTTCCAGTCGGCGCTGTGGAGCCGCCGGCGCGGCAGGCCCGGCGCGGCCGTCTACGCGCTGTTCGGCGCCGTCGCCGGCGTTCCGGTCACGCTCGCCGTGTGGGCGCTCAACGCCGCCGTCTTCGAGGGCGGCGCGATTCCCTTCCTGCCGCTGCTCGCCTATGTCGTGGTGATCTCGGCGGTCGTGTCGGCCGTGGTGGCGCTGTTCATGGAGCAGTTCGAGCGGCAGCAGGCCGCCGCCTCGGTGCTGCCCGTTGCGGCTCCGCCGGCGCCTTCCGCGCCGCGCCGCGCGCGCATCCTCGACCGCCTGCCGCCGCATCTGCGCGGCGAGCTCTCGCACATGACCATGCAGGACCACTATGTCGACATCCGCTCCGACAAGGGCGGCGCGCTGGTGCTGATGCGGTTCGCCGACGCCATCGCCGAGACCGACCCGGTCGAGGGCCTGCAGATCCACCGCTCGCACTGGGTGGCGCTCGACCAGATCGCGCAGACGGTGCGGCTCGGCGGCCGGCCGATGCTGAAGATGAAGGACGGCGCGATGCTGCCGGTCAGCCGCTCCTACCTCGACGCCGTCCGCGCCGCCGGGCTTTTCTGATCGCCCGCCCAGATCAGCGCCTTGTAGTCGAAGCCGTAGGCCAGCGTCGGCTTGACGATCTGGAAATAGGGCGACAGGTCGAAGTCGCGCGGCGTGTACAGCGAGTAGTGGCGGATGTGCAGGATCTCGCGCCGTGAATAATGCGACTGCGCCGAGGCCCGCCCCGGCGCGCGCGTGATCTCGGGCAGGATCGGGTAGCGGATCTGCTCGAAGGCCTGCGCGATCATGGTCGAGCAGATGGCGCGCGCGTCGGGTCGCCCGAGCCGAAGGCGATCATGCGCCGGCGCCAGCGCACCGGCACCGGCGGCGTCGGGAAGAAATAGCGCAGCATGTCGATGATGTTCTTCATGTCGTAGCGCGTGCCGAGCCGCGCCAGCATGAAGTCGACCACCGCCTGGCGGTCGCCGGGCGTGAGCCCGCTCGGCCGGCAGATGCGCGTGTTGTAGGTGCGGTATTTCGACAGCGGCACCGCCACGCAGCCCTGGCCGAGATTGACTTCGACGAGGCGCGGCCGCTCGGAGCCGTCGGCCGGCTCCGGCAGCGCGTCGCCGACATAGAGCGCGGAGTGCGACCAGGTCGACTGCGTCAGGTACTTGATCGCCGCCGAGATCTTCTGGTTGCCCTCGACCAGCAGGATGTCGCCCGGCTGCAGCGTCCGGTGCAGCGTCTCGGGGTCCGACGGCGTGTAGGGCTCGTAGCCGGACGATTCGACCTGCAGCCAGCCCGCCAGCGCGCGGCCGATCCTGTCCAGCAATGTCTCCGGCCCGACGTCCATCCTGCTCCCCTGATCGGCCGTGCGACTATGCCCGGCCGCCGGCGCGATTTGAAGGCCGCGCCAACCTGCCCCTCACCCCAACCTGATCCGCGGCCGCCTGTCGCCGCCGGCCTTCGCCCAGGACTGGAAGCGATGGGTGGCGGCGGCGAACGAGATCTTCATGGCGCGCGCCACCGAGTAGCGCGACTTGCCCTCGTCGAACATGCGGTAGCAGCATTCGACCCCGTGCGGCGTCAGCTTGCCGTCGCAGCTCTTGTTGCGCGGGTCGGCCGGGTCGAACTCGCCGACCATCGGCTGCACCAGCCCGCGCAGCCGGTCGAGCTCGGCCTGGATCGTGTCGATCAGCTCCAGCACCGGCTTGGGATCGAACCGGGTTGCGTCGTGGGAAACCTGCTTCGCCGCCTGCATCGCGTTTATCCTCTGGGGCATGTCGCCCGGGGGCGGCGACACGTGTGGGAACAAGGACTGGAAGCGCGCCGCATGGGCGACGCGCTATAGGTGGAGTATTGCCTATATAGGCGCCGCCGCCGCATCCGCAAATCGCCGATCGCGCAGGGCAGCCATGCGCATGCGCCGTTGCCTCGGCGCCGCCGCTCGATTAGTTTAGAATAATTCTAAACTAGACCGGCTCAGTCATGCTTTTCCGTCTCCCCACCTTCTCCCGCCGCTCCTTCGGCTCGCTGAGCGAGCGCGAGGTGCTGGCGCTGGCGATCTCCTCGGAAGAGGACGACGCCCGCATCTACCGCGACTATGCCGACGGGCTGCGGCCCGACTTCCCGGCCTCGGCCGCCGTGTTCGACGGCATGGCCGTCGAGGAGGACGGCCACCGTGCCGCCCTCGTCGATCTCTTCCGCAGCCGCTTCGGCGAGCACATCCCGCTGATCCGCCGCGAGCATGTGAAGGGCTGGCTCGAGCGCCGGCCCGACTGGCTGGTGCGCCCGCTCGGGCTCGACCGCGTCCGCGCCCAGGCCGCGCTGATGGAGCGGCAGGCGCGCCAGTTCTACCTGACGGCCGCCCAGCGCACTTCGGACGCCTCGACCCGCAAGCTGCTCGGCGACCTCGCCGCGGCCGAAGCCGGCCACGAGGCGCGCGCGGAAGAGCTGGAGCGCGAGTTCCTGACGCCGGACGCGGTCGGGCGGGAGGACGAGGCCGACCGCCGCCAGTTCATCCTCACCTATGTCCAGCCGGGGCTGGCCGGGCTGATGGACGGCTCGGTCTCGACGCTGGCGCCGATCTTCGCCGCCGCCTTCGCCACGCACGACACCTGGAACACCTTCCTCGTCGGTCTCGCCGCCTCGATCGGCGCCGGCATCTCGATGGGCTTCACCGAGGTCGCCTCCGACGACGGCAGGCTGTCGGGCCGCGGCTCGCCGCTCAAGCGCGGCCTCGCCACCGGCATCATGACGTCGCTCGGCGGCCTCGGCCACGCGCTGCCCTATCTCATCCCGCATTTCTGGACGGCGACCGCCGTCGCGGCCGTCGTCGTCTTCGTCGAGCTCTGGGCCATCGCCTTCATCCAGAACCGCTGGATGGAAACCCCCTTCCTCCGCGCCGCCTTCCAGGTCGTCCTCGGCGGCGGCCTCGTCTTCGCCGCCGGCGTCCTCATCGGCAGCGCCTGAAGCCGCGCCGCCGCCCCTTCTCCCCTTGTGGGAGAAGGTGGATCGGCGCGTGAGCGCCGAGACGGATGAGGGGTGCTGGCCCGGAGCGCGGCCTTTCCGTGCGAAGATACGCCTACCCGATCCGCCGCAGATGGTTGTCCCACCCCGGCACGCCGCCGCCCGGCGCGACGATCTGCAGGCTCGCGGCAGCGGTCATGTCGTCGATCGCGCCGCGGCCGGAGGTCGCCAGCACGTGGCCCTGCTGCAGCGGCGCCACGCCGCAGCCGTCGGCGATCTGCTGCTGGCCGAGGCAGCGGCCCGTCGCCGTGTCCCAGAACACGATCAGCCCGCCGCGCGGCGACGAGGTCGCCACGATCGTGCCGGACGTGTCGATCGCCATCGAGCCGATATAGTTGTCGAGCGCCCGCAGCGTCTCCGCCGGGCCGGGGAACAGCTCCGGCTCGCGTCCGCGCACATGGCGGCCGACCAGCGCCGGCCGGTCGGCCGGGTCGCCCTCGTACTGGCAGCCGAACCACACCGCGCCTGCCGCGTCGATCGTAAGATGCCGGATCGACAGCTTGTGCAGTTCCGGCGCCAGCGTCACCTGCTCCACCGTCTCGCCGGTCAGGGCGTCGAGATAGGTCAGGTTCGGCTTCATCGTGTCGAGGTTGAGCTTCAGCCGCTCGTAGTCGGGATGGGTGAGGATGCCGCCGTTCGCCACGCACACCGTGCGGCCGTCGGGCATCAGCACGATCTCGTGCGGGCCGATGCCGGCGGTGCGGAACTCGCCGATGCGGCGGAAGCCGCCGGTCGCGTCGTAGACGCCGGTGACGCCTTCGCCCGCCTCGTAGTCGCTCTCGCTGGCCAGCATCAGCCTGCCGTCCGGCGTGAAGATGCCGTGGCCGAAGAAGTGCCGCCCCGGCGCCGTCACGATTGCCGTCGGCTCGCCCTTGCCGTCGACGTCGAAGGCGACCGCGTGCCGGCCCGGCGAGCGGGCGAAGGCGACGGCCAGCCTTCGCGGCGCGTCGATCGCGAACGAATGGCCGCGCGCCTCGACCGGCAGCACCAGCCGGTCGCGCCCGCGCTCGTCGATCACGGCGACCTCGTAGGCCTTGCCGGCGACGCGCGCGCCGAGGAACAGCGGCTCGTCCAGCATTGTTCCTCCCCCGCTCTGCGGGGGAAGGGGACCGCCGAAGGCGGTGGAGGGGGCTATGGCCGCGCCCATCAGGGCGAGGAAGGTCCTGCGGTCAATCTCCATCGAGCGCGTTGAATCCCATCGTCAGTCCGAGCGCCGGGGCGAGCCTGTCGGCCACGACGTGGCCGGCATGGTCCAGCGCAAGATTGGCGGCACCGATCCTGGCGCGATCGGCTTCGTCGGCGAAGGCGTCCTGCGGCGGCGTCGCCACGCCTGCGAGGCCGGCGCGCGCGGTCTCGAGCTCGGCGTCGAGCGCCGCCACGATCTCGCTCGTGCCTGCCGGCCCGGTTCCCGCATAGCCGGCGACGGCGACGAGGTCGCGCACGCCGGCGATCTGCGCCAGCATCAGCCGGAACGACAGCCCGCTGCGCCACAGCGGCGCGCGCCTGCCGTTGGCCTCGCCGATCGCCTTGCCGAGCGGCGGCAGCAGCTCGGCGGCGCGGATGTACTGGAAGGCGGTGTCGGCCGCCTTGACGATCTCGCCGTCGACCTCCGCGGCCGAGCGGTAGGGGTCGGTGTCGGCCGCCGGGCTGGCGAAGGCGGCGGCGAAGTCGGAGCCGTCCGCCCAGCCCTCGCTCACCGTGGCCACCACGTTGGCGATGTTGCGCGCGGCCGCCGCCGCGTAGCGGCAGCGATAGGGGTCGTCGGTCGCAGCCAGGCTCTCGGCGCCGGTGCCGAACAGCGCGAACTCCAGCGCCGGCAGCCCCTGCGCCGCGACGCTCTTCTGCGACAGGCCCTCGGGCGTCGCCGCGTTCTCGTCCCTTGCCGCCAGCACCTGCTGGATCTGCTTCAGCCCGAGCCCGCGCGGGTCGGGCCAGAAGAACAGCCGCTCGAAGCGGTTGCCGGTGGCGAGCGGCCCGAAGCGCAGCACCGAGACGCGCCCCCAGTCGTCCACGACCGCGCCGAACGCCGTCCGCGCCGCCTCCAGCTTTTCCGCATCCGGCGCCGCGCACAGCGCCCCGATCGCCCCGGTCAGCGTCTCGCCCGATCCGGCCAGCGCGGCGAGCGCCGGCCGCGCGAACTCTTCCGCCACCCTTGCGCCGGACGAGTCGGCCGCGCTTGCCGGCGACGCCACGAGCAGAATCAGCGCCGCAAGGCCGGTGGATCGGAAAACCGTCATCCTCACAGCGACTCCAGAAACTTCACCAGCGCGTCGCGCTCGTCCTTGGGCATGGCGACCACGCGGTCGCGCGCGCCCTCGGCCTCGCCGCCGTGCCACAGCACCGCCTCCATCAGCGTACGCGCCCGGCCGTCGTGGAGGAACCCCGCATCGGCCGAAACCTGCTTGGCCACGCCGATCCCCCACAGCGGCGGCGTGCGCCATTCCATCCCGGTCGCCTGTCCCTCGGGCCGGTGGTCGGCCAGCCCCTCGCCCATGTCGTGCAGCAGAAGGTCCGTATACGGCCAGATGAGCTGGAACTTCTGCGCGCCGTGGCCGGCCTTGCGGCTGGTCACGTATTTCGGCACGTGGCAGGAGGCGCAGCCCGCCTCGTAGAAGGCCTGCTTGCCCTTCAGCACCGCCGGGTCGTCGACGCCGCGGCGCACCGGCGGGGCGAGGTTCTCCGAATAGAACACCACGAGGTCGAACAGGTCCTGCGGCACCTCGGTCGCGCCCGCCGCGTCGCCGGCGCCATGCGGCATGTCGCGGCAGGGCGCCTCGGCGGCCGTGCACTCGCCCCAGTTGTCGGGCGCGAGCGGGGAGGACAACCCCATGTCGCCGCTGAAGGCCGAGGCCGACTGGATCGCCACGCTCGGCGCGATCGCCTTCCAGCCGAAGCGGCCGAGCGCCAGCCCGCCATGCCCGTCGCCCACCATGTTGGGCCGGCCGGAGATGCCGTCGCCGTTGGCGTCGTCGGGGTCGGCGTGGGCCAGTATGTCGGCCGGGTGGATCGCCTCCAGCAGCCCCATGCCGGTCATCGGCGGCGCGACGCGGGCGGACAGCATCAGCCCCGGCGCGAACGGGCCGAAGCCCGGATTGGCGATCGAAAGCTGCGGCCGCCGCAGCGTCGCCACCTCGCCGCCCGCGAGCGTCACCGGCACGTCGTCATAGCCGATGTCGACACGCCCCTCCGGCGCCAGCCCGGCGGCCGAATTGTCCTGGAGCTGCAGCCCGTAGACCGGGTCGGGCGCGGCGTGCAGCAGGCCCGCGTCGATCGCCTTCTGCTGCGCCGCGTCCGCCGGCACCGACAGCCGCACCAGCATCGACGACGTGCCGCCCTCCTGCGCCGCCGGCGCGTGCCCGCGCCCGTCCTTGATGTGGCAGGACTGGCAGGCGCGCGAGTTGAACAGCGGCCCGAGCCCGTCCGACGAGACGGTGGAGGAGGGCGCGGAGACCCAGTCCTTGCGGAAGATGCCGTTGCCCAGCGAGAACCGCTCCTGATCCTCGAAGGAGAGGTTGGCAGAAAATTGCGACAGCGCGTTGGCGTCGGAGATCTTGGGCGTGGTCGCCGCACCCCCCTGCATCTTCTCGAACGCCTCGGCCTTGGAGAAGTCGGTGGCGGGCTTCGTCACCGCCGCCACCCGCGCCTGGTCCTTCGGCGTCAGGTCGTCGCGCGTCGGCGCGCCGCCGGCGAGCGCCGAGGCGCTGCCGACCATAAGCAGGGTGAGCGCGAGTCTCGTCTTCATGTCCGTCCCGTCCGTGCGACGGGCTCAATACCATCTTTGCAGGTGCGGCACCCTGCGACCAATCGGGCGGTTGCGGTGCCTCTCTCCGTTATTTTGAAGGGCAGGGCTGTTGCGTATGGGAAAACCCCCACCCCTGCCCCTCCCCACAAGGGGGAGGAGACCTTGACCCTGCGCTGTAGGGCGCGATTTTCGACGATTTTCTCGAAAGGCGGTGACAGCGTCCCCCTCCCCCTTGTGGGGAGGGGCAGGGGTGGGGGTAACCGGCCGCGCGATTCCCACATAGGATGGCTCTGCCCGTCAGGCGGAAGGGGGACGCCATTCCGCCCCCCTGCATTCCTACTTGAACACAGCGCCGGGATTGTCGAGGCTGTCCGAGCCCTCGATGGTGACGTCGCCGGCGTTGAGCGCCGCGATCACCCGCTCCAGCGAGCGCGTCTGCGCCACCAGCCCGTCGATCACGGCCTGCACCGCCGCGTTGCCGTCGGCATTGCCCTCGCCGATCATCTGGTCGTAGGCCTCGACCGTCTCGCCGCGCTTCTTCATCGCCGTCGCGGCGTCCATCGTGGCCTTGAGCTTGGCCTCCATCTCGTCGGCCACGCCCGCATCGGTCTCGCGCACATAGGCCGCCAGGCTGGCGCCCTCGACCTTGGAGCCGTCGAGCCGCGTGTAGGAGCCGTGATAGACGTTGTCGATGCCCTTCACGTCGTAGAAATGCGAGTTGAAGGTGTTGTCGGAGAAGCAGTCGTGCTCCTCCTCCGGGTCGTGCAGCATCAGGCCGAGCTTCATGCGCTCGCCGGCGAGCTCGCCATAGGAGAGCGAGCCGAGCCCGGTGAGGATCGCCGAGATGCCCTTCTGCGGGTCGGCGGTCAGCTCTTTGCGGGCCGCGCCGTCATCCTTCCAGTTGCCCACCATCTCCTCGAGGTCGGAGACCAGCAGGTCGGCGGCCGAGGTGAGGTACTGCGCGCGCCGGTCGCAATGGCCGTTCGTGCAGTTCTTGGTGTCGTAGTCGCTCGCCGGCCGGTTGCCCGCGCCCGGCCCGGTGCCGTTAAGGTCCTGGCCCCACAGCAGGAATTCGATCGCGTGGTAGCCGGTCGCCACGTTCGCCTCGATGCCGCCCACCTCTTGGAGCTGCCGCAGCACGTCGGGCGTGATCGTGGTGGCGTCGATCGTCTCGCCGCCATTGGCGATCTTGGCGTTGGCGATGACGTTGACCGTGTAGAACTTGTTCTCGTCGCTTTCTGTGCCGTAGCTGGCGTCGACATAGTCGATCAGGCCCTCGTCGAGCGGCCAGGCGTTCACCCGGCCCTCCCAGTCGTCGACGATGGCGTTGCCGAAGCGGAACGCCTCGGTCTGCTGATAGGGCGGCCGCGCCGCCAGCCACGCCTCCCGCGCAGCCTTCAGCGTCGCGTCGGACGGGCTGGCCACCAGCGCCTTCACCGCCTCGTCGAGCGCCTTCGCCGTGGTCAGGCTGTCCTCGTAGCCGGCGAGCGCGATGTCGGCATAGGTCTTGAGGATCGCCTGCGTGTCGGCGGCCTGCGCGGGAAGCGCCAGCGCTGCCAGCGCCGTCGCGGCGAGCGCGCTGCGGAAGAAATGACGGGTCATTGGAAATACCTTCGGTCGGTGTCGCGTTTGGTTCGCAAGGTCCGGAAGGGTGGCTTGGCGGCTCGCCGCCCGATCTGGCGACCTCTTTCGGCCGGCGGGATACTGGACCAACGCGGTCATGTTTATCAAGTGGAAATCGCCGCGCCCCCGGCCACGGGCGGGATTACGCGGGCCGTTCCGCGCCGTCCGTCCGGTCGGCGATGGCGATGCGCAGGTGCCGCAGCGCCCGCACCGCATGCGCCGTCTCGGCCGACAGCCCGGCCGCGATCTCCGGCAGGCTGCCGTCGCGCGTGACCGCAAAGCCGTGGGCGGCGAGCAGCGCCTTCATCTGCGCCGCGTCGAAGGCCGAGCGCAGCGGCTCGCCGAGGAAGCGCAGGAACCAGCCCGCCAGCGTCAGCAGCGGGGCAGGGGCGTGGTAGAGCACGGCGAGCCGGCTGCCGGCGGCCGAGCGCCGCCCGACGACGGCGAGCGTCGCCTCGATCGCCGCGCGGCTCAGGTACATCACCACGCCTTCCCATATCCAGATCGTCGGCAGCTCCGGGTCGTGGTCGGCCCCGGCCAGCTTCTCCTCCAGCGAATCCCTGGTGAAGTCGACCGCCACGAAGCGGATCTCCCGCGCCGTCGGCGTCAGCGCCGCCGCCCGCGCGCGCTTGGCCGCCTGCGAGTCGGGATGGTCCACCTCGAACACGGTCGTGCCGGCGAGCTCCTTCATGCGCCAGGCGCGCCCGTCCAACCCGGCGCCGAGGATGACGAGCTGCGGCGCGGCCGTCTCGCGCACCGCGCGGTCGATCGCGACCGTGCGCACCACCGCCATCTCGCGCCGCGTCGCCGCCGCCGCCTCGCGGATGCCCGCCTTGCCGTCCCGCCCGGCCGCCCGCAGCCGCCCCACCTTCTCCCGCGCATCCTCCGGCAGCAGCGCCATCGCCGTCGGATCGTCGAACTCTGCGACCGTCGTGCGCCCCTGCGCCGCCGCCCGCGCCGCGCACACCATCACCGCCGTCCTGCTCTCCCGCCCGGCCTTCATCGGAGCTTCTCCTGCGTGGGGTGGTTCCCTTCTCGCTTGTGGGAGAAGGTGGATCGGCGCGCAGCGCCAGGACGGATGAGGGGTCCCGCGCCGGGTCCTCACCGCCAAGGCTGCAGGCCGGTATCCCGCACATAGGCTACGATTGTGTCGCAAACCGCGCGAAGGTCGCGCATCACGTCATCGTTCCAGAAACGCAGGACGCGGAATCCACGGGCCCGCAGCTCCGCGTCGCGCGCCCGGTCGCGCTTCGAATCCGCGTGCTGACTGCCGTCGATCTCAACGATGAGGCGGGCTTCCGAACAGAGGAAGTCTGCCACGAACGGTCCGATTGGCGCCTGTCGCCGGAATTTGGTCGTGTCGAGCCGCCGGTCGCGCAGTTCGCTCCACAGCTTCGCTCCGGCGTCCGTCATGTCGCGGCGAAGCTTTCGGGCGAAGCGGCGTTTTGCTTCCGGAACGGGCTGGTGCGGCATCGCGACCATGATAACAGTGCCGGCGCCCCGTCCAACACCCCTCCTCCGACCGAGCTTCGCTCGGCCACCTTCTCCCACAAGGGGAGAAGGGGAGGCTGGCGCGGCGCTGCTGCCGGTCGCGGGGGTCGATGGCTGGCAGTGAGGACGCGGCAGCGCATGCCTTCTCCCCTTGTGGGAGAAGGTGGATCGGCGCGCAGCGCCGAGACGGATGAGGGGTGCTGGCCGGAGCGCCGGCCATTTCAAAGAACTGAGGCGCTGAGACGCTTGGCCACGCGGTGCAGGAATAACCGAGGTTGCCTCCCTTCCAGACCCATTCCCGCTTGACGATGCCCCTTGCAATCCTCTCCTCTTTCCCTTATTGCAAATGAATTGCAACTGCGAAAGAGAGAGCCAGTCGCTTGGACCAGCTATCTGACGACATCCTCACCGGATGGCGCCGCGCCCGCGGCGAGGCTTCCCTTTCCGACGTCCACCGCTCGATCCCGGTCTACCGCGCCGGCCCGTCCTGGCGCCGCGCGCTCGCCTTCCTCGGCCCCGGCTACATGGTCGCCGTCGGCTACATGGACCCCGGCAACTGGGCGACCTCGATCGCCGGCGGCTCGAAGTTCGGCTACACGCTGCTCGTCGTCGCGCTCGTCTCCAACATCATGGCGATCGTGCTGCAGTCGCTCGCAGCCCGCCTCGCCATCGCCTCGGGCCGCGATCTCGCCCAGGCCTGCCGCGACGCCTATCCGCGCCCCGTCGCCTTCGTGCTGTGGCTGCTCGCCGAGACGGCCATCATCGCCACCGACATCGCCGAGGTGATCGGCACCGCGATCGGCCTCAATTTGATCTTCGGCCTGCCGCTCGAGCTCGGCGTCATCATCACCGCGCTCGACGTCTTCCTCATCCTTTGGCTGCAGAAGCTCGGCTTCCGCTGGGTCGAGGCCTTCGTCATCGCGCTGCTGGGCGTCATCGCGGTGTGCTTCGCCGCCCAGATCGTGCTCGCCGATCCCGAGTGGGGCGCCGTGCTGCGCGGCTTCGCGCCGACCACCGAGATCGTCACCAACCCCGAGATGCTCTATCTCGCGCTCGGCATCCTCGGCGCCACCGTCATGCCGCACAACCTCTACCTCCATTCCGGCATCGTGCAGACGCGCGCCTGGGGCGAGAGCCTGCCCGAGAAGCGCGAGGCGCTGCGCTTCGCCACCATCGATTCCACCGTGGCGCTGATGTTCGCGCTGCTGGTCAACGCCTCGATCCTCATCCTCGCCGCCGCCACCTTCCACGTCTCGGGCCGCACCGAGGTGGCCGAGATCGGCGACGCGCACGCGCTGCTCGCGCCGCTGCTGGGCGCCGCGATCGCGCCGACGCTGTTCGGCGTGGCGCTGCTCGCCTGCGGCCTGAACTCGACCGTGACGGCCACGCTCGCCGGCCAGATCGTCATGGAGGGCTTCCTGCGCATCCGCCTGCCGGCCTGGATGCGCCGGCTGATCACCCGCGGCATCGCCATCATCCCGGCCGCCGGCGTCACCGTCTGGTACGGCGAGAGCGGCACCGCCCACCTGCTGATCCTCACCCAGGTGATCCTGTCGCTGCAGCTCTCCTTCGCCGTCTTCCCGCTCGTCATGTTCACGGCCGACCGCGCCCGCATGGGCGACCTCGTCGCGCCGCGCTGGCTCGCCGCCTTCGCCTGGGTGATCGCGCTGGTCATCGCCGTCCTCAACGTCAAGCTCGTCTGGGACTTCTTCCTCGCGGCCTGATCCTCCCCTGCGAAGCGGGGGAGGGGGACCGTGCGAAGCATGGTGGAGGGGGCCGTGCGGCAGCGCTCCGCCGCCTTTTCCCGCTTTGCCTTTGGCCCGCCGCCCTGCTAATTGCCCGGCCCATGACCGTAACGAACGCCGCACCGACCACGCCGCCGCTCGACCACATCCGCAACTTCGCCATCGTCGCCCATATCGACCATGGCAAGTCGACGCTCGCCGACCGGCTGATCCAGATGACCGGCGGCCTCGACGCACGCGAGATGGCCGGCAAGGAGCAGGTGCTCGATTCGATGGACATCGAGCGCGAGCGCGGCATCACCATCAAGGCCCAGACCGTGCGGCTCAACTACCGTGCGCGCAACGGCGAGGACTACGTCCTCAACCTGATCGACACGCCCGGCCACGTCGACTTCGGCTACGAGGTCTCGCGCAGCCTGCGCGCCTGCGAGGGCTCGCTGCTCGTCGTCGACGCCAGCCAGGGCGTCGAGGCGCAGACGCTCGCCAACGTCTACCAGGCGATCGACGCCGACCACGAGATCGTCGTCGTCTTGAACAAGATCGACCTGCCGGCCGCCGAGCCCGAGCGCGTCAAGGAGCAGGTCGAGGAGGTGATCGGTCTCGACGCCTCCGACGCCGTCATGATCTCGGCCAAGACCGGCATCGGCATCGAGGACGTGCTGGAGGCGATCGTCACGAAGCTGCCCGCCCCCAGGGAGGGCGACGCCGCGGCCCCGCTCAAGGCCATGCTGGTCGACTCCTGGTACGACGCCTATCTCGGCGTCGTCGTCTTGGTGCGCGTCATCGACGGCACGCTGAAAAAGGGCCAGCAGATCCGCATGATGGGCACCGGCGCGCGCTACGACGTCGAGCGCACCGGCGTGTTCACCCCCAAGATGGTGGCGGTGGATTCCCTCGGCCCCGGCGAGTTCGGCTACATCACCGCCTCCATCAAGGAGGTGGCCGACACCCGCGTCGGCGACACCATCACCGACGACCGCAAGCCGACCGCCACCCCGCTGCCGGGCTTCAAGCCGGCCCAGCCGGTGGTCTTCTGCGGCCTCTTCCCGGTCGATGCCGCCGACTTCGAGGCCCTGCGCGCCGCGATGGGCAAGCTGCGCCTCAACGATGCCAGCTTCTCCTTCGAGATGGAGACGTCCGCCGCCCTCGGCTTCGGCTTCCGCTGCGGCTTCCTCGGCCTCTTGCATCTCGAGATCGTCCAGGAGCGGCTGGAGCGCGAGTTCGACCTCGACCTGATCGCCACCGCGCCCTCCGTCGTCTACCGGCTGGGGCTGACCGCCCGCCGC
>Ga0066256_1003240_pt1 | contig 14034 bp, 13 predicted proteins | sample ThiBio_1000_biof_FD_87107 | JGI IMG/M metagenome (GOLD analysis project Ga0066256, IMG submission 87107) | Wastewater bioreactor microbial communities from Cape Town, South Africa - Thiocy_expt_1000_biof (version 2) | ecosystem: Engineered > Bioreactor > Thiocyanate-remediating >...
CCAGCCCGGGCCGGCGCCCGGGCGCCGGTGCAGCGTGTGGAGCTTGTGGACCGCCACCCAGTCGATCAGCTGGCGGACATGGGGGGGCGACGGGAAGGGGCGGGCGCGGCCGAGCACCAGCCCGCGCCAGGCGAAGCGGGGGGCATCAGGGATGCCGAGGCCGGCGACGGTGACCGGCCCCTTGCCGCCGTCCTGGGTCAGCCCCTGCCACAGCGTCACGGCACCGTAGAGCAGGCCGGCATCGTCGCCGGCGGTGATGGTGGCGCCGTCCCCACCGATCTCGAGCCGGTAGCTCTCCGCCTTGCCGGTGGCGGCGCGCACGAAGCGGATCGCCGGGCGCGGCGATGCGGCGGCGGTCCGCAGCGCCAGGCCGCGCGAGAGGCGGAGCAGCTCGGCCAGGCGATCGGCGGCGGCGCGCGCGCCGGCATCGCCTGCCGGCACGACCAGCGCGGTCGACGCGGTCAACGCGAAACGGCCGGCGGCGGGCGCCATCTCGGCGGGAACGGGAAGCAGGCGCGGCAGCTGCTGGGCGGCGGCGGGCATGGCGGCGCAGAGCGCAGCGGCGAGGGCAAGGGCGAGGCGGCAGGAAATCACGCGGACGGCTCCCGGCTTGGATCGAGCGAGCTTAGGCGGTTTCGCCCCGCGCTCAATCGCGGCGTGCCCGATGGGCAGGCGCCGCGGATAGGAAAAGGGGGGCGGATGAGAAAAAGGGGCGGCGGTGGTGCGATCGCTCGTCCATCCGCCGCCCCAGTGCACTACACCAGGCTGGAGATCAGAAGTTCACATTGACGGTCGCGAGCAGCTTGCGGCCGGTCTTGTACACGCCGCGCGGCAGGCTCGGCGTGTTGGCATAGGCATAATATTGGCTGTCGGTCAGGTTCATGCCCGACAGGGTGAGCCCGACTTCCTTGGTGAAGTTGTACGTCGCCGACACATCGACATTGGCGGTGCCGCGCACGTACATCTGATCGCCGCGATCGATGCCCGTGAAGTATTTCGAGCGCCAGGTATAGGTCGCGCGCAGCGCCACCGGGCCACTCTCGAAGAACGGGCTCAGGCTGGCCTGGTGCCGCGAGTTGTAGGGCAGGTCGGCGCCCGTGCTCGCCTTGCCGTCCGAATAGGTATAGTTGGCCAGCACGCCGAAGCCGAGCGGGAAGCTCTGCTGATAGGCCACGGCGAAGCCCTTCACCTCGGCCGAGCCCGCATTGAACGGGCGGCTGATCTGATAGGTCGTCACCCGCCCCTGCGCGGTGTTGTAATGCTGCTCGGGCGCAGTCTGCTGCAGGATGTAGTTGCTGATGTCCTTGTAGAAGATCTCACCCGACAGGATCGAACGGGGCGCCAGATACCATTCGAGCGACGCGTTGAAGTTGTTCGACTTGTAGGGCTTCAGGTCCGGATTGCCGCCGCCGCCGCTCAGGATCTGGTCCGACAGCCAGAAATAGTTGGTCAGATCGGCATAGTTCGGACGGGCGATCACCTGCGCCGCGGCGAAGCGGAACACCAGGTCCTTGCGCACGTCGGCGATGATGTTCACGCTGGGCAGGACATTGTCGTAGCTGGTCTTGGTCGTCTGCCACACCCAGTCGGCCTGGGCGTTGCACATCGCGCCCGGCTTGCAGACGAAGCCTGCGCTGTCGGTCGCGGTGTGGACGTAGCGCACGCCGAAATTGCCGCGGAAGCCGCCGGCGTCGAAATTCGCCTGGGCATAGGCGGCGTGGATCTGCTCCTTGATGTCCCAATTGCCGGCAGTGAATTCCGAGGCGGAGAACATCGAGGGCGTCGGCAGGCCCGGCCGGCCCTGGACATAGTTCACCATCGAATCGCCGTTGATGATGAAGCGGCCGCGCATCTGGTCGTTGATGCCGTCGAAGCCCGACAGGTAATTGTCCCTGACGATGCTGGTGTCGAAGTTCGACGCCGGCACCGCGAAGCCGTTGGTGCCGGCCAGGCTGACGCCGGCATAGGCCTGCGCGGTCTCGTGGCTGCGATATTTGTAGCCGACCTGGATGCGCTTCAGCACCCCGTCGAACTTCAGGCCGAAATCGACCTGGCCGTAGCGTTCCTTGTCGGTGGTCGGCTTGGTGACGAGATTGCCGCTCCAGCCGGCATCGGTGACGAAGGCCGCCGGATTGCCGAGCACGTTGCTGGTATAGGAGATCGTGCCCGGCTTGTCGGGCGCGCCGCTGATGTCGACCGTGTAGTTGGCCTTGTTCAGGAACTCCAGGAACACCTGCTTCTTGGTGCCGCCGTCGGCATCCGAGACGCCGCCCTGGACATTCAGGTCCCAATGCACGTCTTCCCAGCCGATCTGGCCGTGGAAGGTCTGCGAATGCATCTCCGCCACGCGATACTGCGCATCGAGCACCGAGAGCCCGTTGTTGAAGGTCGCCGAGCGGACGATGCCGTTGTCCACCGTCAGGCCGGTCAGCGAGCCGGCGCTGTTCCAGACATTGCCCGGAAAGGCGAACATCGACTGATTGAGATTGTCATAGGTCGCGTCGATGCGCAGCCAGTCGGCCGTGATCGTGAGCTGATCGACCGGCTTCCACTGCGCGGTCGCCGAATAGGTCAGCCGCTCGCGGCCCTGCTCGAAATAGGACGTGCCGAACGCATTCGGGAACTTGGCGTTCGGGTTCGCCGTCAGCGTGCTGGCGCAGGTGCCGGTGCAATTGCCGGTATAGGTCCGCCCCACGACCGGGACCGCAGGCGCGGCCAGCGAGCTGGTATTGGCATCGTTGTTCCCCGCCCAGAAGTTCGCGCTGATCGTGCCATAGCTCTCCAGGCCGTCGCGGCGCAGCCGGTCCTTGGTGCGCTGGAACGAGGCGAGGATGCCGAGGGTCTTGTCCTCATTGTGCCAGCTGACCAGCGCCGAGCCCTGGACGTCGCCCTTCTTCGAACGGTCATTGTAGAGATAGCTGAGCGAGCCGGCGACGACGAAGGGCTTCAGCTCGAGCGGCTTGCGAGTGAGTACGTTGACCGTGCCGCCGATCGAGCCCTCGTCGATCCGCGGCTCGGGCGACTTGTAGACGTCGACGCGGTTGACGAGCTGCGGGGCGAGCAGCGCATAGTTGAAGGTGCGGCCCGGATTGTCGAGGATGAACCAGTCGGCCGAGGCGACCGTCTGGCCGTTCAGCAGCGTGCGGTTCAGCGCCGGATCGGTGCCGAGGATCGAGACCTTCTCGCCCTGGCCGAACGCGCGGTCGACGGTGACGCCCGGAACCAGCGTCAGCGCTTCGGCGACGTTGGTGTTCGGGAACTTGCCGACATCTTCCGACGAGACCGAGTCGATGATCGCATCGGCCTTGCGCTTGGCTTCGATCGACTGGGCGAGCGAAGCGCGGAAGCCGGTGACGACGATCTCGTGATCGTCGGCAGGCTGGGCGGCGGTGTCGCTGGTCTGTGCATGCGCGGCACCGGTGAGCAGCGCCATCGCGCTGGCCGTGCCGATAAGAAATCCCCGGATCCCCATCTCTCATCCCCTTGGTCAGAATGATTCTGAACTTGCTTATGATTCGTTGTGGTACGGCTCTGGCAGACCAGTCGCATACCAATATCCGTACCATTCCTCACTGTTGAGGGGCCGTCAAGACAGATTTTTACAGTGCGGTTACAGACCAGCGCAATTTTTTTGCTGACATGTGGTACGTTATTGGTACTAGTGTTGCATCCGGCACACAGCCGACCGATGATGGGGAACCGATGCCGCTGCTGGCGCAAAAGATCAGGCCGCTCGACGGAGCAGGCAGGGGGCCGCTCTCCCGGCAGCTCGAGACCGCGTTGCGCGAGGCGCTGCGCGACAATCTGCTGAAACCCAACGAAGCGCTTCCCGCCGAGCGCGACCTGGCTGCCGATCTCTCGGTCTCGCGGATCACGCTGCGCAAGGCGATCGACAAGCTGGTCGACGAGGGGCTGCTGGTCCGCCGGCACGGCGCCGGCACCTTCGTCGCCGGCCGTGTCGAGAAGCAGTTCGCCAAGCTCTCGTCCTTCTCGGAGGACATGGCCTCGCGCGGGCGGAGCGTGCGCAGCGAATGGCTGATCCGCGAATCGGGCGTGGTCACGGGCGAGGAATCGCTCACCTTCGGGCTCAGCCCCGGCACCGCGGTCTATCGCTTCCACCGTATCCGCTATGCCGACGACGTGCCGATGGCACTCGAATTCGCGATCATCCCGGGCTTCGGCCTGTCGGGGCTCGATGCAGTCGATTCGTCGCTCTATGCCGCGCTCGAGGCGACCGGCAACCGCCCGGTGCGCGCGCTCCAGCGGCTGCGCGCGGCCCTGTGCGACGCCGAGCGCGCCGCCCTGCTCGGCGTGGAGGTGGGCGCGCCGGTCCTCTATATCGAGCGCCGCGGCTTCCTGGCCGATGGCCGGGTGATCGAGGCGACGACCAGCTGGTATCGCGGCGACGCCTATGACTTCGTCGCCGAACTCGACATGCGGGGCTGAGCGGATGACCAACCCCGAATCGACCCGCATGTTCGCCGAGGCGGCCGAAGCCGGCGCGGCAGTGCGCCGGCAGCTCGAGCGGAACGCGGAAGCGGTCCGCAAGCTGGGCGCCCGCTTGCGCGCCACCCGCCCGCGCGGCGTGCTCACCTGCGCGCGCGGCAGCTCGGATCATGCCGCCACCTTCGGCCGCTATCTGATCGAGACGCGGCTGGGCTTGCTGACCACTTCAGTCTCGCCGTCGATCGCCTCGGTCTATGGCGTCGAGACCGACTATTCCGACATGCTGGCGCTCGGCATCTCGCAATCGGGCAAGAGCCCCGACATCCTGGCCGCGATGCGCGCCGCGAAGGAAAGCGGCGCCCGCACCGTGGCGATGGTCAATGTCGAGGATTCGCCCCTCGCGGCCGAATCGGACACGCTGGTGCCGCTCCGCGCCGGACCCGAGATCAGCGTCGCGGCGACCAAGTCGTACATCGCCGCGCTCGCCGCTCAGCTCCACCTGGTGTGCGAATGGGCAGGCGACGAGTCGCTCGCGGCCGGCCTCGCCGCACTGCCCGACCGGCTCGAGGCCGCCTGGGCCGCCGACTGGTCGCCGCTGGTCGAGCGGCTGCACGGCGCGCGCGGCCTCTATGTGATCGGCCGCGGCCTGGGCTTCGGCGTGGCGCAGGAAGCCGCGCTCAAGTTCAAGGAGACTTGCGGCCTCCATGCCGAGGCGTTCAGCGCCGCCGAGGTTCGGCACGGGCCGATGGCCCTGGTCGGCCCCGGCTTCCCGCTGCTCGTCTTCCGCCAGGACGATGCCACTGCCGACGGCGTCGACGACCTGGTCGCCGATGTGCTCGCGCGGGGCGGCGAAGTGCTGGTGAGCGGCGGCAAGGTGCCGGGCGCGATCCATCTGCCGCACCCGGCGGCGGGCCCGGCGATCGAGCCGATCCTGCAGATCCAGGCTTTCTACCGCGCCGCCAACGCGCTCTCGATCGCGCGCGGCTTCGATCCCGATCGGCCGCCGTCGCTCGCCAAGGTGACCGAGACCATCTGATGCAGGCGCTGATCCCGACATGCGCGCTGGTCGACGGCGCGCTCCGCGAAGATGTCGCCGTCCTGGTCGACGGCGCGCGCATCACCGGCGTGGTGCCGGCCGGCGCGATTCCCGCCGGCGCCGAGCCGCGGCGGCTGGACGGCACGCTCGTCCCCGGATTCATCGATACCCAGGTCAATGGCGGCGGCGGCGTGCTGTTCAACGACGCGCCGACCGTGGAGGGCATCGCCGCGATCGGCGCCGCGCATCGCCGCTTCGGCACCACCGGCTTCCTCCCCACGCTGATCAGCGACGATCTCGACGTCATCCGCCGCGCGGTGGCGGCCGTGGACGCGGCGATCGCGGCGGGCATACCGGGCGTGCTCGGCATCCATGTCGAGGGCCCGTTCCTCAACGTCGATCGCAAGGGCATCCATTCGGCCGAGAAGATCCGCCCGCTCGACGCGGAGGGGATCGCAGCGCTGACCGGCCTGACGCGCGGCCGCACGCTGGTGACGCTCGCGCCCGAACGCGTGGCGGCTTCGGACATCGAGCAGCTCGTCGCCGCCGGCGTGGTGGTCGCAGCGGGGCATACCAATGCGCGCTACGACCAGGCCAAGGCGGCGGTGGCCGCGGGCATGCGCGGCGTCACCCATTTGTTCAATGCCATGTCGCCGCTCGGCTCGCGCGAGCCGGGCATGGTCGGCGCCGCGCTCGATTCGGACGCGCTGGTCTGCGGGCTGATCGTCGACGGCCATCATGTGAACCCGGCCACGCTCCGCCTGGCGCTGCGCTGCAAGCCGGCCAGCGGCTTCATGCTGGTGACCGATGCGATGCCCTCGGTCGGATCGGAGGCGAGCGAGTTCGTGCTGCAGGGCCGCCACATCACCGTGAAGGACGGCGCCTGCCGCAGCGACGACGGCACGCTGGCCGGATCGCATCTCGACATGGCGGCGGCGGTGCGCAACGCGGTCTCGATGCTGGGCGTCGATCTCGCCACTGCGGTGACGATGGCAAGCGCCAGCCCGGCCGCGCTGATGGGCCTGGGCGATAGGCATGGCCGGATCGCGACCGGCCATGCCGCCGACCTCGTGCTGCTCGACGCGGCGGGGGGGGGCCCCGAGACCCGGATCCGCCGGGGGGTGGGGCCAGCCGCCCCCCCCCCCGCTGCCCCCCCCCCCCCCCCGCGTAGCGCTCCCGCATGACCGACTCCACCAAGGCGCTCGACTATGTCGAGGCGCATCTCGACGACAGCCTGGACCGACTCTTCGCGCTGATGCGCGTCCCCTCGGTCTCGACCGATCCCGCCTATGCCGAACAATGCCAGCGCGCCGCCAGCCTGCTGTCCGACGAGCTGACCGGCCTGGGCTTCGCCGCCCGCGTCGCGCAGACGCCGGGCCATCCGATGGTGGTGGCACATCACGACGGCCCGGCGGGCGGGAACGCGCCGCACATCCTGTTCTATGGCCATTACGACGTCCAGCCGGTCGACCCGATCGCGCTGTGGCGGCGCGATCCGTTCGACCCGGTGATCGAGACGCGCGGCGACGGCGCGAAGCAGATCGTCGGCCGCGGCGCGTCGGACGACAAGGGCCAGCTGCGCACCTTCGTCGAGGCCTGCCGCGCCTGGAAGGAAACCGCGGGCGCGCTGCCCTGCAAGGTGACGATCCTGTTCGAGGGCGAGGAGGAATCGGGCTCGAAGAGCCTCGAGCCGTTCCTTCATGCCAATGCCGAGGAGCTGAAGGCCGATTTCGCCCTGATCTGCGACACGCTGATGTGGGATACCGAGACGCCGGGCCTCACCATCGGCCTGCGCGGCATGGCGGCAGGCGAGGTGACGATCCGTGCGGCCTCGCGCGACCTCCATTCCGGCCTCTATGGCGGCGCGGCGCGCAACCCGATCCAGCTGCTCTGCTCGATCCTGGGCGAGATGAAGGACGCCGATGGCCGCGTGACGCTCGCCGGCTTCTATGACGGCGTGCCCGAGCTCGATCCCGTCGTGCGCGGGAGCTGGGATGCGCTCGGCTTCGACGCCGGCGCGTTCCTCGGCGACATCGGCCTGAGCGTGCCGGCCGGCGAGCGGGGCCATGACGTGCTCGAGCAGATCTGGTCGCGGCCGACCGCCGAGGTCAACGGCATCTGGGGCGGCTATACGGGCGAAGGCTTCAAGACGGTGATCCCGGCCGAAGCCCATGCCAAGGTGAGCTTCCGCCTGACCGGTGCCCAGGATCCCGCCAGGGTCTGGGCATCCTTCGAGGAACATGTCCGTTCGCGCCTGCCCGCCGATTGCTCGGTTGCCTTCACCGGGCGCGGCCCCGGCAGCCCAGCGGTCTCGGTATCGAGCGACAGCCCGCCGCTCGAGGCCACCCAGGCGGCGCTGGACGCCGAATGGGGCAAGGCGGCGCTGATCGGCTGCGGCGGGGGCATCCCCGTCGTCACTTCGGTCTCCAAGATCCTCGGGGTGGACACGGTGCTGGTCGGCTTCGCGCCGACCCGCGACAATATCCCTTCGCCCCACCGGAAAAATGATCTGAAGAGGCTCCCCAAGGGCACTCGCTCCTGGGTGCGGGTCCTGCCGAAGATCGGCGAGATGGCGAAGATGCCGGCCTGATCGCGCTGGCCCGAATCGACCATCTGGGCTAGATTCGGGCCATGCATGAGGGGGCTCGATTCATCGCTTTGATGCTCGGCGGCGCGGCGCTGGCGGCGTGCCAGCCCGATGCGGCCAAGCCGGTGCAGAAGGCAGAGGCGAGCGAAGCAGCGCCGGCCGCCCCCGCCGCGGCGGCCCCCGCCAGCGCGCCGCTGCGCGACTGGCTGGTCGGCAGCTGGTCGTTCGAGGCCAGTTGCGCGAGCGACTTCATCGCCCATTTTGCCGCCGATGGCAGCCTCGACAATAGCGGCGAGATGGGCGGCTGGGCGCTGGCCGGAAACACCGTGACCGAGACGATCCGCGAGCGCTATGACGCCGCCGCGAGCGACGGCGCCGAGAAGGTGAACCCGCCCGAGACACGCAGCTACACGATCGAGCGCGCCGATCAGGACCATGGCACGATCACCTATCAGGGCCGCAAGGTGCCGATGCTGCGCTGTTGACGGCACGGCCGCGAGGATCGATATCGGCACGATGGTTCCCCTTTCGTTCGCCGGCCATGAGCTGATGGCGCTGCCCGAGGGCGGGCTCTACTGGCCGGCGCGCAAGGCCCTGCTCGTTGCCGACCTGCATTTCGAGAAGGGCAGCTGGTTCGCCGCGCGCGGACAGATGCTGCCCCCCTATGATTCGATCGCGACCCTGCATGCCATCGAGGCGCTGGCGGAGCGCACCCAGGCGCGCGAGCTCTGGTGCCTGGGCGACAGCTTCCACGATTCGGAAGGCTGCGAGCGGCTGCCCGGGGATGCGCGCGCACTGCTCGCCCGCCTCACCGCCCGGCTCGACTGGCGCTGGATCACCGGCAATCATGACAGCCTGCTGATCGATCCCTTTGGCGGCACGATCCTGGAGGAAGCCGAGGTCGACGGGCTGGTCCTGCGCCACGAGGCCGAACCGCGCGATCCGCGGCCCGAGCTTTCGGGCCATTTCCACCCCAAGCTGCGCCTGCGCATCCGGGGGCGGCAAGTGGCGCGACGCTGCTTCGTCGCCTCGCCGACCAAGCTGATCCTGCCGGCCTTCGGCGCGCTCACCGGCGGACTGGATGCGCATCATCCGGAGATCGCCCGCGCAGTGGGGCGCAGCGCGCAGGCGCTGGTCGCGCTCGAGGACCGGCTGCTGCGCTTCCCGCTCGCGGCCTAGCTTCCCCGGCGCGGCTCGAGATCGGCGCATTCCACCGGGCCCTGCCCGATCACCCGGCATTTGGCCGGGCCGAGCACGCGGACCACGCCGCTCGACGTCGCGCTGATCTGGGCATTGTAGCGCACGTTCATCACCAGCGCCCCGCCGCTTCCCGAGACGAGCAGCGCGTCGGCGGTGGTCAGCGCGGCGGCATCGAGGCTGCTGGTGCCATAGAGCCGCACGCGCGTGTGCAGCGCATTGCCCGCCAGCGTCACCGTGCCCGCGCCGGCCAGAGTGACGCCCAGGTCCTGCGCATCGACCTTGCCGATATCGATCCGTCCCGTACCGTTGAGCGAGACGTCGAGACGGTTGCCGCGCATCTCGGCGATCTTCAGCAACGCGCCGCCATTGGTCTGCACCACGCGCAGCCCCGGCACCGCGACCCGGATGCGCGCACCGCTCGCGGTCTTGCCCGCCGCCGATTCCCAGCTCTGCGTGCCGGCATTGATGACCAGCGTGCCCGCCTCGACCCGCACGCTGACCCGGTCGAGCGCGGCACGATCGCCCGCAAGCGTCACGCCGGGCGATCCGGGCACGACTTCCACCGCGAACGGCCCGTCGATGCGCAGCCGGTCGAAACCGGTGACCATCACGACGCGCTCGTCTCCCGGCGCGGCGGCGCCGACGAGCAGCAGCAGGGGAGCGAGGGCGAGCCGATACATGGGCGCACCCTCGCGCGGCTTCAGCGCCGAGGCAAGCTCAGGAGCAATGCGCCTCGCCCGAGCCCACCGCGCTCACCGAGCATTTCGCGCCGCCGGTGAGATCGACGTCGCCCGAGCCCGCGATCGAGACCGAGGCACCGCCCCTGACCACGCCGCGCAGGCTGCCCGAACCGATGACCGAGATGCTGGCGCCGGTGGCGGTCAGCTTGCTGGCGTCGATGTCGCCCGAACCGGCGATCGAGGCGTTGAGCCGGCTGACCGTACCTGCCACGGTAAGGTCTCCGGAGCCCGCGATCGAGAGATCGGCATCGGTCGCGGTGAGCGTGGCGATGCCGAGATTGCCCGAGCCGGCGATCGCGCCGTGGAAAGCGCCTTCGGCCTTGTCGACGCTCATGTTGCCGGAGCCGCTGACGCTCGCACCATCGAGCTTCGGCAGGACGACATGGACCTTCACTCCGCGATCGTTGCTGAACGAGAAGCCGTTGCGGTCCTTGCGGCCAACGCGCAGCGTGCCGTCGACCACCCGGACCTCGAGCTGGTCGAGGATCGCCGTATCGCCCTCGGCCGTGACCGCGAACTGCGCGCCGTTCCGCACCTCGATATCGTCGGGCCCGCGCAGATCGACCTTGGTGAAGCCGTTCGCATCGTAGCTGCGCTTGGCGCCGACGCCACTCGGCTTGACCTTGTGGCCCTCCTTTTCCCAGCTGGCATGGCAGGCACCGGTGGCCGTGAGCGGCAGCAGGGCCAGGGCGATCAGGGCAGCGCGCATCGAAACTTCCTCCCGAAGCAGTATGTGTGTTGGATATATAATACACTATCGATTAGGCAAGGAAAAGGGGCGGTTTTCAAGGCCGCCCCTTCGTTCGGGCTTCGCTGCCGATCGGGATCAGGCCGGAACCTTGTCCTTGTTGTGGATCGCCGCCGCCTTGCGCAGGATCTCGAGGATCTTCTCGAGCGCGGCCGGCTCGTCCACCTCTTCCATCGCCGCGAGTTCGCGGGCGAGGCGGCTGGCGGCCGCTTCGAAGATCTGGCGCTCCGAATAGCTCTGCTCGGGCTGGTCGTCGGCACGGAACAGGTCGCGGACCACTTCGGCGATCGACACCAGGTCGCCCGAGTTGATCTTCGCTTCATATTCCTGGGCGCGGCGCGACCACATGGTGCGCTTGACCTTCGGCTTCCCCTTCAGCGTATCGAGCGCTTCCTTGAGCGTCTTGTCGCTCGAAAGCTTGCGCATGCCTACGCTCTCGGCCTTGTTGGTCGGAACGCGCAGCGTCATCTTTTCCTTTTCGAAGCGCAACACGTAGAGTTCGAGCTGCATCCCCGCAATTTCGGACTTCTGCAGCTCAATCACACGGCCCACGCCGTGCTTGGGGTAAACGACATAATCGCCGACATCGAAGGACAGCGCCTTGGCAGCCATGTGCGAGGAACCTTTCGTGATAACCGGCCCCGACGGGCTCGGCGTCCGCCCCGGCGAATGCAGGGCGGGCTGATCGGGGCGACTTCTCTTTGCTTCTCCGGGCGGAGGCGAGTTTTCCTCCGTCTTGAGCCATTTAACACGTTTGCAATAAAATTACCAGACCGCGTGTGCCGCCTTGCAGCGAAAATATGCAATTAATCGCAGGATTGTGGCTGCCTCTCGACTCGGCCGGCGCCACGAACATGTCCGCGCCATTTCCGCAGTTCGCCGGCCAGGACACCGGCTCCACCTTCTCGGCGGCGCTCAAGAGGTTACTCGACGCAGGTGAGACGCCGCCACCGGGCGCGTTCGTCTGCCGGGTCGACAGCCGTGCTGCGGGGGCAATGCATCCGCCATCCTGCCGGCGGTCGAATTCCGGCCAAACCGGCCCCGCGATCCGGCAAGGGTCCGTAGCCGATTCGAACGTGCTGCGCCGCAGCGACGCGATTCGCCGCCGGCAGAAGGCCGGCGTCCCTGCGGGTGCCGGCCATGCCCGGGGCGCTAGCTGCCCGAACCGGGCTCGGGCGAGAAGAACTGCTCGAACTTGCCCTCGACGCCCTTCATCGCGTCGGCATCGGCGGGCACGTCGCCCTTCTGCGTGATGTTGGGCCAGGACTCCGAATAGCTGCGATTGAGCTCCAGCCACTTTTCGAGGCCGTTCTCGGTATCGGGGAGGATCGCCTCGGCCGGGCATTCGGGCTCGCAGACGCCGCAGTCGATGCACTCGTTCGGATTGATGACGAGCATGTTCTCGCCTTCATAGAAACAATCGACCGGACAGACCTCGACACAATCCATGTACTTGCACCGGATGCAGGCGTCGGTGACGACATAGGTCATGGGTAAGGGCTCCCTTCGTGGCGGATTGCTGCCGCCCCTTGTTGCGATTCCCCGCCTCCTATGCCGCGTGGCGGCGATGCGTCAATGGTCCGCCGCCAGTTGCGAATCACTCTCATTTCCCGGAGAGGCCGGCGCAGAGGTCAGTCGTTCGTAACAGGCCTGCGCTTCGGGCGCGGGACCGCGGCGTGGCGGCAGGGTCAGGAGGCGGATCACTTCGATGCGTTCGCCGACCGGCAGCACGATCGTCGCGCCGGGATGGACCGCGACCGACGCGCGGCTGACGCGGCGGCCGTCGAGGCGGATATGCCCCGCCGCGACCATCGCCTGCGCGATGCTGCGCGAGCGCGCGAAGCGCAGATACCAGAGCAGCTTGTCGAGCCGGATGCTGCCTGCTGCGCCGGGGCTTGCCATCAGTCCTTGCGCGCCTCTGCCATCAGCGCGGCCAACCCGGCGAAGGGGCTGTTCGGCGACGGGCCGCGCCGGACCGGGCGGTCGGGACGGTCGGTTCGCGGTGGCCGCGCCCCGGCTTTGCCCTGCTGCTGCCCCTGCGGCCGCTGACCCTTTGCCGTGTTCGGCTTGCCGGTCTTGCGCGGCTTGGCTCGGTGCCGTGCCGGGTGTCCATCGGTCGAGGTTGTGGCTTTTGTTTCAGGCCGTTTGTCGCCCGCCTTGTGCTTGCGGTGTTTGCGCTTGTCGGCGGCTTTCAGCCCCGACCAGCGCCAGCGCTGGAGCGCGGGGTCGCCGACGCTGCGAAAGCCGAACGCCTGCAGCAGCGCGCGGCGCGTTTCCTCGTCAAGCCCGAGCGAGGTGGCGAGCGCCGGGTCGATGACGAAGCCGGGCGGCGGCGCGGCCGAAACCCCCTGACCTTCGTCGGCGCCGTCAGGATGGTCGGCATGATGTTCGGCTGCACCCGCGACGGGCTCGGTCGGCGGATGCGCGGCCTTCAGACGTGCGGCATGGGCCTGACGCGCCAGCTTTTCGGCCATGTCGATACGCAGCCATCCCGAGGCGCAGCGGCGGAAACCTGCGATGCGCAGCCCGCCGTGATTGCCGGTCTTTTGCAGCACCGCGCCCTGCGGCGGCAGCGCCGGGATCGGCGCGCTTCCTTGTTGCGCCGCAAGCAGCGCGGCGCGCCAGCGCACTGCTTCGGGCTTGAGCAGCAGGTGATGAAATAGGTCGAGCGACCCGACGGTCAGCCCCAGCTTGCGCAGATAGGGACGCTCTTCGGCGCTCATCGCGCCCAGTTGCGCCTCGACCTGCGCGCGCGGCGCCATGCCGCCGCCATCGACGAGCGCGGCGAGCAGCGCGCGAACATGCGGCGGGGTGAACAGGTCGCCCGCCGCTTCGCCCATCGCGGCCAGCGGCGCGGCATGGCGCGCGAGCTGTTCGGCGACGAAAATCTGCAACCGCTCGGCGATCGCCTGCACCTGCTGCGGTTCGAGCCGCCGAAGCGACGGGTCGATCTGGATTGCCGGCTGTACCAGCGTCGGGCCGCGCGCGAGTGTCGCGATCGTCTGGCCGTGCCAGGCGAGCCGCGGCGGCGCGCCGGCTTCGCTGACCAGTTCGATCGCCTTGTCTTCGCCGCTCGCAAGCAGCGCGGCGCGGCGGGCGAGTTCGGCGCGCAGATGCTTCTCGGCGGCGGCGAGGAACAGGCGGGGATCGCTGGCGCGCGCGCCGGGATCGACCCTGAACTGAAAGCCTTTGAGCGGCCCGCTCGCCTCGCCGTCGACGGCGACGGTGCCGGCGGGGCCCGCCGCCGCCGCCCGCGCGGCGTGGGCCCGGCCCCGCC
>Ga0066256_1002782_pt1 | contig 14028 bp, 14 predicted proteins | sample ThiBio_1000_biof_FD_87107 | JGI IMG/M metagenome (GOLD analysis project Ga0066256, IMG submission 87107) | Wastewater bioreactor microbial communities from Cape Town, South Africa - Thiocy_expt_1000_biof (version 2) | ecosystem: Engineered > Bioreactor > Thiocyanate-remediating >...
CCGGCATAGCCGATGCCGAAGATCTTCCGCATGACCAAGGGCGGCAAGCTGATCGAGGGCATCTTCCAGGGCGAGACGATCAACACGCCCTCCATGCTCTGCGTCGAGGACTATATCGATACGCTCCTCTGGGCCAGGCAGGTCGGCGGCCTCAAGGGCCTGATGGCCCGCGCCGACGCCAATGCCAAGGTCATCTTCGACTTCGTCGAGAAGAACGACTGGATCGCCAATCTCGCCAGGGACCCGGCGACGCGCTCCAACACCTCGGTCTGCCTGACGATCGCCGACAAGGACGTGCTGGCGCTCGACGCCGAGGCTCAAGGCGCTTTCGCCAAGGGCCTCGTCTCGCTGCTCGACAGAGAGGGTGTCGCCTATGACATCGGCGCCTACCGCGATGCCCCGTCGGGCCTTCGCATCTGGGCCGGCGCGACCATCGACACCTCCGATCTCGAAGCGTTGATGCCCTGGCTGACCTGGGCCTTCGAGACCCAGAAGGCAACGCTTTCCAAGGCTGCGGCCTGATTTCGCGACCGGCTTCGTCCTTCGGGCGGAGCCACCCTTTATCTCATCTGTCTGCAGCATTTCCGCTTTTCTTCGAATCGCGAAAACGCTCCAGCCTTTTGTTTCACGCAATCCCGAACGCAAAACCGCTTCGCACTTTTGCTGGAATTGCTCCTGACCGATTTAAGGAGGCCATCGTGGCACCTCGCGTACTCGTATCCGACGAACTCTCGGAAACCGCCGTCCAGATCTTTCGCGATCGCGGCGTCGATGTCGACTTCCAGCCGAAGCTCGGCAAGGACAAGGAAAAGCTCGCCGAGATCATCGGCAACTATGACGGCCTCGCCATCCGCTCCGCCACCAAGGCGACGGAAAAGCTGATCGCGGCGGCGACCAACCTCAAGGTCATCGGCCGCGCCGGCATCGGCGTCGACAATGTCGATATCCCGGCCGCCTCGCGCCGCGGCATCATCGTCATGAACACGCCCTTCGGCAATTCGATCACCACCGCCGAGCATGCCATCGCGCTGATGTTCGCCGTCGCCCGCCAGCTTCCCGCCGCCGACACCTCCACGCAAGCCGGCAAGTGGGAGAAGTCGAAGTTCATGGGCGTCGAGATCACCGGCAAGACGCTCGGCGTCATCGGTGCCGGCAATATCGGCGGCATCGTCTGCAAGAAGGCCATCGGCATCGGCATGCATGTCATCGCCTACGATCCCTTCTTGTCGGTGGAACGCGCCGTGGAAATGGGCGTCGAGAAGGTGGAACTGGACGACCTGCTCGCCCGCGCCGACTTCATCACGCTCCACGTGCCGATGACCGACAAGACGCGCGGCATCCTCGGCAAGGAAGCGCTCGCCAAGACCAAGAAGGGCGTGCGCATCATCAATTGCGCCCGCGGCGGCCTCGTCGACGAGGCGGCGCTCGCCGAAGCCATCAAGTCCGGCCATGTCGCCGGCGCCGGCTTCGACGTGTTCGAGGTCGAGCCCGCGACCGAAAGCCCGCTCTTCGGCCTCGATAACGTCGTCTGCACGCCGCATCTCGGCGCGTCGACCACGGAAGCGCAGGAAAACGTCGCGCTCCAGGTCGCCGAGCAGATGTCGGACTACCTCGTCAAGGGCGCCGTCTCCAACGCCATCAACATGCCGTCGATCACGGCGGAGGAAGCGCCGATCCTGAAGCCCTTCATCCGCCTTGCGGACGTGCTCGGCGCCTTCGTCGGCCAGGTCACGGAAAGCGCGATCAAGGAAATCGAGATCCTCTACGACGGCGCGACCGCGACGATGAACACCAAGGCGCTGACCAGCGCGGTGCTTGCCGGCCTCATCCGCTCGCAGGTGGCCGACGTCAACATGGTCTCGGCGCCTGTCATGATCAAGGAGAAGGGCATCATCCTCTCCGAGGTCAAGCGCGACAAGTCGGGCGTCTTCGACGGCTATATCCGCCTGACGGTGAAGACCGCCAACCAGACCCGCTCGGTCGCCGGCACGGTCTTCTCCGACGGCAAGCCGCGCTTCATCCAGATCAAGGGCATCAACCTCGACGCCGATGTCGGCCGCCACATGGTCTACATCACCAATACCGACGTTCCCGGCATGATTGGCTTCATCGGCATGACGCTCGGCGAGGCGGGCGTGAACATCGCGAACTTCCAGCTCGGCCGCGAGAAGGAAGGGGGCGACGCCATCGCGCTGCTCTATGTCGACGGGCCGATCTCCGATGCGGTCCTGGTCAAGCTCGGCGCGAACCCGGCGATCCGCCAGGTCAAGCCGCTCGTCTTCAACGTAGATTGATCCTTCGTCCCTCCCAAGGCGAAAGAAAGGCCCGCCGGAACCATCCGGCGGGCCTTTTCAATGTCGGCGGGGCGAACCTCCCGTCAGCCTTGCCGCGGCCTGCCCCATTCGGCGATCGCGATGCCGCCGAGGACGAGGAGGAGGGCGACGACGTGAAAGAGATGCATCGTCTCGCCGATCAGCAGGACAGAGAGGATGGTGCCGAAGACGGGGATGGCGTTGATGAAGAGGCCGGCCCGGTTCGCGCCGATCATCTCCACGCCGCGCACGTAGAGCACCTGCGAGAGCAGCGATGGGAAGATGCCGGCATAGAGCACGATGGCCCAGCCGGTCGCGTCCGGGAAGATGGCATCGCCGCGCGACATTTCCCAGAGCAGGAGCGGAATGGCACTCACGAGCGCGCCGAAGACCGGGGCTGCGATGAAGCTCTGCCAGTGCAGGTCCGGCTTCCAGCGAAGCGAGACCGTGTAGGCGGCATAGACGATCCCGGCGACGAGCATCAGGGCGTCGCCGAAATTGAACTCCAGCTCCGCCAGTGCCGAGAATTCGCCATGAGCGGCTGTTACCAGAACGCCGACAAGCGTCACCGTGAAGCCGAGCACCTGGGCAAGCGAGGCCTGGATGCGGAAGAGCAGGAAGTTGAAGACGAAGATCAGCATCGGGATGCCGGCCTGCTCGATGACGGCGTTGATGGCGCTGGTATAGCCGAGCGCCGTGTAGAGCAGGGCGTTGAAGGCGGTGAAGCCGAAGACGCCGTAGAGCAGGAGCTGGAGCCAGTGCCTGCGGATCGCCGGCCAGTCGCGCCTCACCTGCGGCAGCATGAGGACGAGGATGACGACAAGCGCGACGATCCATCGGAGCGTCGTCAGCACCATGGGGCTGACATGGCCGACGGCGAGCTCGCCGGCCACCGAGTTCGCGCCCCAGAAAAGCGCGGTGATGCAAAGGTAGAAATAGGCTCTGCTGTTCAAGGCGTCGTTGTCCGGGTCGTGGGAGGGGTGCGCGGGGCGCGCCGGCGGGCGCTGCACATAAGGCGAAAAACCGCGCAATGTCATGCAAAAAGCGGATGCCGGCCGTCATAACAGGGTCGCATTCCCAAAGACAACACAGTATAGATGCTCGGGTTTGTGTCAGGCGCATGCGCGCGTAACGGTTTGCTGCGTGTCCGCGAAAACGGGAAAGATGAAATGGCAAGTGTCGTAGTTGTCGGTTCGCAATGGGGTGACGAAGGCAAGGGCAAGATTGTCGACTGGCTTTCGGAACGGGCGGAAGTGATCGTTCGCTACCAGGGCGGCCATAATGCCGGCCACACCCTTGTCATCGACGGTGTCAGCTACAAGCTGGCTTTGCTGCCTTCGGGCCTCGTGCGCGGGAAGCTCAGCGTCATCGGGAACGGCGTCGTCGTCGATCCGCATCATTTCGTCGCGGAAGTGGAAAAGCTGCGTGCCCAGGGCGTGGCGGTAACGCCCGAGGTGCTGCGCATCGCGGACAATGCGCCGCTCATCCTTTCCCTGCACCGGGACCTCGATGCGCTGCGTGAAGACGCGGCCTCCAGCAACGGCACCAAGATCGGCACGACGCGCCGCGGCATCGGCCCGGCTTATGAGGACAAGGTCGGTCGCCGTGCCATTCGCGTGATCGATCTGGCGGAGCCCGAGACGCTCCGGCCGAAGATCGAGCGGCTGCTGACCCACCACAACGCACTGCGCCGCGGCATGGGGCTCGCCGAGATTTCCGTCGAGTCGCTCGAGGCCGAGCTGACGTCGGTCGCCGCGCACATCCTGCCCTATGTCGACCGGGTCTGGGACCTCCTCGACAAGCAGCGGAAGTCCGGCGCGCGTATTCTCTTCGAAGGGGCGCAGGGCGCGCTGCTCGACAACGACCACGGCACCTACCCGTTCGTGACGTCGTCCAACACCGTTGCGGGACAGGCGGCAGCCGGTTCGGGCCTCGGCCCGACGGCGATCAGCTACGTGCTGGGGATCACGAAGGCCTACACCACCCGCGTGGGCGAGGGGCCGTTCCCCTGCGAACTGGACGACAAGATCGGCAAGCACCTTGCGACCGTCGGCCGCGAGGTGGGCGTCAATACGGGCCGTCCGCGCCGTTGCGGCTGGTTCGATGCCGTGCTGGTGCGCCAGACCGTCAAGACCAGCGGCATCACCGGCATCGCGCTCACCAAGCTCGACGTCCTCGACGGCCTCGACGAACTGAAGATCTGCGTTGGCTACAAGCTGGACGGCAAGGAGATCGACCACCTGCCGGCAAGCCAAGGCCAGCAGGCCCGCGTCGAGCCGATCTACATCACGCTGGAAGGCTGGAAGGAATCGACGGTCGGCGCGCGGAGCTGGGCAGACCTGCCGGCGCAGGCGATCAAGTATGTCCGCCAGGTCGAAGAGCTGATCGGCGCGCCCGTCGCCCTGCTTTCGACCAGCCCGGAGCGTGACGACACCATACTTGTGACCGACCCGTTTGAGGACTAATCTTAAGCTCAACACCAGTTCCGTGACCTATTCCAATAAGATAGCGCACGGGCACGACGGAAAGTTCTGATGGCGGATTTTGTAGCAGTCATTCGAAGGGCCGTGGACGGCCTCTCGGACAACAATGCCGAGATGCGGCAGAAGGTTTACGAGAAGGCCCGCGGCGCCGTCCGCCGGCAGCTCGAATCCATGACCCCGCGCCCTTCCGACGAGCTCATGAAGCGCCAGCTCGACAAGCTCGAAGCGGCGATCCTGAACGTCGAGAGCGATCACGCCGAAGCGCTCCCCGCCGAGGAGCCCGTGCCCGAACCCGTCGAGGCGGTGGTTCCGGTCGCGCCGCCGCCCGAGGAGCCCCCGGTCGAGGAACCCGTCGCCGAAGAGCCGGTTGCCGTCGCGCAGCCGGCGCCCTGGCCTGCTGAACCCGAGCCGGCGCCGCACGAAGAGCCGATCACGGAGCATCACGCGGAAGAGGGCCCCTTCGCGGAGCCCGCTGCCGAGGAGCCAGTTGCCGAAGAGCCCGTCGCCGAGGAGCCCTTGGCCGAACAGCCGGCGATCGAGGAACCGGCGGCCGAGGCTTCGGTCGAAGAAAGCGTCGAGGAGCCCGTTTCCGAGCCTGTCGCCTGGGACGAGCCTGCGCGCGAGGACCCCGTCGCCTGGGAAGAACCGGTGCGCGAGGAGCCTGTCGCCGTCGAGGCCCATACCCAGCCGTCGTGGCGGGTCGAGGCCGAGCCGGCGGAGGACTACGTGCCTTCCTGGCAAGAGCCGGTGCACGACGTCGCCGCGGAGGCTGGCGCCGAGACCGTCGAGGTGAGCGAGCCCGAGCCGCAGGCCTATCCGGTTCACGACGAGGAGGCGCCCGAGGCCGAGCCGGTGGCCGAGGCGCGCATGCCTGCGAGCGAAGCGCAGTGGGACTGGAACGAGGCGGCCGCCGCCACCATAACCGGCGAAAACCGCGAGCAGACCGCTGCCGTCGAGCCTGATCCGCTTGCCTGGGAATGGCCGGACGAAAAGGCGTCGCGGCCCGGGGCCGGGTCGGCCGAGCTCGCGAAGAAAAACGACTGGGACGATCTCGACGACCTGATCGGCTTCACGCCGAAGGCGGAGCCATCATCCCCGGCGGCAACGCCGCCCGTGCCCGAAGCCGCTCCTGCCGGTGCCGCCGCATCCCCCGCCGGGGTGGAAGCGGCCCGCCCGCCGCAACAGCGTTCCTTCCGCGCCGAGCCGCGCAAGTCGCGCTTCAACCTCGGGGCGCTCGTTGCTACTGTCGCGCTTCTCGCGATCGTGGGCGGCGCCGGCGCGGCCTACTGGTTCAACCGCGATTCCGTGAACGGCTGGGTCAACGAGAAGATCGCCTCCTTCACCGCGCCCTCGGCCGGAACGCCGGCCGAGACCACCCCGACGACGGATACGACGGACGGCGGGGCAAGCACCGCGCCGACCGGCACCGCGCCGACGGCGGACACCGCCTCGTCCGGCACGGCCGGCAATACCGAGGTCGCCTCCGCCGCGCAGAACGCCGGCGGCAAGTTCACCCAGCGCCTGCTGACGGACGGCTCGGAAGTGGATGCAGGCCCGGCGGCGGCGCTGGACGGCGGTGCGGCGGAAGAGGGCAAGTCCGTCGCGGCGCAGTCCACGGAAACCGCGTCCGCCGAGGGCGGCGCGACGACGGACGGCCAGGCTCCTGCCGCCGGTGCCGTGAATGCCCCCCAGGCGCCGGCCGGCGCCACGACGACGGACACGCAGGCGCCTGCCGCGACCGGCGACCAGGCCGCCGCCGTCGGCGCGACGCAAAAGATGTTCCTCTACGAGGAGCGGCTCGGCCAGACGTCGCCGACGGCGATCGAAGGCACGGTCGCATGGTCGAGCGCCGAGGAATCGCCGGGCGGCGACGCCAAGCCCGAACCGGTGGTGCGCGCGCAGATCAATGTGCCCTCGAAGGGCCTGACGGCGCTCGTCACCTTCCGCCGCAACGCGGACAAGTCGCTGCCGGCGAGCCATATCATCGAGCTGGTGTTCTCGCTGCCCGAGAACTTCGAAGGCGGCGGCATCGAAAGCGTCCAGCGCGTGGCGATGAAGCGGAATGAGCAGGATCGCGGCGACGCGCTGATCGCCGTGCCGGCCAAGATCACCGACGACTTCCACATGATTGCGCTGAACGATTTCCCCGAGGCGATCGCCAAGAACACGGAGCTTCTGCGCACGCGGGGCTGGATCGACATTCCGATCACCTATCGCAACGGCCGCCGCGCGCTGCTGACCCTCGACAAGGGCACGGCCGGCGCCGAGGCCTTCGACACGGTGATGAAGGCGTGGGCGACGGCCGGCGGCCAGTAATATTTCCCAATGAGCACAAAAAAGGCCCGGCAGCGATGCCGGGCCTTCTGCATTTTCATTGGGCGCGTGGTTTACGCGTCCTCAATGACGCGGACGGCGCGGGCCTGCTCGGCCGCGTATTTCTGCACCGCTTCCTGCACCTTCTCGAAGGCGCGGACCTCGATCTGGCGGACGCGCTCGCGGCTGATGTCGAACTCGGTGGAGAGCTCCTCCAGCGTCACCGGGTCTTCGGCAAGGCGGCGGGCCTCGAAGATGCGGCGCTCGCGCTCGTTCAGCACGCCCATGGCGCGGGCGAGCATGGCGCGGCGCGTTTCGAGTTCGTCCTGCTCGATCAGCGTCTGTTCCTGGCTGTCGTGGTCGTCGACGAGCCAATCCTGCCACTGGCCGCTGTCGCCTTCCGACGCCTTGATGGGCGCGTTGAGCGAGGCGTCGCCGGACAGGCGGCGGTTCATCGAGACGACCTCGTCCTCGGAGACCTTGAGCTTGGTCGCGATCTCCTTGACCTGGTCGGGGCGCAGGTCGCCATCGTCGATGGCCTGAATCTTGCCCTTCATGCGGCGCAGGTTGAAGAACAGGCGCTTCTGGTTGGCGGTCGTGCCCATCTTCACCAGCGACCAGGACCGCAGGATATATTCCTGGATCGAGGCCTTGATCCACCACATGGCATAGGTCGCAAGGCGGAAGCCGCGTTCCGGGTCGAATTTCTTCACGGCCTGCATCAGGCCGACATTGCCCTCGGAAACGACTTCGCCGATCGGCAGGCCGTAGCCGCGATAACCCATGGCGATCTTGGCCACGAGGCGAAGGTGGCTGGTGACGAGCTGGTGCGCGGCGTTGCGGTCGCCGTGCTCCTGGTAACGCTTGGCGAGCATGTATTCCTGCTGCGGCTCAAGCATCGGAAATTTGCGGATTTCGTCGAGATAGCGGTTGAGACCGCCTTCTCCGGCCGTGATCGACGGCAGCGTATTGCGGGCCATTCAGCACCCCTTTCTGAAACGGCTTCCATTCCGGCAAGCCTCGGTACGGAGCTTGATCCCGAAGACCGGATCCCCGTCAGCGACCATGCTCCCCGTGGGTCATGGCGACCCCACCGATCCTACAGATAGGTATGGCGAAACAATGTTTCAAGACGCCGCGGGCCTTCACGGCTGCGTGAAGGCGGGCAGGGAAAGGATATTGCGGCACATCCCCAAGATGGGGTCCTGCGCCGGAAAATCAAGGGTTATGCGCTTCATCCATGGTGCGCAGCGCCCCGATCAGGCGCTCCAGGTCTTCCGGCGGCGGCGCCTCGAAATGCATGGTCTCGCCGGTCGAGGGATGCTCGAACTGCAGCAGGAAGGCGTGCAGCGCCTGGCGCCGGAAGCCGTTCACCACCTTGCGTGCCTCGTCCGGCAGGCGGTTCGCCTTGGTCTTGAAGGCCGCGCCATATTCCGGGTCGCCGATCAGCGGATGGCCGATATGGGCCATGTGCACGCGGATCTGGTGCGTGCGGCCGGTTTCCAGATGGCATTCGACCAGCGAGGCGAGGCTCGTGCCGTCCTCGGGCTCGCCGTAGCGCTCCACCACCTCGTAATGGGTGATCGCCTCGCGGGCGTCGTCCGCGGCCTCGCGCTTGACGGCCCGTTTCGTGCGGTCGGCGCCGCGGCCGAGCGGGGCGTCGATCGTGCCCTTGATCTGGCGCGGGCGGCCCCAGACGATGGCCTGGTAGGCGCGTTCCAGCGGGCCGGTGCGGCCGTGGTCGGCGAACTGGTCGGAGAGGTGGCGGGGGGCCGCGTCGTTCTTGGCGACGACCATGACGCCGCTCGTCTCCTTGTCGAGCCGATGAACGATGCCGGGGCGGCGCACGCCGCCGATGCCGGAAAGGCTTTCCCCGCAATGGTGGATGAGGGCGTTGACGAGCGTGCCCGTCCAGTTGCCGACGGCGGGATGCACGACGAGGCCGGCTGGCTTGACGAGGACGATCAGGTCGGCGTCCTCATAGAGCACGTCGAGCGGGATGTCCTCGCCCTTCGGCTCCGGGTCGCGCGGGGCGGGCATGGTGAATTCGACGACGTCGCCGGGATGCACCTTGCGCTTCGGCTCGATCATGACAGCGCCGTTGACGAGGGCCGCGCCCTCCTCGATCAGCGCCTTGATGCGGCTGCGCGAATAATCGCCGGCGAGCGTGGCGGCGAGCCAGGCATCGATGCGCCCTTCGGCGTCTTCAGGCACGGTCAGGACTTTTCTTGTGGCTTCGGCTTCTTTAAAGGGGTCGGTCATCGTTTCACTTATGCTCATTGCCGGAAGGGCGCCCGACATGTCCAATATCGAAAACGACGATCAGGAAGACAAGCCGCTCGATCCGGTGATGGAGAATGTGCGCCGCAAGATGATGCGCCTGCAACTCGTTTCGGGCGGCATCATGCTTTTGATGTTCATGGCGGTCCTTGCGGCCATTGTCTATAAGATCAGCAACCGGGATGGCAAGCCGGAAGCGGTGGCGACCTCGGGCGGTCTGTCCGTGCCGAGCGACGCGCCCGTCAAGGCGACCGCCACGCTGCCGGCCGGCTTTGCCGTTTCGGCCGTGTCGCACTCCGCCGGGCAGATCCTGTTCTACGGCGCGATGGCCGACGGTGCGCGCAAGGCCTTCCTCTTCGACATCGCCGCCGGGCGGGTCGTCGCCGAAATCGACGTTCCGGGGAACTGATACGGCGTGGCGGCGCAACCGGTCCGCATCGACGATCCCGGCGATCCGCGCATTGCCGCCTTTCGCGATATCCGCGAGCGGGATCTGACCGGCGGGATGGGCGAGGTCCTCGCCGCCTTTCCGCCAAGCGTGCCGGTCTATGTCGCCGCGCAGGCGGTCTTCGATGCGATTGCCGGCTTCCACATGCATCGCGGCGTGCTGGCGCTCGGGCGCAGGCCAGCGGCCGAGATCGGTGCATCGCTCCTCGGCCGCCTGCCGGAGACCAGCCTGGTGCTGGCCGGCTGCGGCCTTTCCAACCATGACAATGCCGGCTCCATCTTCCGCAATGCCGCGGCCTTTGGCGCCGACGCGGTGTTTCTCGACGAAACGTCGTGCGATCCGCTCTACCGGAAGGCGATCCGGGTGTCGGTCGGCTCCGTTCTGACCGTGCCGTTCGCGCGGGGGCGCACCTCCGAAGCCATGCTCCGCGACCTGGCGGCGGCGGGTTTCGAGATATGGGGGCTTTCGCCGCGCGGCGCGGTGCCCGTCGCGGCCATTCCGGCGGCGCGGCGCATCGCGCTCGTGCTGGGAACGGAAGGCGAGGGGCTGCCGGAGACGATCCTCACCTCGTTCCGCACGGCCCGCATCCCGCAGCGCCCGGGGCTCGACAGCCTCAACGTGGCAACGGCGAGCGGCATCGCGCTCTACCAGATTGCTCTTGCGATGGGGCGGGTGGCCTAGCTCTCGTCGCGGCCTATCCGTTCGCGCACCCGCCGGGCAAGGCTGTGCTCGTCGCCGTCGAGTTCGGGGTCGATGGTGGCGATGAGATCGTGCACGGGGGAACTCGCGCCCTCGCGCGCGGCGGTCAGCACGATCATCTTGCTGGCAAGATCGGCCATTTCCTCGCGCAGGGCCGGGTCGTTGGCGTCGGACCTTGCCGCAAGGAGGCGCTCCGTCAGCGCGGTGCCCTGGTTGCGCGCCTCGTCCTCCAGCGCGGCGATGTCGATCGGGGGGGCGGGCTGCATCTTCTCCGTCCGGCGGCTGGAAATGCGGCTTGCCGCGATGGACCGGGCGAGCCCGGTGGAGCGGCTTGCCTTCATCGCTTCCTTGTTTTCCGTCGTCAGCGTCTTCACTTTTTCGCGAAGGCGGTTGATTTCCGCGATGCGCCTCTCGATCGCGTTGTCCTTGTCGGCGCTGCCGGCCACCTCGCGCGTCAGCTTCGCCTCGAGCTGCCGCACGCGGCCTTCCTCGCGCGACAGGCGGATTTCGAGCGCCTTTGCCTTCTCTATGGCGGTCCTGGCTTCTTCGCGCAGCCTGTCGCGCTCGTCCTTCAGGTTGCCGATGCGGCTCTGCAGGTTCTCCATCGCCGTGTCGCGGGTGGCGAGGTCTATCTTCATGTTGTCGATCTCGGCGTGCAGATGATCGATGCTGTTCTGCAGCGTGTCGATCTCGGCCGTCCGCGCGCGAATCTCGCGGTCGGCGGCGGAGAGGGCGCTTTTCAGTTGCTCGCTCTTCATTTCCTCGCGCCGCAGCGTCGAGCGCATGTCGCCGGCCTCGATGTTCATGTCGGCGATCTGCGCGTGGAGTTCGGCATTCTCCGTGCCGATCGCGCCGGCCGCGGCCATCAGCTTCTCGTTCCGCACCATTTCGAGCGTGAGCTTTTCACGTTCGCGCCTGACGTTCTGGGAGAGGCGGGCGTTTTCGGCCGCATAGGCGGCGCGCGCCATGTCCTTCTGCGCGCGCACTTCCTGCGGGCTCAGCGGCATGGTGGCGCGCATCCGCGCCTCGGTGAACCTGACGATTCGTTTCTGGATGGCCGGCGCGACGAGCAGGCCGGCAAGCGTGGCGGCGAGAAAGCCGAGCGCGAAGAGAAGGGCGTACTCGATCACGGATCCACTCGTTCCAAACATGGCCCAAAACGGGTCCCGAACGAGCGCACTATAGCGGCTCGTTCCGGCTTGCACAGGGGGCGCGCCCGCGAAATCGACGCCCGGTCGTCAGACGGACGGGGCGCCGGTTTCATTCGTTCAGAAGGGATTCCAGGTCGGCTGGCGCGTCAGCTTGAGGTAGCCGGCGCTGATGCCGATGCGGGCGCCGACGCCGGTGCGGATCGGCACGAGCACGATGTCGTTGTTGACATTGACCTGCATGCCGAGGCCGGCGATCACGTAGACCGAGCCGGAGACGCCGCCGAAACGGGTGAAGAGCGCATTGACGTCGGGCAGATTGTAGACGAGCATCATGGTGCGGCTGCCCTGGCCGCCCCAGTCGAGGCCGAGGGAGGGGCCCTGCCAGAAGACCGAGTGCTGGCCGGCATTCTTGGTGTTGAGCGTGCCTTCGCCGTAGGTCAGGCCGGCGACGAAGGCGCCCGAGCCCTCCTGGCCGAGGATGTAGCCGTTCGGCAGGCCGTAGGATTCGAAGGCGCGCTCGACCAGCTTGGCAAGGCCGCCGGACGTTTCGCCGAAGAAGCCGTGGCCGGCGTCGACGATCTCCTGCATGGAATATTGGCTGCTTTGCTGCGCGGCGGCCGGCAAGGCAAGCAGGAAGGTCATGCAAGCCGCCGCAACGACCGCGAATGCCTTCGTGACCAGATTTGAAATACCCATGTCCCGTTCGCCTTCCTTGATGTCTCGGCCCCGTTCCATGCAGCAATTTGACCCGATGGTCTTAACAATCGGTTTACCAAATGTGGTGTCATTATGGCTGTCTTGAAATCGAGCACGCCTCGCGCAATTTCGGCGTGCTATGCGTCGCGCGGAATGTGCCCGCGTGCGCCTTGCGAAAGGCGTCCCGCGATGAACGAATGCGTGGATCTGGGAGAATTTTATGGCGAAAAATCCGAACCTCACGCTGACCGGTCCCGATCTGGCAGCGCTTTTGTGCAGCCGCGTCTGCCATGACGTCATCTCGCCGGTCGGGGCGATCAACAACGGCCTCGAACTGCTCGACGAGGGCGGGGCCGATGCCGAGGCCATGGACCTCATCCGCACCAGCGCGCTGAATGCGTCGGTCCGGCTGAAGTTCGCACGCCTCGCCTTCGGTGCTTCCGGCTCCGTCGGCGCGTCCATCGATACGGGCGAGGCGGAAAAGGCCGCGCGCGATTTCGCCGCCGCCGAGAAGAAGACGGAGATCACCTGGTCCGGCCCGCGCGCCATCGTCGCGAAGAACCGGGTCAAGCTGCTGCTCAACCTGTTCCTCGTCGCCTACGGCGCCATTCCGCGCGGCGGCTCGATCGACGTGACGCTGGAAAACCCGGAATTCGACGCGGTGTTCAAGCTGGCCGTGAAGGGGCGCATGCTGCGGGTGCCGCCGAAGTTCACGGAAATCCTGTCCGGCACGCCGGAAGAGGCGGTCGATGCCCATTCCATCCAGCCCTACTACACCGTGCTGCTCGCCGACGAGGCCGGCATGGAGCTGGATGTCGAGGTCAACCCGGAAGAGATCGTCTTCAGCGCGCGCACGGTTGCGGCATCCGAATGAGATTGCTGGCGGCCGTGGGCCGTTAACCATGGCCGCTAACGCTTTGTTTGCCAGGCGCCGGTAGAGTTGCAGGCTGTATCGTTCCCGTTCAGCGGACGGGAGACCCTAGGAGCAGCTAATGCAGCGGTTGATGATCGCCGACGGTTCCGATGTCGTCCGGAAGGTCGGCAAGCGTATTCTTTCCGGTTTCGATTTCCTCGTGCTGGAAGCCTCGAGTTCGCTCGAGGCGCTGGTGCGCTGCGAGGCGGAACTGCCCAACATCCTGATCGTCGATTCCACCATGGACGGCGCTCTCGAACTGATCGGCAATATTCGCAACCTGCCGCAGGGCAAGTCGGTGCGCATCTACTATTGCGTCGTCGAGGCCGACCTCAAGAAGATGATGATGGGCAAGCGCGCCGGCGCGGACGACTTCCTGCTGAAGCCGTTCGACCGCAAGATCCTCACCCAGGTCTTCGGCAATCTCTCGATCGCCGCCTGAAGCGATCGCCCATAGCCAAAGCAAAAGCGGCCGCTCCCGAAGGAGTCGGCCGCTTTTTGTTTGTTTCGCCGGTGCCGTGGAAGCTCCGGCATCGGCGCAAAAGAAAACCCGCCGGCGAGCGGCGGGTCGAATGCGGGGGCGGGGAGGGGGCCGTCAGGCGCTTTCGAGATAGTCGCCGCCCCCGGGCTCGCGCAGCACGGAGCCGCGACCCCCGACCGCCTCGGTATAGTTGGCGCCGCCGGCGGCGGTCGCCCGCTTCTTGCGCCGCTTGCAGGTGAAGACGGCGAGGAT
>Ga0066256_1003845_pt1 | contig 14008 bp, 1 predicted proteins | sample ThiBio_1000_biof_FD_87107 | JGI IMG/M metagenome (GOLD analysis project Ga0066256, IMG submission 87107) | Wastewater bioreactor microbial communities from Cape Town, South Africa - Thiocy_expt_1000_biof (version 2) | ecosystem: Engineered > Bioreactor > Thiocyanate-remediating >...
GCTGGCGGGCGGCGGGGGGGGGGGGTGGGGGGGGTGGCGGGTGGCCGCGGGGGGCGCGGGGGGGGCCCCCCCGGGCGCCGTCTGTTGCGGCGGGGCGGCCACCACGGGGAGGGGGGGGGGGGGGGGGCGGGGGCGGGGGAGGTGGCGGCCCGCCGGCAGGGGCCAGCGCCACTACCGGGCGTGTGATGGCAAGCGGGCCGTACGCTGGTACCTGGCTGTCTGAGCCTGCCATTACGCTGCTGACGCTGGGGCGCGCCGGCGATGCGTACGTGCACGAGCACCGCAAGCGCAATGCGGGCGGCACGGGCACACTGGTGTCCATGGGCACCAACGCGGCGGTGGGCGAGGGCGCCGCCATGCTGTACAACCCGCGCGCCGCCATGGCGGAGGCGCAGGCGGCAGCGGCAGCGGCGGCGGCCGACACGGGGGAAACGTTCATTGAGCACCTGCGTCTTCCGGCGTCGGCGCTGGAGGCGCTGGTTGCCGGCAACTTCCTGTACCTGAAGCGCGCCAAGCTGGCGCTGCCACGCAGTGGCGGCGGTGGCGGTGGGCGCGGCGGTGCGGCTGGTGGACGCGTCGGTGCGGCTGCTGCAACGACAGGCGGCACCTCAACTCCTGCCGCCGCGGCCGCCGCCGCGGCAGCCGCCACCACCACACCGGCTGCTGCCGGCCCGTCCAGCGCGGCGACGGTGGTGACGGCGGCAGGCACGCTGGTGGGCGGCGGTCGGACGGGTGGGAAGGCTACCCCCGCCTCCTCCGCGCCGTCGCTGGGCGACGCCACGGTGTATGAGCTGGAGGTGGTGGACCACCGCGACACCGACCCCGCCGACTACTTCACGCTGTCCAAGGACAGCATCACGCACTTCAAGGGCGCGGACTCGGAGTTCACGGCGCTGGGGCAGTTTGAGCGCGAGTTCCGCCTGTTCAACGCGCTGCGCAAGGTGCCCGTGTTTGCGCGCTTCCGCACCTGGAAGTCGTTCACGGTGTGGCGGCGCGGCCTGCGCGCCAAGAAGGCGGGCGCGGCGTCCGGCGTGCTGGCGGCGCAGCTGTTCCTGCTTAACCCCACGCTGCGCACCGCGCTCATGCGCCTGCGCCGCCTGTGCTTTGAGGTGGCGGACTGGGGCCTGTTTGCGTACGACCGCGGGCACACATACACGCTGGAGGAGTTTGTGGCGCAGCAGAACGTGAAGCGCGTGCAGGTGACGTCGTGGCTGACCGAGTTCTCGGCGGACGTGCGCGCGCTGGTGCGCGGCGCGTGCGACGACGTGCTGGACGCCTTCCTCACCGCCAACGACATCCGCGCCGACCACAAGATGACGTTCATGGAGCGCGCCACGCTGCGCGCCGAGTGCAGCCGACTCACCAAGTTCATCCGCCTGGCCGACTTCCTGGTGCGCGACACCCTGCTGGCGCTGGCGCTGGAGTCCACCGCCGCCATGCTGGCTTACATCGTGCCGCCGCCCGACCGCATGCCCGCACGCGTCGTGCGCACTGACATGCCGGCCACCGGCCCGGGCGCGGGTGGCGCTGGTGTTGGTGGTAGCGGGGCCCCCGCGGCCGCGGCGACCGCTGCCACTGCAACCACCACCGCCGCGGCCAGCGGCGGTGGCGGCAGCAAGGAGGTGATGGCGGGCGCGCACCTGCGTGCCAAGAAGTCGGCAGTGGCGGTGCCCATGTTTGTCATCTCTGCCGCGTTTGAGGCCGGCAGGCTGGTGCCGGCGGAGGAGACGGTGGCACCACGGCGCACACCCGCCAGCGGTGGCGGCGGTGGCGGTGCGGCAGGCGCGGCAGCTGCAGCAGCAGCGGCAGCGGAGGAGGAGGAGGGCGAGGAGGGCGAGAAGCCGGCGCCGCCGCCGCCGCTCATGGTTCCCATCCCCGTCCTCACCCTTACGCCACCGCTGCCGGTCGTCAAGTCGGCGCTCAAGTCCATGCTATACGACGCCATGGTGGTGATCTCTGCGCCGCCGCGCCTGCTCACGCACACCGACCTGACGCCGTACACGCAGGCGGCGGCGGAGGAGGGCGAGGAGGGCGGCGGCGCCAAGGTGGAGGAGGTGGACCTGACGGAGGCGGTGACCAACCATGCGGCATACAAGCGCATGGCGGTGGAGATGTACAACGGCCTGGACGCCGCGTTTGACGCGGTGGTGGACTTTGGCGCCGTGTTTGCGCCCTTTGCGCGCACCTACTTCACCAACGAGGGCGAGGCGGACACGGTGTCCATCCGCTTCAGCGGCGCGTCGGAGCTGGGCGAGTTTGAGCGCACCATCGCGGTGTACAAGGCGCAGATCCTGCGGTTTGAGGCCATCCCCACCTCCGCCGACATCGGCATCGTGCGCGTGGACTCGCTGGCGCTGAAGCGCCGCGTCATGCCCTCGCCCGTCCGCTGCCTGTACGCCATCCGCGACCTGCTGCCGCTGCTTATGGCGGGGCTCACCTCCGGCCTCGTGTCGGACGTGCGCAGCATGCTGTCCGTGCTGGCCTCCAACCCGCCCGACGTGGACCTGTTTGTGGTGAAGCTGGAGATGCTGGACCGCGTCATTGACGTGCTACCGGGCATGCGCGACCGCGAGGCGCACATCCGCGCCATGGCGCAGCTGATGGCGGACAACGCGTGGCCCATCGCGGACGACCTGAAGGCGCAGTTCCGCATGCTGCGCGACGCGCTGGTGGACCTGGAGGCGGCGGCGCAGAAGGCGGAGGCGTTGCAGGACGAGGACATCAAGAAGTTTGCGCGGCAGCTGGACTCCGCCATCCCCGCCATGAAGAAGTCGGTGCTGGCGATCCGCGAGAAGCTGGACGACGCCATGATCTCGTCGCCCGACTCGCAGGCGCACCGCATGGTCAAGATCCTGCGCGACTACGGGCAGCGCATGGAGGAGCTGAAGGCGCAGAGCACGAAGCTGGCGCACTACCAGGCGGTGCTGAAGCAGCCGGTGCAGACGTACGACACGCTGGATGAGGTGGCGGCGGACCTGACCATGAAGACGAAGCTGTGGGAGGCGATGGCGGAGTGGCAGGCGCTGACGCAGGGCTGGCGCGAGGCGCGCTTCCAGGACATTGACGTGGACGACATCGGCAAGCAGGTGCAGTCGTTCCTGAAGGTGGCCACGCGCGCCGAGCGCTCGCTGCCCGGCAACGGCGTGGCGGTGAAGCTGAAGGGCCTGGTGGACGACTTCAAGGCGCTGCTGCCCGTCGTGTCCGACCTGCGCAACAAGGCGCTGCGGCCGCGGCACTGGGCAGAGATCGAGGGCGCGCTGGGGCAGACGATCGACCCGGCGCGCGCGTACTCGCTGGGCGAGCTGCTGGACATGAACGTGGTGGAGCACCAGCCCGAGATCTCGGTGGTGGCGGTGAAGGCGGTGAGCGAGCTGGGCCTGGAGGAGCTGCTGGAGAAGAAGGTGACGTCGGTGTGGGCGGCGCTGGAGTTTGTGGTGAACCCGTACAAGGACTCCAAGGAGGTGTTCATCCTGGGCGGCGTGGACGACATCGTGGCGGCGCTGGACGAGTCGCTGGTGACCATCAACACCATCCTGGGGTCGCGCTACTGCGGCCACATCCGCGCCGACGTGGAGGGCTACCAGAAGCGCCTCATGCTGCTGTCCGAGACGCTGGACGAGTGGCTGGGCTGCCAGAAGCAGTGGATGTACCTGGAGGCCATCCTGCTGGCGGACGACATCAAGCGCGACCTGCCGGAGGAGTCCAAGCGCTTCCTGGCGGTGGACCGCTCCTGGAAGTCCATCATGAAGCGCACGTACAACCACCCCAAGGCCATCGACGCCGGCACGGTGAAGGGCCTGAAGGAGACGCTGGTGCGGCACAACGAGGTGCTGGAGGCCATCCAAAAGTCGCTGGAGAACTACCTGGAGAAGAAGCGCTCCACCTTCCCGCGCTTCTACTTCCTGTCCAACGACGAGCTGCTGGAGATCCTGGCACAGTCGCGCGACCCGCAGGCGGTGCAGCCGCACCTGCGCAAGTGCTTTGACGCGCTGACGCGGCTGGAGTTTGGCAAGGAGCCGGGCTCGGTGGACATCCTGGCCATGACGAGCCCGGAGGGCGAGCGTGTGGCGCTGCCCAAGAACCTGAACGCGCGCGGCAACGTGGAGCACTGGCTGCGCGCGGTGCAGGACGCCATGGTGGTGTCGCTGCGCGCGCTCATGAAGGAGGGCATCGCGGACTACGCGCGGCGGCCGCGCAAGGCGTGGGTGCTGGCGCACGCGGGGCAGGTGGTGGCGACGGCGGCGCACGTGATGTGGAGCACGGAGACGGAGGCGGCGCTGCGTGCTGCCAACCCCGCCGCCGAGCTGGAGCGCTGGTACGGCAAGAACGTGGAGCAGCTGGGCGAGCTGACGGAGCTGGTGCGCAGCGACATCTCCAAGCTGGAGCGCCGTATCATCGTGGCACTCGTCACCACCGACGTGCACGCGCGCGACATCGTGGAGCAGCTGAAGGAGAGCGGCGTGGCGTCGCCGGGCGCGTTCACGTGGCAGCAGCAGCTGCGCTTCTACTGGGACGACGGCAAGGCGGACGTGCTGGCCAAGCAGTCTAACTGCGTCATCCTGTACGGCTACGAGTACCAGGGCGCCACCACGCGCCTCGTCATCACGCCGCTTACCGACCGCTGCTGGATGACCATCACGGGCGCCTTCCACCTGAAGCTGGGCGCCGCGCCGGCAGGGCCCGCCGGTACCGGCAAGACGGAGTCATCCAAGGACCTGGCCAAGGCGCTCGCCATCCAGTGCATCGTGTTCAACTGCTCCGACCAGATCGACTACGTCATGCTGGGCAAGCTGTTCTCCGGCCTGGCGCAGAGCGGCGCGTGGACGTGCCTGGACGAGTTCAACCGCATTGACATTGAGGTGCTGTCGGTGGTGGCGCAGCAGCTGCAGCAGCTGCGGCAGGGCCTCGTAGCGGGCCTGTCGGTGATGCAGTTTGAGGGCCGCACCATCGCGCTCAAGCCGCACTGCGTCATCATCACCATGAACCCGGGCTACGCGGGGCGCACGGAGCTGCCCGACAACCTGAAGGTGCAGTTCCGGCCCGTCGCCATGATGGTGCCCGACTACACGCTCATTGCCGAGATCTCGCTGTTTGCGGAGGGCTTTGACGACGCCAAGAACCTGTCGCGCAAGATGACGCGCCTGTACCGCCTGTCGTCGGAGCAGCTGAGCCAGCAGCGGCACTACGACTTTGGCATGCGCGCCGTCAAGTCGGTGCTGGTGATGGCGGGCGCGCTGAAGCGCGCCAACCCGGGCCTGTCCGAGGCGGTGGTGCTCATCCGCGCCATGCGCGACTCCAACGTGCCCAAGTTCCTGGCGGACGACCTGCCGCTGTTCCACGCCATCGTGGGCGACCTGTTCCCGGGTGTGGAGGTGCCTGAGTCGGAGCTGGGTGAGCTGCAGGTGGCGGTGGACGCGCAGGTGGCGGCGGCGGGGCTGCAGTCGGTGCCCGCCTTCAGCGCCAAGATCATGCAGGTGTTTGAGACGTTCAACGTGCGCTTCGGCGCCGTCATCGTGGGCCCCACCGGCGCCGGCAAGACGACGTGCTACCGCCTGCTGGCGGCCGCCATGTCGGCGCTGCACGGCGCTGGCGCGCGCAACGAGGCGTTCCAGACGGTGCACATGCAGGTGCTGAACCCCAAGTGCATCTCCATGGGCGAGCTGTACGGCGAGTTCAACGAGCTGACGCAGGACTGGAAGGACGGCCTCGCCTCCTCCATCATCCGCGCCTACTCGGAGGACGAGACGTCGGACCGCAAGTGGACGGTGTTTGACGGCCCCATCGACGCGCTGTGGATTGAGAACATGAACACGGTGCTGGACGACAACATGATGCTGTGCCTCGCCAACGGCGAGCGCATCAAGCTGAAGCCGTCGCAGCGCATGCTGTTTGAGGTGCAGGACCTGGAGGTGGCGTCGCCCGCCACCGTGTCCCGCCTTGGCGTCGTGTTCATGACGCCCGCCGACCTGGGCTGGCTGCCGCTCGTCAAGTCGTGGCTGCCCCGCGAGCTGCCGCGCCTGCCGGCGCCGCTGGCGGAGCACGTGCTGGCGCTGTTTGCCGCCACGGTGGACGACGGCCTCGCTTTCCGCCGCGCCTCCTGCGCCGAGCCCATCCCCACCACCGACCTGCAGACCGTCGCCTCCCTGTGCCGCCTGCTCACCGCCATGGTGCGCGGCGCGGGCGAGCGCGGCAAGGACACGGGGTCGCCCGTCGGCCTGGACCTGACCCGCCCCGCCGACGAGCTGACGCGCGTGCTGGACGCCATGTTCGCGTTTGCCTACGTGTGGACGGTGGGCGGCTCCATCTCGTCGGAGCACTACGAGAAGTTTGACGCGTTTGTGCGTGGGCACAAGGGCAGCGTACTGGGCAACACGCGGTTTGGGACGGGCACCGTGTTTGACTCCTTCCCCGACATTGCGCAGGCGGACGCGCCGTGGCGCAAGTGGGCGGACACGGTGCCCGCGTTTGCGTACGACCGCGAGCAGCCGTACTTTGCCATGGTGGTGCCCACGGTGGACACCGTGCGCTTCACCTGGCTGCTGTCTACGCAGGTGGCGCAGCTGTACCCCGTGTTCTTCACCGGCGTGACGGGCACGGGCAAGACGGTGATTGTGGCGGACCTGCTGAACCGCGCGTCGGCGGCGGACGCGCGCGGCCTCGCCATTGCGCCCGTCCTGCTCAACTTCTCGGCGCGCACGTCGTCCATGGACACGCAGGTGACGGTGGAGGCGAAGCTGGAGAAGAAGAAGAAGGCGCAGCTGGGCGCGCCGGCGGGGCGCAAGGTGGTGGTGTTTGTGGACGACGTCAACATGCCGGCCATGGAGACGTACGGCGCGCAGCCGCCCATCGAGCTGCTGCGCTTCCTGGTGGACGCCGGCGGCATGTTTGACCGCAGCAAGCTGTTTTGGAAGGAGGTGGTGGACACGGTGCTGGTGGCGGCGGCGGCGCCGCCCGGCGGCGGCCGCGCCGCCCTCACGCCGCGCTTCACGCGCCACTTCCACATGCTGTGCGTGCCCGTCGCCTCCGACGACGTGTTCAAGCACATCTTTGGCGCCATCCTGGGCGGCTTCGTGGCGGCGTTTGCGGAGGACATCCGGGCGGCGGCGGGCAAGGTGGTGGCTGCCACCATCGAGGTGTTTGACCGCATCCGCGAGTCCATGAAGCCGACGCCCGCCAAGAGCCACTACACCTTCAACCTGCGCGACGTGTCCAAGGTGTTCCAGGGCGTGCTCATGGTGGCGCCCAAGGAGTGCCCCAACGTGGACGTGTTTGGCCGCCTGTGGGTGCACGAGTGCATGCGCGTGTTCCACGACCGCCTGGTGGACGCGTCTGACAAGGGCTGGTTCACGGCGCTCATGGTGGAGCTGGTGGGGCGGTACTTTGGGCGCACGGGCGCGGGGTGGACGCACGAGGACCTGTTTGAGAAGAAGCCGGTGCTGTTTGTGGACTTCCTGCGGCCCTCCATGGACGACGGCCCCGGCATCTACGAGGAGGTGGCGGTGATGACGAAGGTGGTGTCGGTGCTGGACGACGCGCTGGAGGACTACAACATCTCCAACCCGACGCAGATGCGCCTCGTGTTCTTCCGCGACGCGGTGGAGCACGTGGCGCGCGTGGCGCGCATCCTGCGCCAGCCGCGCGGCAACGCCATGCTGGTGGGCGTGGGCGGCAGCGGGAAGCAGAGCCTGAGCCGCATGGCGTGCCACCTGGCGGCGGTGGACTGCTTCTCCATCGAGCTGGTGCGCGGGTACGGCAGCGCGGAGTTCCGGGAGGACCTGAAGAAGATCATGCTGAAGGCGGGCGTGGAGGGCCGGCCGCTCGCCTTCCTGTTTGGCGACACGCAGATCGTGCAGGAGGGCTTCCTGGAGGACGTGTCCAACATCCTGAACACGGGCGAGGTGCCCGGCCTGCTGAGCCACGACGAGGTGGGCAAGATCGTGGAGGACCTGCGCCCCGTGGCGGCGGCGGCGGGCATACCAGAGACGCGCGACAACGTGTACCGCCTCTTTGTGTCGCGCGTGCGCGAGAACCTGCACATCCTGCTCACCATGTCGCCCGTCGGCACGTCGCTGCGCGTGCGCTGCCGCCAGTTCCCCTCCCTCATCAACTGCTGCACCATCGACTGGTACACGCCGTGGCCCGCCGACGCGCTGCTGTCGGTGGCCACCCGCTTCCTGGGCGACGAGGACTCCATCCCGCCGGAGGTGCGCGCGTCCATCGCGGACATGTGCATGCACGTGCACCTGTCGGTGGCCACCTTCGGCGACCGCTTCTACGCCGAGCTGCACCGCCGCGTGTACACCACGCCCAAGTCGTACCTGGACCTCATCAACCTGTACCTGGCCATGCTGGCGGAGAAGCGCGCGCAGCTGTACGACCTGCGCAACACGCTGTTTGTGGGCGCCAAGAAGCTGGAGGAGACGAACGGCGTGGTGGAGTCGCTGCGCGGCGAGCTGACGAAGCTGCAGCCGGTGATCGACCAGAAGGCGAAGGAGGCGGCGGTGATGCTGGTGCAGGTGTCGGCGGACCAGGCGGAGGCGGACAAGATCAAGGCGGTGGTGGGGGCGGACGCGGCGGAGGTGGCGGCGCAGGCGGGCGAGGTGGCGGTGGTGCAGGCGTCGGCGCAGGCGGACCTGGACGTGGCGCTGCCGGCGCTGGAGCGCGCGGAGGAGGCGCTGAAGAAGCTGGACAAGAAGGACATCACGGAGGTGCGGTCGTTCGCCACGCCGCCGCCCGCCGTGAAGACGGTGATGGAGGCGGTGTGCCTGCTGCTGGGCGAGAAGCAGGACTGGGACTCCGCCAAGCGCGTGCTGGCGCGCGGCACCTTCATGGACGAGCTGCTGACGTACGACCGCGACAACGTGGCGCCCGCGCGCCTCAAGGCGCTCGTGAAGTACATTGAGAACCCGGAGATGGCGGTGGAGGCGGTGGCGCGCGTGTCCAAGGCCGCCACCACGCTGTGCCTGTGGGTGCACGCGGTGGACGTGTACTCCAAGGTGGCGAAGGAGGTGGAGCCCAAGAAGCGGCGGCTGGCGGAGATGAATGCGCGCCTGTCCGCCGCCAACGCCACGCTGCGCGAGAAGCAGGACGCGCTGCAGGCGGTGCTGGACAAGGTGGCGCGGCTGCAGCAGAAGTGCGAGGAGGTGCAGGGCGAGAAGGAGCGGCTGGCGGCGGAGGCGCAGCTGACGAAGGACCGGCTGGACCGCGCCGCCAAGCTGACGTCCGGCCTGTCGGACGAGGGCGTGCGGTGGAAGGCGGCGGTGGAGCGGTACGACGCGCAGCTGAAGGCGCTGGTGGGCGACGTGCTGCTGTCTGCCGCCTGCATCTCCTACTACGGCGCCTTCACGGGCGGCTACCGCGCTGACATGGTGACGGCGTGGCTGGAGGCGGCGCGCGTGCGCGGCATCCCCGTGTCGCCCGACTTTAGCCTGGCGGGCACGCTGGGCGACGCGGTGCAGGTGCGCGACTGGCAGATCGCGGGCCTGCCCACCGACGCCGTGTCCACCGACTCTGCCATCTTGGTGACGCGCGGCAAGCGGTGGCCGCTCATGATTGACCCGCAGGAGCAGGCGAAGCGGTGGATCAAGAACATGGAGACGAAGAACAAGCTGCAGGTGACGCGCTTCACCAACGGCCGCTGGCTGCAGACGCTGGAGTCGTGCATCCGGCTGGGCCAACCGCTGCTGATCGAGGACGCGTCTGAGTTCCTGGACCCCGCGCTGGAGCCCGTGCTGCAGCGCGCCACCTTTAAGCAGGGCGGCCGCCTGCTCATCCACCTGGGCGACACGGACGTGGACTACCACCCCGACTTCCGGCTGTACATCACCACCAAGCTGGCCAACCCGCACTACCTGCCGGAGGTGTGCATCAAGGTGACGGTCATCAACTTCACGGTCACCATGTCGGGCCTGGTAGACCAGCTGCTGGGCGCGGTGGTGCGCAAGGAGCGGCCGGACGTGGAGAAGCGGAAGAACGACCTCGTCATCTCCATGGCCAAGGACAAGAAGCAGCTGAAGGAGCTGGAGGACAAGATCCTGCGCAACCTGCGCGAGTCGAAGGGCAACATCCTGGACGACTCGGCTCTCATCAACACGCTGGCGGAGTCCAAGGAGCTGTCCAAGGTGATCGAGGAGCGGCTGCGCGAGTCGGAGCGCACGGAGGCGGAGATCAACGAGATGCGGGAGCGGTACCGGCCGGTGGCGGTGCGCGGCGCGCTCATCTACTTTGTCATCGCCGACCTGGCGCTCATGGACCCCATGTACCAGTACTCGCTGGGCTACTTTGTGGCGCTGTTCAACCGCTGCATCGACGCCGCGGCGCGCTCCGACGACCTGGCGGCGCGCCTCGCCAACCTGCTCACCTACATCACCTTCGCCACCTACACCAACGTGTGCCGCGGCCTGTTTGAGACGCACAAGCTGCTGTTCTCCTTCCTCATCTGTGTGGCCATCATGCGGGAGGCGGGCGGCATCGCGGCGTCCGAGTGGTCGCTGCTGCTGCGCGGTGCGGGGCTGGCCACCAACCCCGCCGACAACCCGCTGCCGGACCTGCTGCCGGAGGCGTCCTGGAACCTGGCGTTTGCGCTGGACCGCGGCCTGGACGTCATGCGCGGCCTGTGCAGCCACATTGCGTCGTCGGGCGTCGCGTGGCGCGCGTGGGCGAGCGGCGACGAGCCGCACTCCGCGCCGCTGCCGGCGCCGTGGGGCGACCGCCTGAACATGATGCAGAAGCTGCTGGTGCTGAAGGTGTTCCGGGAGGAGAAGCTGCTGTTTGCCACCAAGGAGTTTGTGGCCGCCAACCTGGGGCGGCAGTACGTGGAGGCGGCGCCCGTGTCGCTGGCGGACGTGTTCAAGGACTCGCGCGAGGACACGCCCATCATCTTCATCCTGTCGGTGGGCGCCGACCCCACCGGCATGCTGCAGTCGTACGCCAAGTCCATGAACTACTTGTCGCGGCTGCGCCTTATCTCGCTGGGGCAGGGGCAGGGGCCGCGCGCGCAGCAGCTGATTGAGCACGCGTGCTCCACCGGCGACTGGGTGCTGCTGCAGAACTGCCACCTGGCGCGCTCCTGGATGCCGCAGCTGGAGAAGGTGGTGGACAGCCTGGCGGAGCGGCGCGCCGGCACGGCGGGCGCGTCGTCGGAGGGCCCCATCAACCCCGACTTCCGCCTCTTCCTCACCTCCATGCCCGCCGACTACTTCCCGGTGCCCGTGCTGCAGAACGGCGTGAAGCTGACCAACGAGCCGCCCAAGGGCATCCGCGCCAACCTGTCGCGCAGCCTGGCGCAGCTGGACGGCTGGTCGCCGTTTGAGTCGTGCGGCGAGGGCGGGTTTGACGACGGGCGGCCCAAGGTGGCGGTGTGGAAGAAGCTGGTGTTTGGCCTGTGCTTCTTCCACGCCGTGGTGCAGGAGCGCCGCAAGTTTGGCCCGCTGGGGTTCAACATCCGGTACGAGATCAACGACAGCGACCTGGAGACGTCGGTGGCGGTGCTGAAGATGCTGCTGGTGGAGCAGCCGGAGATCCCGTGGGACGCGCTGCGGTACGTGACGGGGCAGATCAACTACGGCGGGCGCGTGACGGACGACTGGGACCGGCGGTGCCTCATGGCGGTGCTGGGCCGCTACTACACGCCCGCCGTGCTGGACGACGGCTACTCCTTCTCGCCCTCCGGCCTGTACTACGCACCGCCGGTGGGCAGCCTGGATGCGGCGCGCGAGTACGCCAACGGCCTGCCGCTCAACGACTCGCCCGAGATCTTTGGCATGCACAACAACGCCAACATCGCGAACCAGCAGCAGGAGACGGACCTCATGATCCGCACCGCGCTGCTGCTGCAGCCGCGCGCCTCTGGCACCGCCACGGGGCGGTCGCCTGATCAGATCGTGGCGGAGCTGGCGGCGGAGGTGGAGCGCGGCCTGCCGGCGAAGCTGCGCATGGACGAGGCGGGCGAGGCGGCGTTCCAGATGCGCGGCGCGCACATGGACTCGCTGGGCACCGTGCTGTCGCAGGAGATGGCGCGCTTCAACAAGCTGCTGTCCGTGATGGCGACATCGCTGCTGGACCTGCAGCGCGCCATCCGCGGCGAGGTGCTGCTGTCGGAGGAGCTGGACAAGATGTACACGGCGCTGCTGAACAACGGCGTGCCCGCCAACTGGGAGGCGGTGGCGTACCCCTCCCTCAAGCCGCTCGCCAGCTGGGTGAAGGAGCTGCACGCGCGGATCGCTTTCATGCGCACCTGGCTGCGCAACGGCCCGCCGCCCGCCTTCTGGCTCTCCGGCTTCTTCTTCCCGCAGGGCTTCCTCACCGGCGTGCTGCAGAACCACGCGCGCAAGTACCACGTCGCCATCGACACGCTCGCCTTTGCCTTCCGCATGCTGAAGGCGGCGGGGCCCGAGGAGGTGGGCGACGACGACACGCCCGACGACGGCGTGCTGGTGTACGGCATGTACATGGACGGCGCGCGGTGGAACCGGGAGGCGGGCATCATTGACGACTCCAAGCCCGCCGAGATCTACGCGCCCTGGCCGGTGGTGCACTTCAGCCCCACGCGCGACTACAAGACGCCGCCCACCGACTACTCCGCGCCCGTGTACAAGACCACGCCGCGCGCCGGCGTGCTGTCCACCACCGGCATCTCCTCCTCCTTCGTCATCGCCGTCGACGTGCCCACCACGCGCCACCCCGACTACTGGGTCTTCTGCGGCGCCGCCCTCGTGCTGCAGCTGAACGCCTAGCGTTGGTACCAACGTAATTAATGAATGTACAACGTCGCTTGTGTCCCAAGTGTTTTGATTGTGCGCCGCCGCTGCGATGCGGCGTCGTGTGTCCCCCGCGCGCTCGCGCCACCCCACTTGAATGCGCACGCACAGAAGATGACGTATGGCACACCGCAACACAACGCAACGCAACAGAGTAACAAAGTACAGACGTAGCCGGGGCTAGGCAGTCGGCGAGGCGGGCGGCGTCGCCAGGGTGCGGCCCAGCATGGTCACCGCGGCGCGGCCCTTCTCAATCCCCGTGTGGAAGGCGGCGTGCGTGCAGGAGAAGAAGGAGGGGTGGGTGGCCTCGCCGGCGAACAGGAGGGCGGCCACGCGGCGTGGCAGGCGGCCGGTGGCACGCAGCAGCGACTCGGCGCTCCATGCACCGCCGGTGGCGTCGCCCACGTACAGCGGCGCCGCCAGGCTGTGGATGTCATCCACTGACGTGCCCGTCGCGACGTAGGTGTAGGAGCCCAGGAACAAGGGGTCAGACCCCCACCGCGACATCAGCACACGCTTTGGCCGCGGCACGTCACGCAGGTGTGCGGCGTGCGATGTACCGGCACCGCCACCACCACCACCTCCATCACCAAGCAGGAAGTAGCGCAGCAGCTTGGTGCAGGCGTCGGCAGCGCGGTGTGCTACGGCGGGCGCGGTGGCCGCGGCAGACGCGCCGTGTGCTGGCACCTGCGGCGGGCCGGCTGCTGCTAGGTGTGGCGGGTCCACGGCGGCCGCTGCGGCACCACAGAACCAAAAAGTGAGGATGGGGCGCGTCGGCTCCACGGGGTCGCGGTCCTCGTACGCACCAAACCCCTCCCCCATCCACGGCTCCCAGCCGTCAAAGGGGCGGCGGGCGGAGGCGCTGCCGACGGTGCCAGTGGCTGCGGCGCGCGCGTGGGCGGCATCCCACAGGAACACGACCCCACCACAGCGGCGGCGCGCGCCTGGCACCCGCCGCGCGCAGCCCGGCGCGCCGTTCAGGTACTCCTTGCCCAGGCCGCGCCACCAGTACGAGTCGTACTCCAGGTGCACCTTCTCCACGCGGCCCATGCCCAGCCGGCCAATGGCGGCCGCCTTGCCGCGCGGCAGCGGCGGGGCCGTGAAGCCCCCCCGCCCGCCCCCGTGCTTCAGCACGCCCCCCCACACCGGGCAGATGACGACGCGGGCACGTGCCACGCCGCCCTCCGCGCCCGCGGCGCGCAGCAGCCGCCCCCCCCCCCCCGCCGCGGCTGGGGGGGGGGGCCGGTGCC
>Ga0066256_1003849_pt1 | contig 13980 bp, 10 predicted proteins | sample ThiBio_1000_biof_FD_87107 | JGI IMG/M metagenome (GOLD analysis project Ga0066256, IMG submission 87107) | Wastewater bioreactor microbial communities from Cape Town, South Africa - Thiocy_expt_1000_biof (version 2) | ecosystem: Engineered > Bioreactor > Thiocyanate-remediating >...
CAACAGATGAGCGGTAACAAGATTACCGCGATTATCATCGTTGCCGTAATTCACATCGTCGTCGGCTACGCGCTGGTCACCGGGCTCGCCTTCTCGGCGGCCAAGAAGATCGCGCAGAAGATGCAGGTGATCGACATCAAGGAGGAGGTGAAGAAGGAAGAACCCCCGCCACCTCCGCCGAAGAAGCTGGACGTGCCGCCGCCGCCCGTGAAGATCGTGGCTCCCCCGGTGAAGGTCAACCTGACCCCGCCGGCCGCGCCGCCGCTCGACACGACGCCGGTTCCGCCGCCGCCGCCGCCGCCGGTGATCATCCCGCCGCCGCCGGCCGCTCCGCCGCCGCCGCGCTTCACGCCCAAGGCCGCCACGCCGAAGGGCAATCCCGGAAGCTGGGCGACGAGCAACGACTATCCTTCGCGCGCCCTGCGCGAGGAGAAGGAAGGCGTCACCGGCTTCCGCGTCTCCGTCACTGCCGACGGCCGTGTGGGCGACTGCACGGTCACCAGCTCGAGCGGCACGCCCGAGCTCGACGAGACCGCCTGCGCCAAGATCCGCCAGCGCGCCCGGTTCAACCCGGCCATGGACGGCGAAGGCCAGCCTACCAGCGGTTCCTATTCGGGCCGCATCCGGTGGGTCATTCCGAAAGACTGATCGTATCCCCGGGGCCCGCTCGCGGGCCCCTGCCGGCCCGCCGGCACCCGTAACGCACACCTATTCTTGAGAGGACGTTTCCATGGTTTTTGAACTTCTGGCCGCTGGGGCCAATGCCGCTCCCCAGAACAAGTTCGGCTTCGCCGAAGCGCTCCAGCAGGGCGGTTTCATCGCCTATGCCACGGTCGTGATCCTGGGCATCATGTCGTTCGGCTCGTTCTACATCCTGTTCACCAAGTGGTTCGAGCAGTCGAAGATCATGCGTCAGGGCCGCGACGTGCGCTCCAGCTTCTGGCGGGCGAACACCCTGCGCGACGGCGCCAACAAGCTCGAGAAGAACAGCGCTTGGCGCCAGATCGTCGACGACGGCATCGCCGCCGAGGACCAGCACGCCAAGATGACCGACAGCCTCGACGCGCACGACTGGCTGCACGGCTCGCTCGCCCGTTCCGAAGCCTCGGTCAACGCCCGCCTCGCCTCGGGCCCGCCGTTCCTGGCGACGGTCGGCGCGACCGCGCCGTTCATCGGTCTGTTCGGCACCGTCGTCGGCATCTACCGCGCGCTGATCAACATCGGCATCGCCGGTTCGGCCTCGATCGACAAGGTCGCGGGTCCGGTCGGCGAGGCGCTGATCATGACCGCGCTCGGCCTGCTCGTCGCGGTTCCGGCCGTGCTCGCCTACAACTACCTCCAGGCGCGCAACAAGCGCATCGCCGAGCAACTCGCCGGCTTCGCGACCGACGTGCTGGCCAACATCAACTCGAAGGGCGCGGTGAAGCCCTCGGTCACGGCCGCTCCGGCCGCCAAGCCCGCCGCCGCTCCGGCCGCGGCTGCGCCCAAGGCCTGATCGCCCGAACGCGGCGGCCCTTCCCGGGCCGCCGCGGACAGGACGGGACGGACGGCCGGCAACGCGCCATCCGCCCCGGGCAAGCAAGGATAGGATGACAATATGGCGATTTCGGTAGGCGGCGCCGGCGGGGACGAAAAGCCCATGTCGGACATCCACACCCCGCCGCTCGTCGACGTGATGCCCGGGCTGCTCATCATCTTCCTCATCGCGGTGCCCGCCCCGCCCCAGCCCATCGAGAAGCTGCGCGTGCCGATCATGGTCTCGCAGGAATCGAAGGACAAGGTCGAGAACCTGCTCCTGACGGTCAGCACCTCGGACGACGCCGGCCGCAGCGCGGGCGATCCGGGCTTCGAAGGCGCATCGCGCAACGGCGAGTGCCGGATCTACTTCAACAACATCACGCCGGTGAACTCGGCCGAGCTGCGCGACATGGCGTACAAGCGGCTGGACAACATCGTGAAGCGCGAAGGCGGCGCGGAAGCCCTGAAGGCCAACCCCGACAAGGTGCCGCAGGTCCACATCCGCGGCGACGTGAACGCGCCTTGGCGGTGCATCGCGGGCGCGATCTACAACGTCCAGATTTCCGGCTACCCGACCGTCGGCTTCATCTCGAACCCGGTCGATCCGCGCGGCTGAGCCCCAGGCTCAGCCCCACGGCCCCTTTCAGGAGTATCTCGCAATGGCAATGTCAGGCGGCAAGGACGATGGCGAGCCGATGATGGAGATGAACACGACGCCGCTCATCGACGTCATGCTCGTTCTCCTCATCATGTTCATCATCACGATCCCCGTCGCAACCCATTCGGTGGACATCGACCTGCCGCCGCCCCCGCCGCCGAACCAGCCGCCGCCGCCGGTCAACCCGGTCAAGAACAAGCTGTCAATCACCTGGGACAACCAGATCGTCTGGCAGCCGGGCGCGGCCGGAGCCGGCATGCCGATCACCCAGTCGCAGCTCGTCCAGACGCTGGAAGCGACCAAGGCGATGCCGACCGAACCGGAGCTTCAGTTCCAGCCCGAGGCCCAGGCCAGCTACGACCTGTCGGCCAAGGTCCTGCGGATCATCAAGGCGACCGGCGTGACCAAGTTCGGCTTCGTCGGCAACGAGCAGTACTCGGAGTTCGACCGGGCCAAGAATTCGGGCGCGCCGCACAAGTAGGCGACGACCGAGCGCACAAGACCGGAAAAGGGGCGGAGTGATCCGCCCCTTTTTCGTTGGCGATTACATCGTTTGGAAGTCCGGCGGCCGAATGAGCGGGATGGGGTGGGAAGCGGGGAGCCATCACGAACCTGACGCCCCGGACTTAATCCGAGGGCCCGCTGCTTCGTGTGCGACACCCGAAAAGGAAAGCGGGACCCCGGATCAAGTCCAGGGTGACGAAGGGAATGAGGACGCCCGCTCGGTTTGATTTGCAAACGACATGAGCCCCTATTTGCTGACTGGCCCTCGATCAGGAGCGGCTGGGCAGGCTACGAAAGCCTATCCCCATCCGGCGCCATCGCCGCCGCCGCCAGGCTCTCCGCCTCCAGCAGCAGCTCCTCGTCCGCGGCGCCGGCGGGCAGGCGCTCGCGGCCGATCATCACCAGGACCGGCACGGCGAGCGGGCTGACCCGGTCGAGCCGGACATGCTCGACCTCGCGGGCCGCGCGTTCGAGCACGTCGGCGACGCGGGCGACGTCGGTCATTCGGGTCCGGGCATCAGCCCAGGCGGCCTGGATCAGCACGTGGTCGGGCTCGTGCTTGCGCAGGACGTCGTAGATGAGGTCGGTCGAGAACGTCACCTGCCGCCCGCTCTTGCGCCCATATTTCCCTTGGCCTGGGTGCTGGCGCTCGACCAGGCCGGAGATCACCGCCACCTCGCGGAAGGCGCGGCGCAGCAGGTAGCTGTCCTCGACCCAGGCGATGAACTCGTGGGTCAGGATGTCGGGCGAGAGCAGCTCGGCCGGCGCCTCGATCTTGCGCAGGCCCCAGACGGCGAGCGCATAGTCGTTGGCGACGAAGCCCAGCGGCATCAGCCCGCGCTCCTCCATCCGCCGGGTGATCAGCATCCCCAGCGACTGGTGCGCATTCCAGCCCTCGAACGGATAGAACACCGTGTATTCGCGCTCCGCGTGGGGAAAGCTCTCGACCAGCAGCCGGTCCGGCCCGGGCAGGCGCGAGCGCCAGTCCTGCACCTCCAGCCATTCGCGCACGTCGTCGGGCAGCTTGCCCCAGGCGGCGCGGTCGGACAGCATCTCACGCACCCGCGCGGCGAGGTGCGTGGTCAGCGGCATCTTCGCACCCATGTAGCTCGGGATCGTGCCGGGCTTCTTCGCCGCCCGCACCAGCAGCTCCATGTCGCGGATCGCCTCGACCTCCAGGTCGAGCCCGGCGAAGCGGATGGTGTCGCCCGGACGCAGCGAGGCCCCGAAATTCTCCTCGACCCGCCCCAGCGAGCGCCCGTTGCGGAACCGCACGTCGAGCATCTCGGCATCGACGATGATCCCGGCGTTCATCCGGTGCCGCGCGGCGTGCTCGGGATGGGCCAGCCGCCAGGTGCCGTCCCTGCCCCGCACGATCCGGCGGAAGCGGTCGTAGGCGCGCAGCGAATAGCCGCCGGTCGCGACGAAATCGAGCACGCGCCGCCACTCCTCCGCGCCGAGCCAGGCATAGGCGGCGGAGGCGCGGACCTCGGCCAGCAGGCCTGCCTCGTCGAAGGGCCCGGCGCAGGCGCAGGCCATGACGTGCTGGGCAAGTACGTCGAGCCCGCCGGGGCGGAAATCCTCCCCGTCGCGCGTCCCCTGCTCGACCGCCTCCAGCGCGGCCTGGGCCTCGAGGTATTCGAAGCGGTTGCCGGGGACGAGCAGGGCGCGGCTCGGCTGGTCGAGCCGGTGGTTGGCCCGCCCGATCCGCTGGAGCAGCCGCGACGAGCCCTTGGGCGCGCCCATCTGGACGACGAGGTCGATGTCGCCCCAGTCGACCCCAAGGTCGAGGCTGGCGGTGCAGACCAGCGCACGCAGCTCGCCCCGCGCCATCGCCCCTTCGACCTTGCGCCGCGCCTCCTTCGACAGCGAGCCGTGGTGGATGCCGATCGGCAGGTTCGCCTCGTTGACGTCCCACAGCAGGCGGAAGATCAGCTCGGCCAGGAACCGCGTGTTGGTGAAGACCAGGGTGGTGCGATTGCGCCGGATCTCCTCGTAGAGCTGCGGCACCGCCCAGGCGGCGGCATGGCCGCTCCACGGCACGCGGTTCTCCTCGGGCAGGAGGATCTCGACCTCGGGCTCGGCGCCCGCCTCGCCTTCGACCAGCGCGACCGTGTCCACCTCCCCCCAGGGGGCGAGCCAGTCGCGGAAGCTCTCGGGATCGGCGAGGGTGGCGGAGAGCGCGGCGCGCTTCATCTCCGGCGCGATGGCCTGGAGCCGGGTCAGCGCCAGGGCGAGCAGGTCGCCGCGCTTGGTCGTGGCGAAGGCGTGGACCTCGTCGATCACCACCCGTCTCAGCCCGGCGAACATCTGCGCCGCCTCGGGATAGGAGAGCAGCAGCGAGAGCGATTCGGGCGTGGTCAGCAGGACATGCGGCGGGCGGGCGCGCTGGCGGGCCTTGCGCTCGGGGGGCGTGTCGCCGCTGCGCGTCCCGACCCGGATCGGCACGCCGGTCTCCCCCGACCGCGCGGGCAGGGTGCGCCGGGCCGCGCGCGGCGGGCCGCCGCCCAGCCGCGAGGGCGCGAAATCGGCCAGGGTTGGCAGGAACCCGGCCAGCGTCTTGCCCGCGCCGGTATCGGCGACCAGCAGCGCGTGCCGCCCGGCGTCGGCCGCCGCCAGCATGGCCCGCTGGTGCCGCCGCACGGTCCACCCGCGGCCCGCGAACCAGGCGTCGATCTCGGGAGGAATCCGCGCGGTCATCCCGACGGAAATGCCATGGCGGCCCGAGGCGGGCCAGAGCGAAAGGCGCGTGCGATGACCGGGGCCATGTCCCGGCAACGGCGCGCGGAGCGGCGCGTTCCTGGGGTGTGCGCGACCGGAAGATGCGCTTCCGGCCCCTGCCACCCAGGCACGAAAGGAACATATCCATGAACGACCGTTATGGCTGGAACGAGCGCGACCGCTTCGACCGCGACCGACGCGCTTCCTGGCGCCGGCATTCGGACGAAGGGTCCTACCGATCCTCCGACCGGGACGAGGAGCGCAGCTATTGGCGCGGCGAGGACGACGACTGGCGCTCACGCGGCGGCTTCGACCGCGAGCAGCGGTTCGGCGGGACCGGGGCCCATGGCTATGACGCAGGCCCGGGCGGGCGGGACCAGGGCGCGCGACAGAGCCAAGCCGGCCCGGCCGCGCCGCCGCAGCCCTACTACACCGGGCAGCAGCAGGGTTGGGAAGTCCCCTCGTCCTATGGCGCGCCGGGCGCATTCGGGGCGAGCTATGGCGGCGGCACCGGCACCTACGGCGGCGGCGCGGGCGGCAGCGAGGGCTTCGGCGAGGACTACCGCGAGCACGGCTACGCCGGCCGCCGGCATGAGCGCGGCTTCCTCCAGCGCGCGGGCGACGAGGTCGCCTCGTGGTTCGGCGACGAGGACGCCGCCCGCCGCCGCGAGGCCGACCACCGCGGCCGCGGTCCGGCCGACTACACCCGCTCCGACGAGCGCATCCGCGAGGACGCCAACGACCGCCTGACCGACGACTGGCGCGTCGACGCCAGCAAGGTCACGGTCGCCGTCCAGAAGGGCGAGGTTACGCTGAACGGCACCGTCACCAGCCGCGACGCCAAGCGCCGCGCCGAGGACATCGTCGACGACATTTCCGGCGTGAACCACGTGCGGAACAACCTGCGGATCGACCCGTGGACCGCAGCAGGCGCCAGCGGAGGCGCGACCAAGGCCAACACGTCCCCGACCTGAGCGGGGCCGGACCGACCCGAGGGGCTCTTCCGCAAGGAAGGGCCCCTCAGCCGCCATCACAAACCTCGTCGCCCCGGACTTGATCCGGGACCCCGCTGCTTCATGCGCGACACCGGAAAGGGAAAGCGGGACCCCGGATCAAGTCCGGGGTGACGAACGGGGATGGTGGACGATCCCAGCCCCTCCCCTTCCAAGAGAGGGGCTTTCGCTCAATGCCCCGCTTGCGGCCCGCGCTTCAGGCCGGATTCGGCAAGCTGCTCGTCGATCTGCGCCATCAGCCGGTCCAGTCCCGCCTCGTCGCCGCTCTCGGCGCGGGCGACGAGGACGTCCTGGGTGTTCGAGGCGCGCAGCAGCCACCAGCCGTCGGGGGTGTTGACGCGGACGCCGTCGGTGGCGTCGACCTCGGCCCCGGCCTTGGCCAGACGCTCCTTGACCTCGTCGATCACCGCGAACTTGCGGCTCTCGTCGACCTGGAAACGCAGCTCCGGGGTGTTGACCATCGGCTTCATCGCCCCGCGCAGCTCGGTCACGGACCTGCCCAGCCGCGCCGAGGCGGCGATCAGCCGGATCGCCGCATAGAGCGCGTCGTCGTAGCCGTAGTACTGGTGGGCGAAGAAGACGTGGCCGCTCATCTCGCCGGCCAGCGGCGCGCCGGTCTCCTTCATCTTGGACTTGATCAGGCTGTGCCCGGTCTTCCACATCAGCGGCTTGCCGCCCAGCTCGGCGACGCGCTCGAACAGCGCGCGCGAGGCCTTAACGTCGGCGATGATCGTCGCGCCCGGCTCCTGCCGCAGCAGGTCCTCGGCATAGATCATCAGCAACTGGTCGCCCCAGACGATCCGCCCCTCGCCGTCGATCGCGCCGATCCGGTCGCCGTCGCCGTCGAAGGCGATGCCGAAATCGAGGCCCTTCTCCGCGACCAGCGTGCGCAGGTCGGCAAGGTTCTTCTCCTCGGTCGGGTCAGGGTGATGGTTGGGGAAGTTGCCGTCGACCTCGGTGAACAGCAGGAAGTGCTCGCCCGGCAGGCGGGCGGTGAGGTCCTCCAGCACGGGGCCGGCGGCGCCGTTGCCCGAATCCCAGCCGATCCGCAGCTTTGCGAGGGCCGCAGGGTCGATCCCGTCGAGCCCGGTGAGCAGGCGGGTCACATAGGCTTCCTGGACGTCGCGGCGCTCGCTGGTGCCGTTGCCGTCGGCCCAGGCGCCCTCACGCGCCAGCCGGCCGAGCTCCTGGATGTCGGCGCCGAAGAACGGGCGGCCCTGGAACACCATCTTGAAGCCGTTGTAGTTGGCCGGGTTGTGGCTCCCGGTGATCTGGATGCCGCCCTGGACGTCGTCGGCCGAGGCCTCGGCATAGTAGAGCATCGGCGTCGGCCCCAGGCCGATCCGCACGGCATCGACCCCGCTCGCGTTCAAGCCCTCGACCAGCGCGTGCTCCAGCAGCGGCGAGCTGATCCGCCCGTCGTAGCCGACCGCGACCTTGACCGGCGCGCCGCCGTTCTCGCCGCCACCGTCGCCAATCGCCTGGCGCAACAGGGTAGCGAAGCCGCGGCCGATCGCCCGCGCGTCGTCGGGGCCGAGCGTCTCGCCGATGATCCCGCGGATGTCGTATTCGCGCAGGACGGTGGAATGGAACTGATGGGTCATGGTTTCTCCGAAAGTCGCGGGCCGATCTGATCGAGCAGCAGGTCGCGCGCGGCATTGGCCTCGTGCACCAACTCGGCCGAACCGCCCCGGTCGGGGTGGACCTGGGCCACCAGCCGCCGATGCGCCTCGATCACCTGATCCCGGGTCGGCGCGCGCGGCACGCCGAGCAAGGTCTGCGCCTGCCTGATCGCGTCAGAACGGACCGTCCCCGAACGAGCGGACAGGGCCAGGAGCTCCCACGGCCAGCGCCGGAACAGCCACTTGCCGCCGGACGAGACGAGGCCGGCGGGCCGGGCCAGCCTGGCCGCTCAACCGTGCGCGGTGAAGGCCATTTCCGCTTCTCGCGGGGCGGCGGGCTGCGACGGCATCGGCAGGTTGAGGCCGGCGTGCAGCGCGCGCAGCTCCTGCCGGGCGACGAGGTGGCTGGTGCCGAGCTCGCCCAGGTGGCCCTTGTCGAGCAGGGTCAGGCCCGAGGGGAACAGCTCGCGATAGATCACGCGCTCCGACAGGCCGTTGGCGATACGGAAGCCGACGCGCTTGGAAAGCTCGGTCAGGGCCTGGTCGATGCGCTTCTGGTTGCGCGCCTCGACGTGGTGGACGCGGTTGCGGACCACGACCCAGTCCATCTCGCGGCGCTGGTCCCGGATCGTCGCCATGGCGCGGCGCTTGCGCGTCTCCCAGATCAGCTCGGCGTAGAACGACAGGCGGCGGACCTTGAAGGTCTCGGCATCGACCTGGCCGATCAGGTCGAAGTCGACGAAGCTGTCGTTGAGCGGCGTGACCAGCGTGTCCGCCCCGGTGGCGGCATGGCGGGCGGACCCGTCGTCCCCGCCCGGGGGGGCGGAGGAGAAGAAAGCCACGCCCGCGCCCGCCCCCGCCCCCCGCGCCCCCCGCCCCCCCCGCCCCCCGCCCCCCAAGGGGGCGGGGGGGGGCCGGGGCGCCGGCGGCCGGGCAGCACCAACACCGGGGGGCGCCCCGGGGCCCCCCCGCCATTACGCCCCCCCCCGCCAAGGCCCCCCGGCGCCCGCCCCCCGCCACTGCTGCCGTCATCGTCGCCGCCACCGCCGCCATGGGGAGCGGTGGATGACGGCACGGCGAACTTTCGACTGCGGACGAGAACGGTTGCTGGCAGGCCCGGCGCGAGGCTAGGTACCCCCTCGTTTTAAGCGAAGGGGCAGGCGCCGTGCAAACCATCAATCGGATTGATCCACTGCGAAGTGCGGTCGGCGCCCTGCGCCGCGACGGCCCGCTGGCCCTGGTCCCGACCATGGGCGCGCTGCACGAGGGGCACCTGACCCTGGTGCGCGAGGCGAAGCGGCAGGCGGCCCATGTCGCGGTCTCGATCTTCGTCAACCCGCGCCAGTTCGGCGCGAACGAGGATCTCGCCGCCTATCCGCGCCAGCTCGCCCGCGATGCCGAGCTGCTCGCTGCCGAAGGGGTGGCGCTGCTCTGGGCGCCCGAGGTGGAGGAGATGTATCCGCCGGGCTATGCGACCAATATCGGCGTGTCCGGCGTCAGCGAGCGGCTTTGCGGGGAGGCTAGGCCCGGCCACTTCGACGGCGTCGCCACGGTGGTCTGCAAGCTGTTCAACCAGGTCCTGCCCGATGTCGCTCTGTTCGGCGAGAAGGACTGGCAGCAGCTCGCGGTGATCCGCCGCATGGCCCGCGACCTCGACCTCTCTCGCCCACACGCCGCGCGGATCGTCGGCGTCCCCACCGTGCGCGAGGCCGACGGGCTGGCGATGAGCTCGCGCAACGCCTACCTCACGCCCGATGAACGCGCGGCGGCGGCAGCCCTGCCCCGGGCGATGCACACCGCGATCGCCGCGATCCGCGGCGGCGAGCCGGTCGCCGCGGCGCTGGCGGCGCTGAAGGCCGCCCTGCTCGCCGCGGGCTTCGCCAGTGTCGACTATGCCGAACTGGCCGACGCCGAGACCCTCGCCGCGCTGGACCGGACCGGCGCGCGCCCGGCCCGCCTGCTGGTCGCCGCGCGGATCGGCAAGGCGCGACTGATCGACAACATGCCCGCCTGACGCCGCCGGGGCCGATTCCTCATTTCCCTTGAAGTCGATAAGCGCTAAAACGCCGCGCGTTGGGGTCGCACCGAACGGTCAGGCGAACAGGCCGGCCTGTTTGTGTCATTGGGGAGTTTTTCGAATGAAGAAGCTTATCGGCGGCGCGGTCGCGTTCGCTCTCGTTGCCGGCAGTTCGACTGCCTTCGCCGCGGATCGTGGCTCGTCCGGCCACCAGGCGCAGGCCCGCGGCACGCAGGAGATCCCGGTCTGCTCGCGCAACCTCGGCACCATCGCGATCGTCGAGCCCGACAAGCAGTGGTGGCGCGAGTTCAACCTCGGCAGCCCCGAGGCGATCCTCAAGGTCTTCGTCCAGCGCTCGGGCTGCTTCAGCCTGGTCAACCGCGGCCGCTCGATGCAGAGCCGCGCAATGGAGCGCGCGCTGGCCGACAACGGCGAGCTGCAATCCGGCTCGAACGTCGGCCGCGCCCAGGTCCGCACCGCCGACTACTTCCTGGAGCCCGACATCGTCTCGGCCAACCGCAACTCGGGCGGCGGCGGCGCGGGCGCGGCCCTGGGCAGCATCGGCGGCATGTTCGGCGGCTGGGGCCGCACGATCGGCGGCCTGGCCGGCAGCATCAACGTCAAGAAGGGCGAGGCCAACGTCACCCTCTCGGTCGTCGACGCCCGCACCACCGAGGAGAAGGCCCTGGTCGAAGGCTATGCCCGCAAGTCGGACGTGAGCTTCGGCGCCGGCGGCGGCGTGTTCTCGGGCGGCTGGTTCGGCGGCGCGGCCGGCGGCGGCTATCAGGACACGGCGATCGGCCAGATCATCGTGCTCGCCTATCTCGACGCCTATACCAAGCTGGTGAGCCAGCTCGGCGGCCTGCCCGACAACGCCTCCAACGCGGCGCCCCGCGCCCGCTGAAGCCGTTCGGCAGCGAACCGGGAGGGCGGGCCTCGGCCCGCCCTTTTTCGTATCCGGGCGACGAGGAGCGGCGTGGGGCGCCGCGGCGCCCCACGCCTTCCTCAGAAGCGCAGGTTCACCCGGACCCCATAGGTGCGCGGGTCGGGCAGGGTCGCGAGGACCGCCTGCGACGAGGTGCTGAGGCCCAGCCCGATGCGGTCGACATCGCCGGTCTTGGTATCGGCCGAACGCACGGTGTCGTCGTCGAACAGGTTGTCGATATAGCCGATGATCTCGTACCGGTCGGTCCGGATGCCGAGGCGGATGTCGGTCTGCGAATAACCCTTCAGGATGCGGTTGTTCCACTGATCGACGAAGCGGCGCGACTGGTAATGGGTGTTGGCCTCGGCCACCAGCCTGATCGAATCGGTCAGCGGCGCGGTGTAGCTGATCGTCCCCACCAGCGAATGGCGCGGCGACTTCTCGAGCTCGTTGCCGGAAAGGTCGATCAGGCAGGTCGGCTTGACGATCGTCGCCACGGTGCAGGACCCTGCGTCGATGATGTTCGACTTGGTATCGGTGAAAATGTTGAACTGCGTATAGCGCGCGTCGAGGAAGGTATAGGCGAGGCCCAGGGTCAGGCGCTTGGTGAGCTTCGCCTCGGCCTCCATCTCGAAGCCCCAGACACGCGCCTTGCCCGCATTCTCGATGATCGCCACCGGCGAGCCCGAGGGCGTCGCGCGGCCCGAGACGACCTGCTTGTCGGTATAGGATTGCAGGAAGCCGGCGACGTTCAGCCGGAGCCGGTTGTCGAACAGGCCGAGCTTGGCGCCCAGCTCGTAGGACCACAGCTTCTCCGCGCCGAAACGGACCTCGTCGGTCTTGCCGTCGAGGTCGGAATCGAGCCAGGCGCCCGCGGCCAGCGTCGTGCTGCCGCCCGGCTTCACGCCCTTCGACACCGAGGCGTAGACCAGCGCGTCGCTGCCGGCCTTCCATTCCACGGTGAAGCGCGGCGTGAAGAAGTGCTCGTTGGTGCGCAGCGTGACCGGCACGCCATAGGCCGCGGCCATCGTCCGCCCGTCGCTGAGCAGCGAGGAAGGGCCGAAGACCGAGGGCGTCATCGCCGAGGTCGCGAAGGGATCGCCGCAGACCACGCCGAAGCGGTTCACCGGCAAGCCGCAGTTGGAGCCGGTGACGGTCTCCTTCTCCCACGAATAGCGGCCCTCCACCGTGAACTTCACGGTCGGCAGCGCCTGCCATTCGAGCCCGCCATAGACCGACCAGTGGCGGGTCGAGCGCGCGGTGGGATCGTCGAGCAGCTTGATCTGGCTGGCCCGGCCGGACGCGCCATTGGCGCATTCGGGGATCGTCGCGGCGCAGGCCACGATCAGCGCCCGCGACAGCCGCACCGAATCCTCGCTCCAGTAGAGGCCGCCCATGGTCAGGCGGAACGGCTTGCCGGCGGCGGTGGTGACGCGCAGCTCCTGGCTGAACTGTTCGAGCGAGGTGCTGGAATCGGCGATGGAGGTGCGGTTGGCGCTGTCGGTCTGGTTGCCCGCCGGGCCGACCAGGATCGCATCGGCGTCGTAGTCCTGCCGGTTGCTGAAGTTGCCCTTGGTATAGCCGGTCCAGGCAGTCAGGGTCAGCGGCTCCGCGTCGTAGGTCGAGACCAGCGACAGCCGTACCACATCGCGGTGGCTGCCCTCGAACGCGCGCCCGGTCACGGGGTCCGGGCTATAGCGCGGCTGGCCCAGCTCGCTCGCGTCGGGGATCGTCCCGCGGTAGCCGGCGAAGGCGCTGTTGGTGGTGACGCCGCCGGCGACCGCCGTCGCGATCGCGGCGTTGTTGGCGGCGTTGATCAGCCCCGAGTTCGAGCGCAGGAGATACTGGGCCGGCGGCCGGAAGTGGTCCTTGAAGTAGTCGACCCGGCCCTTGAACGACAGGTTCGGCGCCGGGGTCAGCAGCGCGGTCAGCGCCAGGCCCATGCCGTGCCCGCCGCCGAGCGGCGAGTTGAGCGCCTGGTCGCGGTAATAGCCGCCCTCGGTCCAGGCCGTGCCCGCGACCCGCACGCCGAGCAGGCCCTCGATCAGCGGGCCGCTCACCGCCCCGCGCACGGCGAAGCGCTTGTGGCTGCCCGCCTCGCCGGAGGTGGTCGCGGTCAGGTGGTCCGAAGGGTTGGCGGTGACGTACTGGATCGCGCCGGCAAAGGCGCTGCGTCCGTACTGGACGCTTTGCGGGCCGCGCACGATCTCGATCCGTTCGAGGTCGAGCAGGCGCTGCGACAGCAGCATCCCGCCGCCCGCCGAGCCGATCGCCTCGCTGGTCACGTCGATGCCGTCGACCAGGACGGCGGCGTTGGATCGGCCGCGCGTCGGCGACAGGCCGCGGATCGCGATGGTCGAGCCTTCCGGGCTGGTGCCGCGGTCGAAGACCAGCGAGGGGCTGAGCTTGGCGACGGATTCGACGTCACGCAGGCCGAGCCGGGCGATGTCCGTGCCCGAGAGGGCCTGGATGCTGATCGGAACGTCCTGCAACCGCTCCGCCCGCTTGCGCGCGGTGACGACGATGTCGCCGCCCTCCATGTCCTCCGCGCCCACTTCCTGCGCCATGGCCTGCGCCGTGGCCAGGCGGGACAGCGCGATGCCCGCCATGAGCAGCAGGCCGCGTTCGCGAGATCGAGTCGCCATTGGTCATCCCCCAGTCTTGTGGTTGTTGTCGGTCGTCGTGGAATTGGCCGCGCGGTGCGCGGCGGCGCTCAGGCGCTCGCCCGCGGCGGTTTCGGCGCAGCCTGCTTGCGCTGCGGCATGAAGGCCGTGACGCTGGTCAGGACGAGAAACACCGCGAGCACGGCCAGCATCGGCGTGAGGTTCTCCAGCGGGTGCAGCCAGAACTCGTGGTACAGGCCGTAGCGCGGCCCGAACTCGCCGAAGGGAATCCAGAACAGCGCCTTGGTCGGGATCGCGTAGCGCAGCGCGGCCATCACCCGGCTGAACCGGGACAGCTTCCAGATCACGTAGATCGACCAGATCGCCAGGGCGGCGACC
>Ga0066256_1003852_pt1 | contig 13969 bp, 3 predicted proteins | sample ThiBio_1000_biof_FD_87107 | JGI IMG/M metagenome (GOLD analysis project Ga0066256, IMG submission 87107) | Wastewater bioreactor microbial communities from Cape Town, South Africa - Thiocy_expt_1000_biof (version 2) | ecosystem: Engineered > Bioreactor > Thiocyanate-remediating >...
GTGGGGGAGAGGAGGTATATGAACCAATTGTATGGCAAACTGACCACAGCAACCGCCTCACCCTCTCATCCGCAGCCGCTGTACCGTCCCTAGGTGGCCGCACGATAGGATGACGGCGTCGGTGGCGGTGGAGAGGCAGATGGGGCACGCCAGCTCCTCCAGCGCGCCGGATACCGCGTCAGCCACGCCGCGTAGCGACGCCATGGCGACGGGGGTGGCGATATATTGTAGAATGGTCAATGCTTTGTGCGGCACGGCTCGTGATTCCGCCTGTAGTGAGTCGGATGGTTGACAGATGTGGCACACACACACGTGGTGTGCAGTAGCACGTTTGTGGGCGCTGCGTGCAGGATTTGGACGGCACCTTACCCGACACAAACACACCCCCTTACGCATTGCCTACGCACTCACTACTTCGCAAACCCACACCCCGTGTACAGATGTAGCAATCTACGTGCTTTTTGTCGTCGATACTTTGCCTCTGTTGTTGATTATTCACGCCGCGCTGTCACCTTTCCACTCCCACTTCACTCCTCTCCCTCTCGGGGGTCATACCGGTAAAAGGGTCAAGATACCGTAAATCGAAATTGCAAACGCGACGTTCAAATGCAAAATTTATGATGTCAATAGGCGGAATTGTGGTAGATTAGCGGGTACCGACCCGCCCATGTGATAAAATAAATCCTGTGTTACACATTTGTTTCGCCAATCCACCCCTCTCAGGGCCTCTCTCTCTCTCTCTCTCTCTCTCTCTCTCTCTCTCTCTCTCTCTCTCTCACTCTCCCTGCCTCCCAAGCCACCACTACTGGTACCGGAACCACTCTACTAGTAGTACTTACCCAACTTGCTCCCAGTAGGAGTGGACTGCTACGCTTGTCGCAGTTGTGGACCCAAGACCCAGCCGCCTAGTAGAGGGGGGAGCCAGCTCTCTGGCAGGGGTGCAAACACCTGACGGAAGACTCGCTGGGGCGCTGTCTGATAGAACTGCTCCGCTCGTCGCCGTTCTGACCAAGCACTTAGTGGACTGGCAGCGGAGGTGCAACGACCCGTCAAACTTGCTGAACGAGGCTGCTTAGCAGAGGTGCACCGACTCGCCACCAACTTAATTGCGGCCGCCTGGTAGAGGTGCTCCGCTCGTCGCCGTTCTGCCTCGGCCAACCAGCCACCACGTGGCAGCGTGTGTGCTCCCTCCTAGTCACCCTGTCACGCCGCTGCCACAGCCGCCATGGAGGCGGACTTTGACGACACCCGAGGTTCACACGGACTGCCTCGCCCAACGGGGAGCGTCGGAGAACGCCGTTCGGATTGGGTTCGGCAACCAGATCGGGGCGAGCGCCCCCCCCCCCCGCGGCCGCATCCCCCGCCGCCGGGACAGCCGCCGCTCCCCGTTCCGCCACACCAGCCGCGGCCCCGGCCGACGACACCGGCGGCTTCACGGTGCGCGCAAGCATCATAGGCGTGGTGCTGGGCGCGGCGCTGTGCTTTAGCAACATGTACTTTGGGCTGCAGACGGGGTGGGTGACCATGGCGTCGGTGCAGAGCGCGGTGCTGGCGTATGGCGCGGCGCAGGTGTGCAGCCGAGCAACGGCGGCAGGTGGCTGCCGCGGTTGTGGCCGGGGTGGCCGTAATAGGAGTAGTAGTAGTAGTAGCAGTAGCAGCAGCCCCCTCACAGTGGCTGAGAATGTGGCGGCGCAGACGATTGCGGTGGCGGCGGCAACCATGCCGCTGGCGGCGGGGGTTGTAGGCATCATTCCTGCCCTCCGCCTGCTGCAACGCGTGACGCCGCCGCCTGGCGGCGCGGAGGGACTTAATGGGCTGGAAGGCGCGGGGCGGCAGCTGGCGTGGTGCTTTGGTGTGTGCTTCCTGGGTGTGTTCATTGCCGTACCGCTGCGCCGCCGCGCCATCGTAGATGACCCGCTCCCGTTTCCCTCCGGCCTTGCCACTGCCGCCGCCATTGCCAGCCTGCATGGCACCCCGCCGCCACCCGTAGGCGACGGCCGCCGCAAGCGTGCAGCACCCGGCGGCGCGCCGCCACCCCTACCAGTGCACCCACCGGTGGCAGAGGCGCCAGCAACCGGGCTGGCGACCACTGTGGGCGTGGCATTTGCCATTAGCGGCGCCTATGCCCTTGCTTCGTTCTTTGTGCCGGTGCTGGCAAACCTGCCGCTGGCGACGTGGCTGGGCGGCAGCGGCGTGACGGCGTGGGGGTGGACGCTCACGCCGGCGCCGTCGTACGTGGGGCAGGGTGCCATCATGGGGCTGCACACCACGCTGAGCATGCTGGCGGGCGCAGTGGTAGGGTGGGGCATCATTGGCCCGTCAGCGGCCACCGCCGGTTGGGTGTCCTCCCCCATGGGGTGGCCTGACGGCGGCAAGGCATTTATCATGTGGATTGCGCTGGCCATCATGATTGCAGAGGCGGTGGCGGGCCTGGGGGTAGTAATGACGCCACTGGTAGTGGCTGCCTGTCGCCGCATTCAGGCTGCCGTGCGCCGCCGCGGGCACACCGCCGCATCCGAACTGCCATCAGCCAGCCTGCTGCATGCCCGCTCACCCGCCACGCCACCGCCACCTTCACTGTCCGACGCGTCGCCCGCAGCGGCTGCCGCGACGATGCCAAGTTGCGACGCGGATGACGCGGTGGAGCGGCAGCCACTCACGGCACCGCCGCCGCCGCCGCCGCCGCCGCCGCCACCCTCCATGCTGCCGCCGTTGCCCGAGCTGCCGCGATTGTGGTGGATGTCTGGCCTCGTGGTGTCGGCAGGCGTCGCGTTTGCCGTCCTGCTGCCGCTGGTGCACCTGACGATTGGCGAGGTGGCGGTTGCCCTGCTGCTGTCGCTGCCCATTGCCGCGGTGGCGGTGCGCGCGCTGGGCGAGACGGACCTGAACCCCGTGTCGGGTCTGGGCAAGATTGTGCAGGGCGTGTTTGCGGTGGTGTCGCCCGGCAACGTGGTTGGCAACGTGCTGGCAGGCGCGGTGGCGGAGGCGGGCGCGCAGCAGGCGGGCGACCTGCTGCAAGACCTCAAGCCCGGCTACCTGCTGCGCGTGTCGCCGCGGGTGCAGTTTGCTGGCCAGCTGCTCGGCTCCGCTGCGTCTGCGTTCATTGCGGTGGCCGCCTTTGCTGTGTTTGACACCGCCTTTGGCGTCCCATCGCCATCCCTGCCCGCCCCCACCGCTGCCATCTGGGTTGCCATGGCACAGCTTGCTAACGGCGGCAGCCTACCGCCACAAGTCATCCCCTTCTGTGCAGTGGCGGCCGTCCTAGCCGCCGGCGCCGCCATCCATGAAAGCGTCATGGCAAGCCGCGAGGCGGCTGCGGCGGCGGGTGGCGACTCACCCACAGCAGCGGCAGCAGGGGCGGTACCACCAGCACGCCGGCGTCGGTGGTGGCATATGGCAGGTGCAGCCTGCGGCGCCCTGGCGCCCTCACCCACCGCCTTTGCCATTGGCATGTACGTCACACCAAACTGGACGCTGCCCCGTGTCGCCGGCGCCCTCGCGTCTGCCGCATGGGCGCGTGCCTCGCCCCGCACGCACCGCCACCACATGATCATGGTGGCCACCGGCCTGGTGCTGGGCGAGGGCCTGCTGTCGCTGCTCACCGCGGGGCTTGCCGCAGGTGGCGTACCGCCCGCCACCTGCGCCGGCTGCGCGCCAGGCCTGTGCGGCAACGCCTGCCCGTCGTCCTCCTAAGTGAGCCCGTGTGAGTGTGTGCCCTTATTCAAACGACGGCGAATGTTGGCCATTCAAAACTAGGGGGGACGCGTTGGGCACGGGGGTGTGCACAAGGAGACACAAGCAACAAACACACAACCGTGGAGGGAACTCCCTCCCTCCAGCTCGCTGCTACTCAACAGATAAACACCGCTCACTCAGCGGCGGGCGGCGGCGCGGCGGCGCGGCGGCCAGCGCGCTGCGGCGCGTTCCGCGTGCGCCAGTAGTCACGCTCTGCGGCAGGGATGTCCAGCAGGCGGCGGCCGGTCTGGTACCGGCTGGCGCGCAGCGCGTCGTGCCACGCACCTGCCGCCGCCGTCAGCGTGCGGTAGCCCACGCGGCCTGCGGCAATCACTTGCACGCCGGTGGCCACCACAACGGTGGCAGACAGGACGGCGGCGGTGGCGAGCGTCCACCACCGGATGCGCGCCAGGCGCACCGCCACCAGGCCCGCGCCGGGCGCGTCATGCAGCAGCAAGAGGGAGGCCGCCACGTCGCCGGCCGCCATGCCGGCGTGGCGAACGGTGAGGAACACAGGCAGGTGGTCGCGCACCGTCGCCCACGCCGCCGCCGCGCCTGCCACCAACACCGCCAGCACCAGCACGGCATCCAGTGCCAGCGCACGCCCGCCGCGCGCCAGTGCAGGCGCCAGCGTGGAGCTCCACAGCCGGCTGGTGTACACCGCCATGATCTTCCACTCCAGCATGTCCATGAAGTTGCGCGCGCGCGAACCAAAGCAGCCGCGGATGGCGGCCTCGCAGGCGGCGTACAGCAGCAGGGCGCCCACCGACCACGCCGCAAACAGGGAGCCGACGGGCGACGTGCTCAGCACCTCGCCCACCAGCTCCGGCGCGCCCACCGCTGGCGTCATGGTGCAGCCATCCTCCGGCTGCCGCAGCAAGCGCAGCAGGAGCAGCAGCGTGGTGGCCAGGCTGCCGTGCCCATCCGCACCCGCGGCAGGCGACAGCAGGCCGCGGCTAGCGTACATGCCCGCGCCGCCGCCATCACCGCCAACCCACCCGCTGCCCGCTGCCGCCGCCGCCGCCAACTCGGTGACGTTGGTGGGCAGCAGCAGCGCGGCGTACGGCACCGTCACGTGGCTGTTGCTCCAGCTGAACATGGTGTGCATGCCAGACAGCGCGCCCACCGTCAGCAGCTGCACGCCGCACGGCACGGTGGAGGCCAGCAACGTGGCAGCACCGCTGCCGCCACCGCTGCCAGTTACGAGTGGGGAGGGTGGCGGGACGCCTGCCAGCAGTGGGAGCACCGAAACGGGCAGACGTGTACCCACCGCGCCCTGCGCCGACCGCAACGCGCCGGCCGCCGCCTCCACGCTGCCCACAGGATCCACCGTCAGGCCCCAGAAGGCACCCATCAGCAGCGGCAGCGCCAAAATGATGGCTACTGCCGCCGCCGCCATGGCACGCCCGCGCGCCCAGCTCATGGCGGTGGGCACAGAGTACACGTTGCCCAGCACAAAGGCGGTGTGCGTGGCAAACCGCCACACCGGCAGCGCCGCCCACAGTGAGGTCCGCACCAGCCACCGCCGGCACGCGGCGCGCGCCCGCGTGGCCACCGGCGCGGTGGGCGCGGGCGGTAGCAGGCCAATGGCGGCATCCAGCGGGGACACAGCGGCGGCGGCGGCCACCGCGTAGCCAGCCTCAGGCAGGCGCAGCGTGGCAATCGGCGACCGGCCGTCCGCCCACGCCGCATTGGTTTGCGCCGCCAGCGCCAGCGTGCCAGCCGCCGCCTGCCGCGCGCCCGCTGCCACCGCATTCGCCACCGCGTACGCGCCCACCAAGAACACGTCTGCCAAGAAGAACAGCACGTACATGCCCACGCCCAGCGCGTAGGGGTCGTGCGTCAGGAAGCCAGGGATGCGGAACGCGCCCATAATGCCGCGCCCAATGTGTAGCCCGGTGGACAGCAGCGCAATTGTGACGAGCGACACCACCACCACCGACAGGCCCAGCGACACTGCCACTGCGCACACGCTGTGTGCAAACTTTGCCACGGGGAGCACCCGTGTGGTAGCGCGCCAGCATGCCGCAACGCGACCGCCCGCCGCGCTGCTGCCGCGCGCACACGACGCAGCGGCACGCGTGCACCACAGCGGTGGCGGGAAGCGGGCACCACCGGTCGGCGGCGCCAGGCGAACAACCACGCTTGGCGGCGCGACATCAAGCCCGTGCCCCGCCGCCGCCAAGTGCACGGTGCGTGCCACTGCCGCGCACCGTGCGCCGCACACTGGCACACGCGCGCCGCTGGCGTCGGGCGCCACCGCCAGCGGCGCCGCACCCACCTCCTCCGCCGCACATGCGCACACGGCGCACGGCGGCAGCGGGGCAGGCACGCCAATCGTGCCGCTACCAGGCACCGCGCGCTCCCACGCAGACCGCGGCCCCGCCGTCAACCGGCCCACCGCGGCATCCAGCCCACCCAGCTCCACCTCCGCCTCTACCGTAAAGTGCACCGCCGCTCGCAGCTCGCGCGGCAGGCCCGCGCCACGCCGCACCACCATGGCACGCAGCAGTGCATTGGCCACCTCGTCGCCCGCATCTGCACCGCCACCGCCACCGCCACCGCCGCCGCCGCGTGCGCGCCCTCCGCCGCCGCCACCGCGTGCCCGCTCAGCGGCGCGGCCGACCAGCTGCGGCGGTGGCAGCAGAGCATCCCTCAAATCGGCATCCCACGCCTCCCGCCGCGCGCGCCCGCCACCAAACTCACCATCGTCGTCATCGCCGTCATCGAAGCCCACGCCCGCGGCGGCAGCGGCGGCACGCCGCCCCGCTGCCGCGCCGCGCCGGCGGATCGCGGCAGCGATGCGCTGTGTGTGCGCGTTGCGCAGGCAGTGCACGTCCGCCACGCGAGCGCGAGCAACCAGGTAGTCAATCAGGAGGTGCGCTTGCAGCGCGTCTGCCAGCGGGTCGCCCGGCAGCACCGTCCACGTGGCGACGGGCGACGCCGCACCGCGTGGGGGCATCAAAACGCCGGCGAGCGGCGCGGCGTCGCGCGGCAACGACACCGGGCGCACTGCGCCTATCATGACTGCCACGTGCGATGCGTCCAGCCGCCACGCGGTGCGGACGCTGTGCAGCTGGCGGGGCGTGCGCGGAATGCGGAGGCGAGCGGGCGGTGGCAGGCGGCGGCGGTGGACAAGGGAGGCGCGCGCCACCAGGGGCGCAGCGGCGCCCGCGGAGGCGTCCTCATTGTCATCGCCACACAGGCGCAGCCGGAACGACACCACAACCTCGTCCTCCACGCGTGCCGCCTCCTCGTCATCCAGCAGCTGCCAGGAGGGCCACTCCGCCACCGCCGTCGCCACCGCCGCATCCTCCAGCACCGTCAGCATGTCTTCACCGGTGGCGCCCACCGGCGCGCGCGCCACGGCGGCAGCCACCGCACGCGGCGCGTGCGCCACCTCGCGTGCCAGCGCCACGCGTGCCGCTGCAATGTCCGCTGGCCTTTCCCCCGCCTCGGCAGCCTCAGCACCACCTGCAGCTGCGGCCTCTGGCGGAGGCTGCGGCACTGCCTCGTCGCCGTCACGGCCGTCGCCATGCTCACCTTCGCCGCCATCACCACCGTCGCCGCCGCCGCCACCCGCTCCGCCACCGTCACCACCTGCATCGGCGTCCGCCTCAGCGCCGCCGGCAGGAGCCGGGCGTGGCGCGACATGGCGGCGCAGGTGGCGAGCAGCACGCAACTGCTGGCGGATGCGGGGCCGCCGCGGCGCGGCTGCAGCATCTTCAGGGTCACGCTCGTCCACCAAGTGCAGCAGCTCGTCCACGCTGGCACGCAAGCCCACCCCGGGCGTGCCGTCTTGGTGCCGGAACCGCGTGTATGCCGTCTCGGCGTACGTGGGATACAGCGCGGGGTGTGTGATTCCCGCTCCCGTTGCCGCAGCGGTGGGGCGAGGCGGCGCGACGCGTACTGCAAACCGCAGGGACTCCTTGGGCGGCATGACCCACGACGTGACGCCCAGCAGGGAGGTTACCGCCGCCAGCCAGGTGGACTGCAGGATCCATGCAAAGGCGCGCGCCACCTCCAGCGTCAGGATGACGGACAGGTGCACCAGCATGGCGTCCACCGCCAGGTGGGTGGACACCTCCCAGTACGCGATGCGGATCTGGGTGGGGAGGACGACGTGCGCGGCGCGGCGGGCCGCCTGCCACAGCACGCTGGCAACCACGGCGACAGGGTGCAGCCACGGTGCCACTGCCGCAGCAAATGCAGCCAGGCCGGCGGCCACGGTGGCCGGGACGCGCAGCAGCTCAAACACGGCAGGCGGCGCAGCACGCACAAAGGGTGGCACGTATGTAAGTGCATGCGTGGTGGCCGCCACCGCCACCACAAACGCGTCGCCCGCGGCTGCCGTTGCAGCCGGCGCGGAGGCGTTGTAGGGCGCCTTGGAGGGCAGGCGTACCTTCCACAGCGTGGACACCGCCGCGTCGCACGGCATTGACAGGTGCTTGATCAGCACCGCGCCGGGCGGCGGCAGCTGCTGCGCAAATGACTCGGCAGGCGACCCGGTGGGCCCGCAGTTCACAACCATGCCACTGTCCAGGTGATACGAGTTGTACCGCCGGCTGGCGGTGCTGGCGCCAGTGCCAGCGCCGGTGCCGTTGCTAGCGTCGCCCGCGTCAGGCGGCGGCGGGAACGCGCTTGCGTCGTCCGTCGGCGCGCCGCCTGCGTCTGCCCACCCGCGCACATGCCCCGTGTCTGCCGCCGCCGCGCGCTCCAGCTCCGTAATGAACTCCGTGACCGTCATGTTCAGCTTGCGGCAGCGGCGCGCGCCGGCATGCGGCCCCTCTCGCACAATCTCACCCAGCACCGGCGCCGCGCCGTGGCCGCCGCCGCTACTGCCTGCCGCAGGGCCGCGCAGCAACGTGGCAGCCTCAATTGTGGCATCCGTAAAGCCGGTGGGCGTCGCAAGCGCCGCCGCGCTCGCCGTTGCCACCGCTACCCGGCTCGCCTCCACCCACCACTCTGTCACGTCGTCAATACCGCGCGGCGCCGACACGGGCAGCAGGGAGGTGAGCAGCGGCTGGTCGCCCAACACAAACGCGGTGCGGTCCACCCTGATGGCCTCAATGACCAGCGGCGCGCCTGGCAGGACATCAGCTGGCGCCGATGGTTCGGGAACCACGGGCGGCGCCGGTGGTAGCGACCGCAACAGAAGCGGTGGTGGTACCACGTCGCCCAGCGCGGAGACAAACTCTGCCTCCGCCCACGTAGCATTCGACGCCGGCGGCAGCGGCACCGCAGACGTGGGAGGCGCGGCGGTCGGCGCAGCGGGCGGGCTGTGCACAATTGGCTGCGTGGCGACGCGCAGCATGCCGGCATAGCGCAAGCGGAACCAATGAAGGGAGGCGTTCACGCTGCCGCCGGCATGCGCCACGTATGACGTCATGGCCAGCACCGGCATGTCACGCAGCAGGAGGTCAAAGGTGGGCGGCGGCGGCGGCAGCGGCGGCGACGGTGCATCCACCCCACTACTGTTTGTAGTGGCGGCGGCGGCGGCGGCGGCGGCGCCACCCTTTGCCACACCCTCTGGGACGCCCTCTATCGCCAGCAGCGCGCACGCGTCAAGCGGTGATGGCACGCGCTCGGCAGCGACGGCTGGCGCACAGGCAGGCGCAGTGGAGGCGTACTCACGCAGCGCTGCCAGGACAGCGGCATCCATGGGCGCGTTGGGTAGTGGCAGGCCAATGGCGGCGGTGCGCAGCATGTGTTGCAGCTGCAGCGCGCGCCACACGGTGGGTGCCACCACCTCAAACTCGCGGCTACCCTCAAAGAGGGTGACGTTGAAAAACGGCGACTCGGCAGTCGTGCGGAACACCCAACCGCCATCGTCACCACCACCACCCTCCCGGGCGGCGGCGTTAACCTCGCCGGCGCCAGTGTCATTGCCCACGCCCTCCCCGCCGTCGCCACTCGCATTCCCAGCAGCCGCCGCGGCCGCGCTGCCGCCGTCCAAGGCGTCACCATCCGGCAGCACGCGTGCCACGGCGTCAAACGCTACCCGCATGACGCGCGCCATCCATGCGTCAGCCTCACTTAGCGCGAGTAGCGGCACGTCCAGCATGTAAGCGGCGCCGCGAACCAACGCTACCAGCTGGCCGCGCAGCTCTGGGCTCATGAACGGCAGGTCTGGTACAAGCGACGCTAACAGCATCGCCAGCCGGTCGTTCGGCGCCATGCCTGTGTCACCACCGTCCCCACTTCCGCCACCATTGCCGCCGTCCCCACTGCCCTCGCTGCCGCCGCCGCCACTGCCACCGGCAGAGCCCGACACGCCGGCTGCGGCGGCGGCGGCGTCGCCCTCGTCTGCGCGGTGCGTGACTACTGCCACGCCGCCCACCTTCATGGGCAGCAGGCTGGCATCGTCACCGTGCACGCTCCACCCCAGCACGTCAGCAAAGCCGTAGCCGGCGACGGGGCGCTGGTGCAGGGACACAAAGAGGCGCAGCGACAGGACGGTGTCAGGGTGAGGGCAGGTGGGCGTCGCGTGCGCCGCCGTGCCGTTGGCGCCGTCAGCGGCAGCCAGCCACACTGGCATCGCCGCGCGAAGCTGTTCCGCGGTGGTGATGGGGCCCAGCGTGTAGTGCTCGCCGCCGGCCGCGCGCGTGCGTGGGCGCGGTACGCAGCGCACCGCCGTGACGGTGGCGGTACCGTGCGTGGCGTCGCCAGAGTGCAGCATGGCGGCGCGCAGCAGGTAGAGGTCGCGCAGGCTCACCGGCACGCCGGCGTCATCGTCGGCACTAGCCACCGGCGGCCGCCACAGCAGGGAGCCGGTCGCAGCCGCCCATTCTAGGCCCGCCTCGCGTGTCACGCGCGCCGGCGACGCCACGCCGCCACCGATCTGGAAGCCGGCGCCGCGCATGATGAGCGCCGGCAGGCCCACAAAGAAGGCACACACAAACACGGAGATGGCAGCCATGAGCACGGCGCTGCGCACCTGGCGGTGCAGCGGGATGTCCATGATGCGGCGCAGCGTGCCCTGCCGGCGCGGCAGCGGCGCGGTCCACCGCGCCAGCAGGTCGTACGCCACCACCTCGCGCAGCTGCAGCACGATGGCGTTCATGATGACGAGCGTGGACATGCCCACCATCCAGTGCACGATGAAGCTGGAGACGGGGCGGTGGAAGTGCCAGGAGGCGCGGCCGGACACGGTGTCCAGGAACAGCGGCAGCGCAAAGAAGTCGAGGAGCACGCCCGCCAGCAGCGGCTGCAGTACAAGCTTGAGGGTGAGCATGGCGGCCACGCGCGCCAACATGACGGTGGCACGCCCATGCGGCACCAGCTCCACGACGCCAGGCACGTGCCGCGCCTTCATGGCGCCCGCCAGCACCAGCGCCATGTCGCCGTGCGCCTTGCGCGCGCACCAGTCGGCAATGACGCACAGCGCGGCAGCCAGGCGCGGCGCAAAGGCGGCGGCGGCCAGGCGCACACGCACGTAGCCGCGCGTGACGGCGCGGCTGGTGGCATTCACAGCAGCCACCGCCGACAGCAGCGCCAGCATGACGGCGTAGCCCTGCACCAGGTAGATGACGTCGCTGGGCTGGATGACGGGCCCCGTCACGGCGTGCGACGCCGCCCAGTCGCCCGTGAAGGCGGTCAGGTCCCACAGCAGCACCGCCCACCGGTGCGTGCGCGCAAACAGGACGCCGGAGCGCGTGGACAGGATGGGCATGCCAATGAACAGGCCAGTGCCCACTACCACCAGCACCAAGCCCACAAAAAAGTGAACAATCATGGCCACCGGTCCGCCGTGCAACCCCAGCAGCTCCTCCAGCAAGAGGGGGCCCTGGTCATTGTCAAACCCCACATCGCCGCCGCCGCCGCCGCCACCGCCACCGCCGCCGTCCCCATCGCCACCACCGTCGCCGCCGTCACCCCACTCCTCAAACACCGCGTCGTCCTCCTCCTCAGCGTCAGCGACTGCTACTGCTGCTGCAGCTGCAGCGGCACCGCGGTCGGCGGCGCCAGCGCCATAATTAACAGCAGCGCCGTCCAGCGCGACAGGCGGGTGCGCCGCCGGGTGCTGGTCTGGCGCCACATACGCAGCGGCGGTGGCGCGCAGGTGCGCGCGGAGGGACGTGTCTGCCTCAATGTCAGGGCCACCAACCTGGCCCACCCAGTCGTATTGAGTTCCTGGGAGCCGGGTGGCTCCAGCTTCCGCAGCCGCAGCCACTGCAGCCGCAGCCGCCGCCGCTGCAGCCGCCGCCGCCTCCACCGGCGCCAGCAACTCGCGCAGCGACGCCAGCACGTCGCGCCGGGATGGCTTGGGGAGGCTCAGGGTGGCAAGCACCAGCACCAACAGCGGCAGCGCGGTGGCAGTCAGGATGTCTACGCATGCCGCCGCCGCCAGCTCGTCTGCGTCTGCCCCCAGCGGCAGTGCGTGCCACGGTACGGTGCCCGTGCTGCCGCCCGCCGCAGCCAGCGCCGCCTGCCGCGTCTGCAGCGGCAGCAGGATCTCCGGCAGTGTGCGGGGGGACAGCGCACGCCACCGACGTGCCCACCACCCTCGCCCACCATCAATTGCCGCTGGTGCCGGCGGTGGAGGCGGCAGCAGGGGGTCTGACGCTGCCTCGCTGCCGGCGGCGGTGGGTGCCACGGCATCCCAACCTGGAGCAAAGAATGTGGCCACGGCGGCGTCAATGTCGCCTGGCCGCAGTGTGCCAGCATGTAGCAGCGGCGCGGCAGCGAGACGGAGGGGCAGGGATGGGTCCACTCGTACCGCCAGCGCGGCAGAGCGCTGTGGCCAAAAAGCAGCGCCTGCTGCGCACGCCAGGTACGCTACGCCCACCACGCGCGCCAGCATCCACACACCCCACCGGCGGCCCGCCCGCAAGGAATCTAGCTCCACGTCACGCCGGGCGCGCGCCGCGGCAGCAGGCCGTACCGGCGGCGACGGCGCGGCGCGCAGTGCCGCCAGCGGCGCCGCGTACACCAGCCACTTGCGGGACAGGTAGCCGCCAAGTGCCACCAGCGTGGTGGCTGCCGCAATGCCGGCGGTAATGGCGGCACGCAGCGGCGACGCGCCGGGCGTTTGCAAGCACGCATGCACCACAGCGCCGCCCACGCGGGCAGCCAGCCATGCCACGCTGCTCACCTCCACAGCTGCATACACTGCAACGCGCCCGCCAGGGGGCAGCAGCTTCGCCAGCGCAGCATCAACGTCCACCCCAACCGCCGCCGCGGCGCGCACCGACACAAAGGGGTGCCGCAGCGGTGGCCGCGGTGCCGCCGGCTGCACCGCTACCTGCGGTAGCTGTGGCGGCGGCGGCGGCGGTGGCAGCGGTGGCGGTGGGGCGGCACCGGCGAGTGGTGGCGGCAGGCCGCGCATGTGTGATGGCAGGGTGTAAGGCAGGGCGCCGGCGCCGGCGCCAGCGCCGGCAGTGGTGACGGGTAACGCACCACCCCCGGCCGCACCTACTGCTGGCTCACCACCTCCCCCTCCCCCACCGCCGCCAACACCGGCGGCGGCTCCACCACCGCCAGCCCGCGCGCGCACGGCGCCCACACGGCGGCGGCGCGGCGCAATGCCCGGCTCCAACAGCGCCACGCCGGCGGCTGCCACAACGGCGGCCGGCCCATTGCGGTCGCGCAGGGCGCGGTTGGCGGCGGCGCGCAGGCGCGCCAGCACGCGGTCAATGACCTGCAGCTCTAGCATGACGAAGTCGCCCACGGAGGCATTCACTATGACCGCTGACAGCAGGAAGGCGCCGATGATGATGCCAGCCACCCAGTCGGTGGCCAGCAGCGGCAGCGTGGTAAAGCGCTGCGACATGCCGGGCAGCACCAGCGTGGGGAAGTGCACCCACATGCGGTAGATCCAGGTGACCGCCAGCGGGAACGCCACCAGCCACAGCGCCACGCCAATCACGCCCGCCACCGCCACCGGCACCTGACCCCACACCCACGCGCCCGCTGCCGCCGCCATCTGCGACACCGGCAGCCGCGCCGGCGTGCCAGGCGCAAACAGCGGCTCAAACCGGTACGCCGTCTTGCACACCTCGCACATGGGCCGCCGCGACCGCCGCAGCCACTCCTCCAGGCAGCTGGCGTGCACGTACGCGCCCGACCCGTCACACCGGCACGGCATCACCAGCGGCTCCTCGCTGCTGCACAGGCAGATGCGGCAGGTGGGCTCCTCATCGTTGGTTGGGGCGGCGGCGCGTGTAGCGGCGGCTGCTGGGGCGGCCGCTCGGGCGGGGCCGCCGTCTTTTGTGGCCGCCGCGGGGGGGGGGGC
>Ga0066256_1003854_pt1 | contig 13961 bp, 15 predicted proteins | sample ThiBio_1000_biof_FD_87107 | JGI IMG/M metagenome (GOLD analysis project Ga0066256, IMG submission 87107) | Wastewater bioreactor microbial communities from Cape Town, South Africa - Thiocy_expt_1000_biof (version 2) | ecosystem: Engineered > Bioreactor > Thiocyanate-remediating >...
TTTTCGGATCGGGGGTTTTCCTGCTGCCGCTGATGCATGACCGGCTGTCGCTGATGGCCGTCGCCTGTTTTGCCGCGATCAACGGACCCTTCGAGAACCTTGCCATGCTGCATCTGATGCAGACACGCGCCGAGCCGCATCGTCTCGCACAGGTCTACCGTCTATTGATGTGTGCAATCTTTACCGGCCTGCTTGTGGCCTATCTGATGTCGCCGACGCTGTTTGCATGGTTCGGCATCGGACCTTCGATCATGGGATCGGGAGCGGCGGTTTTTGTTTTTGGGGTGCTCGGGATCGGCCCGCCGGGATGGGAAAAAGCGCGGCCCCCCGGGGCCCAAAACCCCCCGCAACGGGGGGGAGCCCCCCTCCAGCAGGGGCGGAAACCAATCTTTCCTGCGGGGGTGGGTGGTTGGTTCGCCGCACAGGCTTGCCGTCGAGATGACGCGGATATTGGGCGCCGAAAGCACGGCTGTCGTCGGCTGGATGGAATCGGTGATCACCAGCTCCTTCAGCTGCGAATTCGTCACACGGGTCACGGCGCCGCCTGAGAGAACGCCGTGGGTGATATAAGCGGTAACGCTTGCCGCGCCGCGTGCGAGCAGCGCATCGGCCGCGTTGCAGAGCGTGCCGCCGGAATCGACGATGTCGTCGATCAGCAGGCAATCCTTGCCGGCGACTTCACCGATGATGTTCATCACTTCGGACTCGCCCGGGCGATCACGGCGCTTGTCCACGATCGCCAGCAGACAGTCGAGGCGTTTGGCGAGCGCGCGGGCGCGCACGACACCGCCGACGTCGGGAGAGACGACCATGACATTGCCGATATCGTAGTTCGCCTTGATATCGCGGGTCAGGATCGGCAGCGCGTAGAGATTGTCAGTGGGGATATCGAAGAAGCCCTGAATCTGGCCGGCATGGAGATCGAGCGTCAGCACGCGGTCGGCGCCAGCCTCGGTGATGAGGTTCGCCACCAGCTTGGCCGAGATCGGCGTGCGCCCGGAGGCGCGGCGATCCTGGCGGGCATAGCCGGAATAGGGAAGAACCGCCGCGACGCGTCGCGCCGAAGAACGCCGCATCGCATCCATCCTGATCAACAGATCCCTTAGATGGTCGGTGGCCCGGGACGGAAGCCGCTGGGCCACAAACACGTCCTCGCCGCGTACGTTTTCCTGGACTTCAACGAAGATTTCCTGGTCCGCGAAGCGCCTGACACTGGCCCTGCCCAAAGGAACGTTGAGATAATTGCAGATCGCTTCGGCAAGGTGCCGGTTCGAATTGCCTGCGAAAACCTTCATTTTGGCCCGCCTGTTACCAACCTGATAGCCGCGCTTTTAACCGCCTTGCTCTCGAATGCAAGGGGGAGAGGCGCGTTAGCTTTCATATTTCTGAAAAGCTTGTGGCTATCCACCGTTGGATTCACGCCAGGAATTGAATTCCGACATGGTTTTGGTGGCAATTTTCTGCATGACCGTCGAAGGAACGGCCGACCATGGGTCGCCGCGCTTCAGAGGAGCACTTTCCGAACCCTGAATGCGGTGGACGCGATTGCCATTGCTGTCGAGCACGTCCCATACATAGGTTACGGAAATCTGCGGGCCATCCTCAAAGGCGGAGAGATAGCCCTTGAGAATGTAGGCCGCACTGGAATCGCTTGAGCTCTTGATTGTCAGGCCGAGCGAGCGGGCATCGGCGCCGAGCTGGCGCGACAGCGGCGTGACGGCTTCCACCGGAGCGCCGATGATCGGCAGGAAGCGGACGCTGTTGCCGCCGGCCGCGGCTGCGGGCGGCAGCGATGCCTGTTGCTGGTCCGGCTGCTGCTCGTCCGTAGCCTGCTGTTGCGGCTGAGGATCGTCCGACAGGCGGCGGTCGGCTTCCTGCTGTTCGTCGGACTCGGAGAACTGGTTGTTGGCCGGAGCAATCGAGGCCGTCCGAGATCCGTCAAGCGGACGGGAGGCATAAGGGTTGGTGCCGTTCGATCGCAGCGCCGAAGCCTGGTCGTCGAGCGTGCCGCTGCCGCTGTAGCTCTGTGGCTGATAGGCCTGCTGCGAGGTCTGCTGCTGATAGCCGTAGCTATCCTGCGTGTTCTGATAGGTCTGACGGCGCTGGGGCGCCGACGCCATGCGTTCGACGTCGCGTTGGGTGACCGGGCTGGAGCTGGCATCGCCGATGGCTTCGGGCGGCGTCAGGGCGTCCGTGGTATTGCAGGCGGAGAGCGCGAGGCAAAAGCCGGCGACAGTCAACGTGATCCTGACCAGTCCCATAGACGCGATCCTTTCTCCCGACGGTCTTACCGTCCAGGACCGCTATCTTACGCCCCTAACGGTTAAGAAATTCGAGAGGGTGGCGGGAAAGGGCTTTCGGCGCCTGCGAGGTCGTCAGATAGGTCTGTCCGAGGGTCATGGCGGTACCGCTGTCGGAATCCATGATGATCATGTGCACGAAGAGCGACATGTTCTCCTGGATTTCAAGCGGATTGCCCATATGGAACATCTCGTGCTCCATCCATGAGGGCGAGAAGCGAGCACCGAGCGAATAGCCGCAGGCATTCAGCCGGTGGCGTGCAAGGCCGCGCTCGTCCATGATTTTCGCATGAACATCGAACACGTCGCCGAACGTGTGCCCGGGCATCAGGACCGTTTCGATTGCCTGCAGGGTTTCCAGGCAGGCGCTGTAAAGTTCGCGATGGCGGTGGCTGGGAGTGCCGATGACGACCGTGCGCATCATGGCCGCGTGATAATGGGCATCGACGCCAGCCCATTCGAGCGTCAGCTGGTCGTCGGCGTCGAGCTTGCGGCGGCCGGACTTGTAGCGGCAGAGCAGGGCTTCGGCACCCGAGCCGATGATGAATTCGTTGGCGGGGTAATCGCCGCCGCCGGCAAAGACGGCGCCCTGCATCGCGGCCAGGATATCGGCCTCGTCGGCGCCCGGCTTGACCAGGGACAGCGCGGCGTCCAGGGCATCGTCGGCGAGTGCCGCGGCACGCTCGACATGAGCGATTTCCGCCGGGCTTTTGGTCAGGCGCAGGCGGCTTACAAGATAGGAAGCGTCGACGATCTGGCCGAAGCTTGCTAGCTGATGATCGAGCAGCCGGGCGATGCGGCCCGTCATGCCGTGGGTGTCGTATTCGATGCCGATACGGGCGCCGAGCAGATCGAGATCGGACAATAGATCCTTGAGATCGAGCGTCGGATCGGCGTTGACGCGGTCGACCCAGATGCGGATATCGGTGATGACGGATGTGAGCTGCGCCTGGCGAAGATCGGCCGATCGCGTCAGAAGCGTCAAGGATCCGTCCGCCTTGACGACCAGTGTCTGGAAGAAGCAATAGCCGAACGTATCGTAGCCGGTCAGCCAATACATGCTCTCTTGGGCAAAGAGCAGCATGGCATCGAGCTTTTCCTCCTGCATCCTCGCCAGCAGTCGCGCCAGACGAGCATCGAATTCGCTGCGTTCGAAATGCAGGGCCATACTAGGTTGCCTCCCCGATAGCGATGGCGGAAATCTGGCGTCCGTAATCCGGCTCCTTCGCGTGCGTCGTGCGCCGATAGGAGAAGAAGCGCTCCGTATCCGGATAGGTGCAGAGGTTCAGGCTTTCAGCCGTGACGCCCGCTTTGTGCAGACGATCGACCGTCAAGGACGGCAGATCGAACATGGCATGGCCGTCGCGCTCGGATGGGGTGAAATATTGCGCGTAATCGGGATCGTGGGCGAGAAAGCGTTCGACGAATTCGGGGCCGACCTCGTAACTCGCCTGGCTGATGGAGGGGCCGAGGCAGGCAATGATCGTCTCGCGTTTCGCGCCGAGCGCCACCATCGCTTCGATGGTGTTTTCCAGCACGCCCGTCAGCGCGCCCTTCCAGCCGGCATGGGCGGCGCCGATGATACGGTTTTCCGCGTCTGCAAACAGGATGGGGCCGCAATCGGCGGTGAGCACGCCGAGAACGATGCCGGGCGATGCCGTCACCATCGCATCGGCTTTCGGCCGGTCGCCGGCATAGGTGGCGTCGACCACCACGACGTCGGGGGAATGTACCTGGTGTACGGTCGCCAGGCGGTCAACCGGCGCACCGAACCAGCGGGCGACGCGGGCACGGTTTTCCTGCACCTTCCGCTGGTCGTCATTGGAGCCCAGCCCGACATTGAGGCCGCGATAAAGACCTTCGGAAACACCGCCCTCGCGGGTGAAGAAACCGTGCCGGATATGCCCGGAACCTGCCAGCCGGTCACTGACGATCGGCCGTGGCGAAGCCTCATCCTGCATGTCTGCCGCCCTCGTTCTTGCTGGCGCCGTCGGTGATGGACCGGCTTGTTTCCCCGATTGGAGGAGCGGCAAATCTCATCCCGCGGCGCATTTTGGCCGGACCTTGGCCCAAGGCGGACCGCTCTGTCAATCCACTGCCCGAAAGCGGCCGAGATCGATCGGCGGGCTGGAAACCACGAGAACCTTGAACAATTCGCCCATCCGGCCTTCGCCTTCCCCGGCCAATCGTTCGACGGCGGCGCGGATATCGTGCTGGGTGGCGACGTCCTTGCCGCGGCCGAGCGCCGAGGCGCGTTCCTCCAGCCCGAGGGCGAGCAGGAAGTCGCCCTGGTGCGACAGCCCGTTGACCTGCACGTCGCAGGCAAGCGCCGTCTGCGCCAGGCGGGCGAAATCGACATGGCTGGTCAGGTCGGCCTCGCCGGGATGGGCGAGCGGCGGATCGTATTCGTGCTTGTGAACCGCCTGCAGCGTGTCGCCGAAACCGGAGACCAGATGGCCGTAGTCGATGACGACGGCCGAACCGCCGGAGGCCTTGAGCCGTTCGCAGATGGTGTTCATCACGGCTTCGCGTGCCGGCGCAATCTCGAAGATGGTGCCGTTTTCGGCGCTCGTGGCCGGCGCCGGCAGCAGGGCAGGGTCGATGCCCGCCACGCCGACGGAAAAGGCGAGCGCGTCGTCGCTGTCGAGCCCCACCATGCGTTCCCTGAAGCCCGTCGGTGATTTGACGAACTGGCGGATGGGAATGGCGTCGAAAAGCTCGTTGGCGGCCAGCAGCGTGAAGCCGCCCGGCACCTGGTCGAAGGAATCGTGCCAGACGACTTTTGGCGCGTGCGTGGCCAGCGTTTCGCGTTGCACGTCCTTCAGCTTGTCGCTGGTTTCGACCATGTGCACCGTCATCGTGCCGTAGAGGCTTGGGGCGATGCGGGCGATGACGCGCAGCATGTCGGCCATCATCGTGCCGCGGCCCGGGCCGATCTCGACGAACCGGACATGGGCCGGCGTGTCGTGGCGTTGCCAGGTGTGGACCATGAAGACGCCGAGCATTTCGCCGAACAGCTGGCTGACCTCCGGCGCGGTGATGAAATCGCCGGCATGGCCGAAGGGGTGGCGCGTCTTGTAGTAGCCGTGTTCCGGGTCCGCGAGGCACAGCGCGAAATAATCGGTCACGCTGATCGGCCCGTTGGTGCGGATGAGTGCCTTGATTTTTTCTCCGAGACGGGTGGTCACGCTGATCTCCGCATCACGTCTTTCGGGCACGCAGCACGGCCCAGATTCCCAACATAAGCATCGGCACGGACAGTATCATGCCCATGGTCAGCCAGTTTCCGGCAAGATAGCCGATCTGGGCGTCGGGCTCACGGAAGAACTCGTTGAAGATGCGGGCGACGGCATAAAAACCGATGAACCAGCCGCTGATGGTTCCCGGACGTTTCAAGGCCTTGGCGCCGTAAATCAGGGCGGCGAGCAGGAGGAACAGCACGATGCCCTCCAGCGCCGCTTCATAGAGCTGGCTGGGGTGCCGCGCGAAGGGGCCGCCGGTCGGAAAGACCACGGCCCACGGCATGTCGGTCAGCCGGCCCCAGAGTTCGCCGTTGATGAAGTTGGCGATCCGGCCGAAAAAGATACCGACGGGTGCTGCGGCGGCGATGACGTCGAACATGCTCCAGATCGCGATGCCGTTGCGGCGGGAGAAGATGACCATCGCCAGGATCGTCCCGATGAGGCCGCCGTGGAAGGACATGCCGCCGTTCCAGATCTGTATCGCCCGGATCGGTTCGGCAACTACGGCTGCGAGATCGTAGAAGAGGATGTAGCCGATCCGGCCGCCGAGCACGATGCCGGCCGCCGCCCAGACGAGAAAATCGTCGAGGTGGGCCGGTGTCAGGGCAGGGGTGTCGTTGCGCCAGAGCTGCGGTCTTGCCGTCAGCCGGCGGGCGTAGAGCCAGCCCAGCAGGATGCCGGCGACATAGGCGAGGCCGTACCAGTGGATGGCGAGCGGGCCGAGCTGGAGCGCCACGGGATCGATATCCGGAAAGGGCATGATCGAAAGGAGGTGCGCGACTGTCTGCAAATTCGTAACCCTTTGGCTGGAAGCGGAAAATGGCGTCCTAATCCTGTACGGTCAAGCCGATTCTTGTTCTATCCTCGGACATCGTCCGAACGGAGCGCGGCGATTCTCCTTGCATACGGCGTTTGAAGACCCTACCTCCCTGAAAAGGTGCCGGCGAAGCGAGAGCCCGGTGCTGACTGCAGCAAAAAGGAGCCAGTTTCATGTCCACCGGACCGAACCGCATTCTCGACGAGTTTGCCAAGCTGATGACCGATGCCGCTGGCGCCGCCCAGGGGGTTCGCCGCGAGGTGGAGACGGCCTTCAATGCCCAGATCGAGCGCCTGCTCAACAGCATGGACCTCGTCAAGCGCGAAGAATTCGAAGCCGTCCGCGAGATGGCCGTCAAGGCGCGCGATGAAAACGATGCGCTCAAGGCACGCCTCGATGCGCTGGAAGCACGCCTTTCCGGCGAAGGCCGCTGAGTCCGCTTTCCATTTTCATGCTGCGGCCGGGCATTCGACGCGGGAGCCGTCCGGCCCCTTGCTTTTTCCAGCACAAAAACGGCTGATTTTTCCACCCTGTGGACATAGCCAAAAAAGCCAATTTCCAGAGTCGTTTATGGCGCGCTGCTGAATCAGTTTGGCAGCACCTTTCCACACCCATTAAGGCAAAATTTACCACCGGGGGCTGGCGTTGAGACTCCGGCATTATACACTGATTTTAAATGATGATTCGAAACGGGGCTGGTCAGGCTCGGGCAGGGTGTAAGCGTTCTCCTGCCTTCCGTTCGACGATCGTCCCAAGTGTTGTTTCCGGTAAATCGCGTGTGTCTTTCGGTGTCCGCTCCGCAACGTCGCATTCATTCCGGTCGAGAAGGTGCTGCATGAGCCTGATGGAAATGGAAATTCAACGTCAGTCCAACCCGGTCGACATGATCGAGTTCGTCGCTGCCAACAATGACTGGTCGTTCGAGCGGTCGGGCGAAGACGAAATCGCCATGACGGTCGAGGGGCGCTGGGCCGACTACCACGTCTCCTTTTCCTGGATGGAAGAATTCGAGGCGCTGCATGTCGCCTGCGCCTTCGACATCAAGGTGCCGGAAACGCGCGTCAACGAGGTCATCCGGCTTCTCTCGCATATCAACGGCCAGGTGCTGATGGGGCATTTCGACCTCTGGCGTCATGAGGACGTGGTGATCTTCCGCCAGTCGCTGCTGCTTGCGGGCGGCGCCGAGCCGAACAACCAGCAGGTGGAGGTGATGCTCTCCAGCGCGCTGGAAGCCTGCGAGGCCTATTACCAGGCATTCCAGTTCGTCGTCTGGTCGGGTATGGACGCGCAGAGCGCCATGGCGGCGGTGCTGTTCGAAACCGTCGGGGAAGCATGAGCATGGCGCCGTCTTTTTCTGGTGGGCCGATCGTTCTCGTCGGCGCCGGCAACATGGGTGGAGCGATGCTCACCGGCTGGCTGAAGAACGGCGTGCCGGCATCATCCGTCATCGTCGTCGATCCCAATCCGTCCGATGCCATGCTGGCGCTGATCCGCGATGCCGGGGCGCGGCATGAGCCGACGCCGCCGGCCGGCCTGCAGGCCGGCGTTCTTTTCGTCGCGGTCAAGCCGCAGGTGATGGATGCGGTGCTGCCGCCGTTCCGGCCGCTGGTCGGAGCCGAGACGGTCGTCGTTTCGGTCGCCGCCGGCAAGACAGTCGCTTATCTCGAAGGCCATCTCGGCGAGGCGGCAACCGTTCGCGCCATGCCGAACACGCCGGCCATGGTGGGCCGCGGCGTCACCGGTGCTTATGCCAATGCCCGCACCACCGAGCAGCAGCGCGCCCAGGTGCAGGCGCTGTTGCGGGTCAGCGGCCCCGTCGAATGGGTCGAGGCCGAACACGACATCGATGCGGTGACCGCCGTTTCGGGCAGCGGTCCGGCCTATGTCTTCTATCTCGTCGAGTGCATGGCGGAAGCGGGCCGCAAGGCCGGCTTGCCGGCCGACCTCGCCATGCGTCTTGCCCGCGAAACCGTGTCGGGGGCGGGCGAACTGTTGCACCAGTCCACGGACGAGGCGTCGCGACTGCGCCAGAACGTCACCTCGCCCGGCGGCACCACGGCTGCGGCGCTTTCCGTGCTGATGGCGGAGGACGGCATGCAGCCGCTGTTCGACAAGGCGGTCGAGGCCGCCCGCAAGCGGGCGCAGGAACTGGCAGGCTGAGGATCGTTTGATGGCCGAAGAAATCACCTATGGCGACTTCGAGCGCGTCGACATCCGCGTCGGCACGATCGTCGAGGCGGAACCCTTTCCGGAAGCGCGCAAGCCGGCGATCAAGATGCTGATCGATTTCGGGCCGGAAATCGGCGTCAAGAAATCCTCGGCGCAGATCACCGTGCATTACAAGCCGGAAGAGCTTGTCGGCCGCCAGGTCCTCGGTGTCGTCAACTTCCCGCCGCGCCAGATCGGGCCGATGCGCTCCGAAGTGCTGACCCTCGGCTTCGAGGACGAGGCAGGCGCCATCGTGCTCGCCGCCGTCGACAAGTCGGTGCCGAATGGCAAGAAGCTGCTTTAAGCCATTTGCGAGCTTGAATGGGGCGATTGCCCCTCGTCACCATCAATGAATCTCGCGCGTCACCGGATCGCCGATCGTCAGGTCGCGGAACTCCGCCTCAAAACCGTCCCGCTGCGGTGAGCAGAACACCAGTCCGATGGCCAGTTCCGGAAAGTTCGGCGGGAAATAGGCGAGGCGCGCCATCCGCCAATCCTCCATCCGATCGGTGCGATACTGGATGAACAGCGCATCGAACATCCGCGTCACCCGCACCGAGATCGCGTCGAAATCGCCGTCGAGGCGGAAGGCGGACCAGTCGGAATGTTGGTTAGTGACGACGGTGCTGAAATGCCTGGCGCCGTCGGTGTATTCGATGCCGCATTTCATCCAGTGTTTGGCATCGTGGCGCACCATCAGGCCGGCCTGGTCGTAGAGATGCTCATAGTGCCCGGTAAAGGTTGCTTCCATGGTGAAGTCCGATTTCCGCCAGCTGTGCAGGAAATGGCCGTTGTCATGCTCGAAGCCGTAATAGGTGTTCTGCCAGAAATCGGTATGATGGCCGGAACGGACCACGAGCCGGCCATCGCGCTCTTCGCTCGCAGGCGGCGGGTTGAGCCAGTTCATCGTCTTGAAATCCACCGACATTCGGCGCCTCCCGGAAAGCAGTTTCGCTTCCGTCTTTTTACCTTTTTCCAGGCCGTCGTAAACAGGCGTCCAAGACGGGGTCAGCGTTTCGTTTCGTTCTTCGACTTCGGCTTTTCCGGCGCATTCCTGTTGGTGAAATGGGCGTTGCCGAGCCCGGTGCCGATCGTGAGCACGCCCCAGCCGCTCACGTCCTGCATGAAAGGGATTTGCGACAGACCCTGGACGACGGCGTCGTTGTGGACGATGACGAAGGTCGGGTGGTCGCAGATCTCCGGGATCGCCTTGGTCAGCTCTTCCGGCAGGTTGAACCGCTCACTTTCCCAGTTGCCGCCGGGAAGGTTCTGGCCGCCGCGATCGATCGATCCGTCCGCCTCGATGATGCCGGGGCAGGCGATGCCGATCAGCGGGGCGGGAATGAGTTTGGCCTTTTCGGCCTTGCCGATCAGTTCCTTCAGCATGTCGACGAGCTGTTCGATGGTGGCGCCGCGCCGGGGCGCATCGTCGGCGTGCCGCCAGAGCGTCGATTTCCACACGCGCGCCTTGGAAAGATCCGGCGCCTCCTTCATGCGCAGCTCGACGACACCGGCGCGGATGTTGGTGCCGCCGATATCGACGGCGAGGATGGCTTCGTGGCCCTTGAGCATCCAGGCGGGCATCAGGTGCGCCGCGCCGATCAGGCCGGCATCGTCGGGGTGATGCCGGATCGGCACGACCTCGATCTTGCAGCCTTCCGCCTTGAGAAGGACCATGGCGCGGGCAATGGCAAGCTCGCCGACCGCGCTTTCCCGGAAACCGCCGCCGACCACGATACGTTCGGTGTGCTTCCAGTTTTCCTGCTTCAGATAGCGCGAGAGGACATGCGTGAGTTCGCCGGCGAAATCGTCGATGGCGCCCATGACGAGGGCGGCCGCTTCCTTGTCGTCGCCATGCAGCAGCGCATCGATCTTCTTCTTCGACAGGTCCTTGGTCGGCGTATCGCCGAGCGGATCGGCGCCGACCTTGCTGACGCGCTTTCGCCAGTCGTCGAGCTTTTCCAGGAATGCGGATTTGCGCGCCCGGTCGCCGATGAAGCCGTCCTTGTCACGCAGCTCGATGTTATAGTTGTCGACGGTCACCGAAGGCAGGTCTTCGGCGCCGTGGATGATCGGGGCGGCGATATCCTGGGTCTTTCGCGCTTTGGTTTTGGCCATCGAGGTTCCTTCTGCCGTCATGCATGTCGGCGAAAACGCGGGGAGAGGAGGGAGGTTCCGGGGCGCGGAGAATTTGGATGGTTGCCATCGGTTTTTTCGCCGGCCCCCGTGGGATGGAGGCGCCGTCGAGCATTGCAAAAACCTTGCCTTCGAGCCGGCCTGACCTACCTCGTCTGCATGAGCGAAGAACAGTTGATCGAACCCCTAGCTTCCGTCGATGCAGACCGGATCACCGATGCGGTTTTCGAGCGTATCGGTGGACATCCCGAACATTGGGCGTTGTTTCTCGATATCGACGGCACTCTTCTCGACCTGGCGCCGACACCGGACGCGATCGTCGTCCCGGAAGCGCTTCCCGACCATCTCCGCCGGATCTCGGGCAGGATGGGCGGGGCCCTGGCATTGGTGACGGGGCGGGCCCTGCCTTATGCCGACGCCCTGTTCCGGCCGCACCACTTTCCGCTGGCGGGATTGCACGGCGCGGAAATGCGGGCCGCCGACGGCCGGATGATCTTCGCGACGCCGACGCCGGAATTCGAGGCGATCAAGGCGGCGCTGGTCCGCGAGGCGAAAAACCTGCCCGGCGTGCTGATCGAGGACAAGGGGGCGGCGGTTGCCGCACACTACCGGCTGGCGCCGCAATACGAGGCGCTGCTGGAACGGCGCATGCGCCATTACGTGCAGGAGGCGGGGCCGGGATGGGCGCTGCAGCTTGGCAAGATGGTGTTCGAAATCCGTCCCGCCCGCGCCAGCAAGGGGGACGCGGTGGAGCGCTTCATGCAGGAGGCGCCATTCACCGACCGCCTGCCGCTTGCCATCGGCGACGACCTGACCGACGAATCGATGTTTGCCGTCGCCAATGCGCGGGGCGGCCATTCCATCCGGGTCGGACATGCGGCGGCGACCACCTGCGCGCAGAGCCGCGCCGTTTCGCCCACCTACATCCGCTCTGCCCTGGCCATGATTGCCGCCTGACCGGCCCGCGATCAGGCCGGAATGCGCACCACGGCCCGCAGGCCGCCCTTGGGGCTGTCGCCCAGCGTGACGTTGCCGCCATGGCTGCGGGCGATGTCGCGGGCGATGGCAAGGCCGAGGCCGGTGCCCGACGCATCGAGATTGCGTGCTTCGTCGAGACGGAAGAACGGCTTGAACACGTCGTCGCGGGCATTTTCGGGAATGCCCGGCCCGTCGTCGTCGAAGGTGATGGTCAGCCATTTCACGCCATGCCTTGCCTCGACGTCGAGCGTGTTGGCATAGCGCCGGCTGTTGGTGGCGAGATTGGTCAGCAGACGGGTGAAGGCATTCGGCCGCACCGAAACCTCGTCGTCGCCCTCGATCCGGTAGGTCATCGTCTTGCCGTGCAGTTCGGCATCGGCCTGGAGTTTGTCGAAGAGGGCGCTCAGTTTCAGCTGGCCGACGGTTTCTTCCGTCTCGCCCTTGGCGAAGGCCATGTAGCCTTCCAGCATCGTCTGCATGTCCTCGACGTCCTCGTTCATGCCCTGCAGGTCCGGATTGTCGCCGGCGAGCGCCAGTTGCAGCTTGAAGCGGGTGAGGACGGTGCGCAGGTCGTGGCTGACGCCGGTCAGCATGGCGGTGCGTTGCTCGATCTGCCGCTCGATGCGTTCGCGCATCAGGATGAAGGCGAGGCCGGCGCGGCGGACCTCGTCTGCGCCGCGCGGTGAGAAATCCGGCGATTTCTGCCCCTTGCCGAAACTTTCCGCCGCTTTCGCCAGCGCCAGGATCGGCCGGATCTGGCCGCGCAGGAAAAGGATCGAGATGACGATCAGCACCAGCGAGGCGCCGACCATCCACAAGAGGAAGATATGGGTGTTCGAGGCATAGGTCTGGCTGCGGCGGGCGAAGACGCGCAGCACCTTGGTGTCGAGCTGGATGCGGATTTCGACGAGGCGGGAATCACCGAGTGTATCGATCCAGTAGGGCAGGTGGATCTGCTTGTTGATTTCATCGGAGAGGATTTCGTCGAGGATCGAGAAGAACGGTTTTGGCCGCGGCGGCGGCAACTGTCCGCCTTCCTCGATGGATACCGTCAGGTTCAGCCGCTCGCGGGCGATGCGGATGATGTCGGACACATCCTGGTTCTGCGGATGCAACTCGATCAGGTCGATGATGGCAGCGATATCGCGGGTGACGGCAGTCGAAAGCCGCTGCGTCACCATCTGCCAGTGGCGCTCCATGAACACGAAGGCGATGACCGTCTGCAGCAGGATGATCGGGACGAGGATGATCAGCAGCGAGCGGGCGTAGAGGCCGGTCGGCAGTTGCCGGCGCAGCCAGCGGCCGAGGGAGCGAAGCCCCGTGGACGTGCCGCGCTCCTGATCGCGCCTCAGAGTGTCGAAGCTTGCCATCGGCGTACCCTTCGATTTTTCTGGCTTCGGCTAATCGATGCTCAGCCGGTAGCCGATGCCGCGGACGGTCTGCAGCCAGACCGGATTGGCCGGGTCGTCCTCGATCTTGCGCCGCAGGCGGTTGATCTGGACGTCGATGGTGCGCTCGCCCACCTCGGCATCGCTGCCGACGAGTTCGTGGCGCGGAATGGTGTCGCCGGCGCGCAACGCAAACAGGAGCATGATCTCCTGCTCGCGATCGGTCAGCCGGATGATATCCGATGCCTTCTTCAGCTCCTTGCGCGAGATCGAGAAGGTGTAGGGGCCGAACATCACCTGCTCGATCTTTGGCGCGCCGCTCGGCACGTTGCGGCGCAGGATGTTGTTGATGCGCAGCACCAGTTCGCGCGGATCGAAGGGCTTTGGCAGATAGTCGTCGGCGCCGGCTTCGAGCCCGGCGATGCGTGCTGCGGATTCGGCCAGCGCCGTCAGCAGGATGATCGGCACCTTCTTGATGGTGGTGAGGCTCTGCGTCAGCGACAGGCCGGATTCACCCGGCATCATCACGTCGAGGATGATCAGGTCGAAATCCAGACCGTTGAGCTTGCGCCGCGCCTCCGCCGCATCGGCGGCGACGGTGATGCGGAAACCCTGTTCCACGAGGTAGCGGTTGAGCAGGGCGCGGATGCGCGTGTCGTCGTCCACGACCAGAAGGTGGGCGGCGTCGTCGGAAAGGGGCGTCTTTGTCGTCATCTCATCCAGCTTCCGATGTCTTGCGGTCGCGCATGCCATCGAGGAACAGTTTGACGCCGGGGCGCATTTCCGGCGGCACCTTCTCGAATGCCCGCGCGATGCGGCGGGAGTCCGGCCAGGGCCGCGCCCGTCCCCGCGACCCGCCGGGCCCCGGCGGGGCAAGCCTGGGCCTCGCCCC
>Ga0066256_1002703_pt1 | contig 13959 bp, 13 predicted proteins | sample ThiBio_1000_biof_FD_87107 | JGI IMG/M metagenome (GOLD analysis project Ga0066256, IMG submission 87107) | Wastewater bioreactor microbial communities from Cape Town, South Africa - Thiocy_expt_1000_biof (version 2) | ecosystem: Engineered > Bioreactor > Thiocyanate-remediating >...
GGGGTCAGCAGGTGCGGAATGCGGTCATAGACCGCGCGCTCCAGCGTCTTCGGATCGACCATGATCAGGCGGCATTCTTCCGGACGGAAGCGATAGAGCAGCGACAGGATCATGGTGTTGATGGCGACCGACTTGCCCGAGCCGGTGGTGCCGGCGACGAGAAGATGGGGCATCTTGGCGAGTTCGGCGATGACAGGCTCGCCGCCGATGGTCTTGCCCAGGCAGAGCGGCAGCTTGAAGCTGGTGCGGGCGAAATCCTGCGAATCGATCATCTCGCGGAAATAGACGGTTTCGCGGGTGGCGTTCGGCAGTTCGATGCCGATGACGTTGCGGCCGGGCACGACCGCGACACGCGCCGACAGCGCCGACATCGAGCGGGCGATGTCGTCGGCAAGCCCGATGACCCGCGAGGATTTGACCCCAGGCGCCGGCTCGAATTCATAAAGCGTGACGACCGGGCCGGGACGCACATGGATGATCTCGCCGCGCACGCCAAAATCTTCGAGCACGCTTTCGAGAAGGCCGGCATTCTGCTCCAGCACTTCCTGCGCCAGCACATAGCCGGCGGATGCCGGCGGCTGCTGCAACAGCGTGCGCGGCGGGAATTCGTAGTCGGAATCGAACAGGGCGGCATTCGGCCGCTCGTCGACCTCGAAGGGCCGGGCGCGCGACAGGGCAAAGGGTTCGCGCGCGGCCACAGGCACGGGCGTGATTTCGACGGCCACGACCGGCTCGGCGGCCGGCGCGGGTTGCTCGATCACGACAGGAGCCGGCTCGACGACGGGCGCCGCCTCGGCAACGACGGGGACTTCTGGCTCGACGGCGGCGACGGTTTCCGGCGTCTCGACCACCACGGCCGGGGCCGCGATTTCGGCGGGAACATGGGCGGCGCGCGTCCATTCATGGATGCGATACAGGCTGGCGACCGTATCCACCTGCGGCACGGGCTCCGGCAGCGGCGCCGGCGGCGTGAACCGGACGACCTCGGCCCTCATGACGGCCAGCGGCGCGGTCGGCGTCGAGGCGGGCGCGGCGGCGTCAACGGCCTGGACCATGGCCGGCACGTTGTCGTTGGCGAGGTCGAGATCGAGCGAGATGGTTTCCCAGAAGGCGAAGTCGGACAGATGCGCCATCGGCGGCAGCGGCGCCACCAGCGGCAGCAGATCGATGAGCACAGGCTCTCGTGCTTCCGCCTCGTCGGCAGGTTCCGGCGGCATGGTGCGCACCACCGCATCCATCGTCAGCCGGCCCATGGTCAGCGCGATGCTCGAATCGAACTGTTCGCGGTAGGATTTCCAGGCGGCGGCCTCGGGCGTCGGCGCGAGCGGGAAGGCGACCGGGAACGGCGCCGGCGAGGCCGCCTCGACCGGCACTTCGGCAACGGCTTCGACCGGAGCGGCGGCCGCCGTCTCGGCAACGACCGTCTGGTCGGCGACCGGCTCGGTAAGCGTTTCCACCGGCGCGTTCTGGATCAGCGCCTCGACTTCGGCCTCGACGGCGGTCAGGCCCTCCTCCTCGCCCAGCACGGCGGCGAGCGCTGCGCGTGCCTCGATCATCTGCTGCTGGCGATCGGGAACATGCCGGTCCGGCGTGCGAGTGAAGCGCACGTTGGGCGCCAGGAAGAAATGGCTTTCCCAGCTTCCGGGCGGCGCCGGCGACAATTCGCGGCTGGCCTGCATCTGCTGCTCGAAAACCTGGCGCACGACGGGGTTTTCCGCCTCCTCCGTCAGCGGACGGCGCGAAATACCGCCGTCCACCGTATACCACTCTTCATACGGAACCTCTTCCGGCGATGGATAGTGGTTTTCCTGGCGAGCGACGTCGTGTCCCTCGGCATGATCCGCGGGATGGAAATTGTTTCTCGAAATACGCATGAGACCTACAAGCAGATGAGAAATGCCGATTGGGCTTCGTCCAAGACATAGAAAAAGAAGGTTAACATTCCCTTATTTCCGGCTCGTGCAATTGCAGGCGAATTTGCCGCACAGCACATGGACGCGGCAAGTCTTCCTTCCATAACCAATTATGCCGTCTCATGTATTAGCTTCATGTCATGGATGCATCTTGGCGCCCTTCATCACCTTGTCCACGAGTTTCTTCTCGGCACGCATGGCAAGGCCGACGACGCGCGCCGCTTCCGGCGAAACCTGCGCAAACACCGCCCGGTTGGCCGCGTCATGGCCGGTGGAAAACATCTCCTCGATGTAGAGCGCCGTCTCGACGCCGCGCTCCAGGGCGCGGCGGTGGATGGTGCGCAGCATGTCCTGATCGGCGGCGAGCACGACGATGGGCTGGATCGGCAAGGGATGATAGAGATTGCCAGCCCCGTCGCGATAGGGCTCTCCGACGAGATTCGGACTGGCGGCGACGGTGCCGCCGGCGAGGAAGGCGGTAACGTTCAGTTTCTGCCAGGCGGCGAGATCGTCACGCACGACGATTGCAAATTTGGTATCGAACATGAATGCTCCTATCTGTGACACGAAGACGTGTGTCATGGAGGCAGCTATAGGACAGCAGGTTACGGAAGGGCTTGAACGTTCGTGCAAGGGCGAGGAGCGGGTGCGCAGCATCCATGCCGCCGGCCGGCCGGGCTTCGAATTCATGGAGGCGCGTTTCTTCGGCGATGTCTTCGAGCCGCATCGCCATGACACCTATGCCATCGGCCTGACGCTCGGCGGCGTCCAGCGTTTTCGCTATCGCGGCGAAGAGCGGCAAAGTCTGCCCGGAGATATCCTCGTTTTGCATCCCGACGAGGAGCATGACGGCGGCGCCGGCAACGAGGCGGCGCTGCACTACTGCATGCTTTATGTACCGCCCGACCTGCTGGCCCCGGCATTGACCGGGCGCGGCCGCGCCCTGCCCTTCGTCCGCGATCCCGTCTTCCACGATCCGGCGTTACGCGGTAAAATCCGTGCCTGCTTTTCAGAGATCGAGAGCCCGGATGCGGACGGCTTGCTTCTCGACGACCTGCTGGTCGATGTCGCCGAAGGCCTGGCGTCGCATGCCGGGGGGCTCCTCCCGCCGCCGCGCAGCCAGCCGCTGCGACAGGTGAGGGCCGCCTGCGCCTTCATGGAGGCGCATCTCGCCCGCAACATCCATTCGACGGAACTGGAAGCCATCACCGGCATCGACCGTTTCGCCCTGTCGCGGGCGTTCCGGGCCGTGCTGCATACCTCGCCGCACCGCTATTTCCTGATGCGGCGGCTGGATCGTGCCCGGTTGCTGCTTCGCGACGGCACGCCGCTCGCCGAAGCTGCCGCCGAAACCGGCTTCGCCGACCAGGCGCATTTCTCCCGCCATTTCAAGAAAGCCTATGGCCTGACGCCCGGCCGATGGAACGCGCTCCTTTCCCGCAGCCAACAGTAGGACCGTTGTCCGCGGACAACGAAACCTGTCCTTCTTCCGGGGTTGTCCGCGGACAACGGACGCCGTTACGGTTAATCGTTTGTCAAACGGTAACGAATCCGACATAGTCTAACTGCGCAGTTCAGAGCGATTTATCAAAATTTGCGCAGTTCGGGGTGAAAAACATGCTACAGCCGAGTTCGATCCTGGAAGAGGTACAGGAGCATCTGCCCTCGATGCTGGCGGCCGACGCCCATGAACTGGCGCGGCAGCTTCAGATCCACCAGACCAAGATTTTCGCCCCGACGGCGCAAAAGACCATCCGCTCCTTCCAGCCTTCCGAGGCCGCCGCCTTCATCGGCATCGGCGAGGGCTATCTGCGCCAGATCGCCGCCGAAGGCCACGGGCCGGAGCCGCTGGCCAATGGCCGCCGCCTTTATTCCTCCGAAGACATGGATCGCATTCGTCGCGTGCTCGACGACAAGAACGGCGCCGCCAAATACGTGCCGACCCGCCGTCCGGGCGAAAAGCTGCAAGTCATCGCGGTGATGAATTTCAAGGGTGGCTCGGGCAAGACCACGACTTCGGCGCATCTGGCGCAATATCTGGCTCTGCGCGGCTATCGCACGCTGGCCATCGATCTCGACCCGCAGGCGTCGCTTTCGGCCATGTTCGGCCACCAGCCGGAACTGGATGTCGGCGAGGCGGAAACGATCTACGGCGCTATCCGCTACGAATCCCCCCGCCCGGTCGCCGAGATCGTCCGCGCCACCTATACGCCGAACCTGCATCTGATCCCCGGCAATCTCGAATTGATGGAATTCGAGCACGAAACGCCGAAGGCGATGCTGCAGGCCCGCACGGAAGCCATGTTCTTCGCCCGCATCGGCGAGGTGCTTGGCGATATCGAATCCTTCTATGACGTGGTGGTCATCGATTGCCCGCCGCAACTCGGCTTCCTCACCATGTCGGCGCTCTGCGCCGCCACCTCGACGCTGATCACCATCCATCCGCAGATGCTGGACGTGATGTCGATGTCGCAATTCCTGTCGATGACCAGCGAATTGATGGCCGTGGTCGAGCGGGCCGGCGGGCGCACCAGCTATGACTGGATGCGTTATCTCGTCACCCGCTTCGAGCCGAATGACGGGCCGCAGAGCCAGATGACCGGCTTCATGCGCGCCATCTTCGGCAATCGCATGCTACAGCACGCCATGCTGAAATCGACGGCGGTCTCGGATGCCGGCGTCACCAAGCAGACGCTTTACGAAGTCGAGCGCAGCCAGTTCACGCGCGGCACCTATGACCGCGCCATGGATTCGCTGACACAGGTCAATAGCGAGATCGAGGCGCTGCTGCGCTCGGTCTGGGGAAGGAAATAAGCCATGGCGCGCAAGAATCTCATCGGCGTTTCGGATGTCGGCGGCACGGAAACGGTCGCGCCCTCGGCCCCTTCGGCCCGCCCCATCGCCGGCCTGACGCCGCCCGCGGGCAACCATGCTCCCGTCGGCGGCATCACCAGGACACTCGGCTCCATCACCCAGAAGATGGAGCGCGCGCAGGAGCTTGAACGGCAACTCACCGAGGGACAGACGATCATCGAGGTCGATCCCGATCTGGTCGATGCCTCTTTCGTGCGCGACCGCCTCAGCATCGATGCCGAGGAGATTGCCGAACTGGTGGCGCAAATCCGTGACCACGGACAGCAGGTGCCGGTGCTGCTACGCCCGCATCCCGTCACGCACGGTCGTTTCCAGGTTGCCTATGGCCACCGCCGCCTCGCGGCGATCCGCCAGCTCGGCGTCAAGCTGCGCGCCGTGGTGCGCGATCTCACCGACGAAAAGCTGGTCGTCAGCCAGGGCCAGGAAAACAACGCCCGCAAGAACCTCTCCTATATCGAGCGGGCCTTGTTCGCCGCGCGGTTGGAAGATCGCAGCTTTTCGCGCGAGGGGATCATGTCGGCGCTCGCCCGCCAGGGCGGGGGTATCGAAAATGAGGCGCGTGGCCCGCGCCCCGCCCTCCGACCGGACCGAGGGGACGGGGGCCCCCCCCAAACCCGGCCCCGCCCGCGGGGGGGAGCCGGCCGAAAAAACCGCCGCCATCGCCCTGCCGGCGCTGCTGACATGGCTGCGCAGCGCCGCCGCCCGCCGCATCCCCAGCGACCAGCGTTTCCAGGCCGCGCTCGACGCCGCCAACGGCGCGCGGGAACCCGACGACAAGGCAAAGGAGATCGCCGCCGGCCTGCCCGTCCGCTTCTCCGAAACCACCCACCGCGCCTCCTTGATCTTCGACCGCAAAGCCGCCCCCGGCTTCGATGCCTTCGTGCGCGAACGGCTGGAAGCGCTGTTTGCGGAATACCAATTGTCGCAAGAAGGGTGATGCGGGCGGTTTGTCCGTGACAGCGGGGAGCCCCGACAATATACAGTCAATGTCCGCCGGCCACATCCGGTCAAACGTTCCCCACGGATCACGGCATGAAAGACTGGCTTCCCGATCTCACCCGCTCCTCCAGCCCGCGTTACCTCGCGATCGCCGACCTGATCGAGATCGATTTGCGCAATGGCGTGCTTTCCGCCGGCGATCGTCTGCCACCGCAGCGGGAGCTTGCCCGGCGGCTGGAGATCGATTTCACCACTGTCGCCCGTGGCTATGTCGAGGCGCAGAAACGTGGCCTGATCGAATCCCATGTCGGACGCGGCACCTTCGTCACCGGGCGTCAAAACCCGGGTGCAAAGGGTTTTTCGATGCCGGACCCGGACCCGCGCCGGGCGGGGACGGCCGATTTTTCGATGAACATGCCGCCGGAGCCGGACGATCCGGCGCTTCTGGCGCGGATGCGGGAAGGGCTTGTCGCGGTCTCCGCCGACCTGCCGGCGCTATTGCGTTACCAGCCTTTCGGCGGCGCCGCGATGGATCGGCAGGCGGCGGCGGCGTGGCTGGCGCGGCGCGGGCTGATGCCGCCTCTGGAGCGCATCTTCGTGTCCCCCGGCGCCCATCCCGCCCTGCATGCAATTCTCGGATTGCTGGCACGGCCGGGCGAGAGCATTCTTTCCGAAACCATCACCTATCCCGGCATCCGTTCGCTCTCGGCGCAACTCGGCCTGTCGCTCTCCGGCGTCGCCATGGACGAACACGGCATCCTGCCCGATGCCTTCGACGAAGCCTGCCGGCGCGTGAAGCCGAAAGCGCTCTACCTCAATCCGACGCTGCAAAACCCGTTGACGCTGACCATGCCGGAAACGCGCCGGCGCGAGATCGCCGCCATCGTAAGAACCCATCGCGTGGCAGTCATAGAGGACGATGCCTATGGTTTTCTGCCGGCGGAAGCGCCGACGCCCTTCGCGGCGCTGCTGCCGGATCTGACCTGGCACATCGGCGGATTGTCGAAATGCCTCGGCGCCGGCCTGCGCCTCGCCTATGTCGTCGCCCCGGACAACAAGGCCGCATGGCCCTATGCCAGCGCCATGCGCGCCAACACGGTCATGGCCTCGCCGCTCGGCATGGCGCTGGCGACGCGCTGGATCGAGGATGGCACCGCCGATGCGATCCTCGCCTTCCTCCGCGCGGAAGCGGCTGCGCGTCAAAATCTCGTCGCCGGCCTGCTGCTCGCCGGCAGCTACCGCGCCGATCCCCTAAGCTTTCATATCTGGCTGCCGCTCGGGAAAGGTTGGACACGTTCGACCTTCGTCAGCCATATGCGAGGCGCCGGCATCGGCATCGTCGCCAGCGATGCCTTCACGGTGGAGGGTGCGGCACCCGAGGCGGTGCGCGTCTGCCTCGGCGGGCCTCTGTCGCGCGAGGAGCTCGGCAATGCGCTGGATTTCATGGCGCATGCGCTGGAAGGTTCGCCGGAACGCGCCGCCTCGTTTTTCTGAAAAAACCCGCTTGCAGCTCTAGTGACTAGAGATCCTACAGTCGTCATGACTGAAGGAAGGATAGGACGATGAGCGAAGGCAACCAGATGCGGTTTCGCGTGGGCGGTATGGATTGCGCCTCCTGCGCCGGCAAGATCGAGACGGCGGTGCGCCGCATGCCGGGCGTCGAGGACGTCTCGGTTTCGGTGACAGCCGGCACGCTGCTGGTCAGCCATGACGGCAGCGGCGATGCCACGGCCATTGCCGGCAAGGTCGAAGGGCTCGGCTATGCCGTTGCGCCGGCCGGCGAGGCGGCCAGGACCGCGCCGAAGACGAGTTGCTGCGCGCATGACCATGACCATAAGCACGATCACGGCGCGCACGACCAACACGATGCTCATGCTCATGCTCATGGGCATGGGCATGGCAAAAGCGAAGCCGATCTCGGACTTCACGGCCACGACCACGGCCCGATGGACGGCCCGTGGTGGAAGAGCAAAAAGGGCCGGCTGACCATTGCCTCCGGTGCGGCGCTGGCGCTTGCCTATGGCCTCGGCCATCTCGTGCCGGCCATCGCGCCTTATGCCTTCCTGCTCGCCATGGCGGTCGGTCTCGTGCCGATCGCGCGTCGCGCCGTCATGGCGGCGCTGGCCGGCACGCCGTTTTCCATCGAAATGCTGATGACCATCGCCGCTATCGGCGCGGTCATCATCAATGCGACGGAAGAGGCGGCCGCCGTCGTCTTCCTGTTCCTGGTCGGCGAATTGCTGGAAGGTGTTGCCGCCGGCAGGGCGCGGGCCAGCATCCAGTCGCTCGGCGCGCTGGTGCCGAAAACCGCGCTGCTGGAGGAAAACGGCGTCACCCGCGAAGTGGAGGCCGAAACGCTGGCCGTCGGCGCCACCATTCTGGTGCGCCCCGGCGACCGCATTCCCGCCGATGGCGTCATCCTCTCCGGCGACGGCGCCATCGACGAGGCGCCGGTCACCGGCGAAAGCACGCCGAAGCGCAAGGGCGTGAATGAGCCCGTCTTCGCCGGGACGGTGAACGGGGATGGCGCGCTTCGCCTGCGCGTCACCGCGGCGGCGGCGGACAACACCATCGCCCGCGTGATCAAACTGGTCGAGGAAGCCCAGGAATCCAAGGCGCCCACCGAGCGTTTCATCGACCGCTTCTCGCGCTACTATACGCCCGGCGTCGTCGTGGTCGCGGCCCTCATCGCCATCCTGCCGCCGTTGCTGGCGGGTGGCATCTGGAGCGAATGGGTCTACAAGGGCCTTGCCGTACTCTTGATCGGCTGCCCCTGCGCGCTGGTGATTTCGACGCCGGCGGCGATTGCCGCCTCCTTGTCGTCGGGGGCGCGGCGCGGGCTGCTGATGAAGGGCGGGGCGGTGCTGGAAGGGCTTGGCAAACTGACGGCCGTCTCCTTCGACAAGACCGGAACGCTGACCGAAGGCAAGCCAAAGGTGACCGATATCGTGTCCACCTCGCTGCCTGAGGCTGAAATCCTGCGGCTTGCCGCAGCCCTCGAAACCGGCTCCAGCCATCCGCTGGCGCTCGCCATTCTCGGCAAGGCCGCAGAGGACGGCATCGTCCTTCCGGCCGCAAGCAGCTCCCGCGCGCTGGGCGGCAAGGGCGTCACGGCCACCGTCGAAGGCAAGGACATCTTCCTCGGCTCGCCGAAGGCCGCCGCCGAGCGGGCCGGCATTTCCGAAGAGGTGAAGGCCGCCACCACGGCGCTCAACGACGACGGCAAGACCGTCTCCATGCTGATCGTCGACGGCGTGCTCGCCGGGGCCATCGCCATGCGCGACGAGCCGCGCGCGGACGCCGCCGCCGGCCTGAAGACCCTGCGCGATGCCGGCATCAAGACGATCATGCTGACCGGCGACAATGCCCGCACGGCGAAAGCCGTCGGCGCCGAACTCGGCATCGAGGTCCGCGCCGAACTGATGCCCGAGGACAAGCAGCGCATCGTCGGCGAGCTTCAGCGCGAGGGCTTCGTCGTCGGCAAGATCGGCGACGGCATCAACGACGCCCCGGCGCTCGCCGCCGCCAATGTCGGCATCGCCATGGGCGGCGGCACGGACGTGGCGCTGGAAACGGCCGATGCCGCGATCCTTCATGGCCGCGTCGGCGACGTCGCGCTGATGACGGACCTCTCGAAGCGCACCATGCGCAACATCACGCAGAACATCGTCATCGCGCTCGGCCTCAAGGGCGTCTTCCTGGTCACGACCATCGTCGGCATCCCCGGCCTCTGGCCGGCGATCCTCGCCGATACCGGCGCCACGGTGCTGGTCACGCTGAACGCCCTGCGCCTGCTGAGGCCCATCAAGGGATGAGGCGCAGGATATTCTTCGGCATTTGCGTCGGGGCCGCGATCGTCGGGGCGACGGCCGCGGCCCTCGTGCCGCAAGCCGATCGACCGAAACAGCGCGCCTTCACCTTGCAGACGACCGACGGAAAGCCCTTCCGCTCGGCCGATCTCGCGGGAAAGCCCTATCTCGTCTTCTTCGGCTTCACCCATTGCCCGGATGTCTGCCCGACCGCGCTCTTCGAGCTGACCGCGCTCCTGGAGGCGCTCGGCCCGGCGGCGGATCGCATCACGCCGCTCTTCGTCTCCATCGATCCCGAGCGCGATACCGCGGAGCTCCTGAAGCTCTACATGACCGCGTTCGACCGGCGGATCGTCGCGCTGCGCGGCGATGCCTTGCAGACGAAGGCGGCGGCGGCGGCGTTCTCGGCCTTTTACCGCAAGGTGCCCACGGCGTCGGACAGCTACACGATGGAACACACGGCCGGGCTCTTCCTCGTGCGCACTGACGGCCGTCTGCAAGGCATGCTCGACATGCACGAGCCGCGTGAAACCCAATTGCAGAAGCTGAGGCTGCTCGCCGCGTCCTAGTCGTGGTCGTCGGCGCAGAGGTCGTGGTTGGCGAGCGCGCGGATGACGTAGCAGTCGCGGATCTGGTCGGAATGGCAATGGCTGGTGATGCGCTCCAGCTCCGCCTCCAGCTTGCGCAGCCGGGCGATCTTGCGCCGGACGGTGGCGAGCTGCTCGGCGGCGATGCGGTCAGCGTCGCGGCAGGGATGTTCGGGATGCTGGCTGAGCTCGATCAGCTCGCGAATGGCATCGATGGTCAGGCCGAGGTCGCGGGCATGGCGGATGAAGGCAAGGCGGTCGCGCTCGTCGCTGGAATAGCGCCGCTGGTTGCCCTCCGAGCGCTCGGCATGGGAAAGCAGCCCCATCTGCTCGTAGTAGCGGATGGTCGGAACCTTGACGCCCGTCTGCCTGGAAAGATCGCCGATCGTCAGCATCGCCTGCCCTCGTCGCATGAACTGCACCACAGATGTGGCGCGAGCGCCGGCAAATCAAGTTTTGATGGCAGGGTGCAGGCTTTTGACGCTTTTTTGTTCGATCCGTGATGTCAGGACGAAAGAAAGCCGCAAAGCTGGTCTTGAAGCGGAAACGGCTTGCGGGTTTAAGCTCCGTCAGGCCGAGGGCCCCGGATTCGGGGCGCCGGATAGGGCATGATGCCGCGCGAGGGCCGATGCAGGCCATAAGATTAACGAAGTTCTAAGCAATCGCTTGGACTCTGGTATCTAGATGCGTCGCCTTCCGATGCGGCGCACCACGGATCCCGAACAACGAAAACGACCCATGTTTGCGCTTCGCCACCGCCAGTCCCGTCAAGCCGCCCGTTCGCGTCTTTCGCTTTTCGCCCGGCTCGCCGCCGCCGCCGTCGCGGGCGGCCTGCTCGCCGGCTGCATGGCCATGGACGTCGCCTCGCTCGCCGAGGCGCCCAAGCTGTCCAGCAAGGTGAAGGCCGAGATGGCCGCCAGGAAGATGAAGCCGGAAAGCCCCGTGCTCGTGCGCATCTTCAAGCAGGAAAGCGAGCTGGAGGTCTGGAAGGTCGATGCGAGCGGCAGATATGCGCTCTTCAAGACCTATCCGATGTGCCGCTGGTCCGGAAAGCTCGGCCCCAAGACGAGGATCGGCGACCGCCAGGCGCCGGAAGGCTTCTACCATGTCTCGGCCGGCATGCTGAACCCGAACTCGCAATACTACGTCTCGTTCAACCTTGGTTATCCGAACCGGCTGGAATCGGCGCTCGGCTATACCGGCGAGGCGCTGATGGTGCACGGCGCCTGCTCCTCCTCGGGCTGCTACGCCATGACCGACCAGGGCGTCGGCGAGATCTATGCCATCGTGCAGAAGGCGCTGGAAGGCGGGCAGGAGCGCTTCCAGGTGCAGGCCTATCCCTTCCGCATGACCACGGACAACATGGCAAAGCACAAGGGCGACCCGAACATGCCATTCTGGCGCACGCTGAAGGAAGGCTATGACGCCTTCGCCTTCACGAAGCGCCAGCCGAAGGTTTCGGTCTGCAGCGGCCGCTATGTCTTCAACAAGGAATTCGTCGACGGGGAGCCCACCGACCCGCTGGCCCAGTGCCCTCCGACGGCCGGTGGCGCAGAATCCGACCTGATGGCGAAGATCGGTGCGGAACAAAAGAAGCTGGACGCCGTTTTTGCCGGCGCCACACCGGTTTCGAGCTTCGCCTATGTGGACGGCGGGATGCATCCGAGCTTCCGCTCGCTTTTGAAGCAGCAGGGAGCGAAGGGCATGGCCGCCCGGATCTCGCGCACGAAATATCCGGTCAGCCGGCCAGAGGCCGCGCTTGCCGATCCCTATGACGATTGACCTATGAGGATATGTGTTGACTGGTGAAAGCGTAACCCGCCGGTCTTTCCTGCTCGGCAGCGCGGGACTGGCCACAACCGTTCTGGCCGGCTGCACGACGCCCGCCCGCGAAAGGGTCGCCATCGAGCCCGAGCCGGTCGACAACAGCATCTATGCGGCCATGTACGGGCCCAAGCCCGACGAACGCTTCCCGCTGCCGGCGATCCCCTATCAGAAGATCGACCCTCGCTTCTACCGCCAGATGGTGCCGAACCCGACGGGTGAACGGGCCGGCGTGATCGTCGTCGATACATCCAGCCATTTCCTCTACCTGACCTATGAGGACGGGCAGGCGATGCGCTACGGCGTTGGCCTTGGCCGTGCCGGCTTCGAATGGGCCGGCCGCGGCGTCATCCAGTACAAGCGCGAATGGCCGCGCTGGACGCCGCCGGACGAGATGATCGGCCGCCAGCCGGAACTGGAGCCCTACAGTTCCAGGAACGGCGGCATGGAGCCGGGCCTGAAGAACCCGCTCGGCGCCCGCGCGCTCTACATCTTCCGCAACGGCGAGGACACGCTCTACCGCATCCACGGCTCGCCGGAATGGTGGACCATCGGCAAGTCCGTGTCCTCCGGCTGCGTGCGCATGATCAACCAGGATATCGTCGACCTCTACAGCCGCGTGCAGAACGGCACGCCGATCGTCGTGCTGGGCGCGGCCGAGCCTGCCATGGCGGCGGTCGACGAGCGGATGCCCGTCTACGGTGAGGACAGGCTGGTCTACTGAGGCAACGCCTGCCGTAATGAAAAAGGGCGTGTCCGCAATGCGGGCACGCCCTTTCGTTTGCCGTGCGAAGCCGCTTATGTGCGCGGCTTCAGGTTCTCGGGGTCGTAGAGCGGCTTGTAGCCGATGCCGACCACCTCGACCGGATAGGTCTCGGCGAAATACTCGATGTTGAGCTTGCGGCCCTCCTGGCAATAGGCATGCGGCAGGTAGGCAAGCGCGATGTTCTTGCCGATGGTCGGGCCGAAGGCGATGGACGTCGTGTAGGAGCGACGGCCGAGTTCGTCGACGAGGGCTTCGCCGGTTTCCGGGTCCATGACCGGCAGGTTGCCGAGCGGGTAGCGCTTGACGCCGTTCCTGTCGGTATTCTCCGTCATGACGAGCGTGCAGAGCATGGCGGGCTGGTGGTCGCGCGCCTTGTATTCCAGGTGCTTCGCCTTGCCGCGGAAATCGGCTTCCTTGACCTTCGGGCGGGCAAGGTCGGCCTCGATGAGGTTGTACTGGGTGAGAAGGTCGGCGTTCTGGAGGCGCAGGCTCTTTTCCATGCGGCGCGAGTTGGCATAGGTCTCGACGCCGACGGCCATGACGCCGGTGGAGCGCAGCGCGTCCCAGACGGCAAGGCCGTCCTCGTACTTCATGTGTAGTTCCCAGCCCTGCTCGCCGACATAGGAGATGCGGAAGGCGGTGACCGGCTTGCCGGCGATCTCGATCTGCTTGATGGCCGCGAAGGGGAAGTTCTCGACGTTGAGGCCGTCCGGATCGGCGACCACCTTCTTCAGGTTCTCGCGGGCGGTCGGCCCCCAGATGCCGATGGTGATGTACTTCTCCGACGTGTCTGTGATGGTGACGTCGAGGCCGCGATCCTCGGCGACGCGCTTCATGTAGTGGAAGTCGCGCGGGCCGGCATCGGCGCCGTTGACGAGGCGGCAGCGGTCGGCCATCCGGAAGACGGTGAAGTCGGCGCGCACCATGCCCTCGTCGTCGAGGAAGTGGGTATAGATGCCCTTGCCGATATTGCCGTCGCCGCCGATCTTGGCCGCGCAGAGCCATTCCAGCAGTTCGACATGGTCAGGCCCCTCGATGTCGACCATGTGGAAATGCGACAGGTTGATGATGCCGCAATCCTCGCTCAGCGCCAGGTGCTCGGCATTGGAGACCCGCCAGAAGTGGCGGCTGTCCCATTCGTTCTCGCGCACCGGCACGCGGTCGCCATACTTTTCCAGCAGGTGCTCGTTGGCCTTGTAGCCATGCGCGCGCTCCCACCCGCCCAGCTCCATGAAGTAGCCGCCCAC
>Ga0066256_1003855_pt1 | contig 13957 bp, 10 predicted proteins | sample ThiBio_1000_biof_FD_87107 | JGI IMG/M metagenome (GOLD analysis project Ga0066256, IMG submission 87107) | Wastewater bioreactor microbial communities from Cape Town, South Africa - Thiocy_expt_1000_biof (version 2) | ecosystem: Engineered > Bioreactor > Thiocyanate-remediating >...
CCACCACTTATACACAGATTATTACACAAGAATACGATCTACTTTGTAGGGAGGTTATTATAGCAGTCTAATTTGAAAACTAATTTTTAAACTTTAATTTTTAAACTTTAAAATGTCGGATTCAGATGCAGTGCTTGTTTTGGCAGATGGAACAGTAATAAATGGCAATGGCTTGGGATGCCATGGCAATAAAGAAGGAGAGGTTGTATTTAACACATCAATGACCGGGTATCAGGAGGCATTAACCGACCCTAGTTATAAGTATCAGATTTTGACCTTTACTTATCCATTGATAGGTAATTACGGAACAAACGAGACCGACTTTGAGTCAGATAATGTACATGTCAGTGGAGTTGTTGTTAAGGAATCGTGTTTATCTCCATCGCATCCATTTATGAAAAAATCAGTTAATAAATTTTTTGAAGAGCACAAGATTGTGGGAATTGAAGGAGTTGATACAAGGGCTTTGACGAGAAAGTTAAGAAATTTCGGGGTTATGAATGGAATTTTAAAATTTCCTTATGATGAAGGCGAGATTGATGAACTAAAAGAAAAGGCAAAAAGGGCTGCGGGTATTTCTGACTATGACCTTGTCACTATGGTAACGATAAAAGAGCCAAAAATTTATAATGTCCATGGAGCAAAGAAAACGGCTGTAATGATTGACTGCGGGGTAAAGGAAGGTATTGCCAAAAATATCACAGAGCGAAAGATAAATTTAATAAAGGTGCCTGCAAATTTCAGTGCGGATAAAATTCTTGAATACAATCCTAATGGAATTATTGTCTCAAACGGCCCTGGCGATCCAAAAAGGGCTGATTATATAATAAAAACGGTTCGGGAACTAACGAAAGAGAAAATACCTGTATTTGGTATTTGTTTAGGCCATCAGATTTTGGCATTATCATCCGGAGCAGATACCTATAAATTGAAATTCGGACATCGTGGAAGTAATCAGCCGGTGAAGGATCTAATAACAGGAAAATGTTATGTAACTTCACAAAATCACGGGTTTGCGGTGGATGCGAAAAGTGCAAAGAATGCAAATTTAGAAGTAACGCAGATAAATTTAAATGACGGTTCTGTTGAGGGCTTAAGGAGTAAGGACTTAAAGATGTTCAGCGTTCAGTATCATCCCGAAGTGCATCCGGGACCTTATCTTTTGGGGCATGTTTTTGACGAGTTTAGGGAAATGCTTTAAACGGCCATATAAATAGCCATATTAAAATTTCATCATTATGTTAAAATTTAATGAAATCATAATTATTAAACTTATAAATTTTATCTTTGAATGCTGAGGTGGCAGAGTGGTTATCGCGCAGGCCTGCTAAGTCTGTGCCCGCGAGGGCTCCAGGGTTCGAATCCCTGCCTCAGCGTTTAGAATATTTAATTTGTTAATCTGGGCTCGTAGCGTAGCAGTATCGTGCTTCCTTGGCGTGGAAGATACCTCGGGTGCGAATCCCGACGAGTCCATTAAACCAGCAAATTTTTGACATTATTAGTGGTTGAGTGCCAAATAAATGTAGGACACTAATTTAGTAAATAAAATTTACTTTTTCCTCGGTTTTAGGAAAAGTGTAATAAGTAAAATCAAGTGCCACCGATATTATTTCTCTGGCATTTAATAATGTGAAACACACTAAATTACCTACTTCTTATGTCTTCCATAAGTTATTTGATTTTGAAGTATATATTTTTAGAGGCATAAGAGAAAAGTGTCCTACTTTCATAAGTTACATAACCATAACCGTTAGTCAGCAAAATGAAGCAGAAAAACAAATCATGGAAACCTGCAGTTGTTGGATTTTTTATTATATCTGTAATCTGTTTTAGCGGGTGTATTGATACATCAAAATCATGTAATTATAAAGATATATGTAACAATGCTAATTTAAATGCTTCTTCATTGCCATCCAAATTTGACTGGCGAGACTGCGGAGGAAACTTTCTCACATCCGTAAAAGATCAGGGGACGTGTGGTTCCTGCTGGGCATTTTCTTCTGTTGGAGCAATGGAATCCAGATACAAAATTGAAAATAATAATTCCTCTTTAAATTTGGATCTTTCGGAACAATATCTCGTATCAGATTGTTTTAAAGAAGGAGATTGTGATGGTGGCTGGCCGGCGGATGCATTAGAGTATATAAAAAATAGCGGCATTTCAAATGAACATTGTTTTCCCTACAAGAAAAGCAATTGTGCCTGCAATGAGAGTTGTTCAGACTGGACAAATAACATGTGGAAAATATCTGATTATAAACGGTTTTATACTACTACTAACAACATAAAAAAAGAACTGGTTTGCAATGGTCCTCTTATTACATGCGGATATGTTGGAAGTGATCTTCATTGCGTTGTTCTGGTTGGATGGAATGATGATGAGAATATCTGGATAATCAAAAACAGCTGGGGAACCGGGATAGGATATAATGGATATAGCAAAATACCTTATAATCATTCATTAATCACTTATAATTATTTATTTGGCGTTGGCGGAATAAAAAAGGACCAAATTTAAATTTAAAAAAATAAAACTCAACGATTTTAAAATGACATTACTTCGTTTGGACATTTCAAACAGGTTTGAAACGGATAAAAATTTAAAAAATTTATGTATTTTTGCATTTACATTAATGTTTGCAGCATTGATTTTAAATTCATCTTTTGCAATGAAAAATCCCTCTGCTGTTTATTGTGAAGGTCTCAACTATACTTATGTGATAGAGGATACAAAAGAAGGGCAGCACGGAATATGTATATTAAATAACAAGACAAGGATAGACGCGTGGGAATTTTTTAAGGGAAAGGTTGTTAAAGAATATAGTTATTGCAGGCAAAAAGGATACGAAATAAAGACAATAAAAGACAGAGAAAAATGCGGAAAATTTTTGACTGATGAATGTGCGGTCTGCATATTAGAAAATGGAACAGAGGTAGAAGTAACGGACTTGATGAATCTGTCATTTAGAGAAACTGTTTGTGGAGATGGCACCTGCGGCATGCCTGAAAATTATGAAACCTGTCCTAAAGATTGTCCGTCCGGAGGTTACGATAACTTTTGTGACGGGATTATAGACGGAAAATGTGACCCGGATTGTAAAGAAAAAGAAGATGTTGATTGTGTTAACAACCAGACAGATATGCCAAAGGTATTCCATTTAACAAATACCGGAATTGACACGGGAGTTTTAACATTAGCGGTGGTGGTTGTTGTTTTAATTGCATCAGGTTATGGAATTAGAATATACATTAAAACAAGAAACTCGGTTCCCAAATAACGGGTAAATTTAAATAATTTTTCAGTTACACCTGCCTTTATTTTCACAAATTTCACATTTCCAATTACACGGCTCAATATGAAATATTACATTGATTTTTCTGATTTTTTTAATTATGTCTCTTTTAATATGTTCTGCAATATTGTGTGATTCTTCAATACTCATCTGCATAGGGAATACAATAAGGAAATCAATATACTTTTCCGCACCTGAACTTCGTGTTCTAAGTTTATGATAGTCAATAAATTTTTCCCTGTGGGAATCCAGTATTGCTATATAGTCATTTTACTGACTTTTTGCAGTAAAATGACTATACTCGTAAATTTGATAACGGTGCAAAAAGTTAGCAAATTTACTATAATCTTGTCCTCTTCGGTTTTTGGCAGTTTTATGTCCATTAAATTTTTCCCTGATTTCAGTATCATTTTAAGAGCCGCTCTGATGATAATTATTGCTACGGCAATTGCGATTATTGAATCAAGAATCAAGATTTCCGTAAATTTTACGATAATTAATCCGAGAAAGACACCCAATGCTGTATACACATCTGTCCTCAAATGTAATGCGTCTGCTTCAAGTGCCGGTGAATTCGTTTTCTTTGCTGTTGAATGAAGATACTGCGAAACAAAAAAATTTGTAACCGCGGAAATTAGCATAATTGCTATTCCCATATCAATTAACTCTATCTCAAATTTCCCGCTTATAATTCTTCTAATTGCTTCGTAAAGAATAAATATTACTGCAAAAAGTATGAGCATTCCTTCAATAAGTGCCGAAACATCCTCTATCTTTCCATGTCCGTAGCGATGTTTTTCATCAGGCGGTTTTGATGACTGGCCAAGTGAATATCTTGCAATCAGGGAAGCAATCAAATCATTTAATGAGTGCAACGCTTCTGAAATTATACTTACTGCTCCTGTGGCAAAACCAACAATAAATTTAAGCAAAACAAAAATTAAATTTGAGGCAATTGATATATTTGCAGCACGAAGTTTTTGCCTGTCAGATTTGTTGCTGCTGCTTTTGTCAGTGTTTTTTTTCCATATTAAATTTTAGGTAATCATCCCTTTAAATTAACCTCATTTGTGAGATATTTTTAAAAATCTGCTTAAAAATTAAAATTGGATATTATAAACAGGGATTCTGGATCCAAAATATTCTTTACAAATTGCATAGATAATTTCAATCTCAATTGTAGAAATTTCAGAATTTTTATACTTGTCCGGGTAATTACTTCATTAAATAAAATCTGTAATTTTTTGTTTCTATTTTTATAGAAATCTAAATTTTTAACAGATCAAAAAATTGGAACAACCCTACAGTTGGACAATCTCATATCATATTAACAATACAAATAAATTTCACATTTTAAATAAAAATTTATCAAGTGCCAGATGAGAAAAGAATCCTGTAATAAATGAAATCGCTGTTATTACTGAAAAATTTTGATTTGAAAAAATATAATAAAAGAGCAGAAATAATAAAAACCCGGCAAGCATTCCAAATATTTTTTTGTGGGTTATGCCTCTGTGAGCGGGCTTAATAATTTTAAGCGTTATTACTGACAAAATTCCAGCAGTAACCGCGATTAGAACGGCTATGAAAAATTTTATTACCTCGCTGCTAACATTGACAGGAAAAATTGTGAAAAGATATTCTATTATTGCATTTAAAATTTCAATATGCTCAATCATAACGCCAAGACAACCAAAAAAGAAGAAAAGAAAAACCAGTATTTTCAGGGTTCTAAAAGGAATTGATGCATGGTGGTCTATATCTGGAAGGACAGAGCCCAAAATTGCCGAAAGCAAAGGCAAGAAGATTAGCAGGGAAAAGCCCTCATAAAACAAAAGGACAACCGAAAATGCAATTCCTATACACGTGCCAAATAAAAAGTGTTCCCTGAAATTCATTGTGAATATTTAAATTTTTAAATTTATTTGTTTAAATTTATATATAAAACTTATAATAATTTACAATAATTTAATAACTTATAAAAAGGGCTATGGCAAAATTAAATTTTTACGGAATTTTCACGGTGTTTTTGGCGCGTATAATATTCATTCTATTACTATGCGAAGCATCAGCAGGCGAAATAAAAGGAAAAATCATAAACAATGACAGAGAAAATTTAAAAGGAGTAACTGTAAAGGTCTATCAGGAAGGCAATTTGATTTCGGAAGAAATAACTAACAAAAGCAGTTATAAAATAAATTTATATAAAGGAAATTATTATGTCGTGATAACGCTACCATGGACTTTATATTGCCCGTAGTAAAAAATCAGCAAAAAGAGGGCGACGATATAATTTCATTACTTTCAAAAATAGACGCAACAGATACGACTCCCTAATCAAAGATGCATCATTCAAAAGACGAATTAAATTTTTCAGTGATATTGCTGATAATTTTCATAATTTTAATAAGTGCATTTGTTTTATATCTTCGCAGGATAAGAAAAAATAAATTGTAAATGTTCGGGAGGGGTATTTCAAAAACCTGAAATTTTTAAAATTTTTTAGAAATTTAAAATCTCCAAACAATAAATTTTAAAGAGAAAATAAATTTTAAAAATCAAGTGAAGTATCGTATTTCAGCTTTTCCTTCAGTTTTTCAAATTTTGTCTCATAACTGCTTTCTTTCATTGTAAAGGAAATTTCCTTCGCTGTAATGTCACTATTTTCAAATCCGTATCTCCTCCTGTCCTGAAGTTCTTTTAATTTCCCTTTATTCCATCCCTTTATATTCTGATAATATCCTGTAATCCTGCTCCACCAATCAACATTTTCGGAATTACAACTTGGACATTTGTTATGCAATCCCCCGGTTACAAAATTACAGTTGCTGCAGACAGTTAAATCCTTTGTAAAAGCCATATACTGGATCGCTGTTTTTGTGGCAATCTTTTTTGTCAGGGATAAAATTCCTTCTGGATTTGGATTTTGTTCACCGAGCCAGACATGACTGTTGTGATTTAAAATCCCTTCTTTTGTAAAGAAATTTCCTGTTTCGGTTTGTATGTCATAAACATATTTAGATTCCGATTTTATAATTTTTATATCTTTTATCGTATCAAATCCAAAGTTATTTAAGATGTTTTCAAAATTTTTTAATTTATTTTCATCCCGGTTTATTTTCTCTTTCACTATCTTACCATATTCATTTGCTTTTGTGATGACATTGTTAAATCGGGCTTCGGAAAAATAGTTGTTTTTTATATATTTTTTGTTTTTTCTAAACATCGCTATACTTCTCCAAATGACCTTATAGGGAATATCTGTATCAAAAGAAATTTTGTCTTTATAGTATAAATATCCGCAAATTGCATCGTCTAATGCATTTAAAGCCTTTAAAATTTTTATCCATCTATATGAGACATTTTTCGCTTTATTGCTGGTTATTTTGTTTTCGTGTAACAAATACGACATTTTACGCAGTTCGTTTTCATGAGTGCCAATGAATCTTCCGATCCTCTTTCTGCCATTTATATAAAATTCTGAAAGGTTTTTAAATGGAGCGGCGTTATAGTCCAATAAAAATCCGTTCATAATAGATTTTCTTTGAGGTATATCCTTTATTTTGATTTTAAACAATTTTGAATTATTTATAAAATTATTTCCCGAATCCCGCAAAATTGAAACACAATAAAATTCTCTTTTATCTTTTCTTTTTACATGTTCTTTTGAATTTTCATAACCACAAAGTGAAGCAACAAAAGAAACATCATCGGCTAAATTGTTAGATGTTGTTGCATAAATTTCAACATTTTTATTTTCTCTTCTATCAATACTTCCATCTCCGGTAAAAAGCGAATCCATTATACCTTCTAACGCTGATTTATTAGAAAATGTAATTTTGTCAGGCATACTTCTGTTTTTACAATCTATACCTATGTTAAGTATACGCGAAAAAAAATAATGCAAATTTTTATCGTTTTTAGAAATTCCTATACAATGTCCTGATCTATTCTTACATTTTCCAAAACTTTTTCCGAAAATATTTTCAACCAGATTTTTGAAGTAATTTGCGTAATAATCTTCATGAAAACCAAAAGTTGCACTTACATTATAAGCACTGTTTTTTATTGCGTACTCGCTTTTAATTACAGAGCCCTCAGAAAGCATAAATCCCATCATTTCGCCAAATTTTCTATCTGCCTCAAATTTGGCTGGATAATAATAATTTGTTCCTTTTAACTTCCACATAGATTTATTCCCATTAAACATTATATTTGTATCTTTAGATAATTCCGGGGCAATATCAAGAGCATTAGTACTATTTGCATCCATGTCTTTAAACATTAAAACAGTGTCGTTTTCTTTTATATCCCGGACAAAGACCTCTTTTATTTCTCCGTCCTCTAACTTAAATATTTTGTGCCTGCCAACAGCTTTTAGACCTTTGTTGTTTTTTGTTTTTATTTCAAACATATTGTTATTTTCAAGAACAGGTATTTTCATTATCTTTTCTACTTTTATTTTTCTAATATTGTTATCTTTATCAGCGCCGAATGTTTCAAAATCTATTATATTATCAGATATACTGCCATCTGAAAGATATTTTTTGTTCTTCAGGTTTTGTTCTACAAAATCCCCTATTTTTACAATATTGAAAATGTTATTCCTGCCAACTGTAATTTTTTCGTTGTAGTCCAAGCACATAGCCCCCCCATCAGTCAATGGATGGAATGCACCCTCAACCGTCAGTCGTTTCCATAAAGGTACATTTGCCGATGGCCTGATATGAAAAGAATTCGTGTAATATGCATCCTTTTCTTCTCCATTCGCAATAAATTTATCAGGAAATCTTCTGCTGTCTATCTGTGCCAGGCGATATGAACAACTTTCAACAGGTGTTCTTGCCAGAGAGAAATTTAGACCAGTTTCTTTCCTGATATCGGCAACAATGCCCTTCATTGCATTCATAACCTTCAGTCCGAACTTCCATCCTACATCTTCATGCAATTCATAATCGGTCATAAATTTAACACATTCATTCATTCCAACCAATCCTACAATAAAGCTTTGTCTGTCAACCTCTAAATATTTATCTCCTTTCTCATTAACAATCTGGGACATAAAAGGGAGCATCTCCAAATTCTGGTTTTTCTTTATAATTTCCCGCTTTAGAAGATGCACATTTTTTGTTTTTTCCATTCTGTCTTTTAAAATTTCATTAAATTTTTCTTCGCTGCGGTTGCTTTCATAAGCAATTTGCGGGAGATTTATCGTTACTACCTGCAATCCGCCTCCCCTGAGTGTTCCGTCCCGGACATCATCTTCCGTATTTGCATCCGTTAAGGGCATAAGAAAAGAGCAGCACTGATAACAAGCATACAGCGGCATATATGGTTGATTGATAATGTAATAAGGCGTTCCAAATTTTGCTGCTAATTGCGAAACCTTTAAAAGCATATCTACATTTTTGTCTATTTTCTTTGGATAAATTTGAACCTCAAATTTTGGAAAATTGAATGCCTTGCCTGTGAAATCACCTTGCAGATAAACATCAATCAGCGCATTAAACAACATCTTAACTTCATCTTCAAAATCAGAATATGTTGTACTATCTTTAACTATTCCACCAGGTAAAACAGCAGGGGTGTCTTTAAACTGTTCTGGAACTTCCATGTCACAATCAATACTTGAAAACACCGTTTGTCCTCCCCTTGCTACATACATCATTGACATTTCATAAATAAACATTTGCGCTAACTGTTTAACCTTTTCATAAGGTAATCCAGCAACATACGGTGCTAGAAATGTGTTAAAATAACTGAAACCTTGGCCCCCGGCGCAATTAACCTGTGCAGAAGCTAAAACCTTTGCAGCGTGCAAAAATGCAACATCCGGCTTTCTTGCCGGTCCAGCAACAGCAGTATGATTTCCTACGCCATCTACCTTTAGTCCATGCTTTAAGAAAAATCTTATATCATGACTGAAACAAAACGGACGCGTAGAATTATGCACATAAACAGGAGATGTACCAACTAAATACCTTCTTGCATCGGGACATGATAAATCATACACATATTCGGGTTTATCAGATATTGTCTTTTCTTTTACACAAATGAAATTTGCCTCTTTAAAAGAAACATATTTATTCCCGGATTCTTTTATAATAATTATATTTTGTCGTTTCTGAGTTAAACATCCCTTTCCAAGACGTCTCAAAAGCCATTTTATCTGACTCGCGAGATCTTCTGAAGAAGTATAATATTCATCTATACCATTTCCATCACATTTTTTAAAGAAATCAAGTAAGGACTTAATATTATCTTTATTAAGCATTATTGCAAAATCAGGGAGCTTTTTATTTTGAGCATATTCGCCAGTTGAAAAAACGTATTTAAATAAAAGGTACGTTATCTTTGACCCAAAAGTAACTGTAGTAACTCCATTTTCTCTTAAATAATTTTTCGGATGTTTTCCAACGATGCTTTCTGCTGCATGACTAAATTTTTTAATAATATTTTTATCCTTATTTGAAAAAGATACGCTATAAACGGGCTTTCTGTTTTTTAAGTGCGTTTTGCCTAACCATCCTTCGGTAACAACCCCTGCAATAATAGTTACGAGACCTTCATCAATTTTTAAAACTACCGGAATAGAATAATTGATTTTTGGGTTATAGTTATAGGCAACAACGATCTCCATTTCCTGCCCATTTATTTTATCAAGACCTTCAAGAGACCTGATAGTTCCACCCTTATAGTTTACCCATAAGTTTTTTATAAGAAATGCATCTTCTTCAAGGATTTTACTTTTGTTTTTTATTAGGTATTCTAGAATATTGATTTCCTTTATTTCCTCCTTCTCATCAATCACTATTTCTCCTGGAACCTCCACAAGCATACTCTTTTCTAAATTATCAGCAGTGATTTCTTCAACATCCATATAATTGCACAACTTCATTAAAATTTCATACCATATCTTTGAATTAATAACTATATTTTTTGTTTTAGTCCTTTTTGAAGTATATTTCTTTGTGAATGGAATTCCCAAATTTTTTAAGGCATCTTCAACAACATCATTAAAGACAGTTCTAAAGATTATTCTTTTTTCTTTGTCATCATTTCTTCCATATAAAATTTGATTAAGAATTATGTCCAAAAATTTAGATGATTTTATTTTTTCCGGTACTTTAAATTTACTTCTCTCCTGGTTGTAAAAGCCATCCTTCACGTGTAAATTGCTTAATTTATCAATAAAGGGATATATCAAAAAATCCTTATTTTTTAGGACTAAACCAAAGAACCTGTGCTGATTTGTGACTTTTATGTCATCTCCATTATCCAGAGAAATTTTACAAAGGTTCTCATCATTTTTTCTTTTAAATAATTCTGAAGCGTAAGCCGGCTTTGCAATGCCTTTTGCACCGGAAAATATCTTAAAATGGGCATTGTTATTGTTGTTATTATTGTTGTTATTATTGTTGTTATTATTGTTATTGTTATTGTTGTTATTATTGTTATTGTTATTGTTGTTATTATTGTTGTTATTATTGTTGTTATTATTATTGTTATTGTTATTGTTGTTATTATTGTTGTTATTATTATTGTTATTATTATTGTTATTGTTATTTGCATCATCGTTATTAATCCTGTTATCTATCCATTCTCCGATAGTCGTAAATTTAGGGGCAGGGTTTACCGTCCAGATTTTTTCGTTTTTATCTAAACAAAAATAATCCAAATCGTGTATGTGTATTTCCCCCCTCATGTGCGCATCCGCCAAATCCAAAGGCAAAACCTTAATCAAAGAATATTCCTTGCTTATCTGGTCAGCCATTAATTTATGGATAGTCTCCGGGTTGAATTGCAAATTAGCATTTTCCTTACTTCCACGATCTATTAAAAATGTAACATCATAAACAGGCATTCCAAGCCGCGTGTATAATTTTCTTTCCTTTTCAAGTCCTTTTTTAAGCAGTTCAACACAAACTATCTCTCTTATTAAAGGAGCGGTAACAAATTCAATGTTTAATTTTCTCATTTGTTTTTCAACACTTTTTGCTATCTTCCTCGCTGTTTTCTCATCAATTTCTGTTTCCTCAATAAGCGACTTCGTGATTTTATTGACATCAAAATCCTCAAAGGTTGATAAAGAAGTTCTAACCTTCATTATATTTCCGTTATAATATTTGTCGGCAAGCATGACATCTACGGCTTTTAATTTTTCACACACCTTTGATTTGATTTCCCTGCTTGAAATTTCTGTTTCAGAGTCGCCGGAGACCTTTTTTATATCCTCAAAAATTTCATTTGTTATTTTTACTGCCAGCGACGCCTGCAATCCGACATTCAAAAGTGAATTGATGATCTTGTTCTCGTCAAATTTCTCTGTTTTGTCGCTTTTCCTGACTAAAATTGGTTGCATCATTCTGACCAGATTTATAAAAAATTAAATTAAAAATTAAATTAAAAATTAAATTAAAAATTTTAGAAAATGATTATAAAAAATTAGAAATAAACGATAAATAAAAGAAAAATAAAAGAAAAATAAAAGAAAAATAACAAAAAATAAAACAGAAAAATTTAAATTTCGGCAACAACATTAGTTCCTTCGGTCCTCTTTATCCTGCTATCAGGTACTTTGTTTTTTGCATTTTCCAGAATTTCTTCAATTATGCCAGAATTCAGATAAATTTCATCACCTATTTTTGAGTAAATCAATACCTCATCATTAAGTTCTTCAGACCTTTTTCTTTGCTGTCCGGCGATAAATTCCAGTTTTTTTAAGTCCTTCTCTATTTTCTCCATTTCATAGTCCCTCTTTAAGTTGTATGCAATCAGATTTTTAAATATCCCTGAAATTTCGCCTTCTTTATCGCCCAAAAAATTAATTCCGCTTTCATACGGATTGCCCTGTGCCGCATTTATATTCTCTTTTACTTCATTAAAGTACGCTCCAAAAAACAGCATCACTGCTTTTTCACTGAGCGTATTTTCGGGAAATTTATAAATTTCTCCATGCTTTACTGCCCTGCCTTTCCATTCTCTCTTAATCAGTGCGTCTATTATTTTATTCTCATTATCGCATAATACAACATTCCCTTTGCCAAAAAATTCAAGATAAAGTATGTGATTGGCGGTTTTTACTGATAAAATTTTATCGTTGTTGCATTGCAGGACATCTGTTATAAATTTATCCTCAAGGTGCTTTCTCAAAACCATCGTAAATGTTGATGGAACCTGAGGATTTTCAACGATGTCGTTTTCATAACATGCAATGGCATTATCTGTGATTATCAGAAATTTCTTCTGATTTTTATAAACCATAAATTTAACAACATAGCCATCTTCTCTTTTAATAAAATAAATTTTCTCAATTCTGCCATTCAAAATTTCTTTTTTAATTTTCCTGCCCACAATGTAAAAGTCAAATCCGCAGGTTTTTCTGAAAGGTTCCATTTTTCATCATTTATAAAGTATGATTATAGTTAAAAAGTTATCTTTTTACACCCATAATTATTAATACTTTTTATAATTTATAATTAAAAAAAGGGGTAAAAAGTTAGCAAACTGAATATAAGTTATTTTGTTACAATCCATAAGTATTTAATATAGATTTCTCTATCAACCTGTTGCCAAGATATTTTTCATATTGAACAACTATTCTCCTTTTTTTATCCACCCATACCATATAAAATAAATCATTACAAAGAATATTCTCTTTATCACATATATGTTCCTTTATAATTTTAACTTTATAGCAACTTATGTTACTTATATTTTCTTCACCTATGACATTATAAGTTGTTTTGAGTGTGATATTTTTTTCAATATCTTTCACCTTTATTCCAAACACCTCCTTTTGATATTTATAATCAATTACATCCTCAACAATTCCTTTAAATTCCCGATTTAAAGCCAACATATATAAGGCAAACGGCATACCTCCAAACATATCTCCACATGATGTACTATTATCACAAATTGTTCTATCAAAGGTAGAATTATCTATATTCACAGTATAATTTATAAGTTTTGATCCAAACATTTCTTGTTGAGGGTCAATACCTGATATATACTGAAAATTAATTGTAATTGTATAACATGTGATTGTATTAGAATGTTTAACTTCTTTGATGATATATGTTTCATTCAATGTTAATGACTCTGTTGGTAATGATCTGTCGATTCCACCACTATAAAATTTTCACGAAAACTTGGAGATAGAAATGGAAATATTTTTGAAAATATAGTTCTTTTATAAGTAAAATTATCTCCTCTATTCAATCCTACTTTTACATTAGGATTAACAATTGTACAATTTTCAAACACAAAATGTGATGATCTACTGATTTTAAGGGGGTTGAAAATATTTAACGATGAAGTATTAACAGAGTTATTTTTTTGTGGTTCTTCAATACATCCACTTAACAAAATTACCCCGACAATTACAATTGCTGCCAAAATTCCTATTCCCATTACAATTAAAATTTTTTTGTCCATATTATTTTTTGTTTTTGTTTCCATAATAAAGGTTGAGTGCCAAATAGAGGTAGGCCATTGGTTTAATTAGACTGCTATAATAACCTACCTACAAAGTAGATCGTATTCTTGTGTAATAATCTGTGTATAAGTGGTGGCTACTGTACTATAACAAGCATAATTTTTCTTTATAATCAACAACAATAATAGAATATTTTGCTACACTGTGAGAATCCTATAGGACT